>Ga0209024_1000643_pt1 | contig 49725 bp, 40 predicted proteins | sample AutmiccommunBRH5_FD_187380 | JGI IMG/M metagenome (GOLD analysis project Ga0209024, IMG submission 187380) | Deep subsurface microbial communities from Mt. Terri, Switzerland - Autotrophic microbial communities BRH/5 (SPAdes) (version 2) | ecosystem: Environmental > Aquatic > Deep subsurface >... | reverse complement strand
GACCAGATCAGATTGAAGGTCTTGCCGTCCTCATCGTCGAACAGGTTGGCGTAGATGGGAGCCGTGAAGCTCGGATCGTCCAGCTTGACCGAGAGATAGTCGCGGCCTTCGTTCGAGCGCTTGGACCAGCCTGCGCCGATTTCCGCGCGACCGACGAATACCCGGTGGCTTGGAGCATTTTCGTTCGTGCCGTCGGGTTCGCTGACGATGCGGACGTTCTTCTGCTGAACGCTCATCGTGACGATTTCGCCCTTGTAGCCGTCGCTGGTCTTTGTGAATGTACCGATATTTGCCATGATAACTTCCTTTCAATGTTTCGAGCGCTGCGCCAATCGCAGCCTCGATGGCTGGTGACAGGCAGCTGCGCGGGACCGGCGCACCCCCCGGGGTCCCCGCTCGGCTTGCCGAGTGGGGTGGATTAGGGGCCGAAGTGAAACGGAGGACCGCAGGCGGCGGCTATTTTGCTTCGCGGTGCAAAGGGCACTTGTGCCCGGCGGAAAATAGTCGCCGCCTGCGGTTGCGGCGGGAACGCGAGGGCGAAGCCCGCCCGCTGCCAACCAGACCGTCGACGAGGCTGTGACTGGCGCAGCGCATGGCAGCAAAGATATGGGAGTTTGGCAATGCGGAGAAGGTTCACCAAGCAGGAAGGGCGCAATATGGGTTCGTTGGGCATGATGTTCGGTAACTGGAACGCCTGCTTCCCGATCCGAACGGCGAATGGCAATTCCCAAGCTGCCGGGTATTCGTCGGTCGCGCGAACATTTGTCTTGGTCGATTCCTTGCTTGTCGAACGAAGGCCGCACCTATCTTGACGCCGAACTGCCGGTTCGTATCACGGATAGTCTGCAAAACCGATCATCGCGGGGAGGCAATATCAATCGATGACGGGCTGCGCTTGCTCCTGCGCGGCCAATTGTCGAAGTTCATCCCGCCGGGTTCTGCTGGCCGGGGTCAGACACGTGACCGAAACGCCCCGCGCCAGGCGGCAAGCGCGCTCAATACCGACATGCTGATCGCACTCATCACCTTTGTTCCTCCGTCGATCCCGAGCGCGGCGGCGATACCCTGCGCAGCATGGAATCCGGCGATGGCGGCGGGGACTGCGAAAGCCAGCCGGGCAAAGGCGCGGAGCAGCGGCGAGTGGATAATTCCGCCGAGCAACTGACCGGTGATGATTGTCGCGGTTGCTGCCGCGAACCCGGCCAGCACGCACGCAAAAAGCCCTCCGCCTGCCTTATATACAGACAGCGCGGCAAGACCGCCGCACCACAAGGGCAGGGCATGAACCGCAAGCGACCAGAGCAAAGCGCCCGCGATGCAGGCGCAAATGACGAGAAGCAATCCAGAAATGAGCATCATGGGCGTCCTTTCGGTAAATGCTTCGCCTGTCGGTATTTTCTGCCGCCTTCACGGCGATTTCAATATGCACCGCAAGCGCCGCCAATTGTTCAGGCGAAACGCTGCCGCCGATATTCGCTGATACGCGTTCGGCCATGTCCCGTCTCCGGTTGCTATGAAACCAAAGGCAGGCGGCGGTCGTCCGCCGCCTGCCCGAACCTGCTCATGCCGCAAGTTGTTCTTCCTCGGCTTCTGGGCTTTCAGGCGCTGCGGTCTCGGCACCGGCTTCGACGTCAACCTCGACGTCGAGGGCGTCCCCGATCTGCGTCTCCCCCGCCACGACCGGCATATTCGCGTCGGGTTCGTCCGGCGCTTCGCTTTCAGCCATCCACGCCGCCCGATTGGCAGCGGTCACAGTGGCGACACCGCCGCGTGCCGTATATGCCGAAGGCGGAAACGCCATCCAGCGCGGCACCCATGCATCGACTTTGGAGCGGCCATTCTCGCCGGTCAGGAAATCGGCAATCACGGACTTGATGACCTTGCCCGTTTCCCTGGCATTAGCCTGCGCCACCGAACTGCCACCGACCTCGGCGAGAACAGCCGTTGCCACCTCCTTGTCGCGGAGCAGATCGTAGAAGGCCTGATCGGGCTGCCAGGAGTCGGTCATGTTCACACCGAGCGTAGTCCCAAGCATCTCGATCAACTCGCTGCCGCTGGCCAGTGTCTCGGCCATCACAACGGCTGCCACGTCCAGCACCACATTTTCGGGCAGTTCCAGCAATCGCGTCACCACAGCGACAAGGTTTGCGCTGCCATAGCCCTGCCGCGTCACGCTGGCCTGTTCGGGGTCAAACCCGAGAATGTCCAGCACCGCACGGCGGCGTTCATCGAAGCGGGTTTCGGCGAGGCAGGTTTCGATGCTTTCGTTGATCGCATCGTTGCGCGAATGTTGCTCCTGCACCTTCACACCCCAAAGCGGCGAACCGCATATCTCGTGGGCGACCATGACGCAGAATGCGACATGGGGCCGTGCAGCAAGTTCGGTCCGCACCGCTGCATGACGGTGCAGATCGACATAGGTTGTCAACGCCGAGGTCAGTTCGGGCCGCGCTGGCTTTTTATTGCCCGCATCGCCTTCGCCACCGGCTTCACCCGAACGGACGCGCAACGCTTCCTTTCGTGTGAGATAGCCTTCGTGGAAAATCACCTCACCGCTGTCGCGGCACTGGATATAGACGCGCCCGCCCTTGCGTTTGGAGGTCTTCTCATATTCCCAGGACGAAAAATGGTCATGCGGGGGAATGATCTGAACATCGCTCCATCCTGCGGCGAGATAGGCGGCCTTGCGCTGTTCGATCTGGGCGGATTGCGCCGCCCAGAACTGGTCGGGATCGGCAAAATAGCCGTCTTCCTCGAACAGGTTGGTAACGATCTGGCCGCTGAACGCGTCCACATCGAACAAGGCCACGCTGACCGATATGGACGCGCCGCCGAACAGCCACGCTTTCAGCTGCTGCCCGCGCGGCGCATGGCTGTCGGTGTCGTTGAACAACGCCAGCCATGCCTTTTGCTGGGCCTTGGTCGCCAGGGTCAGATGCCTGACCGTGGCCGCGTCGATCTCCTCGGCGCGATAGGCCTCGCGGATGCGCGGCAACAGATTGCCGAGCGCGAGGATGCGTTTGACCTGCAACTCGGTGAGCGCAAAGGTTGCGGATATGTCCTCGACGCTGCGGCCTTGCTTGACCAGCCTCGTGTAGCTTTCCCACTGCGTGACCGGATCGGGGTTCTGGCGGAGCATATTCTCGATCATCGAGATTTCCAGCGCTTCGGCGTCATCGCCTTCACCGAGCGATATGCACGGCAGGCTTATATCGTCCTTGCCCTGCTTGGCGGCTTCGAGGCTGGCATAATAACGCCGTTTGCCTGCAATGATCTCGAAATGGCCCGCATCACATCGCTTGACGCCGCTCGCGGCAGGATTGGGGCGGACAAACAATGGCGAGATAACGCCGCGCCTGATGATCGAGGGCAGGATGTCGCTCACATCGGGTGGCTTCTTGCCAGCCCTCATGTTGGCTTTGGAGACCGATAGGCGGTCCAGCGGGATATGGTCGATCTTCATGTTACTTACTCCTTGGCTTGGGTGGCCCCGCCTCCGGTGCAATGGAGAGGGCGGTGGAGGCGGGGCCGGTTGCCCGCGCCGCAGGGATTGCGACGCGGGGTTGCCGTCCTTCTTGAGGTGAAGGCGCGGCGAACCTCATCAAAACATCTCGATCTGGTTTCGGGCGCCCAAATCGAACAATCCGTGATCGGCAGGGCGCTGCGGGCGGCGCGGCTGCATCGGCGCGTTGGCCAGCATCGCCAGTCGCTCGGCTGGCGTGATCGGCTGGACACCGGGCACAAGCGTCTGCTCACCAATTCGCGTCTGCTCGGACGCCAAGGCGGGAAGGGCGCTCACGCCGCCCCCTCCAAGCGGGATGGATCGACAAAGGCGAGGAGATAGTCGGCAGCTTTGCTGGCCTGTGAAGCGGCCTTGAAGATTGCGCGGGCATCGGCGCGCAGCACAGTGAGCCAGGACCCCAGATAATCGGCATGACGCACGGACGGGACGATGCCGAGCGCCGCGCACAAAAAGGCCGAAGCCAGTTCGGCGCACAGTTCCTCTCGGGCATAGGCGGCGCTTCCGTATCGGCCCGACTGGTCGCGGCCAAGCCGCGAGCCATGTCCGGTCCAGTGGCCAAGTTCATGGAGGGCAGTGCGGTAATAATCGATCTGCGCGGGGAAGGCCGGTTGCGGCGGAACCTGCACATAATCATCCGACGGCGAATAAAAAGCGCGAGCGCCGCCGGTTCTGAAATCAGCGCCCGTCGCTCCGATTAGCGCCTCGGCGGCGTCATGCAATTCGCGTTTCGGTAGCGGTGTCAGGTCGGTGGACAGGCGCTGCGGCAGCCCGTCGCATTGCGCTCTATTGAACACCGTGAAGCGTTTGAGGAACGGAATGGACGGCTTCTCGCCAGCCTCTTTCGCGTCATTTCCCTGCTCATGCCCATCGGCGGGTGTAAAGCGGTCGGCATAGAAAATCGTCTGGCCGCGCGCGCCCTTGCGGACGCACCCGCCTGCTGCAAGCGCCTGCTTGAAGGTCAGCCAGTCCTGCGATGCGAAACCGCCGTCTATGACCGCTCCCCACAATATAAGCACATTGATACCCGAATAAGCCCGCCCCGAAATCGCGTTACGGGGAAGTCCCGGCATGGCTGCCGCCGAACTCCACGGCTGCGCCCAAGGATAAATGCCCGCTTCCAGTTGCGAGATGATCCTGGCGGTCACCTCTTCATAAAGCGAAACCCGAGGGCCATCACCGCGCACGGCGGCAAGCGCCTTGCTACGCTTGCCGCGACCCTGCCGTTTCCGATTGCCAACTGCCATCACCGCCTCCACGAACCCAAAATCCGCCGCAACCGGCCCCGGAGAGGCGGGGTGGGCGGCAAGTAGCGACCAGAGAGGGGCGGACTGTTCCGGGCACACCCGAAGGGCTGCAACGAAGAGAAAGGCCCCGTCAGGGGTTGTGTCCCGGGGCAGTGCGACCCTAGGCGGGAGCGCCGCCCACCCCGTCTCTCCGGAGCCGGTACAAACAACGCCGGCGCACGCGCGCCGTCCATAGATCCCGCCACATGCTTCAATGAGTCCGAGCGACCAGCGAGTTGACCAAATCAAATAACTCGCACCCTGAACGGAGGCAGAAATCGCTGACCTGCTCGTGCAGGCGAAAAGGCGGGGCCTGTCGTCTTTTGACGCCTGCACTCATTCCCGTCCCTGCCGGTTCAGTGTGCGCGCGGGGCCCTTCTCGTCAAATGCCGCACCCTAAGGAGCGCGCCGCAGGCGCGCGGGAAAGAGTGCGTCATCAGCCCCGCTCATTATCGGGGGCGTTGCGGGGAGCATCCCCGCTCGAAGGGGTAGCCGGAGACAGCGCAGTGGCTCCGGCTCAGGGGAAGGCTTTCCCCTCAATCATTGATGGTTTTGGTACGAAACGCTCTACGATAATATAATCCGGCTCAGCATGGAGATATGTTGATTGAAGCGTCCGGAAAGTAGGACAATCCTGACAGTTCGGTTCTGCATAAAAAGGGAGAGAATCAAGTCAAACCGATAATGCTATGGATAATATGAAATAAATATAGTCTCTAGGTGGATAGCGTGGCAAATTTGATTTTTTGTAGGGCTTTGAACAAAACAAATATCTGTTATCTAGGCCGTTACCTAAAAAAGTATCCATTTGCTATCATTCGGGCAAAATTTGTAAAAAGACATTGAAACAGGGGGAAATAATGGTGACCCCTGCTGGGTTCGAAACAGCGATCTACTGATTAAAAGTTAGGAACTGGACTGGTTCAGGCATCCATTATGCTCTCATTGAGCAACTCCGAAATCTCATCGGAAGTTCGAGTGACCGCCAATTTCAAAGCTTCGTCGATATGGACATATCCTTGAGTGACGCCGCGCGCCGCGTGTCCGAGTAATGCGCGTATGGTCAGTTCGGAAAAGCCAAGATCGCCTGCGACGCTGCCGAACGTATGACGAAGCGTATGTGGAGTCACGCCTTCGATTCCCGCAAAATGACACAGCCGGGCAAGGCAAGCCTTTCCCGCTGTAAAATGCCCGTTCGTAATGCCTGATGGGAAAACATATGGGCTGGAATTGAAAACAGCCTGCCTTTCGACGAGTTTGATCGCTGTAGGGCCAATCGCCCGAATTTGACCATCGGTCTTGGTGTCTGGAAAATGTACATACCCACCTTCGCTATGCAGCCAGTCGCGTTGCAGCCCTTGAACTTCAGATATGCGATAACCTGTCAACAGCATAAGCTCGACAATTGCTAGCGCTGTAGAATGTTCACCGTGCTGCTTTCCATATTGAATGGCTTTTCCGAGTTTTCTGATTTCCGCTACGCTTAACCGTCGCTCCTTTTTCTTTCCCGCAATTTTTCGCGCGCCCGCGCCTTGATTGCTGGCAATTATGTCCAGGCGCACCGCGTGGTTCAAAATACTTTGCAATGTAGCAACCGATCGCGATGCCACGCCGGCGCCACCTTTTGTCACCCCGCCGCGTCCAGGGGTGCGAGGCTTGGCGGTCTTTCCGCTGGCAATATCGCTTTGCATGGCTTCAATGTCCGCTATCTTGAGGGTTTCAGCGACACGTTTGCCGAGCAAAGGCTTGATATGCTGTTCGATACGGCTGCTGTCCATTGCAAGAGTGGAAGACTTGATCGGGCGATTCCGGCGTCCCAATATTCGGCCCGCCGTTGCTTCGGACAAATACCAGTCGCAAACTTCTTCGACCTTCATGGCTTGCTTGCGACCGTTTTTCTCAACTGCTGGATCTTTACCGTCCGCGATAGAGCCTAGCTGGATTTTTGCTTTCGCGCGCGCCTGTTCAACCGTCAATATGCCATAGCGCCCAATTACAATCCGTCTGCTGCGGCCTTCTGAATTGCGATATTGGAGAATGAAGCTCTTGAGGCCGGATGCCGTGACCCGCACGCCAAACCCGCGCAGCTCACCATCCCATTTGAATGCTTGGCCTTTCCGGGGGGCTGCGAGAGCGTCAACGCTACGCTTGGTCAGCTTGGACATTGTGTTTCAATCCTGTCGTAAATTTTGCTTACATAAGCACGTTGGTATCGAAATGTAAGCAATATGTAAGCACATTGGATCATAAAATAGGGTAATTTCAGATACGGCAGCGTAGAATATTCTCCAAGTAAGAAGATATATCGTTATATCATAGTATGTTAGTGAACCCTGGCGGATCATAGCGAAATTGGATCCGGATATTGCCAAGGTTGGGGTCGAGAGTTCGAATCTCTTCGCCCGCTCCAGTTTTTCGGATAAAATGACAATCCGGCGGATTGTCATCCGAAAAACTCCCGAGCGCAAGCGAGGGTGGCTTGCCCCAGGCTTGCCTCACACTAATCATCTCACGAGTTTCCTTCTTCCGGGTGAATAAATCTGGGACGCGGATTATCATCCGAAAAACTCCCGAGCGTAAGCGAGGGTGGCTTGCCCAGGCTTGCCCCACAATATCACCCGGTGAGTTTCCTGTCGCCACCAGCTGCGGCGTCGCGCCCTGCTCGGCCATTTTGTCCCCGAAAATCCCGGGCGCAATCCAGGCGTGGCTTGTCCATGCTCTATCTTCCTGACCGCATCCCCCTGCCGGGGCCGGCTCACTCCGCCCGCCGCTCCAATATGCTCGTCACCAGCGCCAGGTCCGCCGGCTTGTCGACATCGATCGCCGCCTCGGCAAAGGGAAGCTCGATCGGCTCGGCCCGCAGCAGCAGACGCTGGCCTGCCACCGCCAGCGCCTGGCTGAAGCCGATTGTCCGGCTGATCGCCCGGAACAGGAGCCAGGGACCGAAGCGGGCATAGATCTTCCAGCCGCTCTTGCGATCCCTTTCGACCGACGACCAGAAGGCGATCGCGGGCAGGGCGGCCGCATTGTGCAGCGCAAAAAGATTGGCGCCGCTATAGGCTCCACCCCGGAATTTCAGCCAGGTGCGGCGGGCGCCGGGATAGGCGGACAGCATCGTCCGGCGTTCGACGACGCCGACCGCGACATCCTGTCCGGCATGATGCCGGAAGAAATAGTCCAGCATTTCTCCGGTCAGCAGCGCGTTGTCGGCGGTGGTCACCAGCACCGGCCAGGGCGCGACAGAGGTGCCGGCCACGGCATGGACGCTCTTGGCAATGCCGTCGTCGGACGGCACGAAGGCGATCCGCTCCTCTTCTGCCAGTGCTGCGCCCAGGCCATCGCGCATCGCTTCGGGCGACTGGGCCATGATCACGATCCTGCCGACATCGGGAGACGCGAGCAGCGCGTGCACGACCCTTTCCAGCATCGTCTGGCCGGCTATCGGGATCAGCGCCTTGTAGGTGACGCTGCAATAGGCCGCCATCGGGTCGCCCTCGGGCCGCTGGCCCGCGAGGATGATCGCCGTCCACGGCCGGGGCGGCGGCGGCCGGTCGGCCTGCATGGCACCGGCGGGGACGCTCCGGTCATCAACGGGGTTCGCGAGTTTCATCATCTTTTCCATCGCGACCAGCAAAAAACCGGATCCGCCGAAGCGCCATAGCCGCCGCGCAGGCTTTTGCAAAGCCGGCCTCGGAACCTGCCGGCCCTGCTCCGCTGGCCCGACGCCTGGACCGGTAGCGCGTAGACTTCCGCGAATAATTTCGCCAAGGACGGGAACGGGGCGGATCGGTTCCGTCCGAGCCCACGAAGCAGATGAGGTCGGACATCCGATGGAAATGATATGATGGCCGATTTATCGAGCGATTCCCGGCGGATCGGCTTCCTGTTCAATCATGACGAGCTGCATCAGGTCGCCCATATCGCGCCAATCATTTCCGCGCTGCAGCGGCAGGCTCCGGCCACCCGAATCGAAGTCATCACCTCCAGCGACCGGCAGGCCGAGGCGGTGCGCGCATTTCTCGATCCCGCCTGTCCCGTGCCGGCCTTCTGGTCGATCCGCCCCCATATCGGGAGTAGACTGGTCGAGTCGCTGCTCGGCAACATGGTACCGCTCAACCGGCTCAGCAGCCTGAAGCGCAGCACCGGACTGCTGCGCCATTTCGACGCGCTGGTGGTGCCGGAGACGACCACGACCTTTCTGAAGAAAAACGGGCAGGCGGATCGGCCCAGACTGATCTTCTTTCCCCATGGCGCAGGGGATAGGTCAATCGGCTTCTCGCAGGAAATAGGCCTGTTCGACTATGTCCTGCTGCCAGGCGCAAAAACCCGCGACCGGATGCTGGCCGCCGGCGTCATCCGCCCCGACAATCATCGCATCGTCGGCTACCCCAAGTTCGAGGCCTATGCGGACCGGCCGCCGGTCCGCCTGTTCGACAATGACCGACCGGTGGTCCTGTACAATCCGCATTTCGACCCCTTGCTCTCCTCCTGGTTCCGGTTCGGAGAAGAGATTCTCGACTATTTTGCCGCCCAGACCGCCTATAATCTGATTTTCGCGCCGCACGTCATGCTGTTCCAGCGCAGGTTGCTCGCCTCGGTCGAGCATCGCCTGCTCCGCTTGCGCCAGCGCATCGACCCGCGCTACGGCAGGCTCGGCCATATCCATGTCGACACTGGCAGCACCCGCAGCATCGACATGACCTATACCAACGCCGCCGACATCTATCTCGGCGACGTCAGCAGCCAGATCTACGAATATATCCGGACCCCGCGACCCGCCATTTTCCTCAATTCCCATGAAGCAGAGTGGCGCGGCAATCCCAATTACGAGCACTGGACCTTCGGCCCCGTGCTCGACGGTCCCGCCGGTCTCGCCGCCGCCCTGAGGCAAGTTACGCCGCTGCCGGACCCGTATCGGCAGGCACAGACGCGCGCTTTTGCCTATTCCTTTGATATGGACAGTCGCTACCCGCCGTCGCAGCGCGCGGCTGCGGCGATTGCCGAATTTCTCGATCTTTCCTGAGCCATCGCGCGGTTCAGAAGTCGACCGCGATGCCCTTGTGCTCCCAGTCGCCATAGCGCGTGGGGCCTTTTTTGTCGGCAATATCCGCTGCCTTGTCGAGCGGATCGGGCTCCGGCACCGGCTTGTTCCTGGATAGATGCGCCGGTGGCTTCACATGCGCCGGGCGCTCGCCGGCTTTTCTTTTCTTCTGGGTCATATTTTGCCTGTCCGCCAAATTGAATCGCCCCGCCTCAATCCCTATATTGAAGCTGAAACGGCTATTATCAAGCGGGTAGAGACGATGAACTTCATGAAGACAACCATGCTGCTGGCGGCGCTGACCGCTTTGTTCATGGTATTGGGCTATTCGCTGGGCGGCAGCGGCGGCGCGATCATCGCCCTGCTGGTCGCGGCGGGCATGAATCTTTTCACCTACTGGAACGCCGACAAGATCGTGCTGAAAATGCACAATGCGGTCGAGGTCGACGCCTCCAGCCATCCCGAATTCTACAATATGGTGAGAAATCTCGCGCAGCGGGCGCAGCTGCCGATGCCGAAAGTCTATATTGTCGACCAGGCCCAGCCGAACGCCTTTGCTACCGGCCGCGACCCCGAACATTCGGCGGTTGCCGCGACCACCGGCCTGCTCAAGATGCTCAGCCATGACGAGATTGAGGGGGTGATGGCGCACGAACTCGGCCATGTCAAAAACCGCGACACCTTGATCATGACCATGGTCGCGACGATTGCCGGTGCGGTGTCGATGCTGGCCAATTTCGGACTGTTCTTCCGCGACCGCAACGCCGGTATCGCCGGGCTGATGGCAGTGCTGATCGCGCCCTTTGCGGCAATGATCGTGCAGATGGCGATCAGCCGCACCCGCGAATTCGGCGCCGATGCCGCCGCCGCACAGATCAGCGGCAAGCCCCTGTCGCTGGCCTCTGCGCTGGCCAGGATTTCCGGCGCGGCGGAGCGCATTCCCAATCCGGTTGCCGAGCGCAATCCGGCCGCATCGCAACTCTATATCGTGCCGGGCGGAGTCCGGCAGATGTTCTCCACCCATCCCGCGACCGAGGACCGGATCGCGGCGCTGCAGGCGATGGCGCAGGGCGGTGGTTCCGATGGCTGGTCCAGCCGGCCCGATGAACTGGGCGACATGGGCCGCCTGCGCAAGCCGAGCGCGCTCGATCCCACGCGATAGGTTCGCCGCAACGGGCCTCCGGTTTCACGCGCTGATCGATCGCGCCATCGCGCTGGCGTTCAGCCCTTGGGTCGTATCGGGGGATCCTCGATGGACAGGCGCCTGGCGGTCTTTGCCGTCTGCACGACAAAAAGCGTGATCAGCAATATGCCGACGCTGCCGACAAACAGGTCGAAGCCGTTGAGCTGGAAGAATATCGCATTTTCCCGGCCCGCGACCAGCATGGCGAGCGTCAGGCCGATCAGCACCAGCCGCAATTCGGTAGGACCGGCATTCATGTAGGAAAGCCTGAGCTCGCCCAGCACGCGGACCGACAGAAAGGCATGAATCGACATCAGCAGATATCCGACCAGCGCAATCAGCGCGACCTCCATCTGCACATAGGGACTGATGCCGATGCCAACCACGAGCAGCACCGTGGCGAAGCCGTCACAGCTATGATCGAGAAAATAGCCGTAGCGCGGCCGCTCGATCTTTCGGAACCGGGCGAGGCTGCCATCCAGCGAATCGCCGAACCAGTGAATCACATATCCGGCTATCGACAACAGCAGCCAGCCCGGGTGAATATTGCTGGCAACATATCCGCCGAATACGAACAAGGCACCGATCATGCCAACGAGGGTCAGCATGTCCGGAGTGGCCCATGGCGGCATGCCGGCACAAAGCCGGTTGAGCGCGCGGCGTTCCACCCGGGCGATCATATTGTCCTGAATGCGCTCGATCGGAGCGTTGCTTCTATTATCTGTCGGATCGATTTTCATTGAATTTTTCTCTGGCCACGCGCCTTGTCCTGCAAGCATCAGCTCATATTCGGATATCAGACGGAATTTGCGATCTCGGGGGAATGTCGACCAGCGGATTATCAAGCACGGGTCGTAAGATTACAGTGTAAAAGTCTGATATTCTTGTTCATATAAAGGAGGATTTGCCCTCCATTTGGGCAACTATAGCCGGAAACGGCGTTATATCAATCAAAAGGGGCACCGGTGTCCGATGACGGGCACCCCATGATGGGTCAGTTCGCGGTGACGCTGCTCTTTGCTTTCATTCTTCGATTGCGCTGAATTATATTGAGCATTTCCACCGCGAGCGAGAAGCCCATGGCCGCATAAATATAGCCCTTTGGTACGTGAAAGCCCAGGCTGTCCGCAATCAGGACCAGTCCGATCATTACTAGAAAGGCGAGGGCAAGCATCACCAGGGTCGGGTTTTTCTCGATGAAACCGGCCAGCGGATCCGCTGCCACCATCATCACGCCGACGGTGATGACCACGGCCGCTACCATGATCGGAATATCGTCGGTCATGCCGACCGCAGTCAGGATTGAATCGATCGAAAAGACAACATCGATGGCAATGATCTGGACCAGCACGGTACCGAAGCTGGCCACCGCGGTCGTCGCGACTCCCGGCGTCTTGTCGAGCAAATCGCCGGAATTGTCCTCGGGTTCCATCGTGTGGTGGATTTCGTTGGTCGCCTTCCACAGCAGGAACAGGCCGCCCAGCAGCAGGATGATATCGCGGCCGGAAAAAGCCGTTTCGAAGCTCGCCTTGCCATATTCGTTGGGAGCCCCTTGCAGGCCAAGGTCGAACAGGGGAGTCTGCAGCGTCACGATCCAGCCGATCAGCATGAGCAGGCCTATCCGCATGATAAGCGCCAGCGAAAGTCCGATCCGCCTCGCCTTGGCCTGCTGGTGGACGGGCAGCTTGTTCGACAGGATCGCAATGAAGATCAGATTGTCGACGCCGAGCACGACTTCCAGAGCGATAAGCGTCAGCAGCGCAAGCCATGCGGCGGGATCCGACAGAAGGGCTAGAATTTCCATATTGCGTCTTTTGCCTATCACCGCACAAAAAACAAGCGGCTACATTTCACAATGGCGCAGGGCCCTTTCCCGCCGGGGTTTCGGATCAGGCTCAAATCGCAAAGGACGCGGCGCTGTTTCGCAGGGGCGCGATTGTCTCGCCACTTTCGGGCTGATCAGCGCAGGCTTCGCCTGTCGCTGTCCGTCCCTGTGACGCGGACGCCAGGAAGAGCAGGCTCAAGAAATAGCCGATAATCGCGCTGGCTCCATAGCCGACCATCGGTGTCGGATAGGCGCCGATGGCGGCGGCAGCGATCAGCGTCAGCCAGCAGGAGGCGAACACATGATGCAACACGGTGCGCTCGGCCCTTGGCACAAAGGCTATCGGGCAGACCAGCAACAGGCATCCGGTCCAGAGAGCCAGTCCCACCCAGAGGTCGATATCGAAGGCAGACCATAAAATATCATCGACAAAGGGCACGGCCGGCAGGCGATCCGGCAGGAGCAAAGTCGCGGCAAAGGTCAGCGCACAGAATATCGACGCGCTGGCCGTCAGCCGGTTCGGCCGCATCAGCCCGACCACGGCGACCGCAACAAAAATCATCGCCGCCATCGCCCGGTCAGGCTGAATCGCCATCGCAAAGGCCGCCACCAGGACTGCCAATGTCGTGCGAAAATTCTGAACTCTGGCAAAACCGATCGCAATCATCGGCAGCAGGATGAGGCTGGTCTGGATGAAAAACGGCCCGACCAGCAGCCAGCGCCTGGCACCCTCGATGGCATAGCCAAAGATCGCGGTGCCAAGCAGAATGAACGCACCGGCCATTACGGCTATGGTGACAATGGAATCCGAAATCCGCACGGCGCGTCTCAGGCAGAGTGCGAGCAGGCAGCCGGCCACGATCGCACCGCCATTGACGATCACCTTGTTGAGCGGAGCGCCGGATATGTGCAGATAGGCGAGTCCTGTCAAACCCGCCAGAATGCCCGAAACGAACGTCATGTTTCCGAATCTGTCCTTCACTATGCTGCTCCCTGTCGTTGCGGATGAGATATTGGATTCGAGGCGAAAGCGGCAGCAGGCAAGCAGGCAGCCCCAGGCAAAGGCCATGGCATGTCGGCTATCTCCGATTACCGCCATTTCCGCCGTCATGGCGCGCGCCCAGCTCTTGCGATGATCAGGCGCCAGCCAAAGGATCAGTTTTTCCCATGCGTCCCGCATCATGTCGGCTTTGCCTGCAATTGTTGCGGGGAGGCCCGGCGGTCGTCGTCGAGCAGGCCTTTCGCCATAACGCGCCCGGCTTCGGTCAGGCTGTAGATGTGGCGGGGAGGGCGCCCGCCGACTTCCGCCTCCTGCCATTGGGAAGCCAGCATGCCCTGGTCTTCGAGTCTCGCCAGCATCGGATATAATGTGCCGGGTCCGATACCGGTGATCTGCATGATCTCATATCCGTGCAGGTTTTCGGGCGCCTCGAGCAAGGCTTGCAATGCCAGTCTGGTCGCCTTCGATGGTGCTCTCGTCTTTCGCATGATTCTTATATCGATATATATCGACTTAATGTCAATTGCCTTGTTGGCGCAAGCAGGAAAACAGCCGGTTCAGGCGCATTGGCGATAATCCCGACCCGAGCAATTCCCGCAGCCCCTATCCCAGAGCTTGATCGAAACGCGGGAGGGTCTATGCGGTGCGGCAGAGCGAACCATCCGGGTTCTCCATGCCAAGCGGAATTGAACATGAACCAGCCCAACAACACCATCCCCGGCCTCGCATCGCGCCAGTCGGCCATTCGCCTGCTCGACGCCGTCTGCCGGCGCGGCGAGACGCTGGACCAGGCGATGCCCGCGGCCACCGGTAAGCTTTCCAATCCGTCGGACAAGGCGCTCGCGCACAATATCGCCGCCAATGTGCTGCGCTGGATGAGCGCGCTCGACGCGATGATCGACAGCGCCACCCGCAACCGGCTGGCCGATGATGCCAAGCCGCGGATGGCGCTGCGCATCGCGCTGGCCCAGGTGCTGATCCTCGATACGCCTCAGCATGCCGCGATTTCCACCGCCTTGCCCCTGGTCCATGGCGGACCCCGACGGCTGGTCCATGGCGTCTTTTCGACCGTTATGCGCGGCATCGAATCGGGCGCCCTGAAACTGCCCGAATTTCCCGAAATTCCGGGTGAAACGCTCGACCGCTGGACCCATAATTGGGGCGAGGATGTCGCCCGTGCTGCCAGCCGTGCCTGGGCGAAACCGGCGCCGCTGGATCTCAGCTTCCAATCCGACGATAGCGGCCCGCTGGAAGGCGTGCCGCTCGCCCCGAAACATCTCAGGATGCTTCCAGATCTTCCAGTCACCGAACTGGTCGGTTTTGATGAAGGCCAGTTCTGGGTTCAGGATCTGGCCGCGTCTATTCCGGCGCGCCTGTTCGGCGAGGGCAGGGGCCGGACGATACTGGATCTCTGCGCCGCCCCCGGCGGCAAGACGATGCAGCTCGCCAGCAACGGCTGGAAGGTGGTCTCGGTCGACAATAATGCCAAAAGAATGGAGCGCTTCCAGGACAATCTGAAGCGCACCGGACTGCAGGCGGAGGAAATCATCGCCGACCTGATGCAGTGGGAACCCGCGGAACCCGCCGATGCGATCCTGCTCGACGCACCGTGCAGTGCCACCGGCATCTACCGCCGCCATCCCGATGTGCTGCATTGCATTGGCTCCAGACAGGTTGCCGACCGGGCCGAAGGGCAGCGCGCCCTGCTCGACCGCATCGCGCCCTGGGTGAAGCCCGGCGGGAAACTGGTCTATGCCGTCTGCTCGCTCGAGCCCGAGGAAGGCGAGGAACAGATCGAGTCATTCCTGGAGCGCCACGACCAGTTTGCCATCGACCCGGTCACCGCGGCCGAGCTTCCCGAGGGCATATTGCCGACCGGCAATGGCTGCATCCGCACCCTGCCGACCACTCTGGCCGAACAGGGTCATGTCGACGGATTTTACATTGCCCGTCTGGTCCGGAAAAGCTGACCTTCTACATATTGTGAACCTGTCCCCAAACTGTCCACAAGGGACTGTGGCGCTACCGGAATAGCAGCTTGCCTGAAGGGTCCAAAAATTCTAGGGCCAGGATCAGTTTAAGGAAGCGCCATGTCCGACAGCATTCGTATTGCCCCATCCATCCTTTCCGCCGATTTTGCTCGCCTGGGCGAAGAGGTGCAGGCCATCGACAAGGCCGGCTGCGACTGGATCCATGTCGACGTGATGGACGGCCATTTCGTGCCCAATATCACGATCGGGCCGGCGGTGGTCAAGGCGCTGCGCCCGCACAGCGCCAAGCCGTTCGACGTCCATCTGATGATCTCTCCGGTCGACCAGTATCTCGAGGCATTCGCCGACGCCGGTGCCGACATCATCTCCTTCCATCCCGAAGCCGGCCCGCATCCGCACCGCACGGTGCAGACCATCCACGCGCTCGGCAAGCAGGCCGGTCTGGTGCTCAACCCGGCGACGCCGCTCGACATACTCGACTATCTGATCGAGGATCTCGACCTGATCCTGGTGATGAGCGTCAACCCCGGTTTCGGCGGGCAGAGCTTCATCGACAGCCAGCTGCGCAAGATCGAGGCGATCCGCTCGCGGATCACCGCCACCGGCAAGGATATCCGGCTGGAGGTCGATGGCGGCATCGATCTCAAGACCGCGCCAAGGGCGATCGCGGCGGGGGCCGATACGCTGGTGGCCGGAACCGCCACCTTCCGCGGCGGTCCGGATCATTATGCCGCCAATATCACTGGTCTGAGGGGTGAATGACCACCGGCAGATCTGACCGGCTGGATCTGGGCGACAGCGACCCGGACGATCCCGCAACCCATGATGAAAATGACAGCGCAGGCGAGGGCCGCAGCCTGACCCTGCGCCACGACCGCGACCGCGGCCAGTCGCTCGCCCAGCAGGCGGCGATGCTCTATTACCGGATGACCTGGCGGATGCCGATGCACCGGCTGCGCCTGTCGGGCAAATTGCCGCTGCGCCTGCTCGCCGTGCCGGTCGATCCGGTGGAGGGGGACCGGGTGCAGGGCATGGCGGTGCGCGCCGGCCATTTCCTGTTTCGCGGCCTCAAGAAGAAGCATGACAATATCGATTTCGCCAATCTCAAACTGCCGCCGCAATTCGAGGATTATGTCCATCGCTTCCAGTGGCTGCGCGATCTCGATACCGCGGCGTCGCGCGACCAGGCCGTGCCGGTCGCGGAAAAACTGGTCAGCCAGTGGCTCGACGCCAATGGCGGTGTGATCCGCCAGCCGGCCTGGCGGCCCGACAATTGCGGCTGGCGCCTGCTGATCTGGGCCAGCCATGCGCCGCTGATCCTGTCCTCCCGCGACCTGATCTACCGCTCCAAGCTGCTCAACCATATCGCCCGCACCGCGCGCCATCTCGACCGGACCGCGGACAAGGCGGAATCAAGTCTCGGCCGGCTGGTCGCGTGGAGCGGCGTGGTCGCCGCCGCGCTGCTGCTGCCCGAGGGCCGGGTACGCCAGATCGTCGGCGAGGCGGGGCTGGAAAAGGCGATGGGCGAATTTTTCTTCGCCGATGGCGGCTCGGTCTCGCGTTCGCCGCTCAACCAGATGGACGCGGTGATCCTGCTGTCGATGCTGAAACAGGTCTATCTCGCCCGCAACGAGGACCCGCCCGCCTTTCTCGAGGAAGCGCTCAACCAGGCGGTGCCGCCGCTGACCGCGCTGACCCATTTCGACGGGACCATGGGCAACTGGCAGGGCAGCGGGGCCACGTCAGCCGAGCAGGTGGCGCAGGTGGTCGAGGCCAGCGGCGTGCGCGCGCGGCCGCTGCGGCAGGCGCGCGAATGGGGCTATCAGCGCGTGTCTTCCGGGCGCTCGGTGCTGATCCTCGACGCCGCCCCGCCACCGATCGCGCGCATGGCGGTGGCCGGCTGTGCCTCGACCCTGGCCTTTGAATTTTCCCACGGCGATTGCCGGATCATCAGCAATTGTGGCGGCGCGGGACTGGTCGGCGCGACGATACCGGCGGCGCTGGCGCGGGGACTGCGCACCACGGCGGCGCACAGCACGCTGTGCATTGCCGACAGCAACAGCACCTCGATCCTGCCCGACGGCAAGCTCGGCCGCGGGGTCAGCGAGGTCGAACTGTTCCGCCGCGATGTCGAGAATGCGACCCGGCTGGAGGCCAGCCACGACGGCTATGCCCGGCGCTTCGGCCTGGTCCACAAGCGCCTGTTGCTGTTGCGCTCCGACGGCCTGGAATTGCGCGGCGAGGATATGCTGATCCCGGACGGCAAAAGACGCCGGCGCCGCAAGGAAGATATCGATTATGCGCTGCGCTTCCATCTCGGACCTGATATAGAAAGCGACCTGATCTCGGAAGGCAAGGGTGTGCTCTTGCGTTTGGCCGACGGCAATCTATGGCAGTTCCGATCGACCGGCGGCGAAATTCAGCTGGAAGAAAGCGTCTGGGTCGACGGCATGGGCATTGGCCATGATGTCAGGCAGATGGTAATCAGCGGAGCAGTGGGCAAGGGCGGCGGCGCCACCGGCTGGCTGCTCAAACATATGGGGTAGAAATGACGGAAAATATCAAAATCAAGCGCGCGCTCTTGTCGGTATCGGACAAGAGCGGGCTGGCCGAACTCGGCCAGCAGCTGGCGGCGATGGGCGTCGCCCTGATCTCGACCGGCGGCACCGCAAAGACCTTGCGCGAAGCGGGACTCGAGGTCGCCGATATCAGCGACGTCACGAATTTCCCCGAAATGATGGATGGCCGGGTCAAGACGCTGCATCCCAAGGTGCACGGCGGCCTGCTTGCCCGGCGCGACGATCCCGGCCATGTTGCCTCCATGGAGGAACATGATATCGCCGGCATCGATCTGGTGATCGTCAATCTCTACCCCTTCGCCCAGACCGTCGCCAGGGGTGCGGAACGCGACGAGATCATCGAGAATATCGACATCGGCGGCCCGTCGATGGTGCGCAGCGCGGCGAAGAATCACGATTTCGTCACCATCGTCACCGATCCCTCGGACTATGATACGCTGCTTGCCGAGTTGCAGCAGCATGACGGCGGCACCTCGCTCGCCTTCCGCAGGAACATGGCCGCCAAGGCCTTTGCCGCGACCGCCAGCTATGACAGCATGATCGCCCAGTGGTTCGGCTTTGCCGACCAGGGCAAGATGTTCCCCGATACGCTGCCGCTCACCATGAGCCGCCCGGTCGAGCTGCGCTATGGCGAGAATCCGCATCAGAGCGCCGCGCTCTATCTGCCCGACGGCCCCTCGGCCCGCGGCATTGCCCAGGCCGAGCAATTGCAGGGCAAGGCGCTCAGCTACAATAATTACAACGACGCCGACGCCGCGCTCGAACTGGTCAGCGAGTTTCGCGATGGCCCGCCGACGGTGGTGATCGTCAAGCATGCCAATCCCTGTGGCGTCGCCAGCGCCGACAATATCGTCGACGCCTACAAGGCGGCGCTCGCCTGCGACAGCGTCTCCGCCTTCGGCGGCATCATCGCCGTCAACCGCCCGCTCGACGCGGCGGCGGCGGAAGCGATGACCGGCATCTTCACCGAAGTCGTCTGTGCGCCCGATGCCGATGACGAGGCCCGGGCAATCTTTGCCAAGAAGAAAAACCTGCGCCTGCTGCTGACCGGCGATCTGCCCGACGCTGCGCGCACTGGCATGACTCTGAAAAGCATCGCCGGCGGCTATCTGCTGCAGAGCCGCGACAATGGCCGGATTTCCCGCGACGACCTGAAATGCGTCACCAAGCGCCAGCCGAGCGAACAGGAACTGGCCGACTGCCTGTTCGCCTGGACGGTCGCCAAGCATGTCAAGTCCAACGCGATTGTCTATGCCAGGGATGGCGCCACGGCGGGCGTCGGCGCCGGCCAGATGAACCGTCTCGAATCCGCCCGCATCGCCGCTTGGAAAGCCCGTGATGCCGCGGAAAAAGCCGGCTGGACCGAAGCCCGCACGATCGGCTCCTCGGTCGCCTCCGATGCCTTCTTCCCCTTCGCCGACGGCCTCCTGGCGGCGGTCGAAGCGGGCGCGACCGCAGTCATCCAGCCCGGCGGCTCGATCCGCGACGACGAAGTGATCGCCGCCGCCGACGAAGCCGGCCTCGCCATGATCTTCACCGGCATGCGGCATTTCAGGCACTAGGTTACAGTGCCCCTGCGCAGGCAGGGGCCCATCTCCCGAACGGAAGTCTTCATGCGGAAGTTATTGAATGGCACGCTGCTGGCTCAAGGACTGACACCCTTCAACCAGCTCTTTTGACCTTGATGATACGAGATGGGCCTCTGCCTGCGCAGGGGCACAAGAACTTCGGTATCGGTTTTCTCCCTTCACCGTCACGGGAGAAGGGTCGCATCAGTCAGGTAAGTAATGGCCAGGAAAACCCGATTCCCCCCTTGCGAAGAGATACTGGCGCTCGCCCACAATGGTGAGCTGACCGTCAAAGTCACGCCCAACGCGGGAGAAAACAGCATCAGCATGCCGGACGACAACCGACCCGGGACTGTCCTGCTGGTCCGCGTCACCGCGACCCCGGAGCATGGCAAGGCCAATGCAGCCGTCCTGAAACTCCTGTCCAGGGCGCTCGGCCTGCCCAGAACCTCGCTCGCGATCATTCGCGGCGGGAACAGCGGAACCAAGGTCATCACTATTCCGGATTGATGGCGTGCCCCTGCGCAGGCAGGGGCCCATCTCCCCAGCTGTCGTCGCTAGGGGTGGGTTATTGGACAGCGCGCTGCTGGATCAAGCGCTCGCACGTTTCAGCCAGATATCCCCTCCGGTATCTTGCGAGATGGACCCCTGCCTGCGCAGGGGCACTCGATCAATTGTGGAAAAGGATGCGCAAAACGCTGTGCTCCGCACCTGATGCGGAGCCCTGCATTGTCCAGACTGTACTATCGCCAAGGCTCCGCATCAAGTGCGGAGCACCAATATCACTCCGGTACCGCCGCCTGGGCGTTCTGGCCATCGCCTTCCGGCGCGGCGATGATGTCGCGGGTCACGCTGCCCTTGTCGACCGTGTCGGTTTGCGGATCACCGACCGAGGAGCGAATCCCGCCGTCGGCCGCACCGGCCTGGTCGACAATCGCCGATTCGGTGACGCTGCGTTCTTGCGGGCCGCCAAACAGCGCTTCCAGCGTCTGCTGCTGCACTCCGCCGGTCTGCGGACGCGCCTGGCCGGGCTGCGGCGGCACCAGCGTGAAATCGGGCGGGATTACCAGCGGTGGCTGGCGGGATACCGCAAATTCATCGGGTCGGTCGCGGTCGAACAGGCCGGTGGAACCACAGGCGGTCAGGCTGGCCAGCGACACAAGGCTGATGGCGACGGTGGATTTACGCATGATATTGTCCCTCAAAAATCTCTTGTAGAGCCTGATAGCGGGCTCCTGACACAGGTCAACTTTCGTCAAGCTGAACATCGTCTTTTGTCTCGTCCTTCTTTTCGCGGATTAGCAGCGCCCGTGCAAGCAGGATCACCACGCCGATGCTGATACAGGCATCGGCCAGGTTGAAAATCAGGAAGGGCCGGAAATCGCCGACATGAAGGTCGGCAAAATCCGCGACATAGCCCAGCCGCGCGCGATCGACGATATTGCCCATCGCTCCGCCAAGGATCATGCCCAGCGCGAAAATGTCCCACTTGGCCTTTTCGCGGTTCATCCACAGGAAGACCGCGATCCCGATCAGGCCGGTCAGCGCCACCAGCGCCCAGCGCTGGAATTCGGTCGAGGCGGTCAGAAAGCCCATCGAAACCCCGTAATTCTGCGCCCAGGTCAGGTTGAAAAAGGGTATCAGCTCGATCTGCCCGCGAGCCGGCAGCTGCAGCAGCTGCATCACGACAAATTTGCTCGCCTGGTCGAGGACGAAGATCAGCAGGGCGATGATCAGGCCGATGCGGCGGTATTTGGTGATTTGCAGGTTATCAGTCATAATGGCATCCGTTCGTGTCGAGCGTAGTCGAGACACAGGGGCAGGGCGACCTTCGTCATTGCGAGCGCAGCGAAGCAATCCAGAGCGGCACACAACGATGATCGCGGCAAGACGCCCTGGATTGCCGCGTCGCCTTCGGCTCCTCGCAATGACGATCTTGGTGCAAGGGGATATTCGTTAAGCAATATCGGGTTGACGAGTTTGGCACTGCTCACGCCAGCACCTCCGCACAACGCCCGCACAGCGCACCATCCTCTTCCACCTCGGGAAGCAACCGCCAGCAGCGCCCGCATTTGTGGTTGTCGGTCTTGGTGACTGCAATGGCGTCGCCATCTCTCACGTCCGCCACAATCGCCAGTTCGGCAAATTCCTCCGTGCTGATCGGCAGATCGGCCATCGGGTAGACAACTTCTGCTTCCAGGCTGGACCGGATGGTCTTCTCCCGGCGGAGTGGTTCAATAGCCTCGGTGACCTTCTCGCGGGCATCGCGAATCTTCTGCCATTTGTCCGCGAGCCCAGCGTCGGACCAACCCGCATCAACCTCCGGCCATTCCTTCAAATGGATCGAATCCCCCTCATCCGGGAACCGGCTCTGCCAAATCTCTTCCGCGGTAAACACCAGCACCGGCGCGATATAGCGGGTGAGGGCGTGGAACAATATGTCCATCACCGTGCGATAGGCCATCCGCTTCGGATCGTCCGGCGCGTCGCAATAGAGGCAATCCTTGCGGATATCGAAGAAGAAGGCGCTGAGATCCTCCTGCGCAAAGGCATTCAGCACCCGCATATAGGGCCCGAAGGCAAAATCATTCACATGCCGCTTCAGCTCCGCGTCGACTTCCGCCAGCCGGTGCAGGATATAGCGTTCCAGCTCCGGCATGTCGGCCACCGCCACCCGCTCGGCATCGGTAAAATCGCCCAGCCCGCCGAGCATGTAGCGGAAGGTGTTGCGCAGCTTCCGGTAGCTGTCCGAAACCCCTTTCAGGATCTCGTCGCCGATCCGGTGGTCCTCGGTAAAGTCGACGCTCGCCGCCCACAGCCGCAAGATATCCGCGCCCTGCACATCGATAATCTTCTTCGGATCGAGCGTGTTGCCGAGCGATTTCGACATTTTCTTGCCGGTCTTGTCGAGCGTCATGCCGTGGGTCAGCACCGCCTTGTAGGGCGCACGGCCCCGCGTACCGCAGCTTTCCAGCAGGCTCGACTGGAACCAGCCGCGATGCTGGTCGCTGCCTTCGAGATAGAGATCCGCCGGGCTCTGCTGCTCCGGCCACTTGCCGCTTTCCAGCACGAAGGCATGGGTGCAGCCGCTGTCGAACCAGACGTCGAGAATATCGGTGACCACCTCATAATCGTCGAGCGCATAGTCGCTGCCCAGAAACAGCTGATGATCGGCATTGAACCAGGCATCGGCGCCGCCGGTCCTGAACGCCGCGATGATCCGTTCGTTGACCGCCGGATCATTGAGATATTCGCCGCTCTTGCGGTCGACATAAAGCGCGATCGGCACGCCCCAGGCGCGCTGGCGCGACAATACCCAGTCGGGCCGCCCCTCGACCATGGATTCCAGACGGCGACGTCCGCGTTCCGGGACAAAGCGGACTTCGTTGCGGATTTCATCGAGCGCGACTTCGCGCAGGGTAGGTGATGCGCACAGGGTCTCATCGGCCGGATCGATAGCCCCGCCTTCGCCTTCCCAGCGATTTTCCTGCGGCGTCTTGGCCGGTAAATGGGTCAGCTCGCTGTCCATCGGCACAAACCATTGCGGCGTGCAGCGGTAGATGATCTTCGCCTTCGACCGCCAGCTGTGCGGATAGCTGTGGGTAAAATCGGCGCTGGCCGACAGCAGGGCACCGGCCTCGCGTAGGTCCGAACAGATCGGGCCGTCCGGGCCGTTGAAATTCTTGTTGATCACCCCGCCGGAGCGCTGGTCGCCGCGCGGCAGCCAGGCCCAGTCGTCGCGATAGACGCCGTCGGCCTCGACCGCGAACACTGGATTGATGCCGTTTTTCTTGCACAGATCGAAATCATCCTCACCATGGTCGGGCGACATATGCACCAAACCGGTACCGGCATCGGTGGTGACAAAATGCGAGCCATCGAGGAAGGGGCGGGGCTTGGTATAGAATTCGCTGTCCGGGAATTTGTCCGCCATCGGGTGTTTGGCAGTGGCACCGGCTAGTTGGGAGCCTTTGACCTTGCTCTTAACAGTAAGATAAAACGAAGCGTCGGCAAGACCGTCGAGACGATTTTGGAAAGCTTCCAGCAAAAGCTTCGCTACCAAGAAGTTTTTGCCATTGAATCCCATTAGTAGGTCGTACGCATCTCGGCCGGGATAAAAGTCAGGACCCTCAATCTGGTCGACCGCCACGACTACATAATCAACATCCGCCCCATAAGCGAGCGCCTGATTGACCGGAATCGTCCACGGCGTCGTCGTCCAGATCACCGCATGCGCGCCAACCAGTTCCGGCGCATTCGGCGCCTCGACAATCTCGAACGCCACATCGATCTGGGTCGAGACAATATCCTCATATTCCACCTCGGCCTCGGCCAGCGCGGTCTTCTCGACCGGCGACCACATCACCGGCTTGGCACCGCGATACAGCTGTCCCGCCTCGGCAAATTTCAGCAACTCCGCGACAATCGCCGCCTCGGCGTCATAGTCCATCGTCAGATAGGGCTTGTCCCACTGCGCCAATATGCCCAGCCGCTTGAATTCCTCGCGCTGGACGTCAACCCAATGGTCGGCATAGGTCCGGCATTCGGCGCGGAATTCGCTGGCCGCGACCTCGTCCTTGTTGCGCTTCTTCTTGCGATATTCTTCCTCGATCTTCCACTCGATCGGCAGGCCGTGGCAATCCCAGCCCGGCACATAGGGCGCGTCCTTGCCGAGCAGGCTCTGCGAGCGGACCACCAGATCCTTCAGCGTCTTGTTGAGGCTGTGGCCGATATGGATATTGCCATTGGCATAGGGCGGGCCGTCATGCAGAATGAATTTCTCGCGCCCGGCGCGGGCTTCGCGCAGCCGTTCATAGAGGCCAATCTTCTGCCAGCGCTCCAGGATCGCCGGCTCCTTCTGCGCCAGGCCGGCCTTCATCGGGAAATCGGTTTTCGGCAGGAAAACCGTGTCTTTATAATCTGCTTTGGGATCGCTCATGATCGCGGGGATTAGGGGAGGTTGCGGGCCGGCGCAAGCATGGTTTTTGCAGTGCGGTATAAGGGATTTGCCCCCAATCCGTTAGTGGTGAGCCTGACTGCCGTTAGCCCTGAGCTTGTCGAAGGGCGCTTCTCGACGCGCGGCGTGGTTCGACAGGCTCACCACTAACGGATATATTCAATCCAGCATTGCTCTCGCCCGCTCGCAATCCTTCTCCATCTGCACCTTCAGCGCCTCCAGATCGTCGAACTTCTCTTCGCCGCGCAGGAAATGGTGCAGCTCGACCTCGATCGTCTGGCCATAGAGATCCTCGCCGAAATCGACGAAATGGGGCTCGAGCAGTTCCTTCGGCGGATCGAACATCGGACGGACCCCCAGACTGGCCGCGCCGTTCAATATCCGGCCGTCGGGAAGCCGGCCCTTGACCGCATAGATGCCATATTTCGGGCGCAGATACTGGCCCATGTCGATATTGGCGGTGGGATAGCCGAGCAGCCGGCCATTCTTGTCGCCGTGGATCACTTCCCCCTGGATCGCGAACGGCCGGGTCAGCAGCCGGGTCGCTTCCTCGCACTGCCCCTCCTTCAGAGCCGCGCGAATCCGGCTGGAGGATATCACGTCATCGCTGTCGCTGATCGCGCTGACCGCCTCGCTGTTCAGCCCGTGCGCCGCTCCAATCGTGCGCAGCATGTCGACATTGCCCTTGGCACCCTTGCCGAAGGTGAAATCCGCTCCGGTCACCACCCCGGCCGCGCCAAAGCGTTCGACCAGCAGCCTGGTGATGAAATCCTCCGCCGTCGTCCCGGCCAGTTCCGCGTCAAACTGGAACACCAGCATCGCGCTGGCGCCGGCGCCGGCAAACAGCCGCTCGCGCTGGTCGAGCGAGGTCAGGCGAAAGGGGGGTACCTCGGGCTTGAAAAAGCGCACCGGGTGCGGGTCAAAGGTCGCGATGATCGCCGGACGGCCTTCGTCATGCGCCCAGTCCAGCGCCTTGCGGGCCACCGCCTGGTGGCCGAAATGAAAGCCGTCAAAATTGCCCAGCGCCAGAATCGCCCCGCGCAGGTCGCCTTCGATCCTGTCTTTTCCGTTCAGTCTGATCATCGAATCGCTATCGCGGGCTTTTGCATTTCATTCAACAAGTTCGTCATGCCGGGAAAGGCCGGGACCTATTCCGCGATCGGCGTGCGGGCATCGGTGCCCGGCTTGACCACCAGTGGCGTCGCGGGGGTGACTTTGCCCTGCGGCGGCGCGACGGCTTTCGGCAGCGGCTCGATGCCCGCCCTGATCACCCGCAGCGCGTTCAGTCCCATCACCGCGCGGATTTCCGCCTCGGTAAAACCGGCATCCATCAACGCCTGGGTAATCTGGACAATCCCGCTGGTGTCGAAACGGGTGGTCACCGCGCCGTCAAAATCGCTCCCCAGCGCGACATGATCGATCCCGACCAGGTCGCGGACATGTTTCGCCGCCCTGGCCACGGTCTTGGGATCGGTGTCGCACATCGCGCCGTCCCAATAGCCCAGGCCGATGACCCCGCCGGTCGCGGCCACGCCCCTGATTTCCTCATCGGTCAGGTTGCGGTTGACCCCGCAGACCGCCTGCACGCCGCCATGGCTGGAGACCACCGGACGCTTGGCCATTTTAAGAATATCGGCGACGGTCGCATGGCTCGAATGGGCGATATCCACGATCATCCCCATCCGCTCCATGTCGCGGACGATGGTCCGGCCGAATTTGGTCAGCCCGCCCTTTTTCTCGCCGTGCATCGATCCGGCCAGCTCATTGTCGAAGAAATGCACCAGCCCCGCCATCCGCATGCCCGAATCATGAAGCTTCTGCAGATTCGCGCGCTTGCCTTCCAGCGTCTGCAGTCCTTCCGCCGAGAACAGGACGCCAATCGGGCTTCTGTTCTGGGCCCGGAATTCCACCAGGCCATCGACATCGGCCGGATTGCTGACCATCGCCAGCCTGCCCGCCGAATCCTTCACCGCGCGGTCGAGTTTCTGCGCGTGATAGAGCTGCCGCTCAAGCAGCGAGAACCAGGTCCGCATCGGCTGCAGCTGGGTGATCGCCAGCAATGTGATATTGTCGGTGTCGGCGCTGTTGCTGTCGTAATTCTGGCCCCTCGGTGTCTTCGTCACGCTGGAGAAGATCTGCAGCCCGACATTGCCTTCCTGCATCCGCTCGAGATCGATATGGCCATAGTCGACGCTGTCGGTGATCTTGCGCTTCCACAGCAGGGTGTCGCCGTGCAGATCGACGATCATCAGGCTGTCGTGCAGTCTCTGCGCCTCGGCGCTGATTTCCGGCAGCGGCTTGCCGTCGACCATATTGGTCTGCTTCTCGAACCATGCCGGCCCGAAGATAAGGAAGGCGACGACAGCAACCGCGATGAGACCGATCAGTGCCAGCGCGACTTTCTTCATGGCGCTTTTCGTTTCAGGGTGACGAAGCTGTAGCCGGGCTTGCCGTTATTCGGTTCATGCTCCTCGCGGGCTATCTCTTCCCAGGTACCGGGGTCGAAGGCGGGCATCTTGACATCTCCCTTCGGCTTGTCATGCACTTCTGTCAGTTCGATCCGGTCGGCCCGGTCGAGAAAGGCCTTGTAGATTTCGGCGCCGCCGATCACCGCAATATGGGGTGCATTGGCCATTTTTAGGGCGGTTTCGACGCTGTTCGCGACATCCGCGCCGTCGCCTTCCCAGTTCTTGTCCCGGGTCAGCACGATATGGCGCCGTCCGGGCAGCAGGCCGGGCAGGCTGTCGAACGTCTTGCGCCCCATGATCATGGGCTTGCCCATGGTCAGCCGCTTGAATCGCCGCTGATCCTCCGGCAGGCGCCAGGGTATGGTGTCGCCGTCGCCGATCACGCCATTGTCGGCGCGGGCGAGAAAGAAAATGATTTCAGGATGGTTCATGGGGGACGCCTAGCGCAGTTCGGGCAGACTGCAAATTAGAAATATAATTTCGTTACATGCCCCATTTTCCGACCCGGCCGGGTCTCGCCCTTGCCGTAGAGGTGCAGGTGATTGGCGCCGTCCGCCAGCAGCGCCTGCCAGTCGTCTGCCTGGGACCCGATCAGATTGTGCATCTCGACTCTTTTGGCCGCCAGCCCGGTGTCGCCCAGCGGCAGTCCGCAGATCGCCCTTATATGATTCTCGAACTGGCTGGTGATCGCGCCCTCGATGGTCCAGTGGCCGCTGTTGTGGACGCGCGGCGCCATCTCGTTGAACACCGGACCATGTTCGGTGGCAAAAAATTCGCAGGTCAGCACGCCGACATAGGCCATCGCCTCGGCCATCCTGGCGGCCAGCGCCCGGGCAGCGTCCTGCTGCTCCAATATGGCATCGGGCGCGGGCGCGGTCGAGACCGCCAATATTCCGTCCCTGTGCACATTGTGCGGGCTGTTCCAGAACCGGATTTCGCCGTCCTGCCCGCGCACCAGGATCACCGAAAATTCGTGGCTGAACGTCACGAAGCCTTCGGCGACACAGGGCTTTCCGGCCACCGCCTGCCAGTGGCTGTCGAGATCATCGCCGGGGCCGATCCGGGACTGGCCCTTGCCGTCATAGCCCATGCGAATCGTCTTCAGGATTGCCGGTGCCCCGATCTCCGCAATCGCCCGGTCGAGCGAGGGTCGATCGCTGACCTCGGCAAAGGGCGCGGTGGTGCCGCCATGATCGCGGGCAAAATTCTTCTCCGCGACCCGGTTCTGCGCGATGTCCAGCGCCGCGATCGGGGGATGCAGCGGCGCGCAGTCCTGGATCTGGTGCAGCGGATCGACGGGCACATTCTCGAATTCGAAGGTGAGGACATCGCAGCGCTCGGCAAAGCCGGTCAGCGAAGCGATATCGTCATCCTGCGCACAGGTGAACGCGGCGGACACTTCCGCGGCGACGCTATCGGCATCGGGCGCATGGATATGGCAGCGATAGCCGAGTTGTGCTGCCGCCATGCTGAGCATCCGGCCGAGCTGGCCGCCGCCCAGAATTCCGATCGTTGATCCGGGAGAGAGGGTTTTCATATTTGCGGGCTATTCCGGCTGGTCGGCGACGGCTTGCGTCTGCGCGGCGCGCCAGGCATCGAGCCGGTCGGCGAGCGCAGGGTCGGAATTGGCGAGAATCGCCGCGGCCAGCAGGGCGGCATTTTTCGCGCCAGCCTCACCGATCGCCAGGGTTCCGACCGGGATGCCGGCCGGCATCTGCGCGATCGACAGCAGGCTGTCGATGCCGCTCAGCGCTTTCGACTGGATCGGTACGCCGAGAACCGGGATGCGGGTCATCGAGGCCGCCATTCCCGGCAGATGGGCGGCACCGCCGGCGCCGGCGATGATCACCTTCAGTCCGCGTTCCGCCGCTGATGTGGCATAGTCATAAAGGCGGCCGGGCGTGCGGTGGGCCGACACGATTTTCTGCTCATGCGCGATACCCAGCTGGTCCAGGATGTCGCTCGCGAGCTTCATCGTTGCCCAGTCGGACTGGCTGCCCATGATTATTCCAACCGGAGGAGGTGCTTCGACCATTTCTGCCCCTGACAAATGCTGCGGAAGCAATGCCGTTTAGTCGGGAATGGGTGCGGACGCAATGACACATGTCGAGCTGCCGAAAATTCCTCGTGGCAGGCGGCTGCTGTGCAGATCGCTCCCAATTTCTATATTCCTTTGTCAGGCTATAGTCTGGGTTCCGAATAATCCGGTTGTGTTTTCAAATAGATATAAATATATATCCTGGCAGGATTAGGAATCGTAAATAAAATGCAAATGGACAATCCTCAACATTGCAGTCACTGCTTCCAGCTGAAGCAGGAAATAGTTTCGCTGAAAGAGCAACTGGCTGCAATGAAGCGGCATGCCTATCATGACGTGCTTACCGGAATTTCAAATCGCCGCCAATTTGTCGAAAGTCTGGGGAACCGGGTGGCTCGCTGTCGGCGCTATGGTGACAATTGTGCCGTGCTGTTTCTCGACGTCGACAATCTCAAAACGGTTAATGACGAGCATGGCCATGCTGCCGGAGATGCCCTGCTTGTCCGTCTGGCCGAAATATTGAAAGGCAATACCCGGGCAACGGACGTGGTGGCGCGGATCGGCGGTGATGAATTTGGTCTTTTGCTGGATAATCTCAATGGGGATCAGGTGGAGGAAAAAATCGATTTCCTCGCCGCGCAGCTCGGCACGGTGCATTTTGTCCATGAAGGCCGGAAAATACCCTTGGGCGCCTCGATAGGCTATTGCTTCGTCGGGCCGCAGGACACCACGGAGGGTCTCATGTCCCGCGCCGACGCGGCGATGTACCGCGTCAAGGGCAGGTCCAGATAGGATTGCCGCTTAGCGCGCCGACAGGCTAGCGTTCCGACAGATAATAACGTTCGATCTCGTTCAGATCATCATCCAGTTCATAGATGATCGGCTGGCCGGTCGGTATTTCCAGACCGGTAATCTCGTCATCCGGAATCTTGGACAGATGCTTGACCAGGGCACGCAGACTGTTGCCATGCGCCGAAATCAATACCCGCTTGCCATCCTGCAATTCGGGGGCAATCCGGCTTTTCCAATAGGGCAATACACGTGCGATCGTATCCTTCAGGCTTTCCGTCGACGGGACTTCGATGCCCTTGTAGCGCGGGTCGTTGGACATCTGATAGGGACTGTCCGAAGCCATCGGCGGCGGCGGCGTGTCAAAGCTGCGCCGCCAGATATGGACCTGTTCGTCGCCATGCTTGTCGCGCGTTTCCTGCTTGTTGAGGCCGGTCAGCCCGCCATAGTGGCGCTCGTTCAGCCGGTAGTTTTTTTCCACCGGCAGCCACAGCCGTCCCATTTCCTCCAGCGCGAGATTGAGCGTCTTGATCGCCCGGGTCTGAACGCTGGTAAAGCAGGCATCCGGGTCAATGCCGCGTTCCTTCATCAGCTGCCCGGCGGCCTTGGCTTCCTCTACACCCTTTTCGGTGACATCGACATCCCACCATCCGGTAAAACGATTCTCGAGATTCCATTGCGACTGGCCGTGGCGAAGCAGGATGAGTTGGGGCATCAATTGTCCTTATTCTGGTTGTGCTGTTCCCCTAGCGACGATGAACGGGGACGCCAAGGGTGATTTCGGCCGACCTGACGCTACGCATTCCGACCATTTATGTGTCCTTTTGACATCGCCCGTCGAAGCGCGAGGCAGAACCCATTGCTTTTCCGGCCATATATCCTTCGAGATATATGTCACATTTTTGCAACGGACACAGAGCAATCGGCGTTCCGGCGCGCTACTCCGCTTGATTTAATGGGTCAATTAAACGACTGACGCCGGCCTAGCTGCCGCAACACAAGCCATCCCCCCGGTAAATGGCGACAACGGCAGCCAGTTCAACAGGAGTATGAAATGAAAACCTTCAATAAATTCCTCATGGCTGCCCTTTGCACCTCCGCCATGACCACCCCCGCCTTTGCCCAGGATCAGGACGATGCCCAGCAGGCAGAAACCTATGACGAAAATGTCATCATCGTGACCGCGACCCGCCGGGCGCAGGACGTGCAGGCCATTCCGCTCGCCGTCACCGCGGTCAGCCCGGTCCAGCTGGAACGCCAGGGCGTGGTCAATGTCGGCCAGATCACCAACGTCTCCTCCAGCTTCTCGACCTCCAACGCCCAGCTGGCCTCGGGTTCCGTCGTGCTGCGGATCCGCGGCGTCGGCACGACGTCCAACAATATCGGCTTTGAATCGGCCGTCGGCATCTTCATTGACGGCGCCTATCAGTCCCGTCCCGGTGTCGCGCTTTCCGAATTTGTCGACGTCGAACGCGTCGAAGTGCTGCGCGGTCCGCAGGGCACCCTGTTCGGTCGCAATACGTCTGCCGGTGCGCTGAACATCACCAATGTCCGGCCCGATCTCAACGAATTTGGCGGCTTCGCCAATGCCACCTATGGCAATCGCGATCTCTACAGCGTCCAGGGTGCGGTCAATGTTCCGCTCGTCGAGGACCAGCTGGCCCTGCGTGTTACCGGCGCCTATCGCCAGCGTGATGGCTATGTGACCGTCGTCGACAAGACCGGCGCCAAGATTGGCGATTCGAACGGCACCGACCAGTATCTGGTCCGTGGCCAGCTCGGCTTTGAAACCGACAGCGGCATTCGTGGCCGACTGATCGGCGACTATGCCAAGAGCACTGCTGGTTGCTGTACCCCGGTCGAACTTTTCAAATCGCCACTGGAAACGGCTGGCCTGTTCGCAGCCGTCGGACTGGGTGTCCGGGGCGGAATGGCAGCACCGGTTGCCGCCGTGAATCCGTTCGATACGACCACCGCTGAAATCGCGGCCGACAACCGCATCGCCACCGCCAACTTTGCGCCGCGGACGAGCTTTGATCAATGGGGTGTCACCGGCGAAGTCGAAGTGCCTCTGGGCGACAGCGCGGACCTGATCTATATCGGTTCCTATCGCGAATATGATGCCGCCGAAGCCTATGACTCCGATTTCTCGGGTCTCGATGTCTTCAACGTGACCGACAACCGTACTTCGATCGAAACCATGACCCACGAACTGCGGGTGCAGGGTGACGCGTTCGACGGCGCCCTGAACTGGCTCGTTGGCGGATATTATTCCAAGGAAGATATCACGCAGGACGTGTCTTTTGCGCTTGGTACGGAATATGACCGGCTCGTCGGTGCAATCCTCGCCGGTGCCACCGGCGGAGCCAGCCTGAATCCGGCAAGTCCGATTTTCTTTGGCGCCACACCGCTGCAGAATATCACCGGCTTCAATCCCGCCACCATCACCAACAACAATCTTTATACGCAGAACAGCAAGAGCTGGTCGGTCTTCACGCACAACACGCTGGAAGTCACCGATGGCCTGGAGTTCACCGTTGGTCTGCGCTATTCCGATGAAAGCAAGACCGGCGGCTACGCGGCAGGCCCGAACAACAATCCGGTCTGTCCGGCAATTGTCGGCCAGATTTCTCCCGGTGGCAGCCTGAGCGGCCTTCCTGCCGCTCTGCAGAACGCCTTTTTCGGTCTGGGCTGCTTTGCCTTTACCGCACCGGCCGATGCGCCATTTGCAGCAGTCTTGCCATCACCCCGGACGTTCAACAGCAAGTTTAGCGACACGGAACTGATCTACACCGGTAAGGTGGCTTATGCCTTCGCCGATCCGATCAACATCTATGCGAGCTTTACCCATGGTTATAAGTCGGGTGGCTTCAACCTCGACTCCACGGCTGCTGCTGGCGGCGTTGATCCACGCTTCCTCTCCGAAGAAGTGGATGCCTATGAAATTGGCCTGAAAGCCAAATTCCTGGACAATGCGGTAACCTTGAACCTGGCGGCCTTCCGCGAGGAATTCTCGAACTTCCAGGTTCTCGAATTCACCGGCGCTCAATTCCAGACCTTCAACGTTCCCAAGGCGGAAACCCAGGGTGTGGAAATCGAAACGACCATCCGTCCGGACGACCATTTCACGGTCAACGCTGCCCTGACGATCACCGATGCCAATTATCCGGAAGATTGTGCTGGCACCCAGACCAATCCGAACGTTACGGCATTGTGCGGCAATTCGCTGACCAACGCTCCGGATATCGTGGGTATTGCAGGCGCAACCTATGCCAATGACATTGGTAACAACCTGAAATATTTCCTCAATGCACAGATGCGGTTTGAAAGCGATCGCCGGACGTCAACCCAGGCCGTCGATCCTTCCAATCTGGCAGCGATGATCCCGGTTCCGTTCGACGAGCAGGATGGCAATATCAAGATCAACCTGCGCGCCGGCATTGGCAGCCAGGACGACACGTGGGGCATCGAGGCCTTCGTGACCAACCTGACCAACGAAGTGACCCGCGGCGTCACCTTTAACACGGTGCTGCGTTCCGGTTCGCGTTCCGCCTTCGTCCAGGAACCCCGCAGCTACGGCCTGACCCTGCGCGGCAAGTTCTAGTTTCGACAAACATGCGGTGGCAATTGTCACCATGCAATCAGGGGCCGGTTTTTCCGGCCCCTTTTTATTGCGCCGCAGAACCATTGATGCAAAGACATCGGCATGAAAAATTTCATCTTCCAGACTGTCCCCGTGCTCCATTTCGGCAAAGGCTGCCTCGCCGAGCTGCCCGGCCAGATCGCTGCCTTGCGTGCGTCCCGGCCGATGATCGTTACCGACCGGGGCATCGTCGATGCCGGACTGATCGCACCGGTTGAACAGACCCTGCGGGCAGCCGGCCTCGATGTCGCGATATTCGACGCGGTGGTCGCCGATCCGCCCGAGGCGATTGTAAGGCAGGCGATCGCGGCTGCGCTGGCCGCCGACGTCGATATCGTCATCGGCCTGGGCGGCGGCAGCTCGCTCGACACCGCCAAGGTGGTGGCCGCGCTTGCGGTGGACGGCGCTCAGCCGCTGGCCGAAATCTACGGCGTCGGCGCACTCCAGCGCAAGGGTCTGCCAACCATCCTGATCCCGACCACCTCCGGCACCGGCTCCGAGGTCACCGCCATCTCCATCCTGACCACCGGCGAAACCACCAAGGCTGGAATCGTCTCGCCCTATCTGTTCGCCGATGTCGCGCTGCTCGACCCGGCGCTGACTCTCGGCCTTCCCGCCGACGTCACCGCTGCCACCGGCATCGACGCGATGGTCCATGCGATCGAGGCCTTTACCGGCCGTCACGCGAAAAACCCGGTCTCCGACATGCTGGCGATCGAGGCGCTAAAACTGCTCACCGCCCATATCGAAACCGCCTGTCTGGACGGACGCAACATCGCAGCGCGCGAGGCGATGCTGCGCGGCTCGATGCTCGCCGGACAGGCCTTCGCCAATTCGCCGGTCGGCGCGATCCACGCGCTCGCCTATCCGCTCGGCGGAATCTACCATGTCCCGCACGGCCTCTCCAACGCCCTGGTCATGCCTTATGTCATGCAGTATAATCTCGAGGCCGCCGCCCCGCTCTACGCGCAGCTGGCGGACGCCCTCGATATCCCGCGCGGCAGTGAAAACAGCAGCGAGGCGAGGGCGCAGCAACTGATCGACTATCTGGAGGATCTGGCGGTCAGGGTGAAGGCGCCCCGCAGGCTGCGCGAGATTGGCATCGCACAGGATGCCACCCCTGAACTGGCAGCAGCGGCGATGCTGCAGACCCGCCTGCTGGTCAACAATCCGAAGGAACTGACGCTCGCCGACGCGCAAAAGATCTATGATGCCGCCTGGTAAAGCGCCCCGGGCCGCACCGCCGGTCCGCTCCGATTACCGCACCGGCTCGCTGATCACCACCCGCTGGAACGACAACGATCCTTACGGCCATGTCAACAACGCCATCTATTATTTCTGGTTCGACACCGCGGTAAACCGCTATCTGGTCGAGCAGGGCGCGCTCGATATCACGGGCGGCGCCACCATCGGCCTGGTCGTCAACACCAGCTGCGACTATTTTTCCCCGATCGCCTTTCCCGACGACGTGATGGCCCGCATCCGCGTCGACCGGCTCGGCAACAGCAGCGTCACCTACGGCGTCGGCCTGTTCCGCGGCGACGAGGACAGCGCCTCGGCCGCCGGCAGCTTCACCCATGTCTATGTCGACCGCGCCAGCCGTCGTCCGGTTTCCCTCCCATCCCCCTTGCGTTCCGCGCTGGAAGCGATACAGTTTTAATCAACTGATTAAACTCTTGGGAGAGAGATATGCTTCGACCGTTTGACAATGACGAACGCCGCGGATTTCGCGAAACCTGCCGCCGCTTTGTCGAAACCGAATTGCAACCGCACGCCAATGAATGGGACGAGGCCGGCGAAATCCCCTGGTCGCTGCACGAGAAAGTCGGCGCGCTCGGCGTCTGGGGCTTTGGCGTCGACGAGAAATATGGCGGCCTCGGCATGGATGATATCTTCATGCGCGCCGCCTGGGGCGAGGAAGCGGCGCGGGCCCACAATGGCGGCACGCTGGCCGCGCTGGGCGGCCGCTCGATCTCCATCGGCCCGATCCACAAGTTGGCGTCCGAGGAGATCAAGGACCGCATCCTCAAGGATATCGTGCTCGGCAGGAAGGGCTCCAGCCTCGGCATCACCGAGCCCGGCGGCGGCTCCGATGTCGCCAATATGCAGACCACCGCGCGCCAGGACGGCAACCACTGGGTGATAAACGGCGCCAAGACCTTCATCACCGGCGGCATGACCGCCGACTATTATGTCATCGGTGCCCGCACCGGCGGCGAGGGGCTGAACGGCATCTCGCTGTTCCTGGTCGAAAAGGATGCCGAGGGCTTCTCGCGCACCGCGCTCGACAAGAAAATGGGCTGGTGGGCCTCGGACCAGGCCTCGCTCTATTTCGACGAGGTGCGCGTGCCCGCCGAGAACATGCTCGGCGAAGAGGGCCGGGGCTTCATCCAGATCATGCACAATTTCAACCACGAGCGGCTCGGCATGGTCGCGCAGTGCCTCGGCATGATGCGGGTGCTGCTCGAATATGCGATCGATTATGCGCAGCAGCGCGAGACCTTCGGCAAGCCGCTGATCCGCCACCAGGTGATCCGCCACAAGATCGCCGAGATGTCGGCCCGGATCGACCGGCTCGACGCCTGGCTGAACCAGATCTGCTGGCTCGCCGAGCAGGGCGAGATGCCGGTCGCGCAGATCTGCAAGGCCAAGTTCAGCGCCACCAAGGATCTCGAATATTGCGCCAGCGAGGCGATGCAGATTCTCGGCGGGGCCGGCTATCTGCGCGGCAATCCGGTCGAGCGTTTCTATCGCGAGGTCAAGGTGATGGCGATCGGCGGCGGCTCGGAGGAAATCATGCGCGATCTCGCGGTCCGACAAATGGGCCTCTGATCCCGCTTGCCATTCCCCGTTGACGGGGGATAAGCAGGCGTCTCCACAACCCGTTCGTGCTGAGCCTGTCGAAGCACGCCGGGCGGCAGCCGGATATCCGGCTTCGACACAATTTGGCTGATGGGACAAGATATGCCTGACCTCGAACCGGCCTCTGGAAATACGGACGAAAGCCCGCCCCTGCTGCCGGTCGGGTCGGTGCTGATCGGCCTGCTTGCCTTCGCCTCGATGGATGTCGTGATGAAAAGCCTGGCGATCAGCATGGGCGCCTATAACGCGATCCTCTGGCGCGTGCTGGCCTCGCTGGTCCTCGTCTCGGTGGTCTTCTTTGCCCGCAGACCCAAAATGCCCAGCCGGGCCGCGCGCAAGGTGCATCTGCAGCGCGGGATCATCGTTGTCTTCATGTCCTATCTGTTCTTCTGGGGCCTGGCGCGGGTGCCGCTGGCCGAAGCCATTGCCCTGTCGTTCATCGCACCGATCATCGCGCTCTATCTCGCCGCCGTGTTTCTCGGCGAGACCATCCATCGCTACGCCATCTACGCCTCCGTGCTCGGGTTCAGCGGCGTGCTGGTGATTGCCGGGGGACGGGCCACGGGGGACTATGATGAAGCGTCGCTGCTTGGCATCGGCGCGATCCTGCTGTCTGCCGTGCTCTATGCCGGCAATCTGGTGATCCAGCGCCGACAGGCGCTGCTCGCCGGTCCGATCGAGATCAGCTTTTCGCAAAATCTGATCGTCGGCGCGGCCTTTCTGCTGCTCGCCCCGTTCTTTGCGGTCGTGCCCGATAGGGCCGATCTGCCCCTGATCGGTGCCGGCGCCATATTGTCGATCATCGCGGCGGTGTTCATCGCCTGGGGCTACCGGCGGGCCGAGGCGAAAAACCTGATCAACCTCGAATATAGCGCCTTCATCTGGGCGGCGATTTTCGGCTGGCTGTTCTTCCGCGAACCGATCACGCTGGCGACGGTTGCCGGTACCCTCCTGATCGTCGCCGGTTGTATCCTGGCGACGCGGCGAGACCGGAAAGTCGCGCATATCGAAACCACCGCGGTCTGATGGCAGCGACGCTGCGGATCCCCAACCGGCAGGCGCGCTGGCTCTGGCTGCAGGCGCAGGGCCTGTCATCAGCACCGACCGGTCCGCTCGACCTGCCGGGAATCATCCGTCGCCTCGGCTTTGTCCAGCTCGACACGATCCAGAATGTCACCCGCGCCCATCATCACATCCTGTGGAGCCGCAACCAGAATTACCGCGAACCGATGCTCGACAGGCTGCTCGGCCGGGACCGGGCGGTGTTCGAGCATTTCACCCACGACGCCTCGGTGCTGCCGATCGAATATTACCCGATGTGGCAGCGTCAGTTCCAGCGACTGGGAGAAAAGGTGGCGCGCCACGCATCGTTCCGGAAGGCGCTGAAGGAAATTGGCCGGGACCAGATCATGGAGCGGATCACGCGGGAAGGCCCGCTGTCGACCCACGCCTTCGACACAAGGGTCGAGGGCGCCAGGCAGATGTGGGATCGACCGCCGCACAAGCGGGTGCTCGACCAGCTCTGGTATGCCGGCGACCTGGCCACCTCGCACCGCGAAAATTTTGCCAAATATTATGATCTGGCCGAGCGGGTCATTCCGCCGCGCCATCGGCAGGCGGCGCATGAGGACGCGATTCAGATCGACTGGCTCTGCCGCAATGCGCTCGACCGGCTGGGCTTCGCTTCGCTCGGCGAAATCCAGCGTTTCTGGGGCGCCGTCGATGCAAAGGAAGTCAGAACCTGGTCACGGTCGGTTCGCGATCTGGTTCCCGTGCAGCTGGAAGCGCACGACCGCAGCTGGCGCGATGCGCTGGCCCCGGCGGATATCGAGGCGCGCCTGGCCGGCGCGGCGCCGCCGACATCGCGGCTGCGGATCATCAATCCGTTCGACCCGGCCGTGCGCGACCGCAACCGTCTGTTGGCGCTGTTCGGCTTCGCCTATCGCAACGAGATGTTCGTGCCGGCAGCACAGCGCCAATGGGGCTATTATGTCTATCCGATCCTCGAAGGCGACCGGTTTGTCGGCCGTATCGAGATCAGGGCCGACCGCACCGCGGGCCACTTGCGGGTGACGCAATTCTGGCCTGAACCAGGGGTGCGCTGGCCCGACGCACGGCAGGCAAAGCTGGCAGCCGAACTGGCGCGAATGGCGCGCCTGATCGGGGTCAGCGATATCTCATGGCAATGTGACCGCGCCTGAGAGCGGAATAGGAAGCTACTTGACCGTGCCGCGAAAGCGCAATTCGCCGGAAGCACCGGGTGCGATCGGCGACGGCAATGCCCAGCGGATATGGGTCACATCTGCCGTGACCGCCGGTCGGCGCGCCTGGTCGCCATCCGTCACGCTCAGTTCCGGCAATTTACCGAAATTCTGACCGCCATCTACCGACACCAGCGCCCAGTCTTCCAGCACCTCGACAAAGGCGACCGCCTGGTGGACGGGATTGTTGACGACAAAGCCGGTCACATTCCTGTCTCCCATATTGTGATAACGGTTGATGAAGAGCAGCCTGTCCCCGGGAACGACCTTGATCGTCGCCGGATCAAGCAGCTCGGTGACGGTTTCGCCATTTTCCGATTTCGTGGTCCGTTCGACCCTGATCATGCTGTCGATTTTCACATCTGCCTGCGGATCGGCTGCCACCGCCGCAAGGGGTGCGGCATGGACGATCTGGGATGCGGACAGTCCGGTCATCAGGACACCGGCAACCAGGACGGCTTCGAGCAAAATCATACGCATATTCGACATTTCCTGCGACCCTGTTGAACAATATCGGTTCGGGCAAGAGCACCCGGTCCGTCTTCACTGGAAATATGGATGAACTTGGTTAATCTGCGGTTAAAATCGGTGATGAATGGCTTGTCCGTTCCCGAACGGTCTGAATATCCTGCGGAAAACAGTACTGGCCGAAAAAGCGTTCTTATTCGTTGGCGTCACGATTCATCAATCGCTAAAGGAAAGGCGATGGGTCGAACCACATATCGTTGCTGCCTTGGCATGCTGGTCATTTTGCTGATGGGTCCGCTCGTCCCGGCGGCCAGTGCCCAGACGGAAGATCCCGCCGCGGCAGAACCGGTGGAAACGGAATTCGATGCGCCGCTCGACCCCGATCAGCCGCTGACCGAATTTCCCGATTTCGGTGTCGAATGGCCCGACCTGGACGACGCAGCAGAGCCAGTGTTCGACGAGAGCGAGAGCGAGGCCGCGGACGACACCCACACCGAGAGCGAGGCCGAGGCCGGCACCGACACCGCTTCCGCCCCGGCTTCCGAAGAGGGACTGGAGGATCAAGTTCCGGCCGAAGAGCGGCTCCTTGCTCGGGACCCCGCGCTCAACGCGTATCAACCCACCGATGCGCTGGCGGAAACCGCCTATCGGGTCAGCTTTGAAGGCCTGCCCGAAACGATTGGAGAAACTTTCGACACGCGGTTCGAGATATTGTCCGTGCTGGAGCGATATCGCGGCGACGATGCCAATTTTGCTCAGATTCGCAGACGGGCACAGAGCGATGGCGAACTCGTCGAACGGCTGCTCAGGATAGAAGGCTATTATGACGCCGTCGTGCAGACCCGTTTCGAGGCCGATGGAGCGAAGCGCGTCGCGGTGGTCATCGAGGTGCAGGCCGGACCGCAATATCGGCTGGACGCGATCGCCTTGCCCGGTCTGGAAAATGCGGTACCCCCCGATCCGGAACAATTCCGCGACATATTCGGCCTGCAGACCGGCGCTGTCGTCAACAGCGACCGGATCATGGATGCGATCGGCCGGCTTGATGTCGCGATGGTCGAAAGTGGCTATGCTTTTGCCGAAACCGGCGAACCGGAGCTGGAGATCGACCATGCCGAACGGCTCGGCGATCTCGAAGTCCCGGTCACCCCCGGCGGCCGTTTCAATTTCGGTTCGATCGTCATGGCGCAGAGCGATCTGTTCGATGCCGATCATGTCCAGATGATTGCCCGTTTCGCCCCAGGCGACCTTTACCAGGCTTCCGAAGTGGAAGATTTGCGGCGTGCCCTGATCGCGACCGGTCTGGTCTCGACGCTGACCATCGAACCGGTGGCGGCGGAAGACCCCGACGCGGTGGATATTGCGGTCAACGTGACACCGGCCCCGCTGCGCACCATTGCCGGCGAACTGGGCTATGGCACTGGCGAAGGCTTCCGCTCTGCGGCCAGCTGGGAGCACCGGAATTTCTTCCCGCCGGAAGGGCTGATCCGCGCCACCGCCGTCCTTGCGACGCAGGAACAGTCGGGCAGCATCGCCTATCGCCGCAACAATTACCGGCGGCGCGACAATGTCCTGAACGGGCGCATGGCGCTGAGCGTGCTCGATCGTCCGGCGTTCAAGGCGCAGACCTTCTCGGTCGCCGCCAATATCGAGCGGCAGAGCAATCTCATTTACCAGAAGCGCTGGAGCTGGTCGGTCGGCATCGAACTGCTCGCGTCGCGGGAAACAGACATCACCGGACCCGCCGCCACCACCGACCGGGAAACCTTTTTCATCGGTTCCCTGCCCGGGTCGGTGACCTTTGATGCGAGCGACGACCTGCTCGATCCGACGCGTGGCTTCCGGGTCACCGCCCGTGTTGCACCCGAAGCATCCCTGCAGGACGGCAGCTTCTTCTACGTTCGCAGCCAGCTCGACGGCAGCGCCTATTTCCCGGTTTCGGACAAGATCGTGCTGGCCGGACGCGCCCGGTTCGGAACGATTGTCGGCGCCGGCAGCAACCGCATAGCCCCGTCTCGCCGCCTCTATTCCGGCGGCGGCGGCTCGGTCCGCGGCTACGGCTATCAGAGCATCGGCCCGCGCGATGCCAATAATGACCCGCTGGGCGGCCGATCGCTGGTCGAATTTTCGCTCGAGGCGCGCGTCAGGACAGGCTTCTTCGGCGGCAATCTGGGCATCGTGCCGTTCATTGATGCCGGCAATGTCTACACCAGCAGCACCCCCGATTTCTCCGGCCTGCGCTATGGCGCCGGTCTGGGGGTCCGCTACTACAGCGATTTCGGGCCGATCCGGATCGATGTCGGAACGCCGATCAATCCGCAGCCGGGTGACTCGCGGATCGCCGTCTATGTTTCGCTCGGGCAGGCCTTCTAGATGGCAGAGAGTGGCGAAACGTCCCGTTCGAAACCGCGGGCATGGCGGTGGACGCTGCGCAGCCTGCTGGCCCTGGCGGTGCTCGCCGCCGTTGCTCTGGCCGGTGCTGCCATCTGGCTGGACAGCGATGCCGGACATCGCTTCATCATCGATCAGGTCGAGGCGCTGGAACCGGATAGCGGCCTGCGCATCCGCATCGCCGATATCGATGGATCCATCTACGGCCAGGCCGAGATAAAGGGACTGACCCTCAGCGACCCCAAGGGCAGGTTCTTCGGCGCGGAAACGGTGGAGATCGACTGGAACCCGCTGGCCTGGATCTTCAACGAACTCAATATTTCCGAAGCGGTGATCAAGAAGGCCCGGCTCGACCGCTTGCCCGAACTGGTCGATACCGGCAAGGACCAGCCGCTGCTGCCGGCTTTTGACATTTATGTCGGTGCCTTTCGCGCCGACAATCTGGCGCTGGGCGAAGCGATCACCGGCTCCGAACAATTTGCCGACCTTTCGGGCTCGGCCGATATCAGGGCTGGCCGCGCGATGGTGAATCTGGATGCGGCCACGACCGGCAGCGGCGACAAGCTGTTTCTGGCCCTGAACGCGGAACCGGAGCGCGAAAAACTCGATATCGATGCCGAAATCATCGCCCCCGCCGGCGGAGTGCTGGCCGATATGCTCGGGCTGGAGCGCGATCTGTCCGTCACTCTCAAGGGCGACGGCAGCTGGCAGAAATGGAATGGCCAACTGAATGCGCTGAGCAACGGCGAGCCTCTCGCCACCGTGGCACTGGAGGCAAGGGAAGGCCTGTTTGCCTATGATGGCAGGCTGGCCGGATCGGTCCTGCCCGAAGGCCTGGTCCAGCGGCTGGCATCTCCTGACCTGCTGATAAAGGGCACCGCCCGTCTCGAGAATCGGCTGGTTTCGCTGGATTTGCAGGCGCGTTCCGCTGCCCTGATGCTGACCGCCGAGGGCGGGATCGATCTTGGCCGAACCAGTCTCGACGCGATGCGGATCGAAACCAGGCTGATCGATCCCTCGGCGCTGGCCAGCAACATGAAGGCGCAGGATTTCGAACTCAAGGCCTTGCTGAACGGGAAGATTTCCGAACTGCGCTACCAATATCTGCTGACCGCCCCGCAACTGGCCTTCGGCAAGACCCTGCTGACCAATGTGCGCGGGGAAGGGGAGGGGCAGCGCGACGCGGGCGGCTGGGACATTCCGCTCGAACTGTCGGTCGGGACGCTGATCGGTAATGGCGATCTTGCCAAGCAGCTGCTCTCGGGATTTACCGGAGAAGCACTGCTCCGCCTGGAGAATGATCTGCTGTTTACCGAGCGCGCGCGCGTTGCGACCGACGCGGCAAGCGGGACATTGGATTTCGAACTGCGTCCGTCGACCGGGGATTATGCCATCGATATCGCGGCCACCGCACCGGGATTTCCCGTGGAGGGAGTCGGAACCGCGGATATCATCGCCGATATTGGACTGACGCCGGGGGCAAATGGCGTTGCACTGGATGGCCAGGTCAAGGCCCGATTGCGGCGCTTCGACATCGGCTTCCTGCGCGAACTGGCGGGTGGCCTGCCGGAACTGGAGACCGCCCTGTCCCTGGGTCCGGACAGGTTTCTGCGCTTTTCCAACCTCGTGGTCAGGGCTCCCGACATCAGTTTCCGGGGTTCCGGCAGTCAGACCGGAGCGGCGACTTTCTCGTTTCGCGGTTCGGGCACGCAGGATAGTTATGGCCGCTTCGATCTCCGGCTGGACGGCCCGCTCAATCAGCCGAGGATAGCCCTGCTGCTCGACAGCCCGCTGCCCGCGGCGGGCCTGTCGGCGGTACGCCTGCAGCTCGATCCGGTGAAGAGCGGATTCGACTATACCGCATCCGGTGGCTCCACGCTGGGGCCGTTCAGCAGTACCGGAACCATACGGACCGCGCCGGGTCAGGACACGGCGATCCGCGTCGACCGGCTGCTGGTCTCCGACACGCTCGCGACCGGCACCATCCGGGCCACCGCCAACGGCCTTGCCGGGACGCTCGCGGTCAGCGGCGGCGGCGTGAACGGTGACGTGATGTTCCGGCCCGGCAACGGGCGACAGCTGATCCGCGCCAGTCTCAAGGCCGAAAACGCCCGCTTTGACGGCAATCCGCCGATTTTCATCCGCACCGCCGAGCTGGATGCCGATATCGTCCTGATCGATGGCCAGTCCAATATCGATGCGACCCTGCGAGCCCAGGGCATCAGTCGCGGCGAGCTGATGGTCGGCCGCGTGGCGGGCAATGCCAAATTGACCAACGGGACCGGCACCGCCACCTTTGCCGTGGCCGGAACCCGCGGCAGCACCTTCGAATTCCAGGCAAGGGCCGATATTACGCCCGATCTTTACCGGATCACCGGAAGCGGCCAGTTCGAAGGTCGCAACCTGCGCCTGACCCGGCCGCTCGAACTGCGGCGGGTCGGCGATGGCTGGACCGCTTCTCCCACCACCATCAGCTATGGCAGCGGCCGCGTCCGCTTTTCCGGCCGCTGGGGAAGCGGCAATTCCCGGCTCGACCTCGCGATGGCGAAAATGCCGCTGTCGCTGATCGATATCGCCTATCCGGATCTCGGGCTGGGCGGCACGGTCAACGGCACGGTCAAGCTCACCCAGTCGGGGTCACAGGTGCCGGTCGGCGAAGCCAGGCTGACGGTGAAGGGGCTGACCCGCTCCGGACTGATATTGACCTCCGCTCCCGTCGACCTCGGCCTCAATATCGCCATTTCCCAACGCAACGCGGCGGCGCGCGGGATCATCAAGTCTCCGGAAGGCAAAACCATCGGCCGCTTCCAGGGACGGGTGACCGGACTCGGCGGCGGCCGCTGGCAGGATGAACTGATGCGCCGGCCGCTGTTCGCCCAGGCCCGCTTCAATGGCGGCGCAGAGAGCCTGTGGCGTCTTACCGGCGTCGAAACCTTCGACCTGACCGGCCCCGTCGCGGCCAGCGCCGATATTACCGGCAGCCTCGCCGATCCCCGGATCAAGGGACAGGTCCGCACCAGCAACGCGCGGCTGGAAAGTCCGCTGACCGGCACCGTCGTTTCCAATATAAAGACGGTCGGCCAGTTTGACGGCTCGCGCCTGATATTGCCGAAGCTGACCGGCACCACCGCCGGTGGCGGCACGCTCAGTGGCAGCGGCAGTTTCAATTTTGCCGTCCCGCCCGGCGAAGGCATCGGCATCGTGATGGACATCGATGCCCGGCAGGCCGCGCTCATCGCCCGCGATGATTTTGCCGCCACCGTTACCGGCCCGATCAAGATCCGCAGTTCGCCGGAAGGCGGCCTGATTTCCGGCGACGTGACCCTGAACCGCAGCTTCTTCCGCTTTGGCCGGGCGAGCGAGACCGCCAACCTGCCCGATATCAGGACCCGCGAGATCAACCGGCGGGCGGACGAGCGGCCGGTCCGGATCCGCGACCGGCCCTGGCGCTTCGCCCTGACCGCCAACGCCCCCAACCGGTTGCAGGTGGAAGGCCTGGGTCTGGACAGCGAGTGGCGCGCCAATCTCGAGATCACCGGTCCGGTCGACGATTTCGCGATGGTCGGAACCGCCAATCTGCTGCGCGGCAATTATACCTTCGCCGGGCGGCGCTTCCGGCTGGAGCGCGGCCGGATCCGTTTTGTCGGCAACCGGCCGGTCAACCCGATCCTGGATATCGAGGCAGAAGCCAATCTGAGCGGCCTCAACGCCACGATCAACGTCACCGGTACCGGCAACCGGCCCGAAATCGTCTTCACCAGCATCCCGGCCCTGCCGCAGGACGAGCTGCTGTCGCGGATATTGTTCGGCTCCTCGATTGCCAACCTGTCCGCCCCCGAAGCCGTGCAGCTGGCCGCTGCGGTCGCGTCGCTCAACAGCGGCGGCGGCCTCGATCCGATCAACCAGCTGCGCAAGGCCGTCGGTCTCGACCGGCTCAGGATATTGCCGTCCGACACCGCCACCGGTTCGGGCACCTCGATCGCCGCCGGCAAATATATCACCCGCCGCATCTACGTAGAGCTGATTACCGACGGCAAGGGCTATAGCGCGACCCAGCTGGAATTCCAGATCACCCGCTGGCTGTCGATCCTCGCGACCATCTCGACCCTCGGCCGGCAGAGCGTCAATGTCCGGGTCAGCAAGGATTATTGATGGCGTTTGCTGGCTGCGCGCGCAAAGAGAAGATTGCGGATGCAACAGCTGTCCGTCAGCTTCCGCCCCAATTTCGGTCGTTCATGATATCCCGCTCTCGCGTCCGCTAAGGGCGCAAAAGCGGACGTTGTTGTGATTCGGGTCTACGTTCGAACGTTGCGCCGACTAATCCCTCAGTCTGGAAGAGGCCGATTTACGATGATACTCCAATAAGATATAGCGAGTCACGATGAGAGACTTTCGAGCATACAACTCACGCCGACGTTTGGTCCTGATGTTGCTCATTGCCATTGGTTTTGTAGCACTAGGTATGTTGTTGGCGGGCATATTTGGCGAGGTTCCTAGCTTCGTCGATGAGCCGCGCCGCCGCATTCCTCCAGAAGTGGTGAAGGTCGTTGGTTGGGTCTGCACACTGTTTTTCGGTTTTGCCGGACTTGTCATTGGCAAAAGACTTTTCGACAATCAGCAGCACCTTTATGTCGGATCAGATGGGATCATTTCGTCATCTTGGTCGGACCAAGTTATTCCGTGGACCGAGATAATTGATGTTACCGTAATTAGTTATAGTGGTCAGAAGAGCATTGCTCTGCACTTGCAGAACCCAGATCATTTTCCGGGACGCGGCCTGTCCGCAATTCTTGATAGAGTAAATCGGAAGTTTATTGGGGGCGATGTCCTCATTTCAGTCAACGGGGCAAACCGAACACACGAAGAAGCGATGGCGGCCATAGATCACTTTCGAGGTGGTGCGTCAGGCAATGTCTCATGACCATCTTCTAACTCAAATAAGTGACCAAACTTAATGATTTTCAATGTCCGCTTTCGGCCCAGTTCCTGCCGTTGCAATCGGATCAATCGAATGACCGCAACCCACCCATAGTCTGACATTCGAATTGGTTAGACCGAAAATAAATGCAGCTGGTCGACTTCCGTCCCGCTTGCGGACATGACGAAAAGCCTGCCATATGCTTTGCCATGGACATAGTCACAATCGCCATCGTGGCGGCGCTGGCCTCGGCGCTGACGCTCTATTCCGGCTTTGGCCTCGGGACAATCCTGCTGCCGGCCTTCGCCCTGTTTTTTCCCGTGCCAGTGGCGGTTGCCGCGACCGGCGTCGTCCATCTTCTCAACAATCTCTTCAAGGGCACGTTGCTGCGCCAGCGCGCCGACTGGCCGACCGTTCTCAAATTCGGTTTGCCGGCCGTTCCGGCGGCGATTGCCGGCGCATGGCTGCTTGCGGTGCTGGGCGACACGCCGCGCCTTTTCCAGTGGACCGCCCTCGGCCGCAGCTTTGGCCCAACCGGCGCAGGGCTCACGATCGGCCTGCTGATGATCCTCTTCGCCACGCTCGAACTGCAGAAATGGTTTAACGAACTGAAGGCACCGCCGCGCCTGATCCCGGTCGGAGGACTGGTCTCCGGCTTCTTCGGCGGCCTCACCGGTCAGCAGGGGGCGTTCCGGTCGATTTTCCTGCTGAAATCCGGCCTGTCCGCCGAGCGGTTCATCGCGACGGGCGTGATGATTGCCATCCTGGTCGACCTGTCGCGGCTGGCGACCTATGCCGCGTCCTTCGCGGCCACCGGCCTCAATCCGGCCGGTCGCGAGGGCCTGCTGGTGCTGGTCGGCACGCTTTCGGCCTTCGCCGGCGCCTATGTCGCCACCCGTCATCTCGACCAGGTCACGATCGGCGCCGTGCGCTACAGCGTGGCCGCGCTGATGCTCCTCATCGGCGCGGCCATGGCGGCTGGCATCCTTGGCTGACAGTCGATCCTTGCCGCCATCTCGACCCTGGGACGGCAGGGGTCAATATCATGGTTCGGCGATACTGGGCTCGGCCCGAACGCGACCAGCGCGGATATCGTCGCGATTGCCAACAGCGATAGGGCGGTGTAACGCCCCGTCATGTCCAAAGCTGATCGCCTTGACCGCCTGGACGCGCTTCGTTCAGACCTCGAAGCGGAATATAGGTCCGCGCTGCTCGACGCGTTGCGCGTGACCGCCTCTGGCAAATGGGGCCTGTTCGACCATAATGGCGATCGCCGGACCCGTGCAGCCGTGGCTCCGACAATCGAAAAACTGAAGGAAACAGGGGAGGCGATCGACAGGGCGAGGGAAACGCTCGCCATGCCGCCGTTCGAGCTCCATCAGCAATTTCTCGCCTCGCGCGGCCCGGTCGGCCCGCAGGCGGTTGGCGAACCGAAGCAGGCGCAGGCCTGGCTGGACCGGCTTGCTCTCGCTGGCGGGGAAGAAGGCAGCTAGGTTCCGAACCTGGCCCGAAGCCGCCCCCCCACTACCAGAAAAAGGCCCGGAGCAATCACTCGCTCCGGGCCTTTAATTGTTAATCTGATCGAACCGATCAGCTCGAATAATACATGTCATATTCGACCGGGCTCGGCGTGGTTTCCCAGCGGCTGACCTCGTCCCATTTCAGTTCGGCATAAGCGTCGATCTGGTCCTTCGAGAAGACATCGCCCTTGAGCAGGAACTCGTGATCGGCTTCCAGCGCTTCCAGCGCCTCGCGCAGCGAACCGCAGACGGTCGGCACTTCGGCCAGCTCTGCTGGCGGCAGGTCATAGAGATTCTTGTCCATCGCCTCGCCGGGATGGATCTTGTTCTCGATGCCGTCGAGCCCCGCCATCAGCAGCGCTGCCGACGACAGATAGGGGTTGGCCAGCGGATCGGGGAAGCGAAATTCGACGCGCTTCGCCTTGTCGCCCGCGCCATAAGGGATACGGCAGGAAGCCGAGCGGTTGCGGCTCGAATAGGCGAGCAGCACCGGCGCTTCAAAGCCCGGCACCAGCCGCTTGTAGCTGTTGGTGGTCGGGTTGGAAAAGGCGTTGATCGCCTTGGCATGTTTGATCACGCCGCCGATATAATGGAGGCACATTTCCGACAAGCCGGCATATTCATTGCCGGCGAACAAAGGCTTGCCGTCCTTCCAGATCGACATGTGGGTGTGCATGCCGCTGCCGTTATCCTCCTTGATCGGCTTCGGCATGAAGGTCGCGGTCTTGCCATAGGCATGGGCAACCTGCTGCACGACATATTTGTAGACCTGCACGCGGTCGGCGGTCTGGGTCAGCGTGCCGAAGGTGATCCCCAGCTCGTGCTGGGCCGCGGCCACCTCGTGATGATGCTTGTCCATCGGCAGGCCCATTTCCAGCATGGTCGCGACCATCTCGCCGCGAATGTCCATGCAGCTGTCGACCGGCGCGACCGGGAAATAGCCGCCCTTGGCGCGTGGCCGGTGGCCCATGTTGCCGACATCATAGTCGCGGCCGGTGTTGGTCGGCAGCTCGATATCGTCGATGCGGAATCCGGAGCGGTCATAGCCGCTTTCGAACTTCACGTCGTCGAACATGAAAAATTCCGGTTCCGGACCGACGAAGATGGTGTCACCGATGCCGGTCGACTTCAGATAGGCCTCGGCGCGCACCGCGGTCGAGCGCGGGTCGCGGCTGTACAGCGATCCGTCACCGGGCTCGACGATATTGCAGACCAGGATCATCATCGGCGTCGCCGAGAACGGGTCCATGTAGACCGCGTCGAGATCGGGGCGCAGGATCATGTCGGACTCGTTGATCACCTTCCAGCCCTCGATCGAGCTGCCGTCGAACATGAAGCCCTCTTCCAGCACATCTTCGTCAATGACCCCGGCGCACATCGACAGATGCTGCCATTTGCCGCGCGGATCGGTGAAGCG
>Ga0209024_1000642_pt1 | contig 49778 bp, 38 predicted proteins | sample AutmiccommunBRH5_FD_187380 | JGI IMG/M metagenome (GOLD analysis project Ga0209024, IMG submission 187380) | Deep subsurface microbial communities from Mt. Terri, Switzerland - Autotrophic microbial communities BRH/5 (SPAdes) (version 2) | ecosystem: Environmental > Aquatic > Deep subsurface >... | reverse complement strand
CGCGCGCGAGGGCGAGTTGCGCGCCTATCGGCATACCGGCTTCTGGCAATGCATGGACACGCCACGCGACAAGCTGCGCCTGACCGAGCTGTGGGAGCAGGGGGCGGCACCTTGGAAGACCTGGCCCTGAGAGCGGCGGAACGCCCGGTGTCGTGCCGCTTCTGCGGCTCGCTGCGTCAGTCGCTGGTCGCCGACCTGGGAACCCAGGTGCCGGCCAATGCCTTCGTGCCGCTGGACCGCGCACACGAGACAGAGGAGCGGTTTCCGCTGCGGGCCGTCGTCTGCCACGACTGCTGGCTGGTCGGGCTCGACTACGTGGTGCCGCCGGAGACGATCTTCCGGAACTACGCCTATCTGTCGTCCTACTCGCCCTCCTGGGTGCAGCACGCCGCGCGTTTCGTCGACACCGCCGTCGCCCGCTTCGACCTGGATGCGCGCAGCCTGGTCCTGGAGATCGCCAGTAACGACGGTTACCTCCTCCAGCACGTGGTCGAGCGGGGTATCGGCACCCTCGGGGTCGAGCCGGCGGAGAACATCGCCGCCCTGGCGCTGGCAAAGGGCATCGCGACCGAGGTGGCGTTCTTCGACCCCGCAGTCGCCGATCGGCTGCGGGCGCGCGGAGTCTCGGCCGACCTTGTCGTGGCCAACAACGTGCTGGCGCACGTTCCCTCGCCCGGCTCCATCGTCTCCGGCCTGCCGCTCGTGCTGGCGCCGGACGGCGTCGTGTCGATCGAGGTGCCGCACCTGCAGTGCCTGCTCCAGGGCTCCGAGTTCGACACCATCTACCACGAGCACTACTCGTATTTTTCGCTCGGCTTCCTGCGGCGGCTGCTCGACGCGTCGCGGCTGCGGGTGTTTGACGTCGAACGTCTGACCACACATGGCGGCAGCCTCCGCGTGCTCGCCTGCCACCGGTCGTCGCCACGTCCGACCGAACCGACGGTCGCCCAGGTCGTGGCCGACGAGATCGCCGCCGGCCTGGAGCAGCCGGAGACCTTCGCCCGGTTCGGGACGCAGGTCCTGCGGGTCCGCCACGACCTGCTGGCGTTTCTGGCAGTGGCCCGGCAGGAGGGCCGGACGGTGGCCGGCTACGGCGCCGCCGCCAAGGGCAACACGCTGCTGAACTACTGCGGGATCGGCGCCGACGACATCCAATACGTCGTCGACCTGAATCCCCTGAAGCAGGGCCACCTGCTGCCGCAGAGCCGCATCCCGGTGCTGGCGCCGGAGCGCCTCGCCGAGACCCGGCCCGACTACGTGCTCATCCTGCCATGGAACCTGCGCGACGAGATCGTGCGCTCGATGTCCCATATCCGCGACTGGGGCGGACGCTTCGTGGTGGCGGTCCCCCGGCTGGAACTGATCTGATGCGGTTTCATCCCACCCCGATCGAAGGCGTGACCCTGGTCGAGCCGCAGTCTCATCGCGACGAACGCGGCAGCTTCGCACGGGCGTTCTGCCGGACCGTTTTTGCCGCCGCGGGAATCCAGTTCGAGGTGCGACAGACCAGCATCTCGACGAACACCTCGACCGGCACCCTGCGCGGCTTGCACTACCAGACCCTCCCGCACTCCGAGGCCAAGCTGGTGCGGTGCGTGCGCGGGCGGGTGTTCGACGTCGTCGTCGACCTGCGGCCAGGATCGCCGACCTTCCTGGTCTGGCACGGCGTCGAGCTGTCACCGGAGGGCGGCCTGTCGCTCTACATTCCAACGGGCGTCGCGCACGGCTTCCTGACCCTGGAGGCCGACAGCGATCTCCACTACATGATGGACGCCGATCACGAGCCGGCGGCCGGTGCCGGCCTGCGCTGGAACGACCCGGCGGTCGGCATCGCCTGGCCGTCGGCGCCCGCGGTGATCTCGCCGCGCGACGCGAGCTACCCGGACTTCAGGCCGTGTCCAACATCGTCCTGACCGGTGGCACCGGGTTCGTCGGACGTCCCACCACCGCGGCGCTGCTGGCGAGCGGCGCCCGGGTGTTGGCGGTGACCCGCGATCCCGGCCGCCTGCCCGGCGGCCTGCCCGATGGCGTGACGGCGATCGGCGCCGACCTGCTCGGCGACCCGGCCTCGCTGTATGCGGCGATGCGCGCCGCCCGCCCCGAGGTGCTGGTCCACGCGGCATGGTCGACGGAGCACGGCCGCTACTGGACCGACCCAAGGAACCGCGACTGGACCGCGCGCACACTCTGCCTGGTCGAAGCCTTCGTCGAGGCCGGCGGCCGACGGGTCGTCACCGTGGGAACCTGCGCCGAGTATGAATGGAGCAGCCTGGGCACCGACCGCTGCCGCGAGGCGTCGACGCCGCTGCGCCCGCATACCCTCTACGGGTCCGCCAAGCAGGCGGCCGCACAGGGCGTGGCCGACTACTGCCGCAGCGCCGGCGTCGGCCACGCCCACGCCCGTCTCTTCATGCTGTTCGGGGCCGGCGAGCAGCCGGAGCGGCTGGTCCCCGCCACCATCCGCTCGCTACTAGCGGGACGCCGCGCGAGCGTGACATCCGGCCGCCAGATCCGTGACTTCCTGGACGTCCGGGACGCCGGCGCCGCGCTCGCGGCCCTCGCCCAGTCCGGGATCACCGGGGCGATCAACGTCGCCAGCGGGCAGCCGCTCGCCATTGGCGCGCTCGTGGCGACCATCGCAGCCGCCATCGGACGACCCGACCTCCTCGGCATCGGTGACCTCAGCGACCGTCCAGACGATCCGCCATACCTGGTGGCCGACATCGACCGGCTCACGCATGAGCTCGGCTTTCGGCCAGGCATCACACTCCGGCGCGGCCTGAATGACGCGATCGAGCACTGGCGAGCCGAGGCGCTTCGCCCGCCCGATGCCTAGGAGGCGACCCGGCTGGACGGCGGCAGTCACCAGAAGTCGCCATACATCACCACGAAGCCGGCGACGGCGCCCGCCATCAGGATCAGGAACATGGCGTCCATGATCCGGAAGCCGCCCGGGCGGCCCCGACTGACGCCGGCCCGCCCGGCTTCCGCGATCTCGCGCAGGCTCTGCCCGAAGGTGATCAGAAAGGTCTCGATGGAATCGAGGCTCCTGGCCTGGTGCTCCAGCGCAGCTTCGATCCGCCCCCCGGCCGGGGTCGCCTCGCCCGCGTCCCCCGCCGCCGGGACCGGCAGGTTTCGGAACCGGTCGGCCATGACCTTCAGCAGGTTGCTCATGTCGTTGATCACCTGCTCCTGCATCGCAATGCGCGCCTGCAGGGTGGCGACGATCTCCTCGACCGGCCGCGGTGCCGCATCCGGCAGCACCCGGCGCTGCGGGCGCAGTTTCACGCGCGGCAGCGGGACGCTGCTTCCCGCGTAGCGTACCTCAACCTCGGAACCGTCCACGCGGCCGGCGAACTCGTCGGGCAGGACATACTCGAAGGCGTGCCGGCCGTCGCCGAGTTCGGCCAGATCGTCGCGAAACCGGTCGGCGGTCACCACCGCCAGCTGCCTGTCGCCGAGGAGAATTTCGACCTGGACAAGGTCGTCCGGCCGCTGCGGGTTCCATGCCCAGCCGTAGACGACGCCCCGCTCGATGGCGTCCACGAACCCCTGCAGGCTGACCGCCGCCAATCCGATCGATCGCACCGGCACCTCCGCTTCGGCTCCAGGCCGGCCTCCGGCCTCGACCGCAGCTTCGACTATCCGGCGCGCCTGCTGGATTTTCAAAGGAAAACGCCTTAGAAATCAGGCAGCGGGGTTGCCGTCCGCCTGGGTCGCCGCCGCGCTGGCGAGCGGCCGGGCCGGGCACGGAAGGGGTGGTGGTGGCGAGCGAGCCGGGCTCTGGTGATCCTCTCGGTGGAGCAGTGCGGCGCTGCATCCCGGCGCTGATGATCGTCGGCGCCACCACGCTGGTCACCACGCTGTCGTTCCTGGTCGTCCCGATCTACATGATGCTGGTCTACGACCGGGTCCTGGCGAGCGGCAATTTCAACACCCTGTTCGCCCTCGGGGCCATAACGGTATTCGCGCTGCTGATCGCCACCGCGCTCGACTACGCGAGAGGCCGGGTGCTGCGCCGGATGGCGGTCTGGTTCTCGCGGCGCACCGGCATCGAGGCGATCGAGGCCGGGATCCGGCAGGCCGTCGCCTCGCGCAATCAGACAGCGCAGTCGCTGCGCGACATCGGTGAGGTCCGGAACTTCATCCAGGGCGACGCCATCGTCACTGGCTTCGAGCTGCTGTGGTCGCCGGTGTTCTTCATCGTGCTGTTCGTGGTCCACTTCTATCTCGGCGTGGTCGGCGTCGCCGCCGCCGCGATCATGGTGCTGCTGGGTTATCTGAGCGAGTTGGCCAGTCGCCGGGCGCTTTTCGAGGCCGAGAAGAAGGGCCTGATCGCCACCGCCATCATCGGGAATTCGCTGCGGAATGCCGAGGTGATCGAGGCGATGGGGATGTCGGGCCGCATCATCGGCCGCTGGCAGAGGCAGAACGACGAAGCACTCGACCTGGCCGAGGGAGCGAACAGCCGGCTGTCCGCCATCGGCGCGTTCTCGCGGACCTTCCTGCTCTACGTGAAGGTCGTGGTGGTGACCCTGTCGGTCTTCCTGGTGCTCAGAAACGAAATTTCGGCCGGTGCGATCTTCGCGGTGTTCATCGTCACGGCACTCATGCTCACGCCGTTCGCGAAGGTGATCGGCTCCTTCCGCCAGGTGGTCGGCGCCCGTGCCGCCTGGGCGCGGCTGAAGGCCGATCTGGCGCCCGACCGCCGGGACGCCCGGCTGACGTCACCGATGCCGCGCCCGACCGGGGCGGTGACGGTGGACGGACTGGTCTATGCGCCGCCGGGACTGTCGCATGCGGTCATCCGCGGCATCTCCTTCGCCATGTCGCCGGGCGAGGTCGTGGGCATCGCCGGCCCATCGGCGGCAGGCAAGTCGACCCTGGCACGCCTGCTCATGGGCATCGTCAAGCCGACCGCAGGCGCCGTCCGCATCGATGGCACGAGCGTCTACCAGTGGGAACGGCGCAGCTTCGGGTCCTTCACCGGCTACATTCCGCAATCGGTCTCGCTGCTCGACGGCACCGTCCGGGAGAATATCGCGCGGTTCCACGACGCACCGGTCGCCGATGTCATCCTGGCGGCCAAGCGGGCCGGCGCCCACGAGATGATCGGCCATCTCCCATTCGGCTACGACACCTTGATCGGCGATACCGGCTATGTCCTGACGGGGGGGCAGCGCCAGCGCATCGCCCTCGCCCGCGCATTGTTCGGCGAGCCGCGCTACCTCGTCCTCGACGAGCCGGATGCCAGTCTCGACCAGGAGGGCGAGCGTTGCCTGCTGGCGGCGATCAGGGCAGCGGCCGAGGCCGGGGCTACCGTGGTGGTGATCTCGCACCGCCTCTCGGTGCTGCAGGCGACCGACAAGATCCTGATCCTCAAGGACGGGCGGATCCAGTACTACGGCTGGCGCGACAAGGCGCTCGAGGAGATGGGCATGGTCCCCGCCCCGTCGCCGGAGCGCCGGTTGGTCAAGGCGGTGGACGGCAATGCGGGCTGACAGGTCCCTGACCATCGACGGCGCCGCGCCCGGCTACATCGAGGTCGAGCGCGACCCCCACATCCTGGACGTCAAGACCTTCGTCATCCTGACAATGGTGACCGCCCTGGTCGGGGCCGCCGTCTGGATGTCGCTGGCGAAGATCGACAGCGCGACGTCGGCAATCGGCGAGCTGCGCGTCGCCAGCCATCGCAAGACCCTGAAAGTGCTGGAATCCGGTATGGTCCGCCGGCTGATGGTCTCCGAAGGCGCGCATGTGACCGAAGGCCAGCCGCTGATCGAGCTGGACCCGACGCGGGCCAACGCCAGTGTCGAGATATTCCGGCAGCGGCTGTACGCGACTCACGCCCAGTTGGCGCGCTTCCAGGCCGAGGCGACCGGCCGGACCGCAGTCCGCTTCCCCGACGCGCTGCTGGTGCGGGCCGACGACCCCGCCATCCGTGCCGCCATGATCACCGAAGCCGATCTGTTCGACGCCAGGACTGCGGCACTCGGGGCGCGGCGGGACGTCCTGAAAAGCCGTATCGAGCAGCTCGAATCGCAGATCCAGTCGAACGACAACCAGATGGCCGCAACCCGCGAACAGATCGCGCTGATCACCGAAGAGCTGCAGTCGGTGGAGTTCCTGCTGCAGAAGAACCTGATCCAGCGCAGCCGCTACCTCGCGGTCAAGCGCAGCCATGTCGACCTCAAGGCCAAGCTGAGCGACCTGGGGAGCCGGCGCGCTCAGTTGCAGACGGAGATCGGCGCCATCGAGCTCGAACTGCTCGACCTGGAGGAGAATGCACGCAACGAAGCACTGACCCAGGTCAGCACGCTGCAGACGCTGCTGCTCGAACTCGAGCAGCAGGTCGGCAGCGCGACCAGTTCGGTCGGGCTGCTTACACTGAGCGCGCCGCTGTCCGGCACGGTGGTAAAGCTGGAGGTCTACAGCGAGGGGACGGTGGTGCTCGCCGGCGAGCCCCTGATGGACATCGTGCCGGACAACGACCAGCTGATCGTCGAGGCCAGGATCCATCCCGACGATATCGACAATGTCGCCGCCGGGATGCCGGCCAAGGTCCGCCTCACCGGCCTCAATGCCCGCACCACGCCCCTGTTGCTGGGCAAGGTGGCGCTGGTCTCCGCCGACCTCGTCTCGCCGAAGAACGACGAGATCAAATACTACCTCGCGACGGTCGCGCTCGGCGCCGGCGAGCTGGGCCGACTGGGCAATGTCGAACTGACCCCGGGGATGCAGGCCCAGGTCATGATCGTCAAGGGCGAGCGCACGGTGCTCGACTACCTGCTGTCGCCGCTGGTGGTGGCGGCCGAGACGGCGATGCGCGAGCCCTGAACGGTCCCATGCCTCGCCATCATGAGCCGTCCCGGCCGCGCATCGTGGTCGTCGCCCACAACCATCCGAGCTTCCATCCGGGCGGCACCGAATACGTGGCGCACGGACTGTTCCGGCACTGGCGCGACGTGGCCGGGCGCGACGTTCATTTCGTCTGCGCCGCCACGCCCGAGCAGAGGCCGGCGAACCCGGGCACCATGCTGCAGGCGATCCCCGGCGCAGCGGCGGAGTATCTCGTCCGGGTGGGTCAGTACGACCTGTTCCATCACCTGCAGCGCGACAAGATCGCGGTGTTCACCGAGCTCGGCGAGCTGCTGCTGACCCTGCGGCCGGATGTCGTGCACCTGCACCACTTCATCGGCTTCGGCACCGAGATCCTGCCGTTCCTGCGCGCCTGGCTGCCCGATGCGACGGTCGTCCTCACCGTCCACGACTACTATCTCGCCTGCCATCGCGACGGCATCATGGTGAAGACGGGCAGCGAGCGGCTGTGCTGGCGGGCGACGCCGGACGCCTGCCATGGCTGCTTCCCGAGCATTCCCGCCGGATCGTTCAGGCTGCGCGAGCTGAACCTCAAGCATCACCTCGCCGCGGTCGACCGACTGGTCGCGCCGAGCGACTTCATGCGTGACCGGCTGGTCGACTGGGGCGTCGCGGCGCAGCGGGTGTCGGTGATCCGCAACGGCCGCGCTCTCGGCGCCGCGGCGCCGGCCCGGGCCCTTATCGCCGGACAGCGCCGGTCACGCTTCGCCGTGCTCGGCAATGTCAGTCCGGCCAAGGGCCAGACGGTGGCCATGCAGGCGCTGCGCCTGTTGCTGGAGGAGGGCGTTTCCGATGCCCAGCTGGAGATCCACGGAGCGCCGCTGTTCCAGAGCGATGCCTTCCGCAGCGAGATCGACGCGCTGATCGCCGACTGCCGGGGGCATGCGCGGATGCTCGGCGGCTACGAGCCGCACGAACTGGCGGGACGGCTGGCGGGCGCCGACTGGATCGTGGCGCCCTCCACGTGGTGGGAGAACGCGCCGCTGGTGCTCGACGAGGCGTTCCACCATGGCCGCCCACCGATCTGCAGCGCGATCGGCGGCATGGCCGAGAGGGTGCGCAACGGCGTCGACGGCCTGCACTTCACGGTCGGCGACCCGCGGTCGCTCGCCGACGCCATGATCAGGGCGATCGAGACTCCGAACCTTTGGGAAGAGCTGCGCGCCGCAGCACCTGATCAGCGTGACGCCGCCGCCTGCGCCGCCGACTACGAGGCGCTGTTCGCATCGCTCCCGGCCCGGCGCGGCGCCGCCGCGTCAGGCCTCTGAGCTGTCAGCCAGGCCGCGAGCCCCCCCGCCACCCGGCCGGCCGTCGCCGGTATGGCTGCCGGGCCGATCGGCAGCGGTGCCGCCAGGCCCTCCACCAGTTCCTCGCCCGCCGCGTCGAACCACCGCCCACCCACGACCCAGTCGGCGTGTCCCGGATGCCGCCGGAGCACGGCCGGCCGGCCCAGCGCCGCCGCCTGCCGCAGACGGATCGCATGCGCCGGATGCCGGGCGACGGCCACCACCGCCGCCGCCCGGGCGATCGCCGCGACCTGCGCCACCGGATCGAGATCACGCAGGACCATGACCCGGCCGCGCGAACCCGCCGTCTCGACCGCCCGGCGGATCGGCGGCAGCCAGCTTTCGTCGTCGACGCCGAGCACGACCAGCGCCATGGCGGCGCGCCCCAGACGGGCATGGGCGGCGATCAGGCCGGCGACATCGCCGCCGCCTCCGATGGGGGTGAGACACAGCAGGTAGCGATCCGGCAGGCCCGCCGGCAGCCTTGCCGAAGCCAGGCGTCCGCCGGTCGGCAGCCGTGCATCGGCCGGCAGCCGGAGGATCCGGTCGGCGGCCACGCCAAACCGCTCCCACAGTATGCCTGCCTGCCAGTCGGCGGCGATCCGCCACCGCACCGAGGGCGATCGCGCCATGCCTTGCAGGCGTGCGTCGAGAACGCGATCCGCATCCGCCGGCCCCTGCTCGGCATCGGCGAGGCGGCCGAGGTCGAACGGCTCTGCCAGCGTCAGCGCATCGTCGCACGCCGCCGGGCCGGCCTCGCCCACCGCCCGGTAGACCGTCGCGGCCGGCCGCAGAATCGGGTCGCGGGCCACACGGGTGCCGGCAGCCACCACCAGGCGCGCCGCGAACGCGTCCTCGTCCGCCGCCACGACTTCCAGGCGGTCGCCGGGAATCACCTCGGCCAGCACCGCCAACTCGGCAAAGACCCGAGCGCGGCGATGCGGGCCGGCCGCGTCCAGGCCCCGCAGGTCGACGCGCGTGATCACAGGATCTCCAGCCTGCCGTCGCAGGCCCCGTGCTGTCGCGCGTCGAACTCGAACGGCGTGCCGTGCAGGATGCCGTCACACACCAGGTCCAGTCCCGGATCGCTGCCCGGCCGCAGCGCGTCCAGGCGGTCGAACGATGGACGCAACGGCGGGTCCTCGCCCGTGGCTTCGAACAGCTGGATCGGTATCAAGCGGCGCAGGAACACGTGATACGCGTAGCGCCGCGCTCTCGACACCCGCGCCGCCCCCGGTGCCGCCGCCGGCAGCGAATGCAGCAGCCGGCGATAGTCTTCCGGCCCCGTCGGGTCGCGGGACACGCCCTTGCCCCGGGTCCAGGCGTCGCCGACCGTCACGACGTCCAATCCGGCGGCCGCGAACTCCATCGCCGCCTTGGTGCCGAAGACCAGAACGGTGCTGCACAGGGCTGCCAGCGCATAACTGCTGACCGGGTCCTCCGGCGACACCAGGACGACGTTGTCGGGCAGCTGGCCGTGCCGGTCGCCAAGCACATCGGCCAGCCGCTGCCGGGAGCGCACGGTGCCGCGGATCTCAGCCGGATGCACCCGGATGACCAGTTGCAGGTCGGGCCGCCCGGCCGCCCAGGCCACCGTATCCTCCAGCCAGGCGACCTGGTCGGCATAGGCGCTGGACCGGAAATGCAGGCGCGCATCCCACATCACGTTGGAGAAGGCGCCGATCACCGGCCGCCCCAGATCTAGGCCGCAGCGCGCGGCGAACGCCGCGATACTGCGTTGCGGGTCATCGTGGAACCAGATCCAGTCGCGTGCGCCGTCGAGCCGGCTGCTCAGATAGCCGGACAGCATGGCGCGGTCGTCGCTGTCCAGATCGCGCCCGTTCCACGCCGCTTCCGGCTCATCCAGCATGGTGTGGTGATAGCTGTCGGCATGGCTGAAGACGAAGCAGTTGCGCCGGTAGCCTGGATTCCATGTGGCCAGCTTCACGCCAGCCCGTGCCAGGACCGCCCGGACCATGCCCTGCGGCACGTAGATGCCGTGGTGCAGGATCGCGCGGTCGATCGGCCGGCCGGCGACCAGCCGCTGTATTGCGCGCGCCGTCAGGCGGGCCGCCCGCAGATAGCGCCGGAGCACCGCTTCGCCCTCCGGCTCGCCGTCGAGGCTTCCCACGGCAAAGAAGCGGAGCGCGCCGGCCAGCGCATGCTCGCCGATCGGAAGCCCATCCGGCGCATAGTCCGCCACGGCAGCCAGCGGGACCGCGTCGGCCTCCGCCGTCGCCGCCGCGATGTCGGCCCGGTCGAGCAATCCGGACAAGCGGTGTACCGGCAGGCCGAGGCCGTCGAATGTCGCCCGGCCGACGGCATCGCAGGCGCCACAAAGCACCCGCTCCAGTTCGCCGGCGGCCAGCCGGCCGGCGGAGACGGTCACGCCGTGGACCGCGAGCTGGCAGGCGCCGAGGGCGCCATCGCAAAGCACGAACTCGACCTCGGCGCCGCGCAGCGTGAGGGCGACCGCCAGCGTGGTCTCGACCACCCCGGCATGTGCCAGGCCGCCGAGCATGGTCGGCACCAGCACCCGCGGCCCGCCGGCCGCCGCCGCCCGCGCCGTCTCCCAGGCGCCGTGATCCCGCGCCAGCAGTTTCCGCCACTGCGGCAGCAAGGCGCGGCGCTCCGGCGAGAACGGCCCGGCCTCTCCCAGATCGAGCGTTTCGGTGCGATCGGGAAACAGGGTCGGCATGACTATCGGCTGGCGGGCGCCCGTTACGCTGCGAGGAAGCTCGAATGCGGCGACGGTAACTGTTCCGGGATGCCCGAGATAGCAGTAACCTAGCGCGCAAGGGCTGAGCGCATGCTCGTTGCGGGGATAGGTGCGATGCGGACCTTCACGATCGGCGATCACGTCGTCAGCGATGACGGCGACTGCTTTGTGATCGCTGAACTCGGGCACAACCACCAGGGCCGGCTGGAGCAGGCGATCGAGCTGATCGACGCGGCAGCCGCCTGCGGCGCGTCGGCCGTCAAGCTGCAGAAACGTGAAAACCGCGCGCTGTTCACCGAGCAGATGTACAACGCCATCTACAACAGCGAGAACGCCTTCGGCGAGACCTACGGGGCGCACCGGGACTTCCTGGAGTTCGGTCGCGACGAGTACGTGGCATTGCGGGAGCATGCCGACAGGCGCGGCCTGCTGTTCTTCGCCACCGCCTTCGACAGGCCGAGTGCCGACTTCCTGCGCGCCCTCGACATGCCGGCATACAAGATCGCCTCCGGCGACCTGACCAACATCCCGCTGATCACCTACATCGCCGGCTTCGGCAAGCCGATGATCGTGTCGACCGGCGGCGGCACCATGGAGGACGTCCGGCGCGCCTATGCGGCGATCCGGCCGATCAATCCGAACTTCGCGATCCTGCAGTGCACCTCCGGATATCCGCCGGCGTTCGAGGAACTGAACCTCGACGTCATCCGGACGTTCCGCGACGCGTTCCCGGACATCCAGATCGGGCTGTCGTCGCACGACAGCGGCATCGCCATGGCGCTCGTCGGCTATGTCCTCGGTGCCCGGATCATCGAGAAGCACTTCACGCTGAACCGCGCCATGAAGGGCACCGACCACGCCTTCTCGCTGGAGCGTCAGGGCCTGTCGAAGCTGGTCCGCGACCTGCGCCGCGCCCGCGTCGCTATGGGCGACGGCCAGAAGCGCCGATTTCAGAGCGAGGAGAGCCCGATCAGGAAGATGGCGAAGAGCCTGGTCGCGGCGCGCGACCTGCCGGCGGGGCACGTTCTCGGCCCCGACGACATCGCCGCCCGCAGCCCGGGAGGCGGGCTGCCGCCCTACCGGCTCGAGGAACTGCTGGGCTGCCGGCTTGCGGCCGCCATGACGCGTGACCAGCCGTTCCTGGCGGAACAGATCCCCGCGAACGACCGCGGGGCCGTGGCGGTCGGAAGCGGCGCATGACGATGGATGATTCAAGCGACCCGGCGACCGGCGGCCCGGCGTCTCCGTTCGCGATGTTCGACCTCGCGGGCCGCGTCGCCGTCGTCACCGGCGGTCTGGGCCGGCTCGGGCGGCAGTATTGCCGGACGCTGGCCGGCGCCGGTGCACGGGTGGCGGCCCTCGACCTCGCCGCCGACGACGACGCCGTCGCCCGCGCGTTTCCGGATCTCGCGGGCACGCCGTCCTGCCCGTTCGGGGTGACCGCCGATGTCAGCGACCGCGGCTCGCTGGAGCGGGCGCTCGCCCGCATCCAGGCAGAGGCTGGCATCCCGGCGATCCTCATCAACAACGCCGCCATCGACTCGCCGCCGAACGCGCCGATCGAGGAGAACGGTCCATTCGAGAGTTTCCCGGTGGAGTCCTGGCAGCGGGTGTTCACGGTCAACACCGAGGGTGTCTTCCTGTGCTGCCAGGTGTTCGGCGGCGCGATGGCCGCGGCCGGGCGCGGCTCGATCGTCAACGTCGCCTCGATCTACGGCATGGTCTCGCCCGACCAGTCGCTCTACCAGTATCGCCGCGACCGGGGTGAGCAGTACTACAAGCCGGTCGCCTACTCGGCGTCGAAGTCGGCGCTGTACAACCTGACCCGCTACCTGGCGACCTACTGGGGCCGGTCCGGCGTGCGCGTCAACACCGTCACCCTCGCCGGCGTCTTCGCCGACCAGGATCCCGCCTTCGTCGCCGCCTACGTGCCGCGGGTCCCACTGGGCCGCATGGCCGACGCCAGCGACTACAACGGCGTCATGCTGTTCCTGGCCTCCGACGCCTCACGCTACGTCACCGGCTCCAACCTGGTGGCCGACGGCGGGTGGACCGCGTGGTGACGCGGCCGGCCCCGACCTGCGTGGCATTCGTCCCGGCCCGATCGGGGTCCAAGCGGGTGACCGACAAGAACATCCGGATGCTCGCCGGCCATCCCCTGCTCGCCTATGCGATCCGCTCGGCGATCGACAGCGGGGTGTTCGACGCGGTGGTGGTGGCGACCGACTCCGAGGATTACGCCGCGATCGCCCGGCACTACGGCGCCGAGGCGCCGTTCCTGCGGCCGCCGGAGATTTCCGGCGACACCTCGCCCGACATCGCCTGGGTGAACTTCGCCCTCGACGCGCTGGCGGCAGCCGGCCGGCGCTATGACGCGTTCAGCATCCTGCGGCCGACCAGCCCGTTCCGGAAGCCCGCCACGATCCGCCGCGCCTGGGACGCCTTCGTGGCCGAGGACGGCGTGGACTCGCTCAGGGCGGTCGAGAAATGCGACCAGCACCCCGCCAAGATGTGGATATTGCGCGGCCGCCGGATGCATCCGCTGCTGCCGATGGGTCCGCCCGAGCAGCCCTGGCATTCCAGCCAGTATGCGGCCCTGCCGGTGGTCCACGTGCAGAATGCCAGCCTGGAGATCGCCTGGACGCGGGTGGCGACCGAGGGTGCCACGATCGCCGGCGAGGTGCTGATGCCGTTCCTCACCGAGGGCGACGAGGGCCTCGATGTGAACACCGAGGAGGACTGGTGGTACGTCAACCACCTTCTGGCGCGCGGCCAGGCGACGCTGCCGCCGATCGACCGGCCGGCGTTTCGATCGGACCATGCCGTCTGAGGAGAGTGTGACTTGGGTGACCTGATCACGCAGGCGGTCGACGGCCGCCTGTTCCGGGCCGATAGGACCCTGTTCGACCGGGTCCGGCGGAGCAACGGCAGCCCCGAAGTGAAGTCGGCGGCGTTCGCCGACCTCGCGCGCTTCAACGCGCTGTACATGATCGCGCGGGCCGGCTCCGGCCACATCGGTTCGAGCTTCTCCAGCCTGGATATCGTCAGTTGGCTGCACCTGGAGGCGATTCGCGGCGAAGGCCTGCCGGACGGTGACCTGTACTTCTCGTCCAAGGGGCACGACGCACCGGGATTGTATGCCGTGCTGATCGGCCTCGGCCGGCTGCCCGAGGAGCAGTTGGACCGGCTGCGGCGGCTGGGCGGACTGCCCGGTCACCCGGACATCGACACGCCGGGCATCGTCACCAACACCGGCTCGCTCGGCATGGGGATCTCCAAGGCGAAGGGCATCGCGCTCGCCGACCGGCTGGCCGGCCGCGACCGTCGCCTCTACGTGCTGACCGGCGACGGCGAATTGCAGGAGGGCCAGATCTGGGAATCGCTGCCGTCGGCGGTGAACCAGGGCCTGGACCGGGTGACGGTGATCGTCGACCACAACAAGCTGCAATCCGACACGCATCTGGCGTGCACCAGCGACCTCGGCGACCTCGCAGCCAAGTTCGCGGCGTTCGGCTGGCATGTGCAACGCGTCGACGGCCACGACATGGCGGCACTCCGGGCGGCGCTGGACGCGACGAATGCCGAGACCAGCCGGCCCTCGGCGATCGTCGCCGACACCGTGAAGGGCAAGGGGGTGTCGTTCATGGAGCACACGGCCATGGCTGGCGACCAGCTCTATTACCGCTACCACAGCGGCGCGCCGTCGGCCGACGACTACCGCCGCGCCGCCGACGAGATCTGGGACCGGGTCCTGGCCCGGCTCGGCGGGCTCGGCATCGACGACGCAGAGCCTGTCGCGGTCGAGACCGGCACCGCCGCGGCCGCGGCCGGCCCGCGCGAGCGGATGGTCGATGCCTATTCCGCCACCCTGATCGACTGCGCCGGCCGCAATCCGGCGATCGTGGCACTCGACGCCGACCTGATCCTCGACACCGGGCTGATCCCATTCCGCGAGCGCTTTGCGGAGCGCTTCGTGGAGTGCGGCATCGCCGAGCAGGACATGGTCTCGCAGGCCTGCGGCCTGGCGATCGGCGGCATGCTGCCGGTGGCGAACTCCTTCGCCTGCTTCCTGACGCCGCGCGCCAACGAGCAGATCTACAACGCCGCCACCGAGCGCCGGAAGATCGTGTACATGGGCTCGCTCGCCGGCCTGATCCCGGCCGGACCGGGCCACAGCCACCAGGGCACGCGCGACATCGCGGTGATGGGGTCGATGCCACACATGACCGTGGTCGAGCCCGGCTTCGCCGCGGAGTGCGAGGCGCTGACCCGCTGGTGTCTGGAAGACAATGACGCCGGCGCGTATATCCGGCTCTGCCCGCTGCCGATCGAGCGCGGCTTCGAGATCCCGACCGGCTATACGCTGCGCTTCGGCCAGGGCACGACCCTGCGGGACGGCCGCGACGCCGTGCTGTTCGCCTATGGCCCGATCTTCCTGGGCGAGGCGCTGAAGGCTGCCGCCCTGTGCGCCGAGCGCGGCGGTCCGTCGGTGCGGGTGATCGACCTGCCCTGGCTCAACCGGGTCGACGGCGACTGGCTCGCCGACACCGTCGCCGGCTTCGAGCGGGTATTCGTGCTGGACAACCATTTCACGCTCGGCGGGCTCGGGACGCATCTGGCATTGCGCCTGTCGGCCCGGCCGGGTGGGGTGCGCCTGCAGCATTTCGCGGTCGACGATGTCCCGGCCTGTGGGCGCAACGACGAGGTGCTGGCGCATCATCGCCTGGACGCCGGCAGCCTGGCGACGCGGATCATCGCCGCGTTCGCCTAAGGCCGGCGAGCATCATGCCGGAGCGCCGACCCGTCGATTTCCGCCTCGATGCCGACCGCCTCGACTTGGACTGGTATGGGCGCGAGAACCCGGATCTCGTGGACCCAAATGCCGACTCCGGATCACTGTTCCGGCACCACCTCGAGTTCGGCGCACGCGAAGGCAGGCGCCCGAACGATGGATTCAGCCCCGAATGGTATCTGGAGCGCTATCCGAAGGTGCGGACAGCGATCACCGAGGGCCGGCTGGCCGGAGCGTTCCACGACTACCTGTTGCGTATCGGCCAAGACGTGCGCCGACGCGCCGGGCCGGCCACGGCCATCGTCGCGGCTACGTTGACGGGCGCCGACCCACTGCTGGTCGCCACCCTGCTCCGGCTGGCCGAGCGCGCGCCGGGCTGGGAGTTCTGGCTGGTGGCGCCGCCGGGCAGCCTCCCGCCCGACCCGGCCGCCGCGAACCTCCGGTTCGTGGCGACCGTGGAGGAGTTGCCGGCGATCGATCTGCGGATTGGCATCGGCGGCGGAGCGACACCGTCCGGGGCGTCGGTCGACCTGCCGTCACTGCTTGAGACGCTCGGTCCGGCGTGCTCCGAGCGGTCGGCAGACGCGCTCGATCGCGTGCTGGAACACCTGCGCGAGCGGCTGATCGCGGAATGCCCGGTGATCCCGGCCGGCCGCCGGGACAGCGGACCGGTGCATGTGGATGTCGGCCGGGTCGCCGGGCTGCGGGTCTCGACGCGCCAGGCCGGCGGGCACGCCGCGACGGCCAGCGCCGTGCTGGAGGCAGCCGGACGCGTCATCGCCGAGATCCCGCCATCGGCCGACGGCACGGCGACGGTGGTCGACATCGACGGGTCCTGCGCGCTCTGGATCACGCTCTCGCTCGGGCTCGCCGTGGACTTCGCCCCGGCGCCACCACCGGTCGCCGCCCTCGACGTGATCCTCACCGCCCTGCCCGGCTCCGACATTGCGGCCTGGCGGCGGTCGATCGAGGCGGCCGCCATGCTGTGCCCGCATGCCGGGCTGTTGCTGGCAGCGCCGCCGCCCGGCCTCGATCCGCCCGCCGGCGCTGTCGTGCTGCCGACGCGCGCCGCTGCGCTGGCGGCGGCCGACCGGCCGGCGTTGCTGGTGCCGGCTGGGGTCGCGCTGTTCCCGCAGGCGGCCGGCCGAGCGCTGGAGATGATCATCGCCGGAACAGATGTCGCGGTGGTCGGCTCGGCGATGAGGCACTCCGACCGGCATCTCGCAATCCGGTCTGCCGGGTCGCTGGCGGGTGATCGCGACCACGCGCGACGCTGGGCACGCGCCAGCGTCACCGTGTTGTCGGCCGGCGCCCGGCGCCTGCGCGCGCAAGTGCCGGATGCGGCCGCCCCGCTCCGGGATGTGGCGAATGCTGCGCTGGGAGCGGTCGACGCCTCGGCCTGGCCGAAACGCCTGAAGGTCCGGCCGGAACTGGCGCCGGACTGGCTTCGCCTGGACTGCCGTCCGGACGGCGCGGTGCTCGGCCGGCTGCGACTGCGCGGCCCACGTTTTGCCGAAGCTGGGCGGATCGTCATTCACGGCTCGACGGCCGATGCCCTGGCCGAACCCTGCCAAGTCCAGGCGGTGGTGCTGCGCCGAGGCGCGCGCGACCTGCCGATCGCCGGCATCACCCTGCCGGCATCCGGCGGCTTCGCCTGGCCGATCAACCTCCCGGCCGGGCTGCGCTCGACAGATACGCTGCTGATCACGCCGCTGGACCGCTGGATGACCGCCCAGGACACCGTCGATCCGCGGCCGGTGCTGTTCCGCCTGCAGAGCGTTCGCTACCGGCCCGACGGGGAGATCAGCCCGAGGGCCGCCAGCCGGGAGCGGTAGCGCTGCCCGGCGGCCGCCGGCGAGAATTCCGTCTCGACGCAGCGACGGCCGGCAGCCGCAACCGCCGACGCGAGCGGCGCGTCCTTGTAGACCCGACGCATCAGCTCCGCCGCGTGGTCGACGGACGGGTCAGCCCAGGCCTGTCCGTCGCTGCCTGGATACTGCCCCTTGCGGACCGGAATCAGGCGGTATTCGACCGGAAAGCCGGTCGCCCCGGTCAGGAAGTCGTTGCTCCCCGAAAACCCGGTCGCGATCACCGGGCGCTCGAGCAGCATCGCCTCGGCGAGGCCGCGGCCGAAGCCCTCGGCTCGGTGCAACGAGACATAGGCGTCGGTCGCGGCCATCAGCCCGATGGTCTCGGCACGGTCCATGGTGCGGTCGATCAGGATGATCCGCGGATCGCGGCGGGCCATGGCGCGCAGCCGGCGCCAGGCCGGCGAACGGCGATCGGCCCGCATGGTCTTCACCACCAGCCCCACCGGTTCGCCCGGCGACGGAAACGCCCGTGCGAACGCCTCCAGGCAGGCCCATGGGTTCTTGCGGTGTGGGTAGGACAGGAAGTCGAAGCTGAGGTGAAACAAGAATGCACCGTCCGGCAGTCCGAAGTCGGCGCGGTGCCAGCGCTGGTATCCGTCCGGCAGCTCGACCGCCGGCGGCATCAGCAGGACCGGAACCGGAGCGCTGTCGGCATAGGCGTCGCGGGTATAGCGCGTCGGCGCCCAGATCTCGTCGACCAGGTCATAGGCGCCGTCCCAAGGGCCCGGCCAGTCCGGCAATTCCCAGGGCCAATGGCCGATCACATAGCGACCCTTCAGTTCGGCGAGGCCGCGCGTCGCCGCCACGCGGACCGTCTCCATGCCGGTCATCGCAAAGATCACGGTCCTGTGGGCCAGCCGGTCGGCCAGCGCATGCTCCAGGCTGCGGTCCTGCTGGCGAACCGCAGGACCCGGCGGAACATCGACGACCGTGTGGCCGATCGAGACGCGGGCGAGCGCCCGGGCCAGCATCCGCACATCCTCGCCGATGCCGAGTTCGCCGCGCGCGTAGCCGACCAGGTCGACCCCGGCGCGGAACTCGGCCGCAGGGTCCCGCGCCACCGCGGTGCCTGGATCCCAGCTCGTCGCCATTGCATCCGAGAGGCCGGATTGCGCGGCCGCCCCCCGGGCCGCGAGCCGCCAGGCGGCCTGCTCCGCGTCGACCAGCCAGGCCAGATCCAGATCGGCGATCGCTGCGGTCAGGAACCAGTCCACGAACCGGATGCGGTCGGCGGGTACCCTGGGATCGAATGTGCGCTGGAGGTCGGGGCGCGCCCGCCAGATGTGGCGCATCAGGCGCGTGACCGGCGGTGTCGCAGCGTCGTCCCGCGGCAGCACCGGACGGTTGAGGTCGCTCAGGGCGCCGGCCGGCACCAGATCACGCAGCGCCAGTTCGCGGGCGCCGTGCAGGAAGAACCACCACACAAAATCCTCTGCCCGGCCGGGCAGCGCAAACTCGGCCCGGACATCGTCGCGGGCGCACCAGGCGATGCGCATCAGCCCGGTCAGCGGCGTCGGCCATGCCAGGGGGCATGCGGGATCGGGCTCGTGCAGGCCCGGAAAGTTGCCGGAGCATGCGAGATCGGTGATTGCCCGATACTCGCTGCGGCCCTCCGTCAGGCACCATGTCAGGAAGCCGTCGCGGCCGTGCGGATCGCACAGGTCGAAGCGCGACGAGAGATCGGGACGCTGCTCGTGGATCGCGGCCAGCAGCCGCGGCACCGCGACCGGCAGCACCGCTCCGCGTCCATACGCGGCGGCACCGGTCCGAGTGGGCTTGTCGGCGATCCGCGCCCGCATCAGGCGAGCCGCTCGATCTCCGGCATCAGGCTCGCCGGCAACCCCCAGCGAGCCTCGCGATCCCGCATCAGTGCCTCGATCTCGACACCCCAACGCTGCTGCTGCCGCCATCGGTTGACCATGGTGGCGACGCTCTTGCCATGCGCCTCGTGGCGGTCGATCGACTGCCGCTCGACATGGAACAGCGACGCGGCCGGCTCGTACCAGCAGGCGAGCCCGGCGGAGCGCAGCCGCAGGCAGAGGTCGGAGTCCTCGAAGTCACCGATCACGTAGCCTTCGTCGAAGCCACCCGCCTGCTCGAACACCGCGCGCCGGATCGCCAGGCACGCCCCGGTCAGCGCCGGCACCTCGCGGGCGACCCCGGCCGCGGGATGGCTGCGCGGGAAGCCCTTGGCGATGTGCCGGTTGAACCACACGCCGTCGGCGTCGCGATCGAAATACAGGCCGGCGAACTGCAGGGAATCGTCGAGATAGAGGAGTTGCGGCGCGGCGGCTCCGATACCCCGCCGCTGGAGTGCCGCCAGCAGCGGATCGAGCCAGCCCGCCTGCTCGGGGATCACGTCCGAGTTCAGGAACACCAGATCCCTCCCCGACGCCACCCGGGCGCCGGTGTTGACCGCGGCCGCGAAGCCGAAATTCCCGGAATGAACGACCATCGTCATCGGCATGCGGTAGATCAGATGCTCGCCGCGCAGCCGACCTTCCAGGTAGCCGGCCTGCTCGGGCGAGTCGAGGACATAGACGATCTCGACATCCGCCAGCGCCGGATCGGCCGCGAAGGCGGCGCATTGGAAGGTCAGGAAGTTGAGGTTGCGGTATAGCGGGATCACCAGTGACGCCCGCACCGCCGCCGGACCGCCGCCAATCTTCACCCGGGCCTGGACGCGGGAACTCACCGGATGACATGCCATGTGGGCGGCGTGCAGCCGTTCGACCGCCGGGGCGATGGCCTGGGTGATCGCGCCGTCGATCTGTGCCGATGCCGGCAGGCTCGCCAGCAACTGGTCCCGCGCTCGGAGGGGATCCGGCTCGGCCGGCGGCAGCGCCGCCGCAATCCGGATTCCCGAAGCCAGCACGAGGTCGAGTTGCCAGGGTCCGTCGGTCCCGCCGTCCGCGAAGCCGACGAAGCCGGCCCGCTCCGGCGCCGGATAGCCGGCGTCGGTCCAGCGCTGCGCCGCCGCCGCGTGCGGTATCGGCCAAAGCGCCGGGAGCGGGATGCGCTTGCCGGTGCAGTCGACCGCCTCCAGGCCAAGCACCCGCCGAAGCGGATCTAGCAGCCAGCCCCGGATCAGCACCCCACCGCCCGGCACCGGCACCATCGCGTCGATGCCGTGTCCGAAACGGGCCGCGGCGCGACGTTCGGGCCCAGCGCCGTGGAAGAGCGCCGAGCAGTCCTCGATCACAGCGGCGACCTTCGCCGACCGCTCCGGGCTCGCCGCATGCCAGCGCTGCAGCGCCCGCAGCAGCGACGTGACGGCCGCCGGATCAAGTCCCTCCAGATAGCGCAACAACGCCGAGACCGGCAGCGGGCGGACATCGTCGAGGCGGATCCGCCATGCCGACGTCGCCGCGATTCCCACCAGCAGATCGAGAGCCGGCGCCGCGGCGCCGACCGCCGGGGCCACCCAGTGCTCGCGCCCGGCGTCGCCGTCCACCGGGCCCGGCGCCGGACGCACCCCCTGCGGGCCGACCCGGTAATGCCCCGTCGTCGCCGGCGGTGCCGGCGCGGCGCAGCGCAGCAGGCACGCGCCGTCGCCGAGATCGAATGCCGCCGACACCGCCAGCACGGGAGCGGCGGAGACGTCGAGAACCCGCACCACCGCGGCGGCGAGGTCTGATCCGCTCTCGCGGAAGAACCGCGGCAGCGTATCGAGCAGATGTCCGAGCAGAGCGACCTTGGCCGAGGCCGCGAGTCGGGCCAGCAGATCCGCGAGATCGAGCCCCGCAGCAGGCATGCTCCGGTGGATCACCCCGGGGCCGTCGACAACCGAGATAATCTCCTCCGGCGAGGGTCGTCGGGCCAGTACTGCGACCCCGAGATTGTAAGCATCGCTCCGAACGGCCGAGAACATGGCGTAGGGGGGCCGCAGGGGCTGGTCGCCGATCCGAAGCGCGACCTGCGCCGCCCGGGTCGTGGCGGGAAGTTCGGGAAACCAGGCCAGGACGACATCCTGGGTGATCGCGACGATCATGCCCTGCATCGCGTGACGTGCGCCGTCGCCATCCGGCGCGCGCGTCGCGTCGGCTTCACCGTCATCGCGGCGGGGCCGGATATCGATCAGACGATCTGGATCCAGGCGCTGACATTGGCCTTCAGGTTCGCCTCGGTCACACCGTTCAGCGTTATCGTCTGGCTGCCCAGGGTGATCACCGCGTTGCCGCCGCTGTCCGTCGAGATCCGCGTCAGCAGGTCGGTCGACGCCGTTATGTTCAACCCGTTGATGTTCTGGGCGATCTGGATCACGTCGGTGCCGCCGACGAAATCGGTCACGACGTCGCTGCCGCCACTGGTCTGGAACACGAACACGTCCCCGCCCACGCCACCGATCAGCGTGTCGTTGCCCTGGTTGCCCAACAGCCGGTCGTCGTTCTGACCGCCGTACAGCACGTCGTTGCCCTGGCCGCCGTACAACGTGTCGTTCTGCTGGTTGCCGTATACGATGTCGTTGCCGGAATTGCCGTACGCCACGTCGGCGTCGCGATTGCCCATCAGCCGGTCGGCGTCGGCGCCGCCGCGGATGGTGTCGTTGCCGATGCCGCCGAAGAACGAATCGGCGCCCGCGTCGGAGCCGATCGAGTCATCTCCGATATTGCCGTACAGGACATCGTTGCCCTCACCGCCGTAGACGATGTCGTTGCCGGCACCACCGCGCACCTGGTCGTTGCCCAATCCGCCGGTCACGCTGTCCGACCCGGCGCCGCCGAGCACGCTGTCGCCGCCGGCGCTGCCGGCGATCGACGCGTTGCCCGAGCCGGTCACGATCAGCGTCTTCCCGCTGCTACCGGACAGAACGACGTTGGCCGTCTGTCCCGACCCGACCGAGAATGTGGCGGACGATACGGTGTCGGCAATGGTGTTGGTGCCCGTGGTGCTGACGGTGATCTGCGTGATCGACGATTCGGAAAGTCCGAGGCTGTCGAGAAAGCTCGATATCAGCGCTCCTTGACTGGCATCGACATTGGAGTTCGCACTGGTATCGAAAATCCCGCCCGGAACAGTAGCCACGTCCCACCCCCCGACATCCAGATACCGAACATGGCGCACGAACGGGCAGGCACTCTCAATGTGCGATGCCGTCGGCCGACGTCGATACCTCGACTTGAACTGGTGCTGTAGCACCCCGCGAAATTAATATACGCGAGGGCTGCCGAGGCTGACCAGTGGAAACATTTCAGCAACACAAGCGTCGACAAAACGGTCGCCATCGCCGGCACAGGACAACGCAAGAAGACTCACCCTACATCCATGCCGTTCACCAGGGATCCGGCACGCAATGCGCGCGGAACCCGCCCCGCTCGCCTTCCATGCCAGCGCCATCGTTCGAAAAGCGGCCTGCCGCCATGCTCAACCGGGAACGGCTGACATGCCGGCGCATCCCTGGGTGACGTGCCGGAACCTGTGCTGTCATGATGGCTCGTCAGCCGCGCCCGCAAGGAACCGACCGTGATCGAAGACACCCTGGACATTCCGACCCGCGACGGTGCCATGGAGACCTTCGTGGTCCGCCCAGACCGCGGCGGGCCTTTCCCCGCGGTGTTCCTGCTGATGGATGCGCCGGGCATCCGCGAGGAACTGCGCGACATGGCAAGACGGCTCGCCACGGTCGGCTACATCGTGCTGCTGCCGAACCTGTACTACCGGGCCGGCCGCGGCTCACTGTTCGGCGCGGATGTCCTGGAGCACGGCAGCGCCGAGCACGCCCGCATGCGGGCGATCCGCACCCGGATGACCATTCCGCCGGTGATGGATGACGTCGCCGCAATGCTGGCCTTCGTCGACGCCCGCGACGACGCCCGGCCCGGCCCGGTCGGCGTCCACGGCTACTGCATGAGCGGGCCCTATGCGCTGGCCGCCGCCGCGCGCTACCCGGAGCGGGTCACCGCCGCCGCCTCGTTCTACGGCACCTGGCTGGTCAGCGACGCGGTCGAGAGCCCGCATCTGACGCTCGGCGAGACGAAGGGCGAACTCTACATCGCCTGCGCCGAGCACGACGAGCTGGCACCGCTGCCGATGGTGGCGGAGCTGAAGCGGCTGTTCAACGCCTCCGGCGCCCGCGGCGAACTGGAGATCTATCCGGGCGTGCACCACGGCTTCGCCTTCCCGCAGCGCCGGATCTACGACAAGCCGGCCGCCGAGACGCACTGGCAGCGGTTGCTCGCACTCTACGACCGCAACCTCCGGCGCTGATCAGCGGCCGAGCGCGATCACGATCACCGACGGCACCACGATGCAGACCGCGGCGACCAGCCGGGCACTCACCCGCTCGCCGCGGAAGAACGCCATGCCGAGCAGCATGGTGAAAACCGGCGCGGCCGAGACCACCGGAACCACCACGATGATGCGGCCCTCGAGCAGCGCCTGGTTGAGCGCGGTGATCGCCAGCGCCATGGTCACCCCGCTGCCGACGAACCACCAGCTGCCCCGCCCGGTCAGTACGGCCAGTGACGGACGCGGCCGCCGCACCGCCTGGCTCGACAGCAGCACGGCCGACGACACCGTGAACGACACCAGCCCGGCAATGTAGGCGTCGGGCACGCTCTCCATGCCGAGCTTCGAGAGCACATGCGCCAAGGCCCGGATGGCGGCGGCGCCGATCGGCAGGGTCAGCGCCCACAGCGGCCAGTCGGCCGGACCGGAGCCGCCGCGCCGCCGCGACAGCAGCAGGATGGCGCCGAAGATGCCGGCGGTGCCGAGAGCGATCGGCCAGGTGAGATCCTCGCCGAGCCACAGGATGCCGAGCGCCGTGCCGAACAGCGGCGAGGTCGACGCCAGCGTGCTCGACAGCGTCGGCCCGAGGTGGCGGACGCCGGCGACCGAGAGGTTGGCGCTGAGCGCTGGCCGGAACACGCCGATCAGCGCGAAGATCAGGATGCCGGCCCCGGCCAGCTCCGCCGGGTGCAGCAGGAACGGCGCCAGCACCCAGAAGCAGGCGGTGGAGGTGAGGATCGACACCAGCGTGCCGCTGCGCGAGTCCAACACCAGCACGCCGCGACCCTGGAACTGGTCGCCGACCGCGAAGGCGATGGCGGCGGCCAGCGCGAAGACCAGGGGGATGATGTCGGGGGGCAAGTCGGCTCACAGGCAGCTGGGCCGGCATCTTAGGGACGGGCTGTGGTGCCCCGCAAGACTGCCGGCCGTAGGCCCGGCCGATACATCACGCGGTGCCGCCTGCGGATGCGGCTGCCTTCCAGAGGTCGTGCCGGCCCGATGCAACAACCCGCGCCAGGGCGCTCAACCGGCCCCGCCGGCAATTGATCGCGCGCGACTGCGGGGAGCGGGCGGCCCGGCAAGGGCGATGCGGTCCAGCCGGGCGAGCTCCTGCGCGATCACGGTGTTCCAGCCCCCGAAGGCATCGGGGAGCTGCGCTGACCTGTGAAAACTTCCCGGGCCTCTTTGCGGAACCGCCTCGAAGTCGAGGCGCAGGAGTTCGGATTTTCTCAAGATGAACATCGTTTCGATCTCGTTGATCAGGCAATCGTACGTATCCTGGAACGTCATCCTGGCGATCGGGAAGTCCAAGCACCTTTGCGCGATGATGGGGCCAGTATCGATCCCCTCATCGATCAGGTGGATCGTCACCCCGCTCGGGGTGCCGTCGAAGTACGACCAGAAGTTCGGGTGCGCCCCGCGATTGAACGGCAGATAGCCGATGTGCAGGTTCACGATCGGACAAGCGCCGGCGCTCAGCGGTTCGCCGCGGATAATGTGTCTGTAGCCGAAACTGATCGCGAGATCGAACCCGCCTGTCGAGACGATGGGATGCGTGGTGTGCCACAACTCATGTCCGTCGGCGATCAGGTTGCGGCACAGTCTTGTCTGGTCCTGGTCGTATCCGAGGAACAGAATTCGCAGGCCGGCGAGATGCCTGCGCTCCGATATTTTCTTGATCATCCTCCCTCCCGGCAGCAACGGCCCACGTGCAACCCAGCGTCACTCCATCCGATGTCCAGCCACGTTCCGCGGCCCTGAAAGCGTCCGGGAACCAGAAAAGCCGCGCATCCCCCGGCCAGGGGACAACGGTGCGAAAGTGGTGAGTCGGGATGGGATCATCGGATACGGACCGCGATGCCGGGCGGACGACGGCGAACCGTCGGCGGATGATCGGCCGGCGAAGGTGTCGGTGGCTGCGGCTCGGTAGCGGCGTGTCGGTAGCGGCGTTGACAGCGCCGGAGGCCGTGCGTATATCGACCGTCCGTCGGCCCTGCCGGCTCGGTGGCGGAGTAGCTCAGCTGGTTAGAGCAGCGGAATCATAATCCGCGTGTCGGGGGTTCAAGTCCCTCCTCCGCTACCAACTCGACCCCTTCATACCGTCCTCACAATGCCGGATCGTTCAGCGGAACCCGATGCCGTGACGGATTGCGTGGTGCTGGCACGCTGCCGCCCCGGGTATGTTCATCCGATGGTCGACGGAAGGGGCGGCGCATGCGGAAGGGACTTCATCGGCGGTACGCGAGAGGCGGCGAGCGATGACCGCCGATGACGTGCTGCGCGACAAGCTGCGCAAGATCGAGGCGCTGTTCGCCGGTGCCGCCACCCCGGGCGAGCGGGCGGCGGCCGGGGCGGCAGCGGAGCGCATTCGCGCCCGGCTGAAGCAGGCCGAACGGACGGAGGCCAGCGTCGAAACCCGGTTCAGCCTGGCCGACCCGTGGTCGCACCAGCTGTTCTGCGCCCTGGTGCGCCGCTACGGGCTCACGCCGTTCCGCTACCACCGGATGCGCCGCACCAGCGTGGTGGTGCGGGCGCCCAAGAGCTTCGTCGAGGGCGTGTTGTGGCCGGAGTTCCAGGAACTCGACGATGCGCTGCGCAGCTATCTCTGGGACATCACCGACAAGTTCATCCGCGAGGAGATCCATCGCGGCGGCGGCAAGGCCGACGATCTGTCGGAGGTGGGCGGATAGGGCGCCGATGACCGGCCAGGACAGCGAAGGACGCGAAGTCATCGCCGGCCTCGTCGAGCGGGTGACCTTCCACAACGCCGAGAACGGCTTCTGCGCGCTGCGGGTCAAGGTGCGCGGCCGGCGCGAGCTGGCGACCGTGGTCGGGCACGCCGCCAGCATCGCCGCCGGCGAATGGATCACCGCGTCGGGCGAGTGGGTGAACGACCGGACCCACGGCCAGCAGTTCCGCGCCCGCTTCCTGCGCAGTTCGCAGCCGACCTCGATCGAGGGCATCGAGAAGTACCTGGCATCCGGCATGGTCCGCGGCATCGGGCCGGGCTATGCGCGCCGCATCGTCAAGGCGTTCGGCGAGCGGGTGTTCGACGTCATCGAGACCGAGCCCGAACGGCTGCTGGCGATCGGCGGGATCGGCCGGGTGCGCGCCGGCCGGATCACCGCCGCCTGGGCCGAGCAGAAGGTGGTGCGGGAGATCATGGTGTTCCTGCACAGCCACGGCGTCGGCACGGCCCGGGCGGTGCGCATCTACAAGACCTACGGCGCCGAAGCGGTGCAGGTGATGACGGAGAACCCCTACCGCCTCGCCCGCGACATCCGCGGCATCGGCTTCCGCACCGCCGACGCCATCGCCATGCGGCTCGGCATCGAGAAGACGGCGACGATCCGGGTCAGGGCCGGGATCACTTTCGCCCTCGGCGAGGCGCGGGACGAGGGCCATTGCGGCCTGCCGGTGGCCGAGCTGCTGCCGCTGGCCGAGGGGCTGCTGGAGGTGCCGGCGGCGCTGGTGCAGGCCGCCCTCGACCTCGAATTGGCGGATGCTGCGGTTGTCGCCGACACGGTCGCCGGGACGCCGTGCGTGTTCCTGGTCGGGCTGCACCGGGCCGAGCGCGGCATCGCCGAGCGTATCGCCGCCCTGCTCGGTGCGCCCCTGCCGTGGGCGGCGATCGACGCCGACACCGCACTGCCCTGGATCGAGGAGCAGACCGGCCTGGCGCTGGCCGCTAGCCAGGTGGCGGCCATCAGGCTGGCGCTGCGCTCGAAGGTGCTGGTGGTCACCGGCGGCCCCGGGGTTGGCAAGACCACGATCATCAATGCCATCCTGCGGATCCTGTCGACCAGGAGCATCGAGCTGCTGCTGTGCGCGCCGACCGGCCGCGCCGCCAAGCGGATGACCGAGGCGACCGGCTTCGAGGCCAGGACCATCCACCGCCTGCTCGAGGTCGACCCGCGCTCCGGCGGCTTCAAGCGCAACGCCGAGAACCCGCTCGACTGCGACCTGCTGGTGGTCGACGAGACCTCGATGGTCGACGTCCCGCTGATGCAGGCGCTGACGCGGGCGGTACCCGATCGCGCCGCCCTGCTGATCGTCGGCGACATCGACCAGCTGCCGTCGGTCGGCCCGGGGCAGGTTCTGGCCGACATCATCGCCTCCGGCGCGGTGCCGGTGGTGCGGCTGACCGAGGTGTTCCGCCAGGCCGCCGCCAGCCGGATCGTCACCACCGCCCACGGCATCAACCAGGGCGCAGTCCCGGATCTCTCCCGGCCGGCCGGCGACAGCGACTTCTACTTCGTGCCGGCGGAGGATCCGGAGACCGCCGTGCAGCGGATCATCGAGCTTGTGCAGACCCGCATCCCCAGGCGCTTCGGCCTCGATCCGGTGCGCGACATCCAGGTGCTGTGCCCGATGAACCGCGGCGGGGTCGGCGCCCGCTCACTCAACATCGAGCTGCAGGCCGCCCTCAACCCCGCCGGCGAGCGCAAGGTGGAGCGCTTCGGCTGGACCTTCGCGCCCGGCGACAAGGTGATGCAGATCGAGAACGACTACGACAAGGAGGTCTACAACGGTGACATCGGCACAGTCGACGACGTCGACCCCGGCCTGGGCGAACTCACGGCCCGCTTCGACGGCCGCGCCGTGACCTACGGCTTCGGCGAGCTCGACACCCTGGTCCCCGCCTATGCCGTCACCATCCACAAGAGCCAGGGCTCGGAATACCCGGCCGTGGTGATCCCGGTGATGACTCAGCACTACACCATGCTGCAGCGCAACCTGCTGTACACCGGCGTGACCCGCGGCAAGCGGCTGGTCGTGCTGGTGGGGCAGCGCAAGGCGGTGGCGATGGCGGTGCGCAACGTGTCGGGACGGCAACGCTGGTCGAAGCTGCGGGAGTGGCTCGCCGGCACCGGATCCAACGCCTGAGAGCCGGCCGCCGGTCAGGTTCCGTCGACGCCGAGAATGGTCCGCTGCAGTTCCAGGGTGCGCCGGTCCAGATACTTGATGTCGACCGGGACGTTGCCGACCAGGAAGCCCGAGCACGCGGCATTCGCGTCCAGCAGCGGCAGGATGAGCCGGCGCCAGGACTTCGCGGACAGCCACAGCGGGGAATTGTGCTGTGTGTAGAGCGCGATCCGCGAGCGATAGACGGCGCGGTAGCAGGCCCGGTACATCAGCGCCAGCGACGTCCGCGTCACGGCGTTCATCTCCGAGACCGACGCGCCCGTCCAGTCGCGTCCGGCGTGGTTCGCGATGCCGGTCCCGTACACGCGGTACCGGGCATCGAAACCTTCACGGACCACGTCGAGCAGCATGATGTTGCCGGCCGCCGGCAGCACATCCAGCACATCGACCTGCTCGCGCGCCGGGGGCTGTCCGTGCCGCCGGCACAGATCCCGCCAATAGTCGAACAGCACTTTCAGCTTCGACTCCGGGAGCTGCCCGGCCTCGGCGACTTCGAACACCTCGGTGACCTCGGTGCCCAGCCGGCCCACCGCCTCGCCGTCGATGATCCACCCGGCCGCCCGGTCGATCTCCTCGTCGGTCGGCTCGCGCCATCCATCGCTCATCGCCGGCCGCCCCGACTGCCGTTGCGAAACTCATCGATGGCGTCACGGGCGGCCGCCAGAGGCGATTCTCCCGCGGCCCCGGCGGGCGACCGCTCACGCGATTGCGACCCGGCCGATGTGGCGCCGCCGGCATCGACCGCCGGCGCCTCGATCCCCCGGATCCAGCCGCCACCGAGCACGCGGGAGCCGTCCCCGGCATAGAGCACAGCCGCCTGCCCAGCCGCGACGCCGTATTGCGGCACGTCGAGCGTGATCCGGGCACCGCCCGGTCCTTCCGGGTGCAGAGTCGCCGCCACCGGCGGCTGCACCGAGCGCAGCTTGACCTGCACGCGGACGCCGTCAGCCGGGATCCCGTCGCCGCCGCCGAGCCAGTTCACCTCGCCGGCGAGCACGGTGGCCGCCGCCAGTGCGGAGCGGGGGCCGACCACCACGCGCCTGGCGTCGGGGTCGAGGCGCACGACATACAGCGGGTCGGAGCCGCCGCCGTCGCTGCCGCGCCCGCCGACGCCGATGCCGCGGCGCTGGCCAATGGTGTAGCCGATCACGCCGTCGTGGTGGCCGAGCACGGTGCCGTCCAGGTGCACGATGTCGCCGGGATCCGCGGCACCCGGCCGCAGCCGCCGCACCACCTCGGCGTAGTTGCCGTTCGGCACGAAGCAGATGTCCTGGCTGTCCGGCTTGTCCTGCACCGCCAGGCCGAGACGCCGCGCCTCGGCGCGGGTCGCTTCCTTGCTCATGCCGCCGAGCGGGAAGCGCAGGAACGCGAGCTGCTCCGGCGTGGTGGCGAACAGGAAGTAGCTCTGGTCCTTGCCCGGATCGACGCCGCGGTGCAGCTCCGGGCCGGCGGGGCCGATCGTCCTGCGCACGTAATGTCCGGTAGCCAGGGCCTCGGCGCCTAGGTCGCGGGCGGTACCCAGCAGGTCGCGGAACTTGACGGTCTGATTGCAGCGCACGCACGGGATCGGCGTCTCGCCGCGCAGGTAGCTGTCGGCGAAGTCGTCGACCACGCTCTCGCGGAACCGGCTCTCGTAGTCGAGCACGTAATGCGGAATGCCGATGCGCTCGGCCACCGTCCGGGCGTCGTGGATGTCGGCCCCGGCGCAGCAGGCCCCCTTGCGTGCCACGGCGGCACCGTGGTCGTAGAGCTGCAGGGTGATGCCGACGACGTCGTAGCCGGCCTCCTTCAGCAGCGCCGCCACCACGGAGCTGTCGACGCCGCCCGACATGGCGACGACCACGCGGCGGTCGCCGCGCGGGCCGGGAAGGCCGAGGTCGAGGTCGGGGATTGCGCTCATCGGGTTCATCGGCGGGATATAGGGCGGCAGCCGGTTGCCGTGCAAGCAACCGCGGGTTCAGTTGCGCAGCGCATCCAGGCCCATCTGCCAGAACCCGACCTCCAGGTCGGTCGCTTGGCGGAAGATGCGCGCCAGGCCGTCGAAGCGGCTGTCACCGCCACGTGCCGCCGCCAGCCGCTCGACCTGGGCCACCGAATTGCGTACCACCGCCCGGTAATCCTCGCCGGAATAGGCGGCGATCCAGGCTTCGTAGGGATTGCCGTCGCCGCGCCGGGTCGCCGGGTCGGCGGCCAGGCGCGCGCCGATCACGCCGTAGCCGACCACGCAGGGCGCCAGCGCCGCATAAAGGTCCAGCAGATCGCCGGCGTGGCCGCGATCCAGCACATAGCGGGTGTAGGCGACGCAGGCCGGATCCTCCGGAACCGCGGCCATGTCCGCCTCGGTCAAGCCCCAGCCGGCGCAGTACTGCACATGCAGTTTCATTTCGGTATCGACAAGAGCCGCCAATGTTCCGGATGCGTAACGCATGTCCTCCAGGGTGTCGGCCTTGCTGGCGGCCAGCGCGTAGGCGCGGGCGAAGTGGATCAGGAACAGATAGTCCTGCGCCAGGTAGTGCCGGAACGCCGGCTGCGGCAGCGAGCCGTCGGCCATGCCGGCCACGAAGGGGTGCCGAGTATAGGCGTCCCACGGCCCCGGGCAGGCGGCGATCAGCCGGGCGCAGAACGAGCCGGCGGGGACGAGGTCGGTGCTGTCGGTCATGGCATTCCCGTTGGATGTCGGATGGGTCGGTCAGGCGACGCGGGCGGCGGGCGACAGGCGGGCGCGCATGGCGGTCCAGGCGGCGAGAAAGCGGTCGATCTCGGCCTCGGTGGTGGTCCAGCCCAGGCTGACGCGGATCGCCTGGCCGGCCAGCGGATCGTCACCCAGCATCGCGGCCAGCACATGCGAGCGTTTCACCTTGCCGGACGAGCAGGCCGACCCGGCGCTGACCGCGATGCCGGCAAGGTCGAGGGCCATCACCTGGGTCTCTGCCGGCACGCCCGGCAGGCCGAGGCAGGTGGTGGCGACCCGCTCGGCGGCGCCGCCGAGAATCCGGGCCTCCGCTGCCGCGGCCAGCACCGCCGCCTCCAGGCGGTCGCGAAGGCCGACAGCCCGCGTGGTCTCGGCGATCCCGCTGCCGGCGGCCTCCGCTGCCGCCGCGCCGAAGCCGGCGATGCCGGCGAGGTTCTCGGTGCCCGGCCGGCGTCCCCGCTCCTGCCCGCCGCCGACCGCCAGCGGCCGCAGCGCCAGCCCCGGCCGCACCACCAGGGCACCAGCCCCGGCGGGGCCGCCAATCTTGTGCGCCGACAGCGCCACCAGGTCGGCCTCCGCCAGCGGCGCCGGATCGAGCCTGCCCGCACCCTGCACGGCGTCGACATGCACAATCGCGCCGGCGGCGTGCGCGATCCGGATCACCTCGGCGACCGGCTGGATCACCCCGGTCTCGTTGTTCACCCACATGACCGAGACCAGCGCCGGGGCGTGCCCGGCGGCCAGCAACCGCTCCAGCGCGCCGATGTCCACCCGGCCCTCGCGATCGACAGCCACCCGCGCGGCGTCGCCGGCGGCGGCCAGCACGGCGTCGTGCTCGACCGCCGAGACCAGGTGTCGGGTCGGGCCGCTGCCGCCGAGCGCCAGGGCGTCGGCCTCGGTGCCGCCGGAGGTGAAGACCACCTGCGCGGCTGGACGGCCGATCAGGCCGGCCACCTGCGCCCGCGCATGCTCCAGGCGGCCGCGGGCTGCGCGGCCGGCGGCATGCACCGACGACGGATTGCCGACGGCCCGTGCCGCCTCCGCCATGGCGTCGAGGGCGGCCGGGCGGATCGGCGTGGTGGCGTTGTGGTCGAGGTAGATGCTGTCGGTCATCGCCCGTCCTCGGCTCGCCCCGGTCTATTCACGACGGCCATCGGCGTCAATCGCCGGGATTCGCAGCGCGATCCCTTGACTTGGCAAATCCGGCACCGACCTTTCATCGGAATCGACAAATCGACACGCGACGCGCTATGTGCTGCCCCTGCGCCGAGTCGGTCGTGAGGAATCTATGCCCGAGGTCATCATCAACGGTCCCGAGGGACGCATCGAGGGTCGGTACCTGCACGCGCAGGAAACCAACGCGCCGATCGCCCTGATGCTGCACCCGCACCCGCAGCACGGCGGCACGATGAACAACAAGGTCGTGTACTCGATGTACCAGACCTTCGTTGCCCGCGGATTCTCGACGTTGCGGTTCAACTTCCGTGGGGTCGGCCGTTCGCAGGGAGTCTACACCGGCGGCGAGGGCGAGCTGTCGGATGCCGCGACCGCGCTCGACTGGCTGCAGACCTACAACCCGAACGCCCGCTACTGCTGGATCGCCGGGTTCTCGTTCGGCGCCTGGATCGGCATGCAGCTGCTGATGCGTCGCCCGGAGATCACCGGCTTCGTCTCGGTCGCCCCGCCCGCCAACATCTTCGATTTCTCCTTCCTCGCCCCCTGCCCGGCCTCGGGCCTCGTGGTGCAGGGCGACCAGGACGACATCGTGCCGCCGGAATCGGTCAAGAAGCTGGTCGACAAGCTGTCGTCGCAGCGCGGCATCACCATCACCCACACGGTGATCAAGGGTGCCAACCACTTCTTCGGCCAGCAGATCGGCCAGATGTCCGACATCGTCGGCAACTATGTCGACAAGTCGGTGGCAGCTTTCGAGAAGGCTTCCTAGCCGCGTCAGCCCGTCGGGGTCAGCGGGGCGCCGGGTTGAACCGGCCGCCGGTGAGTGGCCGTGGCGCCCGCGTGGTGCCGGGGAAGCTGATCGGCAGTCCGAGCCGGCTGCGCACCGCCAGGTAGGCGAAGGCCTGCGCCTCCAGCGCGTCACCGTCCCAGCCGAGGCTGTCTGCGTCGACCACCGGGACGCCGAGCCGCTCGCGCAGCCCCGCCATCAGCACCGGATTGCGCCGGCCGCCGCCGCACACGATCCAGCGCCGTGGCGCCTGCGGCAGCCAGTCGAGCGCCCGGACGACCGCGGCTACCGTGAACGCCGCCAGCAGCGCCGCCCCATCGCCCGGCGCCATGCCCGCGGTCGCGCCGTCCAGCAGGGCGGCGAACTCGTCGCGGTCCAGCGACTTCGGCGGCCGCCGGTCGAAATACCGATGCTCCGTCAACCGCGCGAGGCGGTCGCGGTCGACCGTGCCCGATGCCGCCAGCGCCCCGTCGGCGTCGCAATCGGCGCCGATCATGCGACGGCACCAGTCGTCCAGCGGCGCGTTGGCCGGGCCGGTGTCGAAGGCCAGCAGGTCGTCGTCAGCCGCTTCGCCCTCGCCGGGGCCGATCCAGGTGACGTTGCCGACACCGCCGAGGTTCAGCACCGCCAGCGGCCGCTCCAGTCCGCCGGCGAGGGCCGCGTGATAGACGGGAGCCAGCGGCGCCCCCTCTCCGCCAGCCGCAACGTCGGCGTAGCGCAGTCCGTCGACGACGTCGATGCCGGTCGCCGCCGCCAGTGCCGCCCCATCGCCGATCTGCCGGGTGATGCCGTTGTGCGGCTCGTGGCGGATGGTGTGGCCGTGGAAGCCGACGACATCGACCTCGCCCGGACGCAGTCCGGCGCTCGCCATCAGCTGCCGCACCGCCAGGGCGTGCCGGTCGGTCAGTTCGGCTTCGACCCCGGCGACGTCGCCCCGCTCCCCCAGCACCGCGCGCAGCCGCCCGCGGAACGCGTCGTCATAGGCAATGGTCAGCGCCGGGCCGGACTCGACGCGGAGCCGGCCGTCGGTGCGGATCACCGCGGCGTCGATGCCGTCCATGGAGGTGCCGCTCATCAGGCCGATGGCGGTAGTCAGCGGGGCCGTGTCCATCCACCGACAATCCCGCGCCGGCTGTCGACTGGCAAGCGCCGGCTGTGGTAAATCCCCACCCCCTGACACGCATGCCCGGCAGACCGGCCGGCCGAGACGGACCCTGATGATGACCGCGCCCCGCTCCGACTTCCTGAAGGCGATCGTCGATCGCGGCTTCCTGCACCAGTGCACTGACCTGGAGGGGCTGGACGCCGAATTCACGTCCAAGATGGTCACCGCCTATATCGGCTTCGACTGCACTGCCGACAGCCTGCATATCGGCTCGCTGCTGCAGATCATGCTGCTGCGCTGGATGCAGAAGACCGGCCACAAGCCGATCGTGCTGATGGGCGGCGGCACCACCAAGATCGGCGACCCGTCGTTCAAGGACGAGGCCCGGCGGCTGCTGTCGGTCGATGACATCGCCCGCAACAAGGCCGGCATCCAGACGGTGTTCGACAAATACCTGGCGTTCGGCGACGCGCCGACCGACGCGGTCATGGTCGACAACGCCGACTGGCTGGACCGGCTGGAGTACATCCCGTTCCTGCGCGACTACGGCGCGCATTTCTCGGTGAACCGGATGCTCAGCTTCGACTCCGTCAGGCTGCGGCTGGAGCGCGAGCAGTCGCTGAGCTTCCTCGAGTTCAACTACATGATCCTGCAGGCCTACGATTTCCTGGAGCTGCGCCGGCGCTACGGCTGCGTGCTGCAGATGGGCGGCTCGGACCAGTGGGGCAACATCGTCAACGGCGTGGAGCTGACGCGCCGGGTCGACCAGCAGACCATCTACGGCCTGACCTCGCCGCTGATCACCACCTCGTCCGGCGCCAAGATGGGGAAGACCGCCCAGGGTGCGGTGTGGCTGAACGCCGACCGGCTGAGCCCTTACGACTTCTGGCAGTTCTGGCGCAACACCGAGGACGGCGACGTCGGCCGGTTCATGAAGCTGTTCACCGAGCTGCCGCTCGACGAGATCGCGCGCCTGGAGGCGCTCGGCGGTGCGGAGATCAACGACGCCAAGAAGATCCTGGCGACCGAGGTGACCGCACTCTGCCACGGCCGCGCCGCCGCCGACGAGGCGGCCGAGACCGCCCGCCAGACCTTCGAGGCCGGCGCCACCGCCGAGGGCCTGCCGAGCGTCGAGGTGCCGCGCGCCGAGCTGGCGGCCGGCCTGGCCGTGGTCGAGGCGCTGCGGCGCAGCGGCCTCGCCGCCTCCAACGGCGAGGCCCGCCGCCTGATCCGCGGCGGCGGCGCGAAGGTGAACGACCGGGCTGTCGAGGACGAAAACGCCGTGCTCGGCGAGGCCGACCTCGACGGCGACGGCGTGGTGAAGCTGTCGGCCGGGCGCAAGCGGCACGCGCTGATCAAGGCGGGATAAGCGTCACCGTCCCCGATCCTCGCGCTCGAACTGCGGCGACGGGGTCGGCGGCGGGGCCACCACCGGCGAGTCGGCCGGACGCTCGGCGGTGGTCAGCAGGTCGCGCAGGAAGCCGGGCGCCAGGGTGGTCAGCGGGTTCACGGTGACGCTGGGGTCGGCGAAGGTTCCGCGCAAGCGGAACTCGGTGGCCAGCAGTCCCTCGCCGGGACCGCCGGTCAGCAGCTCGCCCAGCACCGGGATCTTGTCGATCAGCCGCGACAACGAGTGGGCCGGGGCGATCATCCCGACGAAGTCGATCAGCTCGCTGTTGCGATCGTTCGCGCCCTCCACCTTCAGGCCGAGGCCGGGGCCGTAGGCGATGCCGTTGCGCGCCTCGATGCGGTCCGGCGTCAGGGTCAGGTCGGCCCGCGCGCGGGCGAACTGGATGCCGTCGCCGCGCAGGGTGTCGGCGAGGCCGGTGAACGACGCCACCGACAGCAGCTGCGCCAGCACTGGCGCCTTGACCACGTGGAATTCCTCGATCCGCGCGGTCATCTGCAGCCCGTCCTCCAGGCCAGGGCCGGTGAGCACACCGTCGACGCCGAGCCGGCCGCCGTCCACGGTGTCGACGATGTCGAAGGCCCGCAGGAATCCGCCGGCATTCTCGGCCCGCAGGGTCAGCCGGCGCTGGCCGTCGACCGGCTGCACGGTAATGCTGGTGAACCCGTCGCCGATCCGGCCGCGAAGATCCATCGATTCGAGCCGCGGCCCGGCGAGCCGGACAGCCAGGGTGGCGCCGGTCATCGACGCCGTGCGGGTCAGGATCAGCGTGTCGGCCGCGGCCCGCAGGTCGAGGGCCAGCGTCGCCGGCTCTGCCGGTGCGGCCGCTCCGCCCTGCGCTTCGTCCTCGCCGTCGATCACCGGCGACAGGTCGATGGTCGCCCCCTTCAGGGAGACCCGCCACTCGCCGCTGGCCAGCCGCTCGACCCGGCCCGCGGCGTCGGTGCGGCCGATCCGAAGCCGCGCCAGGTCGATGACCTTGATCACCGATCGCGGGCCCAGCGTCGCAACCGCCTGTGCGACCATGTCGCCGGCCTTCATGTCGAACTCGTCGACCGAGACCGGCGTGCCGTTGCGCACGGTCAATCGGGTCCGCAGGGCGCCGGTGATCCCGGCCGGCTTCTGCCAGCCGAGTTCGGTGACCCGCAGCACGGTGTCCCGCAGGTCGGCGGTGACCCGGACCGTCTCGACGCCGTCCGGCTTGATCTCCGATTGCGCGTCGATCGCGGCACGGCCGGCGATGTCGACGACGTCGCTGAAATCCAGGCCGAACGCCAGAAGGCTCTCCCGCGTCGCCGTCGTCTTCAGGCGACTCCGGCTGGTGAACGGGCCGCGCCTGTGGAAGCGCTGGTCGAGCTCGACCTCGGAGGCGGCGCCGAGGACCCTGCCGGTGCCGGTCAGCTTCATGCCGGCGCCGTCCAGGTCCAGCTTCAGGTCGGCGTCATCCAGCGTATGGCCGGCGACCACCTTCGGCAGGGTGACGTCCGTGAGATTGGCCGCCACGGCCAGCCTGACCTGCTCGAGTTCAAGGTCCTTGAGCAGCGGAAAGTCGAAACGCAGCCGCGCGCCGGCCAGACCCTCGACACCGGCGGGGTCAATGCCGAGCTTGGAGGGATAGCCGAGCGGCTTGTGATCGATCAGCCGCATGGCGTCCAGCAACGGTCCGCGGACCGCCGCGTCGATCTCGATGGTCTCGTTCTCGGCGATCAGGCCGCGGATGCGTATCAGCGACGGATCGAGGACCAGCCGATCCAGATGGCCCGCGGTGATCGCGACGTCGAAGCCGTCGGCGTCGTAGGTCGCCGACCCGGCAATGCCGGTCACCGGCGGCAGCGGGCGGAAATAGTGGGCCGTGGCACCGGTGAAGTCGATGCGGCCGCCGAGCCGATCGAGGCGGAGACTGCCGGCATTGGCGGGATCGATCCACGCCTCGGCCCGCGCCGTCGCCTGCGGCATGACGCCGTCGCGCAGGTTGGCGGTCACCCATTCGCGGGCGGCCGCGGCGACAGAGACCGGCCACAGGCGGGCGAAATCGTTCAACGGCACCGCCGCGGCCGTCGCGTCGGCGGTCACAGCATAGCCCGTGCCCGACCGGGCGGCGGCCACGGACAGCGTCAGCTTCGGCCCCTGCAGATCGAGCGCCGCCGTCAGCTCGGCGCGATCGAGGTCGGGAGCGAGGGTGGCGCGCAAGGTGCCGCCGGCCAGATCGATCGGCATGTCGTTGAGACCGGTCGCTGCCACCGACCCGGCTCCCAAGGTGAAGTCGGCCGAGCCCGACAGGCCCAGCCCTGAGATCCCGGAGGCCATCCGGACGACGCCGCTCGCCGGCACCACCACGCGACCGAGCCGCCACAGCGAAGGGTGCAGCCCACCGAGCTCGTTCAGCGGGAGGCGCGTCACCCTGGCCTCGAACTCCACCCTTCCCTGGTCGCGCCGGTAGGTGCCGTGCAGTTCCAGCGGGGTGCGTGAGCCGCCATCCCAGGCCGTCGTGCCGCGGCCCTCGAACGCGAGGCCCTCGGCGGTGCGAAGCAACGATGCGGACACGCCGTACGCCGCAAGCGCAACGCCGCGGGTGTCGTCCAGGAGCCGGATCCTGGCACCGGAGACGTCGATCTCCGTCAGGTCGGACAACGGCCCGCCCGGCTCCGTCCCCGAGAACGTCCGCAGCAGGCCGGCCAGATCGAACTCCGGTGCCGGCCCGTCGCTCTCGGGCATCAGGCGCCAGCCACCGGCAGTCGTCCGCACCACGGTGATCCGCGGGTCGAGGACGTCGACGCGCTGCGGGGCGAGCCGGCCGTCAAGCAGTGCCTTGGGGCTGAGGCCCACCGCCACCCGGTCGACCCGGACGCGCACCGTACCGTCCGGTTCGACCAGCGCCAGGTCCTCGGCCACCAGGTCGAGTGGCTTGCCCCAGCCACTCCAGGAGATGCTGGTGCCGCCGACCCGGGTGGTGAAGCCGGCGTCCGGCGGGCTGAGCATGGCCTCGACATAGGGCTTCAGCCCGTCGAGCACGATCGGCCCTTCGGACAGTCGCCATGCCAGGACCGCAGCCGCCAGGACCACGCCCAAGACGAGCGCCAGCACGATCTCCAGGCAGGCTACGGCAACGCGTCGGATCACGTGTGGCGAACCCCGGGGGCGGGTCGGGCGGCAGTCCGTCGTGATAGCATGTTCCTCCAGCGGCTACGACGCCCCGTCTTGACCGCGGCGGGCGGTTCTCCGCACTCTCCCACCTTCGTCGAAGCGTCAGTCCGAGACCGCGTTGAGCTTCCTGCTGCAGCCAAGGACCCCGCCGGTCCCGACCGATCCGAACGCCGTGCGAGTCGGTCTCGAACGCTGGCGGGAACGCGCCGCTGAGGCCGCGGGTTCCGCCGACGCCGACGCCGCCATGGCGGCGCTGGAGGACGCCGGCGCCGCCGCCCTGATCGAGGGCATCGTCGCCCACAGCCCCTACCTCACCCGTGAAATGCTGCGCGAGCAGGCTTTCGTGGTCGGGGCCCTGACCGACGGTGTCGACGCCGCGATCGCGCGGGTCTGGTCCGACTTCGCGGCGATCGACCCGGGCGCCGGCGCCGACGCCGTCATGAAGGGGCTGCGGGTGGCCAAGCGCCGGGCGGCGGTCGTCATCGCGCTGGCCGACATCGCCGGACGCTGGGACCTGATCCAGGTGACCGGCGCGATCTCGGAATCGGCCGAGCGCGGGCTGGCGGTGTCGTGGCGGCACGCGCTGCTGGAGCAGATCCGCCGCAAGAAGCTGCCGCTCGACCCGGCGGCCGAGGATCCGCTGGTCGGCTCCGGCCTGGTCTGCCTGGCCATGGGCAAGCTCGGCGCGCGCGAGCTCAACTACTCCAGCGACATCGACCTGATCGTGCTCTACGACGACGCGCTCCCGGCCTACGACGATCATTGGGAGCTGAAGCAGGCGTTCGTCAACGCCACCCGCACCATGGTCAAGCTGATGGAGGAGCGCACCGCCGACGGTTACGTGTTCCGCACCGACCTGCGGCTGCGCCCCGATCCGAACTCGACGCCGCCGGCGGTATCGATGACCGCGGCCGAGACCTATTACGAGAGCATGGGCCAGAACTGGGAGCGCGCCGCGATGATCAAGGCGCGGCCGGTGGCCAGCGACCCGGACTCCGCGGACGGCTTCCTGCGTTCGCTGCGGCCGTTCGTGTGGCGCCGGCACCTGGACTTCGCCGCCATCCAGGACGTGCACTCGATCAAGCGGCAGATCGCCGCCCACCGGAAGGGCTCGGCGATCAAGGCCGAGGGCCAGAACGTCAAGCTCGGGCGCGGCGGCATCCGCGAGATCGAGTTCTTCGCCCAGACCCAGCAGCTGATCTGGGGCGGCCGCGACGCCCGGCTGCGGGTGCGCGGCACCGAGGATGCTCTCGCGGCACTGGTCGACGCCGGCCGCATCCGCGGCGAGGTGGCGAACGACCTCAAACTGTCCTACCGGTTCCTGCGGAAGGTCGAGCACCGGCTGCAGATGGTCGACGACAAGCAGACCCAGACACTGCCGGAGGACCCGGCCGAGCTGGACCGCTTCGCCGCCTTCCTCGGCTACGACGACCCCAAGGGATTCCGCGGCGACCTCGCGCACCACCTGCACACCGTCGCATACCACTACGCGCGCCTGTTCGAGGAGGCCCCGGCCTTGTCCATTCCGACCCGCGAGGCCGGCAGTCTTGTGTTCACCGGCAGCGACAACGACCCGGAGACCGTCGCCACCCTCGCCTCGCTCGGCTTCGCCGACCCGGGCGCGGTCGCCGAGACCGTCCGCAACTGGCACCGCGGCAGCACCCGCGCCACCCGCAGCGAGCGTGCGCGCCAGCTGCTGACCGAGCTGACGCCGGCGCTGCTGGAGGCGCTCGGCCGGATGCCGCAGCCGGACCAGGCGTTCCGCCGCTTCGACCGCTTCCTGGAGGCGCTGCCGGCCGGCGTGCAGCTGTTCAGCCTGTTCCACGCCAACCCGGCGCTGATCGAGGTGATGGCGGAGATCCTCGGCATGGCGCCATCGCTCGCCTCGCAGCTCGGCCTCGAGCCGGCGCTGTTCGAGGGGGTGCTGACGCATGACGTGATGCGGCCGCTGCCCGACGCCGACGGCCTGACCGCCGAGCTGGAGCGGCATCTCTCGGTGGTCGACGACTACGAGGTGGCACTCGACACCGCGCGCCGCTGGACCGGCGACCGGCGCTTCCAGGTCGGCGTGCAGATTATCCAGTCGCATCTCGACGCCGACCACGCCGGCGAGACCTTCTCCGACATTGCCGACGCCACCATCCGGTCGCTGCTGCCCGCCGTCGAGGCGGAGTTCGCCGAACGGCATGGCCGGCTGCCGGATACCGCCACCCCGGCGATCGCGGTGCTGGCGCTGGGCAAATACGGCGGCCGCGAGCTGACGCACGGCTCCGACCTCGACCTGGTGTTCATCTACGACACGCCGCTGGATCGCGAATCCGACGGCAAGAAGCCGCTGATGACCTCGGCCTACACGATCCGCCTCGGGCAGCGGCTGATCTCGGCGCTGTCGGCGAAGACCGCCGAGGGGGCACTGTACGAGGTCGACATGCGGCTGCGGCCGACCGGCAACAAGGGGCCGGTCGCGACGAGCCTGGAGGCGTTCCGCAAGTACCACGCCGAGGACGCCTGGACGTGGGAACGCATGGCGCTGACCCGTGCGCGGGTGCTGGCGGGCCCGCCCGAACTTCAGGCGGCGATCACCGCCGAGGTCCGGACGGTCCTGACCCGCGAGCGCGACCCCGCCGTCCTGCTCGCCGATGTCGCCTCGATGCGGGCCCTTACCGCCAGGGAGCATCGCTCGGCCAGCCCGTGGGAGGTCAAGCACTGGCGCGGCGGCCTGCTCGACCTGGAGTTCATCGCCCAGTATCTTCAGCTGCGCGAGGCGCACCGTCATCCGGACGTGCTCGACGGCAACACCGCCGAGGCGTTCCGCAAGCTCGGTGCGGCCGGCGTGCTCGACGAGGAGGAGGCACGTTTCCTGGCGGTCGCCACCCGGATCTGGCGCAACCTGCAGGGCCTGCTGCGGCTCACCGTCGGGCGCGGCTTCGACCCGGATGCGGCACCGGAGGCGCTGAAGCGCCGGCTCGCCCGCACCGGCCGGGCGGTCGACTTTCCCACCCTGGAGCGCAACCTGGAAAAGATGAGTGAAACCGTCCGCGCCGCCTTCGCGAGGCATATCGGCGAGCCGTCGGAGTAGGCAGAGAGGCAGCGGAAGCTGCCGCCGCCCTAACCAAGCTCATGCGCGGATGAGAGTTTTTCATCCCACCCGGCGGCCGATATCGGCCAGGATGCCGCGGCCGCAACCAGGCCCGCCACGGAGGATCCGATGCCCTATGCCTATATGGTCGCCCAGGTCGACGTGAAGGACCCCGCCGCCTACGAGGAATATCGGGCCCAGGTGCCCGCCACCCTCGCCAAGTATGGCGGCGAGTTCCTGGTGCGCGGCGGCAAGGTCGAGGTCCTGGAGGGCGAGCCGCCGTTCGGCCGCGTGGTGATCCTGCGCTTCGCCAGCATGGAGCAGGCACGGACCTGGTACCGCTCGCCCGAATATGCCGGGCCGCTGGCGCTGCGGCACCGCGTGGCGGTGAGCAAGGCGATGCTCGTCGAAGGGGTGGAGTGAGCCGATGTCCCGTCTCGCCGGCCGACAGTTCCTGAACATCCCCGGGCCGACCAACATCCCGGACCGTGTCCTGCAGGCGATGCATCGCCCGGCGCTGGACTTCATGACGCCCGAGTTCTTCGAGATCCAGACGGAGTGCCGGGATAACCTGAAGAAGGTCATGAAGACCGACGGCGAGGTGATGATCTACGCCTCCTCCGGCCACGGCTCGTGGGAGGCGGCGATGACCAACATCTGCTCGCCCGGCGACACCGTGCTGATGTGCGAGACCGGCCGGTTCTCGGAGTCCTGGGCCGAAATGTGCAAGGCCTTCGGCCTGAAGGTCGAGGTGCTGGAGAACGCCTGGGACCGGTCGATCGATCCCGGCCGGGTCGAGGACCGGCTTCGCGCCGACACCGCCGGGACCATCAAGGTCGTCGCGGTGGTGCACAACGAGACCTCCACCGGCATCACCCACGACGTCGCCGGCATCGGTGCGGCGATCCGCGCGGCCGACCACCCGGCGCTGCTGATCGTCGACACCATCTCGTCGCTGGCCTCGATGGATTTCCGCATGGACGAATGGGGCGTCGACGTGGCGGTCGCCGGCTCGCAGAAGGGCCTGATGCTGCCGGTCGGCCTCGGCATCTCCGCGGCCAGCGAGAAGGCGCTGGCGGCGACGAAGTCGGCGACGCTGCCGCGAAAATACTACGACTGGAACGAGATCCGGACCGGCGAACAGGGCCGCCTGCGCTTCGCCGGCACCGCCCCCAGCCACCTGTTCTTCGCCATGCGCGAGGGCCTGCGGATGCTGCTGGAGGAGGGCCTCGACGCGGTGTTCGCCCGCCACGCCAGGCTGGCGGAGGCGACCCGCCAGGCGGTGCGCGCCTGGGGCCGGGGCAACGGCCCGACGCTGTTCGGCAAGGACGACCACTCGTTGTCGAACTCGGTGACCGCGGTGACGATGCCGCACGGCTTCGACGCCAACGCCTTCCGCGGCAAGGTGCTGGCCGAGACCAACGTGGCGCTCGGCGGCGGCCTCGCCAGGCTGAACGGCAAGGTCTTCCGGATCGGCCATCTCGGCGACCTCAACGAGCCGATGATCCTCGGCTGCCTGGCGGTGGTCGAGATGCAGTTGAAGCGGCAGGGCATTCCGCACGGCGCCGGCGGCGTCGACGCAGCGGTCGATTATCTCGCGAGACACTAGGGCCGCTGCGAAAAGCCGCTTGACGGAACGTTAACGGGTGGCGTGGCATGCTGCGCCGATTCAATCCCGAAACGAGTTGACCGCCGTTGACGACCACGCCGTCGCCCCCATACGCGTTGCCCTTCGGAATAGGTGCTTCCGACGATAGCGAGGTGTGGGCGCGGCTGGCATTCGCCCTCGGCCGAACCGTGATCGCGGTGGCGGTCTGGGATCCCGAGGACCGGCTGGTCTACGCCAACGCCCGCTTCCGCGAGTTGTTCGCCTATGCCGGCCCGTTCGACGGCCGGCCGCATTTCGAGACCCTGCTCGCACGCGCCACGGACGGCCAGAAGCCGTTGCCCGGTGGTGGAGGCGGCAAGCGGCGGCGCGATCGTCAGGCCTCGGGCGAATTCCTTCTGCCCGACCGGCGCATGCTTCGATACCACGACGTGCACACGCCCGACGGCGGGCTGGTGACGGTGTATGAGGACGTGACGCGGCAGCGCAGCGCCGAAGCCACGCTCGCCGCCGTCGCAGCGACGATCCCAGGCGCGATCTTCGAACTGCGGCGCAATCCCGACGGCCGGGTGGTCTGCACCTACATGAGCGAGCGGATCCGCGAGCTTACCGGCTCCGAGCCGGACGAGTTCACGGCCGACCTGTCGGGCGCGGTCGGCTCGCTGCTCGTCGGCACCGACATCGATCGCATCGAGGCCGACCTGCTGCGCTCGGCCGAGCGGCTGGAGGAATGGCGGGACGAATTGGCCATCCGCCGCGCCGATGGTGCACTTCGTTGGATCGCCGCCCAGGCGTCGCCGCGGCGGCTGGCCGACCGGACCGTGCTGTGGTCCGGCGTCCTCACCGACACCACCGCGGTCGCCGAGAGCAACGCGGCACTGGCCGCGAGCGAGCGGCGGTTCCGGGACATCATCGACATCGCCTCGGACTGGGTGTGGGAGACCGACGTCGAGGGTCGGATCACCTTCGTCTCGGAGCGGTTCGCGGAGTTGTCGGGATTTCCGACCGACAGCATGATCGGCCGCAAACGGCGGGAGTTGCCGCACTACGACTGGAACGACCCCGGGCTGCAGGGCCTCGAGGAGGACGTGCGCGAGCGTCGGCCGATCCACGGCCGGAGGCTGCGGATCTCAACTCCGGCCGGCGAGCGGCACATCGCGATGCGCGGCCGCCCGGTGCTCGACGCCGTCGGCGCCTTCCTCGGCTATCGCGGCACCGGCACCGACGTCACCCATGAGCACGAATATGTCGAGCGGCTGCAGGAGGCGATGCTCGAGGCGCAGTCCGCCAATCGGGCGAAATCACGATTCCTCGCCAACATGAGCCATGACCTGCGGACCCCGCTGAACGCCATCATGGGCTTCAGCGAGGTGATGCAGGCCGAGGTGTTCGGCCCGGTCGGCCATCCGCGCTACGCCGAGTACATCCGCGACATCCGCACCAGTGCCGCGCACCTGCTCGAGCTGATCGACGACCTGCTCGACCTCGCGCGCATCGAGGCCGGACGCGTCGAGATGGTCGAGGAGCGCCTGGAGGTGAGCGACCTGGTCGACGAGGCGATGATGCTGGTGGCGCCGCGCTGCGAGGCCCGCGGCGTGACACTGACCAAGACCCTGTCGGCCGACGCGCCGGTGGTGCGCAGCGACCGTCGGGCGGTGAAGCAGATCCTGGTGAACCTGCTGACCAATGCCTCGAAGTTCACCGAGCGCGGCGGTTCGATCGAGGTGCGGGTCCAGTCCGACGAGATCGACGGCGTGTGGATCGCCGTCCACGACGACGGCTGCGGCATCCCGACCACGATGATCGACGAGGTCACCAAGCCGTTCGTGCAGGCCGGAGGCGCCACGTCGCGGCCGCGCGACGGCGTCGGCCTCGGCCTGGCGATCGTGCGCTCGCTCACCGACGTGATCGGTGCCGAGCTGCGGATCGAGAGCCGGCTCGGCGAGGGCACCACGGCGGCGTTCCGGCTGCCGTCGGGACGCAGTTCGCGGGCGGCGTAGCCGCTCACATCGTCCTACTCCGCCGCCTCCGCCATCCGCGCCGGCACGCCGTGCAGGCCGAGGCGGTCGAACAGCGCGTTGGTCCAGCGCTCGATACCGGCGTTGAACAGTTCGAAGCCTTTCACATGCGCGCGGGTCGGCTGCGCCCCCGGCAAATGCAGGCGATGCCCGGCTCCCATGTTCCAGCGGCGGATCATCGCCAGCGTGATCTCCGGGTGGAACTGCAGCCCATAGGCCCTGTCGCCGATCCGGAACGCCTGGTTGGGGAACGACCCGGAGCCGGTGGCCAGCAGTGTGGCGCAGTCAGGCACCTCGAAGCCCTCGCGGTGCCACTGATAGAAGAACCGCGAATGCTCGAACAGATCCTCGGCGCCCGGCACCGGCTCGATCGGCGTGTAGCCGATCTCGACATGCCGCTCCGGGTGCGGCGTGACGCGGCCGCCATAGGCGCGCGACAGGATCTGGCCGCCGAGGCAGATGCCGAGGAACGGCACACCGCAGTCTACCACCCTGCGGGTGTACTCGATCTCGTGGCCGATGCCGGCAAGGCAGTCGTGGTCATTGGCGCTCATCGGCCCGCCGAACACCACCACCCCGGCATAGGCGCAGGGATCGGGCGGCAGCGGATGGTCGAGGCAGGGACAGCAGCGGTCCAGGGTGTAGCCCCTGGCCTGCAGCAGCTCGCCGACCCGGCCGGGGGTCGAATGCTTCTGGTGGACGATGACGAGTATCTTGTCGCTGGTCATCTCTCTCCGCCGCGCAGCAGGAATTCGCGTCCGACCTTCACCCGCGCCTCGCCCTCGTAGTCGATGATGTCGGCGGTCGCGTAGGTCTCGCTCCAACGCTCCGGAAGATAGGAGCCGGTGCCGATGACGTCCACCGGTGCCTTCGCCAGCGCCATCACCCGGCACTTCTCCGGCCCGAAGCCGGACGACGCCACGATCTTCACGGCCGGGAAGCCGGCTTGGTCGAGCTGCTCGCGGGCATGCCAGATCGCGGCCGCCGACACGCCGGTGCCGATCAGCGACTTCAGCTCGGCTTCCGAGCGGTAGCCGCGGATCGCCTCCGGCGCGTTGCGGTCGAGGACCTTGTAGGACTCCCCCATGTCCAGCCCCTCGATGTAGCGGCCGCCATGGGTGTCGAGCCGGATCGCCAGCCGCCCGGCGGCGGCCAGTTCGGGGAAGCGGCGGCACACCGCCAGCGAGTCGGCGATCTCCAGACCGAAATAGTCGACCAGCACCGTCAGGTTCTCCGACGGATGCGCCTCGTGGAACATCTCGGCAGCGCGCACCGTCGATCCGGCATAGCCGATCAGGGCGTGCGGCATGGTGCCATAGCCGCGCGGCTGCCCGAAGTAATGCGCGGTGGCGTCGGAGGCGTTGCCGATGAAGCCCTTGGCGCCGAGCTTCTTCTTCGCCTTCTCGGAGCCGACGCTGGCGCCGTAGGCCATGATCTCGGCCATCTCGGTGCCGGCGCAGTGCCGTGCATCCATCGCAAGAAAGGCGGTGTTCGGCAGTTCGACGCACATGGTGTAGGCGTTGTAGGCGGCGACGCAGGCGGCCCCGAGCTTCTGCAGATACTGGGTCTCCAGGTCGACGAGGTGGAACAGCGACCCGGAGACGTACAGCATCGGCTCGCCGGCGCCGACCCAGGCACCTTCCTTGTGCGTCAGCTCGATGTCGACGCTGGTGCCGCGGGCAGCGGCCATGCCGCGGATCCAGTCGACCGCCAGCCGCGGCGCGCAGGTCACCGGGCGTCGCATGAACACCGCATACGTCACCCGCTTGTCGCCGAAGCGGGCGACGCAGTCCTTGGTCCGCAGGAAATACTTGTCGACATAGCCGGGCAGGCTGGCCTGCGTCGGGTGCCGGATCGTCGACACCCATCGCAGCTCCGGATCATCCTCCCCGGTTCCCGGGTCGACGTCGTCGCGCTCGATCGCACTCATGGCCGGCTCCGGCGGTTGCTCGGGCCACGATAGCGCTACCTCCGGCGACCCGACAACGGTCGCTCGGCGCGGGAGTCATGCGCCGCCGGCAAGGCTGCTACCGCGCGATGCGCTCAGGACGCCGCCTTCAGCGGCACCGCGGCGCGGCGCCGCCGGCGCAGCATCTCGGCGATCAGGAACGCCAGCTCCAGCGACTGCGAGGCGTTCAGCCGCGGATCGCAATGCGTGTGATAGCGGTCGGCGAGCGCGTGCTCGGTGATCCGGGTGGCGCCGCCGATGCATTCGGTGACGTCCTGGCCGGTCATCTCGAAATGCACGCCGCCGGCATAGGTGCCCTCGTCCTCATGCACCTCGAAGAAGCTGCGCACCTCGGACAGGATGCGGTCGAACGGCCGGGTCTTGTAGCCGTTCGACGACGACTTGACGGTGTTGCCGTGCATCGGGTCGCAGGACCACACCACCTTGCGGCCCTCACGCTCGACGGCGCGGATCAGGCGGGGCAGCGCCTCCTTGACCTTGTCGGAGCCGAACCGGGCGATCAGCGTCAGGCGGCCCGGGTCGTTGCGCGGGTTCAGCACGTCGATCAGCCGGACCAGCTCGTCGGGATCCAGGCTCGGCCCGCACTTCATGCCGATCGGGTTGTGGATGCCGCGGCAGTACTCGACATGCGCGCCGTCGAGCTGCCGGGTGCGGTCGCCGATCCACACCATGTGGGCGGAGGTGTTGTACCAGCCCTTGTCGTCGGTGATGGTGTCCTTGCGGGTCAGCGACTCCTCGAAGCCGAGCAGTAGCGCCTCGTGGCTGGTGTAGAAGTCGGTCTCCCGCAGCTGCTGCACGTTCTCCGGCGTCAGCCCGCAGGCCCGCATGAACGCCAGGCACTCGTCGATGCGGTTGGCCAGCTGCTCGAACTTCTCGTTCTGCGGCGCGTCCGACAGGAAGGACAGCGTCCAGCTGTGGACCTCCTCCAGGTTGGCGAAGCCGCCCTGGGCGAAGGCCCGCAGCAGGTTCAGGGTCGCCGCCGACTGGTTGTAGACCCGCAGCAGCCGGTCGGGATCCGGCGCACGCGCCGCCTCGGTGAACTCCATGGCGTTGATCATGTCGCCGCGGTAGCTCGGCAGGCTGACGCCGTCGATCACCTCGAAATCGGAGGAGCGCGGCTTGGCGAACTGGCCGGCCATGCGGCCGACCTTCACGATCGGGCAGGAGGCGCCGAAGGTCAGCACCACCGCCATCTGCAGGAACACCCGGAAGCTGTCGCGGATGTTGTTGGCGGAGAACTCGGCGAAACTCTCGGCGCAGTCGCCGCCCTGCAGCAGGAACGCCTTGCCGGCGGAGACGTCGGCGAGCGCCCGGCGCAGGCGCTGCGCCTCGCCCGCGAACACCAGCGGCGGGAAGCTCTGCAGGGTCTGCTCGACCTGGCGCAGCCGCTCCTGGTCCGGATAGGCCGGCTGCTGCTGGATCGGCTTCGAGCGCCAGCTCGACGGGTTCCACTCGGGCATCGTCGCACCCTCCCCTGGGGCGTTTGCTTGATCGGTTGGCGCCGGTTCTACCAGCCGCCCCGCCAGCCGGCCAGCCGATTCGCCCCCTCACGACCGCCTGGGCGGCCCTTGTGCATTGCACAACCGCGGGCGCCGGGCCATCGTCACGGCATTGATTTCCTTCCGGAGCTGACGATGGCCGACTACCTGCCCGCGACCCCGACCGTCCAGGTCGACGACGATCGCGTCCGTGTCACCGAGTGGCGCATTCCCAAGGGTGGCGCCACCAGCTGGCACCGCCACGAGATGCCCTATGTCGTGGTGCCGATCCAGGGCGGCCGCCTGAAGATCGCCACCGCGAATGGCGACATGCCGGCGGAGATGGTCGCCGGCAAGGCCTATTCCCGGCCGCTCGGCGTCGAGCACGACGTGATCAACGACGACGACCACGACATCGTGTTCATCGAGGTCGAGCTGAAAGGATAGCGGTCAGCGGCGACCACATTTTCTGACGTCATCCCGGCCGTAGAGGATGTGAAGGAATCGGCGTTCGGGCCCGGCCGTTCGCGCCGCAGCTGATTTTTAGGCAGGGTGCCCCCCGGAGGGATCCTCATTCGGCCGGCAGTCAGGCCGGCTCCTGCCTCTGGATCCGCC
>Ga0209024_1000639_pt1 | contig 49980 bp, 46 predicted proteins | sample AutmiccommunBRH5_FD_187380 | JGI IMG/M metagenome (GOLD analysis project Ga0209024, IMG submission 187380) | Deep subsurface microbial communities from Mt. Terri, Switzerland - Autotrophic microbial communities BRH/5 (SPAdes) (version 2) | ecosystem: Environmental > Aquatic > Deep subsurface >... | reverse complement strand
TACGGCGTCTTGCACTTCCAACTCCCTTGATCGTCCAAATTATGAGCGAAACACAATGGACAGGTTTATCGCCTGCAAACCATTGAAACTAGGACACAAGACACGAATTGGTGTTGATATATGTAAATTATCAGTCACTTAGCAACCTATGGAGGCTGCTATGTCCATTCGTCAACCGGATCTTTTCTACGGCGACAAGCAACCACCTCGATCGGCGCCGCCGCTGCGCACATATCGCAAGGCCGAGAAATCGACGCCCGCCGCGTTCGCCTGGGAAAGCATGGCATCGTGGGTCCGCCACATGCACCGTCTCTTCGCGATCGAGAGCCCGAGCAGCGATCATTACGCGCGCGTGCGCACCACCGCGCGCGAACTGACCGTCGAGCGCATCCGTCAATGCCGGCACGCCGATGATCTCACGCGCTGCGAAGCCATGCTTGTTCATGCCGATTCAGGTTGGCTCTACGGCCTCGATCGCGCTTTCACCCGCGCCGAGCGCGGTGAACGCCTCGTCGAAGTCCGAAACCGCATCGTGCTGCTGGGTCTCGGCCGCATGGAGCCCAAACCGAAAGGACCACGCCTCGATCCCATGCGCCTGCCCGACGCCGCACTTCTACGCCTGATCCAGACACATGCCGATCCATGCCTGGTCGAGCAACTACGCGCCGAGCGTCAACGACGTCTCGATGCAATAACGGGGCCGAAACCGTAGCAGCGGCTTCGACCCCGTCGATTGAATGAGACCCAAGCACTACCAAGGATCGACCGTAGCAACGCCTGAACGTCGACTCCGGCTGCACCCACGATACATCGCAATGGGTCAATTTAACATGAACGAACCTGCATGGCTCGTTCCCGCGCATTTGCGCACATCACCCGAAGGACATCACCCGAAGGACAAACCTATGACTATCTCGTCTCTCTCAGCCCGCCGCCGCCATCTCACCTCTTTCGAGAAGTGCTATGCCGTCGCCTGTCAGCTTCGCGACACCACCGGCGCCGACCAGTTCGTCGTGCGCACCGACAACCCCTTGCAACCCTTCCGCGTCTCCCGGCATCAGCCGATCGAGCCGGAAACCATCCTCGCGCTCGTAGCCTGAGCGCTCAATTCCAGACCGTCTTGTCCGCCACCAGTTCGGCGGGCGTCTTGCCCACGACCAGATTGCGTGCCGCAACATGCAGCACATCTGCCCCCGATTCACGCACGGCACGCGCCATGTAGCCGCGCCGGTTGGCAAGGATGGCGAGCCAGCGCATATCCTTCACGGTCTCATTCAGATCCCGCTCGCAGGTCAGATACCACAGCTTCATCTGCAGCGGGTTCTTGTCCTTGAGGATTTCCTCAAAGGCCAAGTACCCCTCGCCGTAGCGCACGCCCTTGCGGACGTCGTTCCACAGGTCGAAATAGGCATCGGCCATTTCGCGGGTCGCGAAATACCCGGCATCCAGGCTCTCACCCATAAGGGCTCCCGCCAGCAGCCGGCGAAAAGGTCGAAGTTCGGCGTCGTTCATCGCGTCCATCAGGGGCAGATCGTAATTGTACCCCTCCAATACGTCCTTCATCTTCATAGGTTGTCCTCCTTCGGTGAGACCTATGCCCCGTTTAGAACATTAAGTGAACGTGATAGTCAAGGCTTCCTGCCGCCATTCAAATGACGGCGGTTTTCATTTTCGAGAACTTCGCTCACGCACGAAATTAACCTTTCATTAGGTTTTGAAACTCAAAACTTGCCCAGTGAGCGAGATGCAGTCTTGTTCCCGCCGGTCTGGCAACCCCGACACCCCCTGTCCCAAACTCATTGCCAGACCGGCGACCCGCAGATCGACGCGCTTTCGCTTGCCTTATCGCTCGCCCGACTGCTTCAAAGCTATTGAGACGAACCAGGCGGCCCTTCCCGTCGCTGCAGGTACAGATAGGAGGCCATCGATGCTGGCAAAGCTCTTCAATCGGCCCTTGTGGACGCCATGGATTTCCGTCCTGGCGCTGCTCATCGCAAACTTCACGGCCGCAACATTGTTCGGAAATCTGACCGAATTACCGCCTCGATCATGGCAAACATGGTCCGTCGTAGCGATGGTCGCATGGGCTATCATAGGCGCCGCGATCAACCTTGCCTGAGTCAAAGCTCAGGACCCGCATCATGCCGAGGATGAAGCCTGAAATGAAAGCTGCCCTCCCCCTTGCCATCCTGTTCAGCGTTGTCCCCATGGCATTGTTCGTCGCCTCCACCCGCGCATCGGGCATTTTCCAGCTTCGCCCCGCCACTCACCCGGTATGACCGCTGGCGCCGCTTCGCCTTGCTCAACTGGCACTGGCCGCTCCTTCTTGGTCTCGGCGCCTACATCATCAGCCCCTACTTCTCGGAGCGCGCTCCCGGGATGCTGATCTACGCGCTTAGCATCGCCGGCATCCCCGTAGCCGCCTACGGCCCCCCTCGAGCGGCATGGACTCTGTTCGCCGCCCTCGCCGCTTCGCTCATCTATGCGTGGCTCTTCATGAAGATCTGACCGATCGCTGCGCGATCGCTCCTGCAGAAAGGATCATCACCATGGAACCTCTGCGTCACCTCGATCGCGACACCCGTCGTGCCAGACTGCTGGCCGCTCGCACCCGGCCTGTCGGCGGCATCAACAGGCGCGGAATCTTCACCGGCCATTGGGATCGCGGCGATGTCGTGCGGCAGTTTCGAGGCGGCAACGGATCGTGGCTCGGCCTCGCTACCTATTCGGCCGCTGGCCGCGCAACCTGATCGCGAAGCCCCTGACTCGGCCTGAAGGTCACTACGCGCCGCGCCGAGACGGTCGCCTCTTCCCCGGTCTTCGGATTGCGGCCACGCCGCTCTGACTTGTCGTGTAAAAGGAACGTCCCGAAACTTGAGATCTTTACGTTCTCACCCGCCGCAAGCGCGGCGGCCATTCGATCGAGGATTTGGTCGACCATATGCAGACCCTCAGCTCTGGATAGACCCACCCGCCGATGCATCGCTTCCGCTATATCGGCGCGTGTCAACGTCCCCACATCCTGCCCTGCCGGTTTCATATGCCTCTATCCGCTGCCAATCGATCGCCACGTTTTTGATTTCAAACGATATATCTCGCGGCCGCATGCCCTACAACGTGCAACATAATGCAAGCCGTCCCAGACAGCCTTGTCGCGGTCAGGCTCATGGCGATTAAAAACGCACAGGACCGGTTGAAGCAGCATCAGTTCACGCACCTTTCGGTTGATGACATGCCCCGCGCCGCAGACATCGGCGCCGACGTACCGCAGTGCAACATACATCACCTTCAGCCGTGTCGCCAATAGGTTAGACCGCAGATCGGGGTCATCTCGCCTGCGGCGAGACCGGGCTCTGCTCGCCTTCGGCTCATGGAGCCCCTGCGGGTCTCCACCCTGACGGGCAACGATCCCTTGCCCGGGCGCCCTGCCCTCCTCTCAGCGGGCCTGCAACGGGCCTGAGAGGCCCTATGTTGCGCGGGCGCACCCTTCCCTCTCCTCCAGCCTCATACGGCGCTCCTTACCCACGCGCAGCGCCAGTAGCCTGCGGCTGTTGTCGTCCCCTTCGGGGCCGGTTCTCTTGGCCATGCTGGGGACCGGCGAGGACGCCGATCCCCAGCACCAACCTCGCGCCAGGTCATTCACCACACACTGCGCCACCCCCGCCAGTGTCCCGGCGTCGCACACCGGGTTGCTCAATCAAAAGCTGCCTCCGACCAAGCTGCGCTAGCCAATCCGCGCTGGCTGGCTTTTGTCTGCTGGTCGCAGACAGCCAGCGCGGATCGGCAAGCTCCGCTAGGCCGCAGCGCGACGTCTTTTGATCGAGCGATCCCCGGCGTGCCACTTGGGACACAGGCGAAGGTGGCTCCGTGTGCGGTGAATGACAACCCACCCCCTTGCGCTCTGTTGGTCAGTAAAGACGGCCCTGGCGGGCCGACGTTTCTTTGTAATGTCGCTACCGCGCCAACTATTTAGGCTCAGGTTCACCATGTACGGTAAATAGCTGTCAAGAAATCAATGAATTTCAGTATTTTGAGTTTAGCGAGTAAGATTAGTGTGTCGGAAGGGAAGGGGAGAAGCCCCGGACCAAAGACTAGGGGATAAGCCCCGCACTATAGGAGTAATGCTCATGAACATCGGTACTTTCGCCCTCAAGAACGGCCAGCTTATCGGTTCGATCGCAACCCTCACCGTCGACCTTGCCCGCCTTGGCCTTCGCCCCGTCGAAAGCACGAACGAGAAGGCCCCCGCGTTCGAGATCATGGCGTTGAACGTCGCTCGCAAATGGGTGCAGGTCGGCGCGCTTTGGGAAGCCACCAGCAATTCGACCGGCGAGGTTTTCTATCAGGGCAGCCTCGACGATCCCAGCCTGCCCGAGAAGATGGCAATCATGGTCTTTGGTGACGACGAGGACGGCTATCGCGTTGTCTGGAACCGTCCGGCCCCCATGCGCCAGAACATGGACGGCACCCGCCAGACCCGCCGCCGCCAGCGTGACGACAATTTCGGTGAAGGCAACGTCACCGAAGATGGCCGGATCGCGCAGGAAGACGAAAACGACGTCCCCGCATTCTAACCACCCGACGGGAAGGGAGAGGGCTGGACCCCCTCTCCCGACCCTTTCGCTATCCCCTGCCAAGGATGATTAGTCATGACCAAGGAAACGAATAACCGCAGCTATAGCAGCTTTGCCGAACTGGCCAAGGCCATCGGCACCACGCCCGCCGAACTGCGCAAGCAGTATCTGGACAAGGCGATTGCCGACACCATGCGCGACGAGGAAGCCGGAACCGCAGCCACGCCCGACGAGCTGGCAGCGCTGGCCCGTCAGGCAGAGATTGCCGACATGATCGCGCAAGATTCCGTGCTCGACAGCTTCACCGAAGCATTCGGCGACGTGACCGCGCTTTCCATCCTCGACATGGGAGGCGAGCGCCAAGAACTGGACATGCCCGAGCCCGCCGAGGCGCAGGCGGAATGTCATGCAATCATCAACACCATCTTTGACCTTTTCCGCGACACCCGCCTAGAGCCGAGCGCGCAGGCCATCGCATGGGGCATCGTCAATTCGTTTCACTACGAAGCGGAGAAGCTGGCCCGCGAAGAGGACACCCTTTGCCGTGACCTGAAAGACCGGATCGAGCAGGACGACCGCAGCGAAATCTATGCAACCGAAATGGAAGATTTGCAGGTCCGGGCGCAAACCAAGATGGAGCAGCGCGCCGCCATCGAATGCATGCGCGACTATGCCGCCAACTGCTACCGTTCGCAGACCGGCCGCCCATGGAGCACCGCGCGCGGATCGAGGGTTTCGAGCGTCACCACCGCCAGCCAGATCGCATCGGCCGATTTCCTGAAAGCCCGCGCAACCGCCATGCGTGAAAAGCGCAACCCCACCGGCCCGCTTGTCGTCTTTTCCGGCGGTCAGGAATGGCACGACTATCAGCAGCTTTACGCCCGCCTCGACCAGATCAAGGCCCGCATCCCGAACATGACCCTTTGCACCACCGGCCAGCGCAAGGGATGCGACGCCATCGCCGCAGCTTGGGCCGCACAAGCTGGCGTGCCGATTGTCACCTTTGCCCCCAACGCGCAGCGCTTCGGAAAGAGCGCCGGTTTCAAGCGCAATGACCAGCTTGTCAGCCTCCGGCCCGTAGAAGCGATCATTTGCCAAGGCACCGGCATTCAGTCGCACTTGCTGGACGAACTGAAGGACGCAGGCGTTCCCACCCACGCCTTCCGCTACGACGCACAAGCCCCCATGTCCGCCGACGCCAAGCGGCAGAATTGGGGATGAAATAACAGGGGCGGACCAGCGCCGCCCCTACCCTTTCCTTGGCAGGAGCATTGGGCCAGCATCGGGGCACGTCCCCGGCGCTGGCCCTTTGTCGTCCACGTCGCGTTAGGTGGGGGAAACCCTACGGTTCCCCCCACGCCAGGCCGCCGCGCGCGCCGCCGCCAACATCGCCCCCGCCGGGGCTCGTTGGCGGCGGCGCGCGCGGCGACCTTCCCCCCTCCGGTAAGGAGCTGCCGCAAGCCAGACGATCGGCCCCGCGCGGCTCGACCTGGCCCCGAGAAATCGAGGGCGGGGGAGCGCGCCCCGGGCATCGAACCCGGCGCGCGCTGCTGCCGCGAGCATGAACACAGATCCGCGCCGGTCTGGCAACGCCGCGGCTCCCCGATCAGGGTTATCGGGACCACCCTGCCCTCCCCTTCGTGTGTCATTTCGCCCTTTCACCCAATACCGCCTTGGGCGACCCCGATCCGTCACCGGATCGGCACTGGAGGAGAGAGGGAAAGAGGATCGGGAATTTAACGAAGGAGGTTCCGATGAGCATCACGTTTCGCATCGAAGATTCCAACGAACCCGACAATCTGCGCCCCGTTATGATCGACGCCCTGCAAATGGGCGCCCTGCGCGAAACGCTCGCCGAATACGGCGAGCGCTATGGCCTCGAACTCATCATCCACGACTACGGCTCGCTCGACGAACACGTCTTCGCGTGGGAGGCCCGCACCGCCATGATGCCGATCGCCATGATCGCCCGTCACTTCACTTTCGACGTGGACGCGATCGCCCTGATCGAGACGGCCCAATTCCTCGGCCGCCGCATCCGCATTGCCCGCCGGGATGACGAACCCGACATCATGGTGACGCTCTCGACCAACCCGGACGCCGCACCCGAGATGAACGTCTCCAACTCGAACGCCTACGCCATCCTTGCCATGCTCGGCCTCGACCTCGATAGCTGCGGCACCATCAGCATTGAGCAGCTGCGCGGAAGCCTTGCCGATCCCATCATGGCAAGCCGGCTCGATGCCGAGCCGGGCCTTGCCCGATACCTCCCGGCGCTCAACCAGATGGCGGCGATCACATCGCCCAGCTGCGCCCTTCGCATGGTCTGGTCATAGCACCCGACAAAGCGCTCCACCTGTCGGCGCGGGCTCGCCTCGCTCGCCTTGGCCTGACGGCCAGGGCTACGCATCGCCGCCCGCGCCACGCCGATAGGTAAAACCACCACACAGTCTTCCCATTGTGACCTCCGGCGCGCGGCCGCGTCAAGGACGGCGGGGCCCCACCATTTTCTTCGGCGGATCGACCGCGTCGCGCCAATTACACCGCAGCGGCCGCCAAAGAAAATCGTGACCCCCACCGCCGCTTCGCGGCGCGAAAGGCTCGCCTTTCGCGTCCCTGACCCGACCGCGCCCCGAAGGTCCGAACGTAACTGTCGTTTTGACTAAGGAGTGAGCGTTATGAGCACGTCAGTTACCCTCCCCGAAGACAAAATCGAGTTCATCCCCAAGTCGGATAAGGAGATCCGCATCGAGCGTCGCATCGCCTCGCTCGAAGCCGAAATGCACCGCGCCTGTCGCATCCATGACCGCCGCGACGACTTCCTCGAAATGATCGACTGGACCTCCATGACGATCGACGATCGCGAAACGGTCCACAACCATGCCGACCGCCTCAACTGGAGCATGATCGAGATCGACCATGAGATCATGCTCGCATCCGAAGCCCTCTACGTTGAGCACATGGAGAACCCGCTCAACTGGTGAGCCCAATCCGCCACGCACGGGAGGCGCAGCCCCACAGGGCCGCGCTTCCCTTTTTTTGTCTGATACCGTCCAGACCGCTGCGCGACCCCACCCGGCTCGCTCGCCTTGGCCTGACGGCCAGGGCTACGCATCGCCGGGGCCCGCCTTAAAAGGAATGGCCGCCCGAATGGGCAAGCCCATCCGCGCGGCCATCGGTCGTTTGTTCGGTGCCGAAACGGCTCAGGCTGACGCCTGAAGCCGCTTCTCCACCTCGTCCACGCCCAGCGTCTTCACCGCCTTCATGATCCGCTCCAGTCGATCATGCGGGAGCTTGAAAAGCCCCGCCTTCTCGACCGTCCCGATCGCCGCGTCCCGCACTCGCTGCTGATGCGCCTTGCGACGCTCCGACAGCTTGCGTTCCTCGGCCTCGATCGCGGCCATTTCTGCGTCCAGTGACTTCGCCATTTTCATTACCTTCTGGTCAGGCTGATCGGCTCTGAACAGCGCCACCATAACCCCACCTCGCTCTATGGAAAACCCGTGTCGTACTCCCCTACGATACGCCTGCGAAATCGCGCCCTTCACCCACGGATGATCCATTCACTTGCGACCGCCATCGACCCGCGCGAAGCGCCCTTTCCCTTTGGACAACCCCGCCTCACGGCGTCCCTTTGCCCCCCGGAAACCGGAGGCAAGCCCGAACCAGACGAGGATCAAAACACATCGAGGCTACACGGACGATACGACAGCTCAATAAGCACACCCTACGCAACGTGGTTGCAGGATTATTACCATAAATCAAAGGCTTATAGCTAAATATAATAAAGACCCATACAGACCCGCTTAGCGACCCAATGGGTTTGCTCATATTTTCGTTATTTATTACGGGTACTTAGCACAGACCCAGACAGACTTACGTAATTAAATCAACCCATTGGGTCTTGCTATTCTACGGCTCTTCTGGTAACGCCATCCTGCTTTTCGTAGTCCCGCCAGCCTCCCTGCTAGGAGGTTGGATTGATTAAATCAGCTCTGCAGCGAAGCATGCGCTTCGACCCGGACCAGTATAACCATCTCAAGAGGATGGCTGCTGCCCGTAAATGTACGCCTTCAGATGTTCTGCGCGAGATTATTAAGCAGCACTTAGAGGGCATCGAGGCTCTCTCTGAAAGCCACCATCGCATAGCCAGACTGGCCGAGTATACTCAAGCCGCAGTCGATACGCTTTTGCGCGAAGAGCACCCCGAACATCGTCAACTCGTCATCGACGAAACGAACCGGCGCATGGAGCGGTATCATGGCGCGTAAGAAACGCGGCAAAGACCGCAAAGACATCCGCAGCGACGGTTCACCGAGGCCCCTAAAACATCATTCCGCGCGCGGCGACACGCCTCGCAACAATGGCAATTTCGTGCGCGGGAGCCAGCTGCTCAACACCCAGGTCATCATGTGGCTGCAGGGCGCGAAGATGCCCTTCCTCATGTGGCTGGGCATCTTCGCCCTGTCCTATTTCACGATCCTCTCGTTCACCCTCGACGAGAACAATTTCCAGCTCATCTGCATGCGCATGCTGTCGTGGCTGTGGGACTGGTGCGCGCTCGATCCGATGAAGCAGGCCAACCTGCAACTCCCAGACCATACCGTGCGCCACACCTTCATGGGGTACGTGCCCTATGTCCCTGAGGTCGCCCTCGCCTGGCATAAGGCAGTTCGCGGCGTCATCGGTTCGATCCTGATCGCCTCATTTGCGACCATCCCGGCTTCGATCTGGTATGTCGATTTCTCGCGGCGGCGAGGCGGCTCGATCATGGAAGAACGGCACGAGCGCGGCGCCATGCTCGTCGATCGGGATCTGCTCTACAGGGAGATCAGCCAGCACAACCAGATGAAGTTCGTTGAGGAGGCCAAAGACCTCTTCCCTGGCAAGAAGCCCAAAGCTGTTCTCAAGATGTCGTTCGATGCCCGCAAGGCTGCCGGTATTCATCATCCCTACGACCTTGCGGGTATCCCCTATCCCCACCGCCTCGAGCAATCCCACACGATGCTGCTGGGCACCACCGGCACCGGCAAAACCACTGTCCTTCGGAAGCACCTGGCGCAGATGCGCGAACGTCAGGACACCGCCGTGGTCTTCGATCTTACCGGCGCATACGTCGAGGCATTCTACGACCCCGAGCGCGACACGATCCTCAATCCCATGGACGTGCGCTGCCCGTCATGGTCGATCTTCAATGACTGCTCGACCTACAGCGAGTTCACCGCTGCCGCAGCGGCGCTGATCCCCTCCGACGGCGGATCGTCGGAACCATTCTGGGCCCTCGCCGCGCGCACCCTTTTCATCGAGATGTGCATGAAGCTCATTGAGAAAGGACAGACCTCCAATCAGGCGCTCGCCGACAACCTGATGACAGCCGATCTCAAGCAGGTCCACCGTCATCTTCAGAAGACGATCGCTGATCCGCTCACTGCCCCGGAAGCCGCCCGTATGGCGGAATCGATCCGCGCCGTCTTCAACACCAATGCGCAGGCGCTACGGTTCCTTCCCGACGAGGGCGAGCCATACTCGATCAAGAAGTGGATCACCGGCGTGAAGAAGCCCGGATCGATCCTCTTCATCACCTGTACCTACACCGACCTCGAGATGAACAAGGCCCTCCTGACCCTGTGGTCGAACCTTGCCATTCACTCGCTCATGACCATGCCGCACACCCGTTCTTTGCGGACCTGGTTCATGTTCGACGAGCTGGGCGCGCTTCACCGCTTGCCCGCCATCGAGAACGGCCTCCAGACGGCCCGTAACTTTGGCGGAGCCATGATCCTTGGCCTCCACTCCTTCGACAAACTGGTGCAGGTCTACGGGGAAGAAAACGCCCGCAACCTGTCGTCGCTTGCACGTACAAAGCTGATGCTCGCTGCCGCTGATTTGGACACCGCCGAGCAGTGCGCCCGCTACATCGGCAATCGCGAAATCCGCCAGATGGATGAAGGCTATTCCTATGGCTACAATTCCACCCGAGACGCATCGACGCTGACACCGCGAAAGCAGATCGAACCGCTCGTCATTCCCGACGACATCATGAACCTGCCTTCGATGCACGGTTTCGTTAAATTCCCCGATGGATTTCCGGCAGCGCGCATCCAGCTTGAGTGGCAGCACTATGCCAAAGTTGCCGAGGGCTTCATGCGCCGGCCACCGTCAAAGCCGGACGATCCGGACGGCAATGTTCGCGGAGGTGGGGGAAAGCCGAAGGGTGGAGATGACGGTGGGCGTGGGGAAAACATCGCGCTCAGCGAAGAGGAGGTGGCCGCGCGGGATAATCCAATCGCACTCGCCTCCAATATCCTTTCACAGCCCTCAGAGCAGGAACGTGAAGAGCAAGAAGGCCGCGATCCCAACGCTCGTGAAGCACTTGAACGTATGGACCCCGGTGCAACGCAATCCGGGACCGGCAAAGGCGAAGCTGCAAAGGACAGTACCGTCGATCATAATGGTCTCGATACTCCAGAGCGGGTGAATGCCCGGCCAATGGACTCCACGGCCAGACGAGAGGCACAAGAAATCTCCTCTCGATCCTCCGATAAGGATGCCGCTGCCCAGGCAAGAGGAGAAAATAGAGATCCCGCCGAGGAAGATCTAGGCGTCCGTGAAGCGCGTGACGGTTTCGGCACGGGGGACGGAAAAGACCATAGTCACGATCATCCCGATCTGGGCGATTCAGATATGGGTATCGGAGACTGATCGATGCATTCCATTGCATCCGTTCGCTCCGCTGGTGGCGCCGCAAAGTATTTCACCAACGACGATTTCGTCGCAGGCGAATACTACACCAGCGAGCAGGCGGGAGAGGTCAGTCAATGGGGCGGCGGCGGCCTCTCTGACAGTCCCATCGCCGAAGGGTCCGCTGTCACACGAGAAGCGTTTGAAAAGGTTCTGTTGGGCGAGACGCCCACTGGCGAGCAGATCGAGGCAAAGGAAAACCGGAGGCCAGGTTACGACCTGACATTCTCAGCTCCAAAATCAGTCTCGATCATGGCCTACATAGCCGGTGACAAGCGCATCCTTGGACCTAACGGCGCATTCGCGCAGTCGGTCAAGGATACGATGGCATGGGTCGAGAAAAACCTCGCCGAAGGTCGCAAGACCGTCGATGGCAAGACGACGGCCGTTCAAACCGGCAATCTGGTCTACTCCCTCTTCCAGCACGACACGAGCCGGGCCCTCGATCCGCAACTGCACATCCATTCCATCGTCGCCAACATGACGCGCATGCCGGACGGCAAATGGCAGGCGCTTCACGCCGACAAGATCTGGTCCAACAACACCGTTATCGGCTCGATCCAGCACGCCTTCCTGCGGACCCGTATGGAGGAGTTGGGCTACAAAGTTCAATTGGACGGCAAGCACGGCACCTTCGAGATCGTCGGTGTCCCCAAGGATGTCATCGACGCCAACAGCACACGGCGGGAAGAAATCCTGATTAAGTCCGAGCAGCTTGGGATCGTCTCGCCAAAAGGACGCGACAGCGTCACCGTCAACACGCGCGATGCAAAACTGAATGTTGAAGATCGCGAAGGCATGGTCAAAGGCTGGATCGAGCGCGCTGCAGCACTCGGATTTGACGGGAAGGACGTCCTCGCCGCTGCGTTGCGGGCCTCTCGCGAGCAGCCGGAAAACCTCGCAGTGCGCGGTTACAAGGCCATGCTCGAGGTGGTGAACACGGCGCGCGAATTTGTATCCGGCCTCTTGCGATCCCCTGAACCACTGGTCGATGCTGGCATTGCGCGTCTGGCAGGCTCTCCTGGCGATGCTCGTGCCCAACTCGCGGTCGCTTCGGCCGTCCGCATTCTCAGCCAGCGGGAAGCCGCCTTCCAGATCCATCAAGTATCCAAGACGGCTCTCGATCTTGGCCTCAAGGGCGTCACGATCGACAACGTCGAAGCGCGCATCGACCGACTGATCAAAAATGGCGATCTCGTTTCTGGTCAAATCCAGCACAAGGGCCAGATGGTCGATGCTATCACCACGCCCGAGGCATTGAAAGTCGAGCAATCCATTCTCGATCACGTTGACGCTGGCAAAGGCAAGGGAACCTCGATCGTCGATGCCGCCAGTGCGCCATCCAGGCTTCAGGAGGCCGCTTCACCGCGAGAACTGAACTCGGGCCAGCTTGCGGCCGCAACCATGATCGTTTCGAGCGACGATCGTTACGTTGTCGTCCAGGGCGTCGCCGGCGCCGGTAAATCCACCATGCTCCAGACTGTCGCCGCCGTTGCACGGGACGAGGGTAAGCAAGTTCTCGGCCTCGCCTTCCAGAACAAGATGGTCGGGGACATGCGCGAAGGCATGGTGCCCAAGCACCTTTCGGCCGAAGACATGGAAAAGGCCGGGGTATCAGCGCAGACGATCGCGTCATTCGTCTGGCAGAACGAGAAATATCTCAGCGATCCGAGCAGCCCGGGAGCCCAGGCACGGCGCGATGAACTGGCTGGCACGATCGTCGTCGTCGACGAAACCTCAATGGTCTCGAGCGAGGATATGCTCAAGCTGATGCGCATCTCCGAGGCTCTGGGCATTGAAACGATGGCCTTCGTCGGCGACCGCCACCAGCTCTCCTCGATCGATTGGGGTAAGTCCTTCGCCATGGTGCAGGCGGGCGGTATCACCATGGAGCGCATGGAGCAGAACGTGCGCATCAACCCGGATAACAAGCAGCTTCTCACCGTCGCCGCCCTCGCCAACACGGGCAGGGCCGGCGCTGCCCTGAAGGTTCTTGGCGACAATGTCACAGAGCATTCTGAACCGGCGACCGAGGCTGCCGATACATGGCTGGCGCTTTCTGCAGAGGAGCGCACCGCCACCGCAGTATTCGCCTCGGGCCGCGAGACGCGCGCAGAGATCAACACCGCGATCCAGGAAGGGCTTCTGCGCGAAGGCACGCTCAAGGGCGACGGGCTCTATGTCACCGTCCATGACCGGGTCAGCAAAGAGCGTGAGCAGCTGCGCTATGCCCATCACTATACCGTCGGCCAGACGCTCACCGTTACTGGCCAAGTCCGAGAGGTTGGTCTCGGCCGCGGCCAATACCAGGTCAGCCGCATCTTCGACAACGGCAAGGTCCAGATCACCGGTCCCAACGGGCGCAACATTCGCTTCGATCCTCAGCGCATCGATCCCGCGATCCGGCGCGACCGCCTCGAACTGACCACACTCCAGACCTTGAAGATCCACGAAGGCGATACAATCCGCTGGACCGCGACTGACAAGGACCGGGGCCTCGACAATTCCGCGCTCGCCAAAATCGTCTCGATCGCGGACGGCGGCGTCACCTTCGAAACGGCGAACAAGGAACAGGTTACGCTTGAGCGTGGCGATCCCATGCTGAGCCGCATCGACCTCGCCTATGCCCTCAATATGCACATGGCGCAGGGTGTCACCGCAGACAAAGGGATCGGGGTGATGCTCTCCTACGAGCACAACCTGTCCAACCAGCGCCTTTTCAACGTCCTTGTAACCCGCGTGCGAGACGCCCTCACCATGATCGTTGACGATCGTGAGAAGCTGGAATGGCGCCTGAACTCTAACCCCGGTGACAAAACCTCCGCGCTCGAAAGCATCGGGAAGATTAACATTGATGGTGTCGAGGCGAAACAGGACGCTGCAAACGCCGCACTTACGGCCGCGTTTGATGCGATCGAGGGGGAGAATGCTGGCGATCGCTTGCCAAACCTGCCTGGCGGCGATGCAAAGGATGATTTGCGCGACCTACCCCCTATCCCGGCGGCCGATTCACAGGGCAGCGACGCTGCAAATGACGGGAATGGCAAAGGGAACGAGAACGCGGCGGGAGGGCATAGTGAGGCCGAGCGGGACCAGATCGGCATGTCCAGACCCGTTTCAATGGATCTTGATGACCTCCCGCCGATGGGAGCATCGGAAACCGACTACTCCACGTTCGATGCCAGTGCCGATCAGATCTACGATCCCGGCGCTGGTGAGCCCCCTGCCCCTACGCGGGACAAGGACGACGTCGATCCGCTCAGGCAAGCGCTGCTGGATCACCTCGAGGGCGATGGCCTCGGCATCGTCGATACTAGCATTGATGATCTTACCGGCATTCCGCCGATGCCTGGCCGTGATGACGGCCAAATTCCGGGGCTGCCGGAAAAGAACCTGGGACTCGATCTATGACCAAACCCCATTTTCATGCGGAACCAGTTGAACTGGCGCGTGGCGGGGTCTCCCTGCGGAATGCACGCTCCATCAAAGCAGCCCTCCCCGGCGATTACCCCCCATCCCATTCTTTGCTGGAAAGGATCATCTGATGCCTCTGATATTCATTGCCGCCGCGGCCGCGCTTGCAGGCTGCACCGTCACGGATGGCGACACAATCAGATGCAATGGCGAGCGCATCCGCTTGCTTGGCGTGGACGCCCCTGATGATCCAGGCAACAGCAGGTGCAAGCCGGTTCCCAAACCTGGCGCGGTCTGCGATCGGCAGCGGGCCGCCGCGAGTAAGGCTTCGCTGCAAAGGATCATGACCGGGCCTCTGTCTATCGAGCGCGTGGGCACAGATCCTTATGGACGCACGCTTGCAATGGTCTACGCGCAGGGTCGGAGCCTTTCGTGCCACCAGATCGAAGGTGGGCAAGCCACCTATTTCGCTCGGTGGGATCAAGGCGCACGGGTAGCTCGTGAGTGCCCGCGCGCGGCAGCAAGGGCGGTGAGATGATCGCCGTGCTGACCAGTTCTCTCCCCCCTCTCCACCTCAACAGCTCTTACAGGAGGACTCCGTGCGCGAGGATGTAACCCCCACACCACTCACCCCCCGCGATATTATGATCGAATATGCGCTCATCCTGCGCCGCGTCTCGGGGCGGATACACGGCATCCTGCGCGAGCCAGAGACGATACAGATGCCCGTTACCCTGCGCCGCTCCCTCACCGACTGCGTCAAGGCATTCGATGAGTGCATAGCCGACCTCGAGACGCTCGCATCCACGGCCGCAGCCACCGCTACCCCCACCATCACCCATACCCCCATGCGCGTGCCGAACTGGCGCGATGGCGCGAAAGTTGCGCTCGGCGTGCTCATCCCCTGCGCCGCTTTTGTCTGTCTCATCGCCTTGATCGCCTTCACCATACCGATCGAACCGACCGATCCCGAACAGATCCAACGCGACGCGAAATGGCTACAAGAGCATGAGGATCGCTTCGAAGCGACATCCAGAGGCGGCCATGGGAATAAGTGACCGCGACTACATGCGCGAGCGCTACCGCAAGCGCCGGGGTCTCGGGGGCACCCTTTGGAACGATCGCAAATCGCGCGTCGAGCAGGACGGAGCATGGTTTGCCGCGAAAAACCAAGGCTTTGATTATCAGAAGAACCGCTGGCGGCCGAAGCGGCGTAAATCTTCTGGCCAGATAGGATGGGCGATTGCAGGCGCGGTCGTACTGATCGCCATCGCCATACCGACCTGGCGCGACATCAAGCTAACGGGGTGGCTACCTGACAACGATCCCGAGATGCCCTTCCCCACCTCCGGCAGCGTCACCGTCAACCGGACCGTAGATCCCAAATCAGCGATCTCACAGCTTCGCATTATCTCTGCACACGGCAACGCCATGGTCCAGCTCTACGACCCCCACACATCGGCGCATGTGATCTCGGTCTATGCACGGCGCAATGCAGACGTTGCCGTACCCGTTCCGCCCGGAACCTACCGTGTCAGGATCGTCGAAGGCGACAAGTGGCATGGGACACAACGATATTTCGGAATTTCGACAGTCTCGCAGACTGTCAGCGCACCCGTGCGGATAGGCCCGCACTGGACGCGCGTAATCGACCTGCACCGCAGTCGCTGGGGCAATCTCCGCACCAGTTCCGACTTCCGCTCACCCAAACCTCTCAACTGAACAGGACGACCGGCTTATGCGACACATGCTCACCACTGCTGCCCACATCAGCACCGGCCTTGCTTTCACACTCGCAGCGCTGTCCGCTACGCCTGCCACCGCCCAGAAAACGGGCAAAGGTGGTATCGGCATCGATGAAACTTCCGAAGTTCCGCGTTGCGATGTCTCGCTCGGCACCATTGCGCTGGTCGAAGATCGCACCGCGGCGCCGAGCGAGGAAGACATCCCTGCAGGGCTTCGCGCCATGATCCGCATGGCCGAGGCACAGAATGGCGGGGGCTCGCAGAAGATCGACCCACTGCCGCTGCTGAAGCTGCTGACCTCGCAGTCCAACTGCTTCCAGGTGCTCGATCGTGGCGAAGGTTTCGATGCGCTTCAGCGCGAACGCGCGCTTGCCGCCGGCGGCACTATCGCGAACGGCAATACGCAAGCGACCCTGCTGGCCGCCGACTACCTCCTCACCGCCCGTGTTCTTTATTCTGACGGCAATGCCGGCGGCAGCGGCGGCGGCCTCGGCACCATGTTTCCAGGCGGGATCGGCTTCAAGTCGAAGAAGCTGGAGAGCCAGACAATGCTTACACTCGTGGAGGTGAAGACAGGGCTGCAGAAGGCCGTCGCCACCGGTTCAGCCCGCAAGAAAGACATATCGATCATCGGCGGCGCGCTGATGGGCTCAGGTATCGGTGCGCTTGGCGGCGGCTACACCAGCACCGAAATCGGTAAAATCACATCCTTTGCTTTGCTCGATGCCTTTCGCAAGCTCACCAGAGACGCACAGGGACGCATCGCGCCACCTGTCCCGGCGTCAGCGGCCCCCACCCCTGTTGCGCCTCCAGCGGCGTCCGTAGCGGCTCCTGTAGTTTCCACCAGTAAAACACAGGCAGCTAGAACTCCGGCGCAGTAGGAGGGGAGAGGGAATGGAAGGCACGACGGGACGATGAGCCCCCTGCCCTTCCTTCCCCAGCTTGGAGCCAAGGATCATGAACGCGCAGACGGATCTTTTCGGCGAAGAGCCGCTAGACGCCGTGATCGAGGACGCCGCCATCACGTCCGGAGAAACGCTGGCAATGCCCTGCGGGTTCCTTGATCGCTCGAATACTCGCTGCAAACGGCTCGCTTCGCGGCCCGTGATGATGAACGGGAAGCAGCTGCACAGCCACGGCCGACCCATCCTCCACTGCGAGATGGCCTGCTTCAACGCCTCTCATGGCAAGCCTAGCGATCCAATGGAGGACCGAGGCGATGAGTGAAACGATAGGACTGACCGGCACCATAGAGATTTCGCAGCGTGGCCCCATGCTGAAGGATACGGACGGGATGTGGTGGCGGCTGATCGGCGAGATCGACTCGATCACCAGAGCGGATAACCTCGTGCGCGTCGTGGGACGCAAGCGCGGCGCTGCTGCTATCGAGATTGATTATCTCGGACCCGCGGCAAACTGATGCACGGTCCCCGACACCTCCCCAAATGTCCATACTGCGGCCATCCAGTGCATGAGTGGCGGCGTGGTTCTCCTATTGAGGGATGCCGTCAGTGCCGCCGTCCCATGGTCCTGCTGCGCTATCCCCTGCCCTGGAGGAGCCCCTTGCGCCTCCTCGGCCTGTTCGACCTTGCCTCCAAACTTCAGGCTTACGCCACAATCACCATCGGCGCCCTGTTCGCGCTCGGTGCTCTGTCCCTCCTTGGCCTGGTCAAGGCCATTGCTATCCTGCTTTACGTCATGGGCTCGATACTGCTCGTCGATGGCGCCCTCGGAATCGTCTCGGGTATCGACCGTACTTGGAGCCAAGTACGCTACGGAACGGCAGCCAAGGCCATGGCCGCTGGTAAGATCATAGCGGGATCGCTGGCCTTCCTGCTCACCATCGTCGGGGTGCTCATATGACCCGCTCGGCCGATCTTCTCGACAGCGATCTTGTGGCAGTGTTAGCAGAAGCACTTGTTGAGGCTGCCCCCTCCCCACACGAGGATCTCGAACGGCGCCAGCTCGTGACCACCTTACTGCGTACCTTATCACCGCGTCTGGAGCGGTTGATCCGCCTCAGTTACGGAATCGGCGTCCCGCAATCCGGTGCTGCTGAAATCGCTGACGGCTTCGGAATCACTAGAACACGCATTGATATGATGCGCCGAGCAGCCTTACGGCGGATGCGGATAGCAGCAAAGTATATCGATGCGGCTGAGCCGGAACTGATAGCTGACCCTGCCTATCCGCTACCGCGAGGCTGGAGCATGCCCGACCTCGAGATCACTAATAGCCGGTTCGTGGACCGCATTAATGACGCTCGGGGATTGCCGGTGGCCGCGGCGAAGAAGAGCAAGGTTTCGAAACCTCGAAAACCTAAAGGAAAAAGGGTCGCGGCGCCGATGACGACATGGACACCGCCTCCGATCCGCCACGCTCAAGAACCTGACTCCGTCCATCGTGCAGGCTGTGTTGATGGGCTTATCGGCACTGGGCGGGCTTTCGTGCTGCCTGTGGGTGCCGGGGCTATCATAGCTGGTGCCGATTATGGTGGATTCGTAGGGCTGCTTGCTGGCGTCTTAGCCATGCCCGCCATGGCATTTGCCTATGAATGGTGGGAGGAAAGGCGATAACCTACATAACCTCGAACGTGGCGAAAGAAGCTGCAGCCCAACCTAACCCTTCCGTCCTCATGATATGCCCGTGCCTATCGGCCGCGAGTTTGCATTCAACGGATTGGCTCACCCCGTGCGATTTTTTCCGTCAGCGCTTGCAAGGCCATTTCAATCACCTCAGCGATTGCTGCACATTCCAGTTGGTCGGCGAGATCATAAATCTGATTGTTTGTATCGCGTCGCAATTTAACGGTGAAAGGCACATCCCGCCCCGTCGTCCTCTTTCGGCCGCGACGCTTTACCTCACTCCCCTCGCCCTGCTCTGCGCTTACGGGCTGAGATATGGGCTTAGTCTTGGTCACCGCATGGCGGCCGGTGAATCCCGCGTTATCGGAGGCTTCCCTTATCTGAGCCCTTGAATCCGCGTCGATCTTGACCGGTTGAGGCTTAAACTCATCAAGGTCCAGGCTGATCTTTCCCGAAGTCATTTGCGCGCCTCCCTCAATACCTCGATAATTTCCTTCACAAACGCGGCAGCGTTAACACGAGCCTTATCCAGTCCCGGGACTTGGTCTTCTGTAAGATCAGCAAGTGTTGCGCCGAAATTCACAACGCCTTTAAATGCCTCTCGCTCGACGATGCGGGTGTTTAGGAATGATATTCCCGCCTCTTCGAACTGCGTGCCCATATCGCGACCGCTGCGTGTCTGATAAGCAGCTGGCGCCCTACTCCATAGCACTCTAGCCGGAATGTTCTTGTTGGTGGTTTTCGACTGCCTCAGAATGAACTTCAGCGTTTTGGCCGCTTCGTTTGCATCCAATTTGGACGCCTGTAGCGGAATCAAAATAAGGTCGCTGCTACTGATGGCGTAGCCGCTTGAAAGGTTCGCAGAACCTTCAAGGTCGACGATGACGAAACTAACCTTGGCAGACTGCTCCTCGATCGTCTCAATGATGTTTTCCTCGGTCACGCTTCCGACAACCGATAGATTTGATGGGAGGTTCGCTTCCTCGGCCCACCTGACCAAGGGTTGATTAGGATCGGCATCGATCAGGCATACGTCTGCGCCTTGTTCAGCCAATCCCGTACCCAAGAGAAGCGTAGCAGTGGTTTTCCCCGCCCCACCTTTCGTGGTCATAATCGAGATGACTGGCATACATAGACCTTACGTTTTAGTTGGCGATCGATGCGCATGTTATGCGTCGATCCATAGCCGACATTGCCTAGCGATCCACGATCCCTCTTGTCAATCCTTAACCGACAATGGAACTATATAGAGTTCCGGTATCGTAAAGGTATACCTTAAATAAACGTTTCCGATGCCACTAGGGGTGGGTTTGCGGTTGACTGCAAATTGGCGGGCATTCGGCGGGTCTATGACGGCCATCCGATGGCATAAAGGAAAACTCATTGAAAGAGCGCTGCATAACAGGGCAGGGGAGGCGGGGCGGGCGCGTATCCAAGGCGCAACTCAACGCAAAAGTCCGAAATTGCACTGGATGCCAGCATGTTACGCTGCCATGGTCCTGCGAGGGCTGTTGCCTCCGCACTAGTGTCTAGCAATCACAATTCAAAGGATGAACGGGTAGGGCATCCTTTGGGGCAAAATGACACTGAACAGCCCGATCTACGCCACGCCTGACGTTCCAGAGAAACGATTGAATGGCGTTGATTTCTGCGTGGCCGAAGGGAAGCAGTCCGCCGCACTTAAAGCATGGCGAAAATCCATGGCGCTCATCATCAGTCGATGGTGATGACATTCAGGCGCTGCTCAAGCGTAAGCTCTGGTTTCTTCATACCAAGGACATGGTTGAGGCAGCTGCCATAATCAACGCCCGAGCTGACAGGGAAGGGGGCGAAAGGCGGATGTAGCGTTTGAAACCAGCGTGTGGCATCGCGAACGCTCACGTCGGGTCGAGCTACCGACCAACTCACGTCATTGCGACGCGGGCGGGCAATTGACCGGTTATGTCAACAACTGCTGTAACGTATTTGACCTGTTTGTCGTGCAGTACCGATCTGGACAGTAAATCTCCGAAAACCAGACCGGGCGGATGCAGCGGCAGTGGAGCCGCCTCCGTTTGGCTCGAGGCTCGATTTGCCCTCGCAGGAAAAAACTATCATAGACGTGCCACGATTTGCGTAGGATCGCATAGGCGACAAAGGAGGGGGTGGGCGCGCTGCTTACCTCGGGCGTGCCGTTGACAAAGTTGCCAATAGCTATTGACGATACGGTCAATACCTACCATATGAAACTCATATCACCCCACTCGCTTCGGCGTGCGGGCGCGGGCGAAAGCCCAGCATCCATTATCACCCTGATCGCTTCGGCGGTTAGGCGCGAAGCCCCCGAAAGGGGGCTTTTGCATTTCTGGAGTTGTAAATGGCCGGGGCACAACTGCGGACAAGCGTTTATATCGATGCCTTCAATCTGTATTTCGGCTCGTTGAAGGGAACGCCGCACCGCTGGTTGGATTTGGAGGCGCTATGTCGTACATATCTTCCGAAAAATTCTGTAACTGCCATAAAATATTTTACCGCGAAGGTAAGTGCGAGACCCAATGATCCGCAGCAGCCTGCCCGGCAACAAGCCTATCTGCGTGCCATAGAGACGCTTCCGACAGTTAGCATTATATACGGGCACTATTTGTCCCACGTCGTGACTGCGCGTCTCGCGACCCCGGTCCAAGGCCAGTCTCCGTATGTGCAGATAATTAAAACGGAAGAGAAGGGGTCTGACGTTAACCTCGCGACGCATCTTTTGAATGATGCGCACTTAAACCTTTTCGATGTGGCTGTAGTAATATCAAACGATTCCGATCTCCTTGAGCCCATTAAATTAGTTCGGGCAAATTTGAACAAGAAGGTCGGCGTTCTGAACCCTCAGAAGAAGGCTAGTCGGGCAATTTTGCCGCACATCGACTTCATAAAGCAGATTAGACAATCTGCCCTGGGCGCATGCCAACTTCCGAACATTGTTATTGATGCGCAGGGAAATACAATCCACAAACCTGCGGCTTGGTGATTATGGTAGCCGGCTAGCAGCGCAGCCGTAGCGACCTGTCGAGAAACACACGAAACGCTCCTCCCCAGGTCGGCGCTTGCAGTAGGCGGCCATATCGGCGGCAATGCCTCCCGACCGGAACCCTGCTTGGTGAGGTCGTCGCACACATTTGCAATTGATTTGCGGCATGGCTGCGTCGCGCCCAGACAAGCCGTTCGGCAACTATATGCCAGCGCTCAGAACCGGACATTCAGATTTCGACTAGGTGTGGTACTCAGCTGCCGCTCTGAAGGGATGATTGAAATGAAAATTCCTGCCACAAACTGATTTCGATTCGTCTTGGACACGGCTTGGGCAGATGCAAACAGTTTACCTTGATCAGCAGATTGTGATCTCAAGTTTCGATGATGGTGAAGTCGCCGCAGCGATCGAGGCCGGGAAGCGCAAGGGCATCATATTCCCTTATAGTCCCGCTCATGTGGAAGAGATCGCCGAAGCGCATCATCGCCACAATCGAGAAGATGCGTTGCCACAAATTCCCGCCCTAGATAAGCTTATACCAAATCCCTTTGAGGCTGACTCATTGGGATTCCCAAGAGCAGATTTTTCTGATTCACCATCGCGAGCAGATGGAGGCTTGTGATGGCGGCGTCGTTGGTTGTGCGAAGCGATTATTCAGGGTCAGACTTGCGAGCTTTTGCCCGGCGCAGCGATGATGCGCAGCAGGTGCGACGGCTTTTGGCGATGGCCTCGATCCTGGATGGCGGCAGGCGGAGTGATGCGGCGAAGATTGGCGGTGTGACGCTCCAGATCGTGCGTGACTGGGTAATCCGCTTCAACGCCGAAGGCCCTGACGGGCTCAAATCGCGCAAAGCCCCCGGCAAGCCTTCAATCCTGGGCGATGAGCAGCGCCGGGCTCTGGCCGCGCAGGTGGAGGCAGGGCCGATCCCGTCCGCGCATGGTGTGGTTCGCTGGCGGCTTGTCGATCTGGCGCAATGGGTGTGGGACGAGTTTGGCCTGTCGATTTCCCCGCAATCGCTGAGCCGGGAGATGCGCGCCCTGGGCTACCGCAAGCTCTCGGCCCGCCCGCGTCACAACAGCCAAAAGACTGACGATATTGCCGATTTTAAAAAAACTTCGCCACCCGCCTTGCAAGCATCACTGCAAGCTTGCCCCAAGGAACGCCCGTAGAATTGTGGTGGCAGGACGAGGCGCGGATCGGCCAGCAGACCAAATTGACCCGGCGCTGGGCCAAGCGCGGCACCCGGCCTTGCGCCCCAAGAGATCAGCGCCGATCCTCGGCCTGGATCTTCGGAGCGATCTGCCCGTTGGAGGGCAAGGCGGCAGGCATCGTCATGCCCGCCTGCAACAGCGAGGCGATGACGATGCACCTCGAGGAAATCGCCTTTCACGTCGCGCCGGGCGCACATGCCGTGGTCATTCTCGATCAGGCCGGATGGCATGGATCGGCCGAACTGGTCATTCCGCCAAACATCACCCTGATGCCGCTGCCGCCACGATGTCCTGAACTCAACCCGGTCGAAAACATCTGGCAGTTCATGCGCGACAACTGGCTCTCGAACCGCATCTTTAAATCTTACGACGATATCGTCGATCACTGCTGCTTCGCCTGGAACAAGCTCGTCGATCAGCCATGGCGCATCATGTCCATCGGCATCCGCAAATGGGCACATGGGTTCTGATTAATGGGGTTTGGTATTAGTGGCGGTTGGGCTATCATGGCTAGACGGTTAGGTCCTGCTGAACTCATAGAAGAGAATATTTATGATTGCCTCGCAAGAGTTCAGGATGATGACGGGCGACTTCTAACAGAGATCGCGGTCATGATAGAAAAATCGCGAGTGGCCGGATATCACGAGAATGTCAGTGATCGCGAAAAAAACAAGGTATGGGCTTCTGTGCAGCGCTGCACGTCTCAGAACGTTTTTTCGAATCCATATATCTGCGAATATATCGAAAAGGTAGAACGCGAGAATAAATTCAGAATTCGCATTGAAACGCATCAACACAGAGAGAAAACGTTCGAGAATCTTTTTACTATTTTAAATGCCTTTGGATTTCAAAAGGTCGACGTCGACCATCGGATTGAGGGGCGGATCCACGACGTATCACATGCTATTTATGGATCGTATGCAGACGTTTTTGCGACTAATGATAAAAAACTTCGGAAGTCAAGCGAGGCGATCTATGCATATACCGGCATAGAAACGCGGATAGTCGATCTTAAAGGATTTCTCGATCTCGCGGAAAATTGGAAAGATTGATCGTCGCTCATTTTCGCTATTCGAAATGCGGGACTACATGATGCCCGCCCCAAAGCTAGACATAAAGGGCTGAGCCGGAAGCGTGAAGAAGCAGAATGGAGCAGGTCTGGTCGGGAGGAGACCTTACAGCGCCGGGATCGAAACAGGGTAAAATGGCCTGCAGCCGACGCCGTGCGAATGTCGGCTATCGGCCAGCTTTACAGGAACTGCCGGGCGGCCCTGCGCCGATCCAAGCTGTTCAACTGAGGAACCAGTGCGCCTATGAACGGACATTCTGCTTAAACCCGGGGCTGGGACATTCCTGCCGTTCTCTCGCAACGTGCTGAACGGCCGTTCTTTCCAGCAGCGGACATCCGGCTGCGGCCGAAAGGCACCGCAAAGGTTACTTTTTAACTTAACAAAATGGCGACTCCCCGCCTATCTCACGTGCTCTGCCCTCTACGGAGCCGCTAATGTCCACTGCGTTGATCGAAGCCGAAATAAAGCGGTTTCTTAGTGATGACCGGGCTGAGGTGCTCTGCATCAAGGGTAAGTGGGGAGTTGGGAAGACCTTCGCGTGGCGGAAGTGGCTTGCTGAGTCCGGAGCGGACGGATCTCTGAAGTCCAAGAGTTATGCTTACGTCTCCTTGTTCGGGCTCAACTCGCTAGACAATCTGAAATACTCGATCTTCGAAGCGACGGTCACTGCCGAACACCTGCTTACTGGGCCGGACGTATCGACGGTGAACGCGCTCGTCCGCAAGGGCTTTGATTTAGGGCGAAAGTCCAAGGGTTTACTCGAACCCATTCTAGCGCTTGCTGGTGCCAAAGATGGCGGCGAGGCTCTGTTCCGCAGCGCTTACATGCTCGTGAAGAGCCAATTGGTGTGCCTGGACGACCTCGAGCGGGCCGGTGAGGGCTTGGCGCAGCGGGACGTTTTGGGGCTCGCGTCGGCGCTCAAGGAGCAACGCAACTGCAAGGTGGTCCTGCTCCTCAACGACGAGGAGATGGCGCCTGACGAGAAGCGGGAATTCGAGCGCCAGCTTGAGAAGGTCGTGGACGTTTCTGTCGTGTTCGATCCGAATCCTCAGGAAGCCGCTGCAATCGGCCTCTCCGGCAACTCCGAGTTGGGGGAGAGGCTTCGCAAACGGACGATCACGCTCGGCATAGTCAATATCCGTGTCATCAAGAAGATCGAGCGATTGGCCGCCCGTCTCTGCGCGATCCTCGCGGGCTTCAGCAACCAAGTGGTCGAGCAGGCGATTGCAGCTGTTGTGCTGGGGGGGTGGGCCGAGTTACAGCCGAACGAAGCACCGCCGATCGAGACTCTAAAAAGCTACAACCGCCTCGTCATGTCTCTCAAAGCGGCCGAGGGCGACGATGGGGAGGCACGCCCGAGATGGGCCGATCTGCTGGAGAACTACGATTTCACCCACGCCGACGAGCTCGACCTCGTCATTTTCGATGGAGTGAAGAGCGGCTTCTTCGACGAGCAGAAGCTGAAGAGTGCTGCGAAGGCGCTTGAGCTTTCCATGGCACACAACTCACGCGACAATTCCTACGCGAAGGCATGGGACCAATACTGGTATGATCTCTCGGTGCCCGACGACAAGTTGCTCAAGGACATTCAGAACGGGGCACTAGAGAACCTGGCGATCATCAATCCCGTCAACCTGAGTGGCACCGCCGGCCTGCTCCGCGAGGCAGGTATGAACGCCGAAGCTGACGATCTGATCGATCGCTACGTGGAGGCGAGAAAGGATGAGGAGAAAGCTTTCTTTGACCTCTACGGACATCACTTCATGGCCAGTGACGCACCCGATCCTAGGCTTGTTATCGCGTTTGACGCCAAGCGCGCATCCTTCGTAGACGCTCGCGACCCAGGCCAGGTTCTAATCCAAATCAGCGCGCAACAGGGATGGAACGAAGAGGATGTTGAGCTTCTTGCATCGCTGACCGCTGAGCAACTGATAGCCATGTTCGACGCGATGAGAGGCCCCGAACTTAGACGTTCGATCCAGTTTGCCCACACACTCGCTAGGTCAGGCGTCGAACACGCGGAAACGCTCAGCGAGCGCCTTGCAGAGGCAATGAAGGCGATGGCGGCAAGGTCTTACCAGACGAAGCGCCGATTGAAGTCGTGGCGTGTTCCGCTTTGATCGACATATAGGGAGTTTCGAAACGCGCGGGTCGGTGGCTTTCAGCAAGGCAAGAGCAGACGTTGGCGGTAGCTGATGGAGCGACCGGCTTTGGTCGGCTGCTGCCGGCACCCGCCTCTGAATGAGTGTCAGCTATCCCCGCGACCTCGCTCTTAACCAGACAGTCGCCTACCGGCCCAAGGCAGTCTGCCGCGACTGCACGGAAAACAGGCGACAGCCGCCACCAGTGGCTTGCCAGCGTAACTTTACGAGCAGATTCTGCGTGGCCCGGTTTGGCGGCAGGACGATAGGGCGCACGCTGCGCCCGGTTCAACTTTCACGCAGGGGCACTATGCGAAGGCCTTCGTGCCGTCCGGCAGCCGCGATCAGCCCGGCGTCTTCGAGTGTCGTGGCGGCCTGCGAGGCGGTGCGTTTGGTCACACCCAGAGCGCGGGCGATCTCGGCGCGGGTGAGGGGGCCGAGCCCGGCGAGCAGCAGCCAGGCATCGTGGGCCCGCGACGAACGGTTGGTGCCAGCGAGACGCGCCTTGCCGAGGTCAGTCGCGGCGCGGGCGGCGATGATATCGGTGCGAACGGCGGTGGCGCCGGTGTGCAGCGCCTCGGCAAGGATAGTCGGGATGGCGCGCTCGCGCAGCGACTGAAACGCCTCGCGCGGGAGCAGGCCGGCAAGCGCGAGCGGCGCAGGTCCCAGCGCGAACAGCTGCGGGCGCACGGCGACCGCGAGCGCGGCGGCCCAGGCGCCGCCGCGCCCGGCGGGCCGGCTGTAGGCGCGGCCGCCAGCGATGTACGTTTCCGAGCCGCCTTCGAGGAAGCCGGTTTCGTCTACGGTGAGCTGCGTCACGAGCGCGACCAGCGCCGCAAGCGGATCCTCGCTCGGCAGCATTGCCTCGAGCCGGTCGAGTGCGGTATCGGCGAGGGCGTAGGCGCGCGCGAAGGTTTCGGGAACGCCCTTGGCGGCGAGCACGCTGCGGGCCGCGTCTGCGAGCGGCGGCGAGGCACGGCGGGTAATCCACGACAGGAAGTCGTCACGCTCGGCGGTGTGGTGAGTGCGCACCAGCTCGGCCGCGTGGGGGCCCGGATCGTGATCAGGGCCAAGGTTTTCAAAGGGATAGGCCTGCGCGTGACTGGCCCACAACCGGCGCAGCGCGCGGCCGGCAAGCACCGCAGCGTGGCGGGGCGAGATGAATGGCAGCGCACCATCAATGCGGGCGATCTCCAGCTGCCAGGGGCGGGGTGCGTAAGTCACGAGTAAGTTAGTATAGGAAACCTATAAAAGGTAAACTCTGCTTGTATGGTGGATATACTGTCCGATAAGTGTCCTTCACGGATAGGATGAATGGGGCTATGACGGTTTGTGTTTTCCGTGTGAAAGCACGAATGGAAGCGAAAGAGGCGGCGGGTGGAAGAACGGATTGACGAAGGGGCAGGGCGGCCGGGAATTTTGGGCCCGGTGAGCGCGCTGGTCATCCCCGGCCACCTGTCTCCGGCTTCCGCCCCCGAACTCGTCGAAGAAGTTAAGGCCGCCCGAGCCTATCGCCTGCGGTCGCGCAGCGCCAATACGCTGCGCGCCTACGCCAGCGACTGGCGCCAGTTTCAGGACTGGTGCTGGGGCAGGGGGCTCGAGCCGCTCCCGGCGGCTCCCGAAGTCGTCGCCACCTACCTCGCATCGCTCGCCCGCGCGGGCCGCGCGGACAGCACCATTACGCGCCACGTTGCCGCGATCGTCTGGCAGCACCGCCATGAAGGCCTCCCGCCGCCGACGGCGCACGACACCCACCAACTGATCGTCGATACGCTGTCCGGGATTCGCCGCGAACAGCGGGCGCGGCCCACCCGCAAGAAAGCGGCGATCAGCGCGAAGGATCTGGCGGGCATGATCGACAAGTCGGACGGGCTGAGCACGCGTGCAGTGCGCGACCGGGCGATCCTCGCGCTTGGCCTCGCCGCGGCGCTACGCCGCTCCGAACTGGTGGCCCTGCAGCTGGCGGACGTCGAACTTGTCGACGCCGGGGTGACGGTGCGCATCGGTCATTCCAAGACCGATCAGGAAGGCGAGGGGACTACCATCGCAGTGCCCGCAGGCAAGGTAGTGCGGCCCGCCGCCCATCTCAATGCCTGGCTAACCGTGCGCGGCGGCGCGCCGGGCCCGCTGTTTACCCGGGTTGGCACCAGGGGGGAATTTACGATGGAAGCGATGTCCGATCGCTCGGTAGCACGCCTCGTCAAGCGCTACGCCAGACTCCAGGGGCTCGATCCTGAGGTGATGGCGGGCCATTCGTTGCGGGCGGGGTTTCTGACCGAGGCGGCGCGCACCCGCGCCTCGCTCGCCAAGATGCAGGAGGTCTCGCGGCACAAGTCGGTGACAGTGCTGCTCGGCTATGTGCGGTCGGCCGAACGCTTCGACGATCACGCCGGCGCTGGGTTCCTTTGACCTATGATAGGTGCGTTACATAGAACGACCAATGCCGGCGTGCGCTATCGCGATAGTGATGGCTTCGATTGGGATTGGTATTATATTCACCTTCGCAGAATCTGCCCGGATCATCCGACTCTGCAGCCAATGTTCTTCGAACACGCCCCTCGCGGGACGGCTTACGCCGCACATGCAATCGGCAATCTCCCTCGGGCTTGTGGCAGCGAGGCCGAGGGCAATTCTTCCTGCAGCGAAAATTGGTGGAAGTCGTGCACGCGCAAAGATATGATCTCGTCTGTAGGATCTGCCCGGTGAATCCGTTCCTGCTTTGAGTGTTCTCCGAACACGCCCCCACGGGGGGCCTCCGGCCTGACAAGACATTGGTAATGCGGCCCCGCGTTTTGGCAGAAATGCGGGGTGCGTATTCGAGATGACTTTGCCCGGTCGCTGACGAATAGCCTTGAATGCCGGATCTGCCCGGTTTGCCCGTCTCGCAGCTGGTGTTCTCCGAATACGCCCCTCACGGGGCGCGTTCAGCGCACTTTAGAGCGGTATTTTTAGCTCGCTTTGTGGCAGCGAAGCGAGGAGATTCCAGTTCTTGCTCTAAATTTCTGAACGCAGCCATCCGGATCGGGATCGCGTTCCGGGAGTTTGCCTCCAACCCGCTCAAAATTTCGGCGAACGGGGTCGAACTACCGGTTTCCATAAGGTACTGATGGGTGAGGCCGCTTTCAGGGTTCCTTCGAAGAGAGCGCAAAGGTGACATGGTTGTCTCCATGCGCAAGGTTGCTCTTATTGGCACATGCAGTTCGTCCAGCTGGCGGCTGGCGACATGGATTGCATGATCCTTGAATGGCTGTCGCCGGTCGCCGATGCCGCGGTTCCTGAATTTTTCAACGCCATCGGAATAGAGCCAATACCGGCCAGGCTCCAGCCAGAGTCCATGCCGGGTGACGGCCTCGATCTTGAACGATCCCATTTCTTCTGAGCATTCGGACCGAAGCCAGGTGAGTACCTTGTCGAGGTGTTCGGTCGGAAGGGAGAAGTGGATAGAATCGATGTTCGTGTAGCAAATCTGGACATCGGGTGCGCACGCATGGATTCTCTCCATCATCGCGAGGAGGATAATACGACCTCGTGCGACTATGCGTTGCCCGAGAAGATGACACGCCGAGCCATCCCTCAGGTTAGGACCTTGCACAACCACGGCGTCCGCTTCTTCGAAAAGCCTGATGCCCCTTCTGCCCTGGAGCCATATTTCTGTTGCGGTGTCCGGCTCATCAAGGGGCACATCGATGCCATAGGTTCCCTTCATCGCATCCATCGCAAGACTCCTGGTCGAGAATTTGCGACGTGGTCTTGAAGGGCGGCTTGCGCTCGAAGCCATCAGCGTCGCAAGAAACTTTTCTCTATCTGCGAGCGCCTTGTTTCCTTGTTTGCGGTAGCTTTGCCGGTTGGCGAATGACCGCTGCACCTCCTTGGCCAAGGGATGGCGTACAGTTTTGTCGGAAACGACCGATTCCACCAGATGGATGGCTCGAAAATGTTTCCGGAAAAATTCAACCTCGAATTCGTTGAGGTCGACCTCAATCGCTTCGTCCAACCCGGTGCGGAGGTGACGACCGCAGTGAAAGCTGCGCAGCGGATTGTAGCGCGTAATGAAATCTGTTGAAGGACCTTCGAGAATACATTTGTACAGCCCGATCCCAAGGGTTTCGGTTTCATCAAGCCTTCTATCAAGGCTGATTAATCGAAGGTCCGCCGGTTTTGGAAACAGTTGTTGCATGCAGGCCGGATACATCCCGTTGAAATCGATCGAGATGACGCTCCGATCCTGTCGGCGTTCCTCAAGAATGTGAACATCCTGAATAGGCAGATGCCAAGCAGTGTAGAAGCGTGCATCGAGCAAACTTCTCCGACGGAGCGCATTGCAGATCGTGCTCCATTTCTCATCGCAGTACGATGTAGGCGAAACCAGATGGTGATGGTACCTGCGGACTATCGTTCGTAGTGCGTCAAAGCTTAATGCAGAGTCATTCAGATAACGCTGCTCTGGCAGCCATGGATGAAGGTCTTCAAGAACTGCCGGCGGTACGATGCCGGGATTGGCCAATGCAATTAGATCGGCTTCTCGACGGGTCAGTGTGATTGGGCGCGCTTCCGTGAGATTTCCATAGGTTTCGATAGGGCGCGTGCCGAACTCATCGGTGATCGTGTAAGGGTCTGCCGAGATAAGATGGAGCGGGCCACGCTGGCTCCTCGTGCGCTTTCGCAAAAGCACCGGTTCTCTGTCGTTTGGAAGGTCGCCTGAGCGGTGGAAACGGTAAGTCTTGTTCATTTTGATCTGGTTCTGTCGCGACCGGCTCGCCTCATTCTCAGGATACCGCAGTGGGTGAGTGCGAGCTCATTTACCAACGCAGCCCGATCCAATTCGCCCTGACCATCGGCAGTGGCGCGTTTCAGCGCATGGCGAATGCAAAAGGGATAAAGATTGGTGAGAGGCTGGATGTGGCGCTGGCTCCACCCCCGTATCGGCTTCCCATTGGGCACGATAGGATTGTCGCACCTAGCAGCAGCTGCTCTTTCTTTCTCGTAATCTAAAAAGAGCGATTTCAAATCGTCGATCGAGATCGCCTTGAGTTCCGCTACGGAAAAATGAAGGCGGGTGAGGGATAGGATGTTCCTCATGCCCGATCGGTCCAGATTTTTGGTACGCACGAAAAATGGCGGCCCATTTGTTATTTTGTGCAATGCAGATTGGACCTGCCCGGTTCTGCTATAGGCAGTCAGACCATTTCTGTCAGTATTAATCAGCGCTGATCGGACAACGTCCTCTACGTAGCGGGAACGTTCGATGCCTTCTGCCAATAGTAGCTGGTTTATCAATGCGCGGATGCCATGGGGAAGAATTGCCGTTATGGTCGAGGGATAATCGAGCTTTTCCCAGCGGGCATATCTGGCGATCGCATAGGATCGGCCCAGGTCGAGCAGGCCTTTCAAAAAGCGTCCTTCGGCATTTTCGTGGCCGATGGTCATCTCTGCCAGGTGCACGGCGTGGCGCCATTCTGACGGTGCGATGTTGCGATCGAAAAGATCTTTGGCCGAGGTGGCTTTTCCGCCGAGCAAGCGCAACTCGCCGATCTCTCGAAGTTCTTGCCTAAGCGCTGCCTCTTCTTCTTCCCTCTGGTTGGCCCGATTGATCGCGTCAATGTTGACGTAATTATCCAGATCGCCAACCCATACCAGCAAATCGTCGCCGCCGCTCATATGGCATCCTTCGTACGGATCGGATTTGATCGCGTTTCATCGGCTTTATTCTTGCTAAACGCGGGTTTGCAACAGCGTTCTATCCTGAAGAACCAGTGATCCGTTGGTTGAGGTGGCCCGGCACACAGCGAATGCCGTTACGAATCCAACATAGTCCTAGTCCGGATCAATGTGCAGTGCCGGGTTCCGCGATGGGAACAGGCTTGGACTGACCAGGGTACAGGGCCTCGCAGGTCATTGGGAACGACATTTGGATCGTACCGCAAGCCTTATTGTGGTCAAGCTCGCGAGATTAGGATCCTGGCGGGCAGGCTCTTATGGGCCAAGGCGACGGCATCGAAGCCGTCGCCCACTTGCTCAAGCACCGCCTCAAAGTTCGAAATCGTCGGGTCGGTGACAGAGCCTCAGATTAGCGGTTTTGTGTACATCCCTGCCGTCACTGAGTACCCATCTGAACGGCATCTTGAAATGCAACGAGACCATATGCGCCAAACGCCTTCGCCCGTTTCACCCGTGGTAAAGCACCTGATTCCGTAAACCTAGGACGACATACTGGAGCGGCCTTCGCGAGAACCGATTGGCAGATTAACACTTTTCGTTGATCGTGTTGGCTGATTAAGTAGAAGCTATAAGTCGCGCAAAGGGGGGAATTTTTGTCAGTTCACACGACAGCTGCGGCTTGGGTGCGCTTCCTGCGCAATTACGGCCCGATTCCGACCAACGACAATATGTATGATGAGTCGATTCAAAGGGCTTTGAAGCGACACAAAATTGCGCCGATCACGCTCCCGGCTCCGCTCGTAACGCGGCTAGTCGAGAACTTTCAAGCTGAGGCTCCTGCGTCGCACATCATCACGGGCACGGCGGGCGACGGAAAAACTTATCACTGCCGCGAGGTATGGGTCGCGTTAGGGGGCGATCCGGCGACCTGGAATAAAGGTGCGAAGGTACAGACCCTCGCTGTCGGCAGCCGCACGCTCGTCATCGTCAAGGACATGAGCGAACTGCGCGACGAAGAAAGCGCGCAACTAATCTCTGATTTTGCGCGCGATGTCGCCAATCGGCAGTCTTCGACCTTCTACCTCCTTGCCGCTAATCACGGGCAGTTGCTCGAAAAGCTGAAGTCGGCGCCCCACACGGCCGAAATCGAGCGCGTCACCACCGTCGTCGAAGAGCTTCTAGTGACGGGAATCAACCCGGACGCCGCCATTTCGGTTGATCTTGACGATCTGAGCCGATCACCCGCTGCCCAGATGATGACCACCATTATCGAAGAGGTGACAAGCCATGATGGCTGGGAGGGTTGCGGAAGCTGCGCGGCCAATATGGGCGACGCTGTATGCCCGATATATGAGAACAGGCGCCGGTTGATGGGCGAGGACGAAGGGGATGCGTTCAAGGGCCGCATCGCTGCGCTTATCGAGCTCAGCGAACGCAATGGGAGTCATTTCCCGGTTCGCCAACTCCTCGCACTGGTCGCCAACAGCATCCTGGGCCATCCCGAAGCGCGGGACGGCTTGATGAGCTGCGCCGAGGTGCCGCGCATCGTGCAGGAGGGCAGGGCCGACCTTGCAAGCATCTACCGGAATATATTTGGCGAAAATTTGCGACCCAGCAAAGCGGAAAAAACAGAGTTGTTCCGCAAGCTCAACACTTTTGGCATCGGCGCCGAAACGAGCAATCGCGTCGACAACCTCCTCGTCTACGGGGCCGACGATCCCGCCTATCGCGGAGATTATGAACGTCTGGTGCTGTCCGACCCGGTCTATGGTGCAACGCCTGCCTATTCGGCGGCGCAACGCGCCTATCTCGAAGGGGCTGAAACAACCGATCGCACGGCGTTCCTCGGAAATCTGCGATCCCAGCGACAGCGGCTGTTCTTCACTATGCCCGATGAACTTGCAGCGGACTACGACCTGTGGGATCTAACGGTCTTCCGTTATGCCGGGCTCTATCTCGAGGTTGCGCAGAAGCTGGAGGCCGGCGAGCAGGTGCCGCGCCAGGCGATCACTATGATCGTCCGCGGTCTGAACCGCATTTTCACGGGTATGCTAGTCCAGAACCAGGATGAACTCGTGCTCGCGACATCGGGCAGCTACTCGCAGTCCAAGCGCAGCCCCTTGCTCGACGAGCTAATATCCGTGCCCCGCCAGGGCGGCGAAGAGGTGACCGTCGTCGGCGATGGCGCGGGCGGTTTTTCCGTTTGTGTGAAGCTCGTCCGAGGGAGCGAGATCCCGCTGGTCAGCCTAGCCCTGTCGCCGACCCGCTTCGAGTTTCTCGGGCGTGTGGCCGAAGGCGCGCTGCCGAGCAGCTTTTCGCTCGAATGCCATGAGGATCTGCTGGCGTTCAAGGCCCGGCTCCTGCGAGAGACCGAGAACCGGCGTAAACTGGATGGCGACGAGATCGCCGATGGAGAATTGATGCTCCGTTTCATCGACCTTGGAAATGACGGCCGGGCGGTTGCGCGCCGTGTGATCGTGCGGGTTTAATCATGGAAATTCTTGCACGCCCAACGAGCTTCGACGATCGCACCGGTCCGGACTTCTGGATCGACGAGGCTATCTGGGGCCATCGCCTCTATGACGAACAGACCCCCTGGCTGAGCTTCCTGGAATTCATGACTGTGCTCCTTGCAGAGCACCGGGCGGGACGCACCTTGCGCGAAGAGGCGCTCAATAGCCTCTCTTATCGCCCGCAGCTCCAGTTGCGGCTGCGTAACCTGGTATTCAATAATCCGCACATCATGACGGTAATGGCCGAAGACCGTACCGACGAGGCAGCCTGGACCATTTGGCTCGCCAAGATGGCGGATACCGCCGGAGGGCTGGAGGAGCGCGACTTTTCCTATCTTCGTGAAAGGTTCGAGAGCTTTAAGGATTTCGCGGCGGTCATTGAATTCCTACAGGGCTCGGCGATCGAGGGGTCAAGCAACAAGCGCTGGAGCTCCAAGTTCGTCTTTCCCTTCGGCCCGAACGCCTTGTACGAGGATGTCAACGTCAATCCCCGTGGCGGGGTGACCAATGACCGGCGCTTTTTCGCCCGCACTGGCGAACTCCTCTATTTGATGCTTTGCCGTAGCCGTGAGGCTGACACGCTGCGCGGGCTCTTGGTATCTCGCTTCCTTGAAAATCCGGCGCCCTACGATCGCATGGCCGCCGCATTGCAGGGAGAGGCCCAATTCTCGAAAGGCGAGCGGGGGGGCGCTTATCTCCCTTGCTCGGCCCACCCCCTTTTCGATCGTCTGGCCGAGGACTGGCTTGCCGTCTTGCAGCTCCCCATCCCGGCTTATGACGCGATCCCGCACTTGGTTACGATGACCGGCCTCAACCTCATCCTGTACCAACTGGAACGCGCGCGTGAGGTGCTCGCAAGCGAACCGGTCCGCCTCGTCTGTGAGATCGTCTCCCCCAGGAAGTCGGTCGTTCGCGATCTTTCGGCCGATTCCTACCAGCGCAACAATGGTCTTCCGCAGCAGGCGGTCGAGCGGTTCGTGCGCCGCGTCGGCGAAACGGAAGAATGGGCTGCTGCCTGCGCGTCCGACGCCTCGGTCCTCCATGCCGCCGATATCCTGAAGAAGGCCTTCGGCTGGCCCGACGGCGAGGACGACGAACAGGTGCCGGACCCGCAAGTTCTGATCGACCGGCTCGCAGACAAGGCGATCAGCCGCCACAAGCAGCATATCGGCAAGATCCACATGACCTGGGCGCGAGCGATCGGTTTGTCGTCGCGCCGATCGAGCCGGCGCGTGCGCTATGCGCCGACCGACAGGCTGCTCAAGACCCTCGTCGCCTGCTGTGTCGGCAAGAGACTCGAGTTCAGGGACTTCCTGACCCTGTTGCACGAGCGATACGGGATCGTGATCGGCGACGGGCAGGCGCGCAATTACATCGATAGTGGCGACGCCGACCAAGAGGATTTTTCCGACAATGCCCGGCGCCTGGAGGAACGCCTGGCGAGCCTCGGCCTGCTGAAGCGCCTCTCCGACTCCTGTGCCTATGTTGAAAATCCCTTCCAGCGAGCCCAAGCCGCGTGACCCCATCTGATCTCATTGGCGCCGCCGGCGCCGCGTCCATCCGCCAGCGTCTAACCGCCCCTTCTGAGACCGAGGGGGTCGCACGCTATCTGCTCGACCGCCTGACCGGAGAGCAGGTCGCGGCGATCACGAGCGCGCTCCTGCAGGATCCGGCGACGGATGCGCTTCTCAAAATCGCGCTTCCCCGCTCGCTGGTAGGCGAGTTGGGTCTGCCCGATCATGTCGTGACCGACGAGCGGACCGTGGCGATCCGACACGCTGACTGCGACCGTCCGGCGCTGTTGATCGCCAACACTGACGACGACCAGGGGGCATCACTCGGCGACGTCATGCTGATAGGTGCGAAACAGCTTACCGAAGATCCTGAACCGTGGGTCGAGGCTGCAGCCGTCGGCCTAGGCTTGCCCGATAGCCAGATCGGCGCCTGGAAGGCGGCTCTCAAGGGTCTCAACGCCGCTGACGATTGGACGCTCCACCAGATCTCGAACTATGTCGCTCTCACACGAGAGAGGATCGCCGCGGAATCGGCGACGGTGCCCGATGCGTTGGGATGGGCGCTGCCCGCCCTGCATCTCCCACGCGACAGCGGCTATTTCCTGGGGATCCGGGACAAGGAGCTTGAACAATCGCGGCGCTGGAAGCGGTTGATCGAGAAACTCGTATCGGACCGAAAGCCGCTACTCGCGAAGCAGAAGCCTAATAGGCAGATCATCGAGAGCGACGAGTTGCGCTCGCAGTTCGAGGCTGTGCAGGAGGATATACCAACCGAAGTGCACGGCGCGATAGAGGCCTTCATCGCCGCGACGCCGGGCTGGAACGATGCCGCCGATGCGCTGTCTCAATTTGAGTGGGAGGCGCAAAGCGTTCTTCAGCTGTTTTCGGGGATCAAGCTCAAGAAGACAACGCTGCCGCAGGAGACGCTCGCCTTCTTCGAGTTCACGCTTCCGGACCGGCTAAGCCCTTCTGACGTCGAATATCTCGAAGCACTCAAAGGTCGTTCGCTCAAGGAGACGCGTGACGACGATCGCGACTTCTTCGAGGCGCACAGGGACGATCTGGGGCAGGACAAGACGCTGCGCGTCAAATGGGAGCGCTTCATTTTCGGTCGCCCGATCGAGTGCACCGATTTCCTCGAGGGATTGCTGCGCGCTTTCGAGCGCCTGTTCGGTCAGGTCAACCTCGCGGCCGGCAAGCGTACGCTCAAGGTTCGCGCGGCGCGGCGCAGGCCGACGCAGCTCCTTGATATCAATGCGGATGTGGGGCTTGCCTTCGGTCTGCGGTATCGCGGCCTGCCGGCGCTGACCGGGGCTGCGGTCGAATGGGACGTGCCCTTCCTCTTCGAATATGAGGAACTGCTCGACCGGGCGAAGAAGCGGAAGAAATATCGGCGCAACGAGTCGACGTCGCGTGCGGCCCTTCAGATCAAGTTCGACATCGTGCTCGAATGCGGATCGGAGCGCGCCACCGTTCAGCTGATCTGGATCGCGCGGCCCGGCGCGATCGGGCTTGAACTGCCCAAGGATCTCGGCCGGCTTGTCAAGCGGCCGATGACCCGTAGCAGCGTCGCCCGGCTCCCCGTCAGTCGCAAGGGGGCCTTGCAGTCGGTCTCTCTTGCCGATGTGGGGACGCTCCAGCCCGCCTTCGGCCAGGACGCGGGTTCGCTCATTCCGCGAACCAGCGCAGGTGAAGATCTTGCCAAGGCTTTTCTCAAGGCGCTGAAGATGGCGGGGCAGGTTGGGCGTATCGATACGGCCGGACTTTCCGCGATCGAGGCGGCTTGGTCCGATTTTGCCGGAAAATATATCGAGGCGATCACCGCCCTGCAGGCATCGGGCTTTGCCTCGCCGGCGTTGCTGACCCAAGCCGAAGCGTTCGGCGTGCTGCTCCACACACTTGGGCGGCATGCTGCGGGTGACCTCAATCGCCGGGACCTATGGGAGCCGGTGCTCAGCCTTGGCGTCATTCCCGTCACGGGAAGTGCGCCCTCGGCCATCGTGGCCCCCTGGCACCCTCTGCGTATGGCTGCCGGCGCCGTTCGGATGCGGTCGCTAGCGGGGCTCGCCGACTATCTCCTCTCGGACGTCGATGTGAATTTCGGCGACTCGCGCCTCTTTTTCTCGGATCTCCGCGATGAACTGGCGCATCCGCTCTATCCGGAAATCGCGGTCGGATATGACGGAGCGGAAGCCGTGCTCCTCGCGGAGACTGGCACGATCAATGATTATAGCCTGCTTGAGCGGCCGGTCCGGGATCCTTCCGAAGGGACCACCGATGTCGATCCGGCCGAAGCCTCGCGGCAAATCCGGGGGCTTCTCGAGCGGTATCTTGATTTACAGCCCCATGAGCGCTCGAACCTGAGTATCATGCTGTTCAACTGCGATGCGGCCGGTCTGCCGCTTGCGACCGTCAACAGCCTGAGCTCGGTCCAGGACCAGGAAGAGGTCCATTGTAACGTCCTGGTGCGCCATCGTGACCGCTCGAGGCTCGCCCGAGTCTACGGCGAACTCCTCGACCGGTCTGAGGGCGATCCCGACGCGGTCGTGGTGAGCGAGACGTCGCGCAACTTCATGTCCAAGCTGCGCATCGGTGTCTTGCTGGACAGCGGCGCGACCCGTCCCGGCAGCCCGGCGCGCGAGATCGACGTTGCCTTCCTTCACGATGTCGTGTCACGCCAGGCGCGCGAACAGTGGTTCGCCGTTCCGGCCACAGAGAGCAATCCCACGCTTCTCGAACATGTGCCGGCGCGGTGGTCCTATCGCCGCGTGACGGCCGAGGATGAGCTGAAGGCGACCGTCTACCTGACCTGTCCCCGGCAGCCTGAAGCAGGCTGGGCCTATGTCGATGCCGTGGCGAATGTCATCCGCCGGCAGGCCCATGGGAGCCACGAGCATTATCTACCGGCGCGGCAGATCTCGTTCCAGGATTCCGGTCTCAAGGCGATGTTCGACGAGGTGCATGAGCTTGCCGAGTGGGTCGCGACCTATGACGACCTGCTGGACAAGCGCCAACTCGCCGCGCAAGGCATCAATGTCATCCGGTATCGTCGCCAGCGCACGCATGGCCGCAACATGGTGGTCTCGTCGACTTCGGAACTGCGGATCCTCAACGTCCTCGTGCGCCGCCGGCTGACCGAATTGTCGCTCGGCCTTGACGATGATCGCCTCTCGAAGCTCGCAAGGCGGCTGATCGAGGACGCCAATTCGATATCGGGAGATATCGTGCTGCGCGCGGCTAAGCGCGGCGTGTCGGCGGGCGAGCTCATTGGGCTGGTCCTTAGCCGGGCACTTGTAGCCGAGGAGCTCGGCGCGCAACCGGCCGTTGCCTGGTTCCTGCTCGACGATTATGCTGAGTGGCTGGGCCAGCGCGAAGAGGGCATTGCCGACATCCTCGCCTTGTGCCTGGTAGGGGGCGAGGGCATGGAGCCGCGCCTGCGCGCGATCGTCACAGAAGCCAAATATGTCGAACAGAGCGGCGCTGCCGAAGCGACCCGCAAGTCGAGACAACAATTGCGCCAGACAGTGGCGCGCATCGATGACGCGCTGTTTGGGGACCCGGGCCGTCTGGACCGCGATCTGTGGCTCTCGCGCATTGCCGACCTGCTGCTCGACGGCACGGCCGCGCTGGGGCAGGCCAATCTGCTCGAGCAGGTGCGCGACGGAATCCGCCGCGGCGCAGTCCCAATCGACCTACGCGGTTATTCCCATATCTTTATCACCGGTCCTGCAACCGATGGGAGTTCGCTCGGGGAGCAGGAGAGGGTCGCGGATGTCCGTGGCGGTCTTCAGGAGACATTTTCGCGCGAGGGTCTTCGCCAGCTGCTCAAGGCCTATGAGGCGGGACAGCCGCTCAAACCCGTACGCTCGGGTCTCGGAGAAAATGATAGCTGGGACCAACTGGCCTATCGGGATCCCGCGCCGCGGGTGGACTGGACCAAGGATGTGAACGTCGAGCCCAAGGCGGCCATTGCCCTGGAGGCGATACGCCACGACTATGATGACGATGATCTCGAGGAGGAAACAGGCCCGGTTGCCTACGCGCAGGTTCCAATAACACCGCCTTCACAGCCTTCTGCCCTCGCAGCGGACGCGCAGCCAGAGCCTCCGGGCGAACCGCCAGCCCCCTCTATCGCGGATACCACTGCGTCCGAGCCGTCCCCCGTAGAGCGCCTATCCGCCGCAGGTTCTGCCACTCCAGCTTCAGAACCCACTAGGCTTCCTTCCGGCGGCTTATCACCGTTCAGTGCATTGGTCGCGACGCGCGCGCAGCGCGCGCAGGAGGATTCGTCGGATGATCAGGCCTGGCTAGAGGCCACGGCGCAAAAGCTGCGCTCCGCGCTCATGGGATATAATCTGCAAGCCAAGGTGCTCGGCACGCGGCTAACGCCCAACGCGGCGCTGATCCGCTTTATGGGAAGCGACCGGCTTCGCGTGGAGGACATCGAGGCGAAGCAATCGGCGCTTCTGACCACCCATGGCCTGCGCCTGATTTCTGTTTCGCCGCATCCTGGCGAGATCGTTGTCGGAGTCGCGCGGCCGCAGCGACAAATCGTGTCCTTGTGGGACGTGTGGGGGCGTCGCGAGCTCAACCGCAACGCGGCAGGGGTCAATGCCTCCTTCGTGCTCGGCCTGAAGGAGCTCGACGGTGACATTCTCTATCTCAATCTGGGTGGGCCCTTCGCGGGCGGTCAGCAGCACGAGCCGCATACGCTCGTTGCGGGCGCAACGGGCTCGGGCAAGTCGGTACTGATCCAGGCGCTGCTGCTCGACATAGCGGCTACCAACCCGAGCGCGCTCGCGCATATCCATCTCATCGATCCCAAGATGGGAGTGGACTATGCAGCGATCGAACGGCTGCCTCATCTGCAGGGCGGCGTAATCGTCGACCAGACGCGGGCCGTCGAGGTCATGGAATCGCTCGTGGCCGAAATGGAGCGGCGTTATGAGCAATTCCGTGTCGTGGGCGCGCGCGACGTCCGGGCCTACAACACCAAGGTGAGCGTGGCCGAGCGGCTGCCCTATGTCTTCCTGATCCACGACGAATTCGCCGAGTGGATGCTGACGGATGACTATAAGGCGGCGGTCACATCTAATGTCTCGCGCCTCGGCGTAAAGGCGCGTGCGGCTGGGATGCACCTCATTTTTGCGGCGCAGCGACCCGACGCGAACGTGATGCCGATGCAATTGAGGGATAACCTCGGCAATCGGCTGATCCTGAAGGTGGCAAGCGTCGGGACCTCGGAAATCGCGCTCGGTGTGAAGGGCGCGGAACAGCTCCTCGGGCTTGGTCATCTGGCCGCGCGCCTCAGCGGTGAGCCGGCGATTATCTACGCGCAGGCGCCGTTTTTGTCCGACGACGATATCGACGCGGCGGTCGATGCCATCATCGCCAGCGACGGAACTTCAGAATAGGGAAAGCGGGGATGCTCTGACGGCGGATCGTCGCCTGTTACGCTGCTTCTATTTGTGGCAGATGACGCAGCTGCTCGATCCCTCATCGACGCCATAAATGTCGTCGAGGGTCGGAGCTGGCTTTGCCGACAATGGGTTGACGCGGCGGTTGCGAAGCAACCGTTCGCGCCGCTTTTGATAGTCATCCTTGATCTGCTCGACGCGCTTGGGGGCGAGCAGTTCGGTCAGGCTCTCGCCCTGCGTCCAGGTGAAGGGCGAGCCGTCGCGTAGCGCCGTCTTCTCATAGTCCACGGCTTCCTTGAACCGATCGGGATGTTCCTCTGAAAGACGCACCCATTCGATCTTCTGCTGGAAGAAACAGAAGGTGCAGCCCGAGCGCGAGCGCCACTGGTAATATTCCGGCTCGCCAACATCCGAATGCTGGAGAATTTCGAGTACGCCCGCGCGGTCAATGCCGGCGTCGCGCAGAGGCAGGTGTACGCGCATATTGGCGTGGGTCGCCTGGTAGCCTTCGCGGCTCGGCTCGTCAGCACGAATGGCCACATAGGAATGGACGATCGTTCCATCGTCGAGATCCTGTCGCAGCCAGTGTTCGAGCGGCCGCAATTTGAGCTGGCGCGTGCACCAACGGGTTCGCGGGGATGGCAGAAAATTGCCATATTCCTTGAGCCAGAAGTCGAAGTCCCGGTCAGGGTTCAGGCGCGCGATCGACCGTCCGAGAAAGCCTTCGAGCTTGTCGAGGAACTTGTAGACCTCCGGCAGCTCCTTGCCGGTGTCGGTAAAGAAATATTCGAGCGGCAATTCGGGATGATATTGCCGCATATAGACTGCAAGGGCTGCGCTGTCGCGGCCGCCCGAGAGGCCCAGAATATGACGTTCCCTGGTCATGCCGCCTCCACTTCATCGTCGGCTTCGGCAGCCAGCATTGCCACGGCTCGTGCGAGCGCCGCCAGCCTCAGGCGTCCCGATTTGTCATCAGAGCGCAGCTCTGCGACGACACGGTCCGCGAGCGTCGCCGCAGCCTTTTTTTCCTTTTCGCTCAGCACGAAGCTGCGCATCAGGGGCGGGGTCTTGGGGTCGAGGCCGACGACAAGCGCGAGTGCTTCGGTATGGGACTTGCGGTCCCGGACCACCGCGAGGGCCTCAAGTTCACGAAAACGACGGCCGAAGCGCGCGATTTCTGTAAGTGCCTCTTCACGATCCCGGTCGGACCAGTTGCGGGCGGGCCGATGGAGGAGCACGCTCACAAGGCTTTCCAGATCGCCGGTACCTTGCTCGATCGCGCCCGCGCGATCCGCGAACGCATCGAAGGCATAGTCGTTCGTCAGGCCCTTGATGGTCGCGGCCCGCTCGGAAATGCCTCCAAAGCTGTCGACATCGATCCCGAGGGCTCGTGCCAGGGCCTGTCGCAGTTCGCCAAGGAGATTCGAATAGCTCGTCTCGCAGGACACAAGACCTTTGAAGACGAGGTCTGGTGAAAGCCGATCGCCGAACGCTTCGGGCAGGGCGTCGAACAGAAGAGCTTCCGGATCCTCGGCCTTCAGGACCACCGAGCGAACCTTGCGCGCATCCCCATCCAACCGGCTCGTGCGCGTGGCATAGTCGGGGAGCGCTTCAAAACGCTGGAAGAGCGCAGCGGCGACCGGCAGCGATCCCTCACTCGACGTGCAGCCCAAAAGCTCCCCAAGGCCACTCAGGAATGCCGTTTCGCGAACTGATCGGTCTATCCGCCGCAGGCGGAACTCGGCTGGGTTTTGCAGCAATTTGTCGACGACCACGTCGTCGATCGCCGTCTGGTAGATGCCGTCGATGTAGATGGCGACGGTGTCCCGCCTCGCCAGCATATAGGCGAGCGCCAGCACGGGCATCACACCAGCTTTGAGCCCGTAGGGTGGCTGCGCCCAGTGGTTGAAGACCACGTCGAGACCATCCACCCCCATCTTGTCGATGAGATCCCAAGCTGGTTGCAGGGATTTACCTTCGGCGCTGTCGTCGGGTTCACCGAAGGCGAAAGTCTCGTTGACAGTGCTGCGATGCAGGCCGAACGGCTTGAGGACTGTCAGATAGAGGCCAAGCTCGGCGGGGTAACCCGTGATCCCGAGATCGGATTCTGCAAAACGGCTGACCATGGCGTGGGCAAGATCCCTTAGTGCCGCCATGGCGTTGGACGAGGGTTTGTCGCGCTGGAGCAACTCGCTCTTGAGAATGGGTGCGGACGGATAACCGGCGTCGGCCAGCGCGCTCGCGACAACCGCAAGCGGCTCGCGCCATCCCTTCGTGGGGGCGGGGGCGAGAAACCACCTCGCCGTTTCGAGCGCCCCTTCGAGGGTGCGGTGGAGTTCGTCGATGCACAGGGACTGGCGTGCGGCGATTTCCCGGCGCGCGATCCTGTCCCCCTCGAGCTGGGGATGGTCCCGGATCACGCGTTCGACAGCGAGTAATTCCGCAGCCGAAGAACGCAGCGCGAAACTGTCCGCCGCCGCTCCTACCGCTATCACGCAGCCATTGCGCTTGAGGAGTTTCGCTGCCGCCTTGGCAAGAGCGTCGAGGTCGGACGGCTGGAGCGCCCCGTCGCTGAGGGTCAGAGCGAGCAACCCGCTTCCGCGCTTACTTCGGGCGAGCAGGGCGGCGGCGAGAGTTTCGGCGGTTTCATCGGCACCGACGATCTGCAGTGCGACCTCGAAGGTCCGGAGTGCCCCGGACATAAAATAATGCCGCTTTGCGGTCGCGAACCCGAAGCCTGCGCGCTGGGGAATATGTTCGAGTTGCCGGTTGTCTATGGGCGTGGTTGCACGGTTAACTGCGTCTTCCAGATCGAAGTCGCTCCCGGCGAAAAGAGCGTATCCGCCCAGTCGGGGCTGGCGGATTAGCACCGCCCAGTCGAGGAGATCTTTGATCGCCGCGGCCCGTTCGGGCTCCGGGACCATCGGGTGCGCGGCGGCGAGGAAATCGTTCGCAAGTGCCAGGCCCGAACCATTACGGAAGAATTCGATGACCGCGGCGGACTTGGTGAGGGCGACATGGAGCGGTCCCCCTTTCGCTCCGGCCCGCTCTATCGCCTCGAAGGCAAGGCTGAAGCGGCTGCCATCGGGTCCGCTCGCGAGCGCCATACCGAAGTTGGCGGAGAGATAATCCCACAGCATGGACGGGTCATAGGTTCCTGCTCCCACCTTGGTGGCCGTGAGGAACTGCTGGAATCCGGCGGGTTCTGCGGAACTGAGGAAGCCAAAGACGCTTCGCTCATTCTGCGCGAAGCGCGCACGCGAAACCGGCCCCAGAAGCAGTGCTGTGACGGGATTGAGCGGCCAAGTGTCGGCGAGGGCGCGGGCAAGGCTTTCCGTTTCCGTTGGCCGGCGCTTTGCCACGGCCTCAGATACGAGCCGCGCATTCTCGAACGCGATAGCGGGCGGCGTGCTGGCAATGGCTCGCCCGAGGAGTGCGACCGTTTCGTCCGCGCCGCTGAGGAACGCGATATCCTGGTATCGGCCCTGGACCTTGGCCCATTCCTGCCGGGCATCGCGCGCTGCGCGAGCGGCATATTGCTCGAAGGACTGGTGAAGGATACCGATGACGACAAGCCTGCCGTCGCTGCGTGATGCCCGCTCCGCGAGATCCTGAAGCAGATGCACGTCACCGCCCTCGAGCGCCTCGTGCTCGAGCATTTTGCCGAGTTCGTCGAGGATCAGGAGTATTCCGCTCGCGCGCTTTTTCTGTGCTGACAGGAGGGATTCTATCAGGTTGTCGTCGCTCTCGCCACAGCGCAGCTTTGTCTGGCCGTCCCATCCCAGGCTTTGCGCTGCCGCCTCAGTGATGGCTTCGCGGAGCCGAACCCGCCCGCCGGTCACGGCGACGACTTTCCAGTCGCCTCCGCGCTTGGGGAATGCTTTTGCATAGAGCTCGCTGAGCTCTTCACCGGCAATTTCGCGGGCGATCTTCCGGTTAGCATGAGGCCCTGCGACCAGATTGGCCAGAAAAAGCGCCGCGCTCGACTTGCCACCGCCATAGGGGCCGGTCCAGGTGAAGGCGCCCTGCTGGCTCTCCATCTGGCTTTCGGCGAGCAAGGTCAGCGCCTTGGCAACCGTCGCCTGCAGGACGTAACCGACGAGCGGCGGCGTGCCGTTGAGATCGGCATCCAGCCTGGCCGAACGCGCGAAACGCCGGTCGATCGCGACCTGTGTAGCAAGTGCCTTCATGCTGCGGCTTTCCAAGCCGTTCCCGAGCGGTAGGCGGCGGGGACCAATCTTCTCGCGTCGATGTCCCTGATCTTCTGGATCTGTCGCAGCCCGGCGGTATCGACCCATTGCCAGGCACCATCGGTCACGTCATCAATTCGCATAAGGCGGGTAACCACGCTGTCTTCGTCGAGCTTGAAGACGCGCCCCGGTGATCCTAGCGCATAGCAGATCTGTTCGGCAGTTAGGGTCGTGGCACCGCCACTGCGTTCCCAGAAGGCACCAAGGGCATAGGCGAAAATGGCGTCGTGCAGCGTTGGTTTTGGCCCCCGGACGAATTCATACCAGCCACCTAGCCGCGCTTCGCGGATGAGGGAGAGCTCGGCGAGCAGCGGTTCGGCAGCGTCTTCGCTGAATGTCTCGCCTTTGCGCACATAGCTGCGCAAAAAGACTTCGATGTCGCGTTTCAGCGTACCGCGCGTGGCGCGCCAACCGTTGGCGGTGACGGCGGCAATCAGTTCCTCAAGGAGGTTGGCCGGATCGAAGTCAATCGCGTTTAGGATATTGAAGGCATAAAACGCCGTCGTGGCCTTGGTCTGGATGCTCGCGATATGCCAATGGACGAGCCAGATAGATGCGGCCTGTTCAAGAAAGGGGTCTAGGCCGTCATCGGCTAGAATGGCGTGGCCGAGCATGGTGGGCCGGATTATCCGGTCCGCCTCGTCGAACAGGCCTGAGGCATTGGCCCAATAACGCATCGAATTGGCCATGTTGCGGCCGACGCCGAAGCGCGCTATGGCCTCTTGTTCCTGGAATGTTCTTATAGGAGCTTCAGCACCGACGGCGTCATACGCTTTTTTCAGCCACAGCAGTCGGAGCGGGAACGTTTCATGTCCCGTGAACTGCACCTTCGAATCAATTTTCAAATCATCCCGCGCCATGGAAATGTGCTACTGGCGAATGTCACCAGTAGCAAGTCCGCATCGGTGGACGGCCTCTACAATCTGTTCGGCAGCATTTCGAATTTCCTGTTCACCTGTGTAGCGATTGCAGAAAAGTCGAATGACAGATCGAGCCTTTTTCTCTGGAAAACCAATAGCTTCAAGCACATGAGATGTCCGAATTTGGCCTGATGTACAGGCCGACCCGGTCGAGATTGCCACTGTTCTAGCGAGTAGTGCGCTCAAAATGTCCCCATCGGCGTCAGAAATGGCGATTGCAGCGCCTCCGGCGATGCGTTCGGCGTCGCCGCTAACGATCGAGAAGCGAAGCTGGGCTCGGCGCATTTCGTCGAGAAGCAGACCAAGCAGACCGTTCCCATGCTCTGCGTCCATGGCAAGGCTCGCCTCGGCCAAGCGAGCCGCCGCCCCGAACCCCGCGATCAGGGGCACGGGCTCTGTGCCGGAACGCAAGCCGCCTTGCTGATGACCGCCGAACAATTGCGCGTCAGGTCTGATGGCGGCCGCGGACACGTAGAGCGCGCCGATGCCCATGGGACCGTAGCATTTGTGCGCTGACAAACTGAGATAATCGATGTCGAGATCGATTACGTTGACCGGGATCTTGCCCACCGCCTGGGCGGCATCGCAGTGGACGAGGCCGCCGGCCTCGTGAACGATGTCCGCTGCCTGGGCTACGGGCTGGATTGTCCCGAGTTCGTTATTCACAAGCATTATCGACCCGAGGGCGATGTCGTTGCCCGCAAGCGCGCGCAGGGCGGCAATATCGGTGACGCCGTTTGGCGTCACGGGCACGATCGTGGCGACAAATCCCTCGGCTTCGAGCTGGCGCACGGGTTCAATCACCGCCTTGTGCTCGATGGCCGAAAGTAGAATGCGCCGCCTATGCGGAGCTTCGCGTGCGATGGCGCGTGCGGCGCCGAGCAAAGCGAGATTATTGGCCTCTGTCGCGCCCGAGGTGAAGATGATCTCGTCCGGTGCGGCGCCGATCAGTGCGGCCACCGCCGCCCGGCCATCAGCCACCATCCGCGCGGCTCGTTCTCCCGCGGCATTGGGCGAACCGGCATTACCCGGCTTAGACCACGCGGATACCATGGCGGTCTGGGCCTCTGGGGCAAGCGGCAGGGTCGAGAAGCCGTCGAGGTAGATAGGATCGCTCATAGACTGCCGCTCTTAATGGATTTCGGCAAATGTACCTCCCAAAACATTCGTACCAGCATAGTACATTCAAGGCACCAAGCTACGAGGCGGGGGCCCCAAATATAACGGGCAAAGATATACGCTCTCATGACTGCCATCCGAGATACTGACCAAGTTTACCCCTTCGCTGGCCGCAAGACCAGCGTTCGCATTGACCTTGGCGGGTGTGCCGCGGACGCCTGATCGACGACGATTGATCATGCTCTCATCCGCGGGTTGGTTACCGCACTACCCGTATCCGTCGCTGGGCCTATCCTCCGTCTAAGTTCGGGCGTCGGACGAACCTGCCCCACCGTATACCGTGGATTGCCCATCACAGTCGGGTGCCCGCGGCACGCCAGCCAAGGCTATGCAGCTGGTGCGCTGGCGCCTCCTCTCGCGATCGTTGTACGTCGATCAGCCAGCCACCGCCGGTGACACCCGACGGGCGATGTCCCAGGCATAGCCGACCAGTTCACGCGCGATTGCAGTGGTCACCTTTGGCTGTGGTTTGCCGGCGGCGGCCAGGCGCCGGTAGCGCTGACACAGGCGAACCTGTGCCTTCCACCCGATCTCTTGGATATCCTCGGGCATCTCGATGACCCGCTCACGATAGCGGCGCTCCTCGCGTGCGGGCAGTCGATACGACCAGCCAGCCTCGATCAGCATGGTTCGTGCCTGCGCGTTGCCCGCCCGCGTGATCCTGCCGCGTTTGGTCCGGGCACCGCTGGAGTGCTCGGACGGCACCAGGCCGACATACGCCATCAACTGCTTAGGATTGTCGAAGCGGGTGAGATCGCCAACCTCGGCCACCAGCGTCGCGGCGCTGACCAGCCTGATACCGCGCAGGACCTGTAGATTGCGGACCAGCGGCGCAAAACACCATGCGTCCACCGCTTCAGCCAGCGCCGCTTCTAAGCGCCCGACCCGTGCCTGCGCCTCCAGCACCCGCTTCTGCATTTCCTCGAATGCCAGTTGCTGATGGGGAAAATCGAACCGCTGCTCGGACAGCCACCGCCAGTACATCTTTGTCCAGGCTGCCTTGCCGCCAAAACGACGATCGTGTCGCAACAGGAAGCTGCGCACCGTTTGCTTGGCCCCGATGGCATCGTCCTGCGCATTTCGTCGAGCGCGGATGAGATCGCGTACCGCCTCATGCGCTTCGTCCGGCACCCAGATCGCCGTGAGTTCGCCGGCGCGTAAAAGCCGCGCCAGCGTCATTGCGTCACGTCGGTCCGTCTTCACATGGTCGCCCGGGCGTCGCGGCATCATTGAGGGGGCGATGACGATGCAATTCTGTCCCAGCTTTGTCAGCAGTCGATGCAAACCATACCCACAGGGACCCGCTTCGTAACAGACATTCAACGTCACGCCCGGTGACGTCAGCCGCTTGACCAGTTTCCTGACCGCATCGTCCTCATTGGCGACCGTGCCGACGAAACGCACCTCGCCTCCGCGTTCCCCTTCGGCAACTGCGACCGCAATGGTCTCCTTATGAACGTCCAGACCAACATATTTCACTGCCTTCACCATGACTCGCCTCCGCTGCTGAAAAATCCATCATCAGCATCTCAGATTTGAGCCACCGAGGCTCTGGCAGTCATGAGAGCGTAGGATTTCGCCCCCTCCCGCAAATGACCCCTTATTGACTGACCGTTGCCCATGATCGCGATCCGATGGATTTGATTTGCGCAGGCTGTGCGATGAGCCAGTTCCAGGCGTCGCAGCATGCATCCACGATGGCGTCGTAAGTATCGAAGACGCGATTGCTGAGGTTGTTGCTGCGCAGATAGGCCCAGACGTTTTCTACAGGGTTCAGCTCCGGGCTGTATGGGGGCAGGTGGAGCAAGGTGATGTTGTCCGGGACGCGCAGCTTGTCGTCGGTCTGATGCCATCGTGCGCCGTCGACGATGAGGACGGCATGCGCGCCAGGCGTCACGTTGGCGCTGATTTCGAGCAGATGCAGGGGGCGTTTGCGGGAGGGGGCGGAATCCTACGCCAAGCTCGCCCAGATAGCCGGCGCGAGATCTTACTTGTTGCTGCCTTCTACGGTCGCGCCAGAAAGGCGACGGCTCAGTTCTATCCGGCGAT
>Ga0209024_1000636_pt1 | contig 50185 bp, 39 predicted proteins | sample AutmiccommunBRH5_FD_187380 | JGI IMG/M metagenome (GOLD analysis project Ga0209024, IMG submission 187380) | Deep subsurface microbial communities from Mt. Terri, Switzerland - Autotrophic microbial communities BRH/5 (SPAdes) (version 2) | ecosystem: Environmental > Aquatic > Deep subsurface >... | reverse complement strand
ATTGAGCATCCCAAGGTTACAACAGACATCGAGGCCAAAGTACAGTCCAAATTGAATCTATATCCGATTGATGGTCATTGTTTTACGAATATATCGCTAATCTCTTGGCCGATATTCGGTTACCCTGGTGCCGGACCGAAGCTCAGCCCTCTCCAAAAGGGGGCGACGACGCGCCTTGGCTGGTCGACCAATGGCGTCGACTCTCCCTCCAGACGACGAACCCGGAGTGGTCTTAGTGGGTTCCTTCAAGGGTGATCCAAGACGCCCCGGATAAGGGGGCGAAGGGGCCCGACGGGGTATTTCTTCGGACCCCGTTAAAACGTATCCAAAGCGCCGCCATAGACCCCCGCAAGTGGGGGACGTGAAAACTTTCTTCTTGGTTAACCAACCTCCCAAATGGCCGGGAAAAAAACGTCTCGGAAGAACAATTCCGGGGGTCTCGGACCTCTCGCTTTTCGGGGTACAAAAGTGGGGAGGTCGAGGGCCTCCCTGATGTCCTTGAATCGCCCCGTCACGAGCCACCGGTTGAACGCTGTGGCAGTCGATTCCATACTACGTGTCGTCGTGTTCTGGGGGGTACTTTTTCGGGTGTGTTTGTTCGCTTGCAAAGGTTGCCACGAAGCCCGGGGCGTCGTGCCCTTTCGGATGGATATGAAGGACATTCAATGTCTGGTCTGGAACCTCGAGTGGGCTTCCGTGAGGTCGAAGCGAGGAAAGATGATGCAAGGCGTTCTCGCGGCTTCGCGAGCGCATGTAATGTGCCTTACCGAGATCGAGCAGGGCATGTATCCGGCGGAGGGACATGTGGTCGAAGCCGAAGCCGACTACGGGTACCCAAACCCGCCGGGCAGACGGAAGGTAATACTCTGGAGCAAGTCTCCTTGGTCGGGACTCCATCTTCACCCAAGCGGGCGCATGCCGGGCGGTCGATTTGTAAGTGGCGTTACCGCGGGCATCCGCTTCGTCGGCGTCGGTATTCCATGGCGTGATGCTCACGTCTCGACCGGAAGACGCGATCGTCGTCCGTGGGAGGAACACTTAGCGTATCTCGATGAACTCGACGTGTATCTGGGGGACGTTTCTGCGGGGCACGAGCCGATCTGTGTGTGTGGCGATTATAATCAGCGCATTCCGCCGCGCAGGCAGCCGAAGGGAGTTTACGAAAAGCTCTCGCAGGTTTTCCAACGTCACTCCCTTTCGATCGTGACGGCAGGCCAAAAAGACGAAGAGGACAAGCTGCTCATCGACCACTTGGCGGTCGGTTCGGGCATCCACGCTTCAGTCGAATACATCATTCCCAAAACGGGGGATGCCGGCATGAAACTCTCGGACCACTCAGGTCTCGCGTGCTCACTATCGGCGTCGGTTGTTTGAGCCGCCAAACCCGTAGACGCTACAACTCCAACGCCTCGCTCACGACGCCTCCAGATTTTGCTTCGCGAGCCCGGCGACGGATCCCGAGGCGCCAACCAGAGATGCTGCTACTGCCCCGATTATCGCGACTGTTCGGGCCCCCATACTGGCAGACCCACAGAAAGGAGTGCAGCCTCCGCGACAACCTCAGCGGTATCGGGATCCCAGTAAAGCGTAAGTCCCCATAGCTGCGAATTATCGTTACCGAAGACCTTCAAGCTGACGTGTGAAGGCAAACCGGAACGAAGTTGGTCGGTCACTGCTTAGAATCCGTCCGTGGCTTGGACCGCTGCGTCGATCGGCTAGCTTTTACCACGAGCCTCGACGAATGCGAAGTGGAGATGTTTTGCGCAGGCTACGCGATCGTTACGTCGAGGGCCTTACAGGCAACACCTCCTCTGCCCACCATGGCATCGGGTTATTGCGGTAGATGACATTTTCTTTAGCCACAGCGGCAACGGGGCGAAACGGGGTTCGGAATGAGGAGTTGTCGATCAGGATGGCGAAATCGACAAACGTCAGAGCACTAGCAACGTTTGCGCGCATCCTGTCGTAGCGCGGGCCGATCTTCTCCGGCGGAACGTCGTGGCCACCGATTTGCACACGGGTTTCGACGCGCATTGCGCTGAGTTGCGCTGAATCCACGCAGACAAAGATCATGACCACGAGATAGCCCGCGTTCTGAGTTTCCCTGAGAAAATTGACTTTCGCACCTACGGGATCCGAGAACACCGTTTCGGTGATGAAGCTTTCGCGATTCTCCACCATCTGGCGGCGTCTTTGTTCGGCAAGCTTCGCCGCAAGCCGTTCGGTCGATTCGCCCGCAGGCGCTCCGGCGTCCACAAGCTCTTTTCCCAGGATATCCGCGTTGATAAAGGGCAGATCGAGGCCGCTCAAACGGCGTTGATAGAAGGAACTCTTTCCGGCCCCATTTGGCCCCACTAATACGATCAAGACTGGCTCGTAGCGTTGCAGTAGCTCAGCCAGATGCCGGAAAACAGATTCGGGAGTAGAGTGCCCCACGTCCTTCAGTCCGAGGATTCCGTTGCGGTTGCTGTCACGTCCACGTTTTCCTGGCTCCCGTCGGGGTTCAGGCGCAGGATGCGTTCTGCATCACCGGGTTCGGAACCGTAGAGCGGAATGCCGCTTTCGCTAATCTGTCGCAGCCATGCAGCATCGGCGGGTGACGGGCTCAGGCACTCACTCAGAGCCGAGGCAACTTGTTCCCTTTGCTCGGATGTCGCTACGTCGCCGATTCTCATCGCATCGCTGGCCGGCCGCCGGAGGAGCTGGCCGACGGTTTCTCCGGGCAACCGTGCCTCGACGGCCCGGCCGAGGGAGGCCCAGTGCTCGATCTGCGCAGTGAGTGAGCGGTGAAAAACGCGGGCCGAGCTTCGTGCCTCCTCCACGAGCTCTCCGGAAAGTTTCACAGGCATCGATTTACTCATGCACACAAGGTAGCATTTTACTACCTTTAGTCAAGGGAGCATCCCATAGCATGCAAGAGCGAGGCGACCAATGCGACACAAGGCTGACCTGGAGGACGTGGGGCCATTAGATGTTCCGATCACGCTTCTTGTAGCTTGGCCTGCGTTTCCTCGACTAGCTTCAGCCATTGATCCTTGTTCCGAAGAATATCTCCGACCCTGAAGTCGCTTCCGTCGATGCGTTGAATGGTCGTATGGAAGCCATCGTTCGTGGAAACGCGGACCGTGCCTCGATCAAGCAAACCAGCTAGCCTGTCGATATATTCACGGCCTTCCTGCGTCAGGCCCGCGCCGTAATTGCGAATGCTACCATCATTGCGGAACGATAAGAAATTGAAGCCGGTCCCCGGTGACTTGACCGAGATTCCGCCAGCGCCGGGATCAAGAATCAGGTCCCGCTCAGTTACCTCCGCGAATAGCTTCTGCAAGTCTTTGACGAGTTCCGGATCAGACTGTGCCATCTGCTCCAGAAAAACTTGCTCCGTGATCGTCTTGCGGCGGGGTTGCGGTTCACCGCGTACCTTGGCGTCATCAAGGAGCCGCTTCACCGGCTCAACATTTCCTCCTTCCACCCGAATGACCGCGCGTTCGATCTCGACGCTTCTTGCGAGGATGCGCGGCTGAATCAGGATGTCGGAATCTTCGTCACCATCGAAGCGATAGAGAGACTGTTCCACGAGGGCGAAAGTGAAATTGAGGTGGGCGTGATCCTGCAGATAGGTGGAGATGTTCTCGACGTTTTCCCGAATGCCGTCACCCACGATGAGAAGCAGAAATCGTCCTCGCTTCAGGTTCTTCATCGCGGACTCGGTGAAAGCCTTTTCGGATATTCCTTCCGTTTGGTCGGCCACGATTTCATAAAGTGAATTGCCGGACCGTCCTGTCCGGCGATTGATGCGCGCAATGAGATCATCGTAATCCATGCGGCTGAACTCTTGCGCATAGTCCAGGATCTGGCCGACCACCTTTCGCCGTGCCTCCGGGTTCCGCCAGAGCTTGCACTCCACCAGCGTCAGCATGCCCAGCTCGTTCACGTAGAGGTTGTCGAGAGGTCCCACTACCGTCATGAGCTCCCGGCACACGGGGATTAGTTTGCCGAAGACTGGATCGATATCATCCACCGGGAGCAGGGAGGGGTGAGCGAAAATCTTTTCCTGAAGCCAGTTCTCGTCATAGCGATGAGCGGAATCACCGGCGAGGTCTAGCGGTTTCAATGTCCTGCAGCGTCTGCCATCGGCCGATACGAGGATTGGGCTTCCGGATTGGGATCGGTTCATGATTGTGACGTTACTGGACAGTTGGTGTTGCTTGCACCACCGCCAGCAACTGACGTGCGCGTGAGGCTCCGAGGAAGTGGGAGGTGGTTTCGAAACGGTCGTTTGCGGCTCGGGAGGTGGCGAAGTCTGGGAAATCGATGAGGATGACGGCGAGGGCATCGAGTCCCTTCGCCGCGTGTACGCCGAGGTATGCGAGCTGACCGTTCTGACGCTGATCGGCCGAATATTGCTCGACTGGATAGCCCGCGATTTCGGAGGTGTCTCCAATCGAGCTATCCGCGAGGTTGCGGCGGCGGCCGAGGATGAGGATGTCATCGGCGCTACAGAGCCCGAGGCGCCGCCATTCCTTTACGACTTCGGCTATCGCTTCCGCCGTGCCCGTGGATGCGGCAATGAGTTTGACTTCGGGACCGACCGGCGACTGCGGATGGGGCGCGAATTGTTCAAGGATGCGCTCTGTCTGGGGGGCGCGGAGGGTTTGCAGATACTGGTTAATCTGTCGCGTATAGCGCACGGTACGGCGGAGGCGCACGTGAGCGGGTTGCGATAGCGCGTCGATGAGCCGGGTGATGGAGAACGGCCCGGTGCGGTAATCCATCCGCTGTGCCTCATCGAAGAAAATCGCCATGGGGCTGCGGGTTCCGTTGCGCAGGAGAGAAAAGAGGATGTGCCACCATCCAAGTTCCGGGGCATCCTTGAGTTCAGCGGGAAAATCAGTGTCGAGATCCTGCGCCTCATCGACGATCAAGGCATCGAATTTTTTCGCCGATCCACCGTCCTGGAGGATCTCAAGAAGGAGCCCGGGCAGCTCGATTTCGTAATAGGCTCGTTTCGCCGCGAGTTCATCGGGGACCTCGTGCACCATGCCGCCCGCGGAGAGCAGGTCACTTGTCAGTTCCTCCCACGTCATCACGGTCACGGAGCCGCGGGTGAGGCGAAGTTTCGTTACAAGCGCGCGAAGGGTTGCGCCCAAGAGAAGATTGTAACAAAGAAAGATTACATTACGTCCACCGTTCTCCTGCGCGAGGCGTTCGGCGACACGCAGGGCCATGAACGTTTTTCCCGTGCCCGGGCCGCCTTCCACCACCAGCTGCTGATTGCCCGAAAGCATGTTGAGCAGCTCGAACTCCTGGCTCTTGAAGCGATTGAAGATCTGGTCCGTGCGCTTCAGGAAAATGCGAACTTGTTCGGGCTGCATGCCTGGCGCCAGGGCGCTGTGAAAAAGTTTCACGGGATCATCGCAACGCTGTTGCCGCGTCCCGATATGGGTGGCCCACCACGCGGGAAAATCCTCCAGGTCCCGATTCGTGATGACGTCCGCCGGACTCAGCTCACCGCCCACCTGGTCGGAGGGGAGCAAAGGCGCATTCGGTAGCGCAAGAGCCCCGTGGATCCAGGGGAGGGGAGCGCCAGCGGCACCCTCGCGGCAGAGATCGAAAACAGCTTTCTTCTCGGCTGCCAGCTGCTCCAGCGGGTGCTTCGCCCCGTCGCCGTGGTCCCAGTGTCCGGTGAGCACAAACTGGCGCAGCTGCGTTCCCTTCACCTCGATCACACACAGGTGGCCATCGGGACCTTGCACGATAAAATCACCTTCGCGGTCCACGCCCTCGGGGTCGTTTCGATAGAAAAAGCCCCAGCGAATTCGCCAGTTGTCCGGCAATCGGCTCAGCGCATTCGCCACCAACTGCTCGGCGGGATCCGCCTCCTCGGGGGAATGCTGATAGAACCAGAGCGCCACTGACCGCTAACGTAGAAACACAGCCTTACGGGAACAAGGTGAATCCACCGTGGTGTCGTGAAACGCATCCGCATCTCTGCTGTCCCCGGCAATACAAAACGGAGTTAGATTGAGCGGCTGTGCCCATGGGCTACAGGAGACGATCGTCGATCTTTATGGGCACCGGACCCGATCGCACCCACTGGAGATCGAAATCCGGGTGTGCGGGATTCAGGAGGAGATTGTGTTCGGATCTGACAATAGCGCTGGGAACTCGTAATGCGGGGGCGCGTCCGGAAGCCAGCCAGCTGTCGCCCAATTGCCGGGTATATTCCGGATTCCCGGCCCAGTCAGGAGCGAGCTTGGGCTCATCCTCGATAACTTCATCAGGGATTTCGACGGTCCAGTGAACCATAGGCTGGAGGTCGGTCTTTCGATTCAGATGCACCAGGATCTCCAGCAGGGCCAGCGATTCGTGTGAGGCTACGTAAACAGCAAGTCGCCCCCGATGGTGCCAGCGCCCGTGGCCGTGGAGGCTGCCACGCCCACTAAAGGCGTCCAATGCGGTTCCGCAAAACCGCTTCGACCCGATGCGATGCGCGAGCACGGTTATCTACTGGAAATTCCCGTATTCGAGACCACGGATGTAAGCTTCCACTTCGGATGCGCCTACATCGGTATCCAAGAGGTCCAGAGGGGCACTGCCCTCGAGGGCGGACGACGGCGTCTTAAGCCATTCGGCAATTGCCTGATCCGTGGTGAAAAGCCCACGCGCCGCATTCCAGATCCGGGCCACCCGTAGAAGCTTTTCCGAATCGGACGCCGAGAGGGGCTTGCCTGCCTGGCTACGGCGGAGGACAGTCCGCGCGACCAGCCCCAGCCGTTGGGCAAGCGCTTCCTGGGAGATTTGCAGGCGGTCCGCCATTTCTCGGAAAAACGCGGGAGGCAGACCATCCCGAATTTTCCGGACCAACGAGGTGCTCGGTTCTTCCGCGATGGGTAGCGTGGTCGGCATGATCCACTAATCCGACATTTGTCCGAAATCGTCAAGTCAGTTGTCGGTTTGCCTCCGGTAGCCCCGATCGTATGGTATGAACAGACGACCCGATAACTGTGGGAACCTGAGCTAGATCTCTGATAGAACGAGGTTGGCTTTTAGACGGACGGGAGGATCTTTCTTTCAAAGATGGCGACGCTACCGAGATCGTGGTCGCCTACGTGGAGAAAAATCGGATCATTCTATGGACAGCCTTCCATTCGCTGCCCAGAGCCACCACAAGGCGAGGGCGAGGTTTGCGGGTATGTCGAGAGGTTCCGTAGTGAATTTCTCGCATTTTGGATGGCCGCTATCGGTGGAGTGGCTATAGGTTTTGCGCCTGTTTCAGCAGCTTCTTGAGCCGCGAAGACTTCCCGAACGCTGATTCAAGGATTGTGATGTCTGCTTCCTCCAAATCGGCTGCGTTGAGGTACTCGATCGAGCCGTCGCCGTTTAGCTTTTTGCACCAGCCAGCGATATTGGATTTCACGGTATTTGTCGCCGCATGCGTGAAGACTCCCATGATCCGCTTGGCAAATTCTGCCCGGTCATCTGTGGAGCCGAGTATTTTGTCGATGCTCTTCGACTCGTTGAAAACCGAAGAAGCTGTTTCATCGATTCTGGAGTGGGAAAGAAGCCGGGGGATCACATTGAGACAGAAGGTGGCGCCGAAGAAGTCGGCGCTGACGGTATAGTTCCACAGCCTCAGTTTCTGAGCATCGTCGCGCTCGTGGTCCAACAGCGCCTCAGTCACCAAAGCTTGGCCATTGTCTTCCTGGACGCTCAGCCACATGTAAAGCGCCCCATCGGGCTGTTCCGCGGCTTCGACGGGTTTCTTATTCAGGATTTGCGCGGTGATCGCGAGGCGAGCGGCGTGGTCCTGTCGACATACCACGGACGAGCACACGCTCGCCAGTAGGTTTTCGCCGTTTTCATCCTCCAGATTCGCATTATCGGCAAGGCTGGCCACTTGTTCGGCGGTAAGCTCCGCAGCAGAATAGTTGAGGGCCTCGACGGCCTCTGCTGGGTTTGCCTTCCACGTCGCACACCCGGCTGTCGCGAGCTGCGTGCGGAATTCAGATGGCACAATGCCGCGGTGGAGCATGTCCCGGAGAGAGCCGAGGAATTCTTTGGTCGAAGAGCCGGGCCGGTTTTGGGCGAACTTACTGGCTTCCTGGAAGATCTGCTGAGGATTGTACGGGTTGAGTTCGTTCGATTGCTTGGGCCAAATCCCAGCCATCCAGCCGTGTAGCTGTGGGTAAATAGCCGGGCGCCCGACGGCCTGCTGAAATAGGTTTTGAAGCATGGACCCCAGCTGAGGAGGCGACACGTGATGCAGTACTTTTGTTAGGGTGGGGTATACGCGCTCGAGGTAATCGTTTGGATTTGCATGTCGCGCGGATATTTGCGGAGCCAAAGCGTCCAGATGCCCCTTCAGTGGAGACGCTTCCCAAGCCTCGTCCGGGACGTGGTCAGCGAACGTATCGTAGCGCTTGCTCACGTTCTCACTGATGTTGTCGTTTTTGATGAGCGTCTGGAGCTTCGTGCCGACTTTGGAGCGCAATTCTTTGTCGAGGCTCGGGAATGTTTGCGCCAGCAACGTCAGGCAATCCAGCGGAAGGTCGTTCAATAGACGCTCGGCCCAATCATTCCAAAGAACCTGTGCTGACTCTGAGCGGTGGCGCTGGAGTTCAGTAGCGACAGCGCATGCGAAATGGCTCGTCTGTTCGTCTTGGCTCCACGTTTGTGCCAAATCAGCGATCTCTTCAGTGACAGCTACTTCAAAATCGGATAACCGGGTGCGGAGCAGGACGACAAGAGCGTTGCCGCCAGCTTCCAGGTCCAGTTTCCAATCGTCGTCGGTCTCGTGCATCGCGAGCCGCTCGCACAGTGCTGAGGCGAAGGCCGATATTTCGGGAGCACTCGGTGCGTCGGCATGCTCCAGTATTTTGCTCCAGGCTGCCTGCGCCGCGGCAGGATCCTTCAGCGCCACGTAGCGACTCAGTGAATTCCAGAGATCAGGGCGGGTCTCTTCTCCCGCCGCCCATAGATCGTCGAAGACCGCATTGGCTCGCTCAACGGCCTTACTGATATCAATATCGGCCGGTGCATCAGACTCCAATTCCGCGGCCAGCGCATCTACGTAACCGAGACCCAGGTCCGAGAGAAGATGGTCGGCGTGGTCGTTCAACCATCCCTCGAGCTCCTCGAAAGGAATCTGTTGCACCTTGCCGTTGATCCTCACCGACCGTTCCAGAAGCCAGCTTGTGAGCTGGTCATTGGAGGCAGGGTCTAATCCTTGGTCGCGGCGAACGGGCAAGACGAGCGAAACCGTCCTGTGGGCGAAGTCTTCGGCTTCACTGAGGCTGGGCCGCTCCATGCTTTCGAGACGCAGGGCAACTTCGCCATCAGTGGTGAGGACATCATCGACCAATCGAGATGCGATTGCTTTGCGGTCATCGGGGTGTGCCACCGAAAGAATATTCGCTATCTTCGACAGTCCCAGTTGGCTTCGCAAGTCGAGCGAGTCGTTGAGTTCACGACAAAGAGATCCGATCAGGAGCCGGGCCGCATCTGTCGGCAGTCTTTCGACAAGATCGGCGACGACTCGCGACGCGTTTGTTCTTCGTTCTGGAGACTCGTTTCTGAGGTCTTCCATCGTCTGTGACAGGAGCCGTGCTTCGTCCGGTTTCAGGGGTCTATCATCGGCATGCCGAGCGAGACCTTCAAGAACTCCCTGCGTGTCGCCAGAAACCAGAGCGCCGTAGATGAGACTTACTTTTGCACCGAATCTTCTTGTGACCGGATCTTCGGAGAGGAGGACGAAGCGCTGAAGAGAGTCCGGCCACCTTACTCCGTTGAGACTCGCCAGAAACTGCCGTAGCGGTCGGTGTTCCTTGCGGAGGACCGGTACCGCCTCATCGGAACTTCCAGATTCGAAGTAACGCTCTTTCAGCAATAGCTGGGTCGGGAGCGGTTGTTCAGTAATCGGTTTATGCCGTATAGCAACATCCGTGAAACGGTGAAGCAAGTCCGGGTCTTCTTGAAGATCACGATAGAAGTCAGGAAAATCGACCCTGAGAGCCGACAGCGCACCCAGGCAGATCGGATGGTTTGTGATTGCGCCCTCGTGGAGCCCTCCTGCCTTGGAGCTTCCGATGCCTTCGTGTTCGCGTTTCTTCGCCAGCCACCATGACTGGGTGAAGGCGTTCACGATCTGGAGGGCGTTTCTTGGGTTTTGCACCCCAACATGAATCATGCGGTCCACGATCATTTCGAGCGTTACGTCTTTTGCATCCAGATCCCTGACCAGCTCAGGGAGTTCGCTCATTCGCTGGATAGCGTACCGACGCATATCGTGACGGGGAAACGGCGGGATTTCGAGTCGGAACTGAAAGATGCGGTCCAAGTAGCGCCGAGCATCCGACTGACTAAATACCGTGCCGGGAAGATCATCTTTCCAACGGCCTCGAGCAAGCGCATCGGCGACGCGAGTCTCATCGCAAGAAATTAAAAAAACGATTCCCAATCCGGCGGGTAGGCTTGTGCCGGGTATCTCCATAAACGTTCGGACTGCGTCGAGTCCGAGCACCATCTCTTCGGCGGACAATCGATCGAGATCGTCGACGAAGACTACAAGGCGTTCACAAGCTTTCCCGCTTTGTCCGTTCGCCGTTCTACTCTTCCCGGCCTTGAAGCGTCTCAATTCTCCGAGGAGGAGATCTTCGTATTGCTCCGCCGTCGTCGAAGGAAGATGGACCCGGGTAATTGGCTGAAAGAGCGCCGTTGGTGGTGACTTGACCTGCTTAAAAAGATAGGAGAAGGCGCCGGTCAACGCAGCCACGGTAACTGCGGTAGAAATCTCCCCGGCATAGGGTAAGAGGTTCACTGCTGCGGCGAGCAGTCCCACGAGTAAGGCAATCGCAACGAGAAGGGCCGGGAACGGAGCGATCCACGCGACCAGTAGGTCGCGAGTGTATTTCAGGAATGGCTTCTGTGTTTCATCGGATTTCGAAACTTGCCGAAAAAGCTGATCCTGCAGGCTTTCCTCATCGCCGCCCAGTTCCAGGAAGACATGGCGAAGCAACGCTCTCTTGATGTCCTGATCACTCCCGCCGAAACGCCAGGCATTGAAGGTGATCGTGTGGATTCGGTCGGAACGCATCTGTCGATTCGCATTCTTCTGCGCATCGTTATGGAGATCCGCAATGTAGAGATCTTTGATGGAGCTCTTTCCGGTACCCCATCCGCCGAGAAGCCCCACACTGTATGGTGGCATGTTGCTTTCGGATTCTACGATACTCCTCAGCGCTTGAGCGAAATGCCGGTGGCCGAACGCGTCGCGTTCAACGGTCGAAATCTGCCGGTCCAAGCACGAAGGCATGAAGTCTCTGTTGTGCGTCGTCATCTGAAGGAGAGTCCACCTGTCGTCCTTCATTCACGCGACAGAGGACCTACCGGTATCTAACCATCCGTGTTAATCTCCTGTAAAGCGTCAATTGTTCCTGACACTGCACCCAGTACCCCTTTCGTCGGTACGTCTCGGCGACAAGAAACTCGAAATGCTTCCATGGAAGTGCCTTGAACGAAGCCAGGCTCGTTTTCGTGTCGAGCAAGTGCCGCCGCTGTCGGTTTCGAACAACAGATAGGCCGGCAAACGTCCAGAAAAATACCAATGCACCCAGGCTGAGAAGATGGACATCGCCGTTTTCCCCGCTCACCCCGGACAGCAGCACCGCGGTCAGCCCAAACGCCACCGGCCCCAACGCTGCATTCACCGACCAAGGCACCTTGATCAAAATGTCTCCAATCCTTCCTGCCGTTTGGACATGCGATGAGGTAAAGCCTCTAGATGTGGCGCGGCAATGCGATTGTGTGGGAAAACGCCAGCGACAAGTCATCGCAGAAGTGGGTGAGGGAAGGGGTCTGCTGTGAATCTCAGGCAGAACGCTCGGTTTTCAGCTGACACCGGTTGCTTCAAGTCCTTCACTCCCGTCTGGCATGAACTACGTGAAGCTGACCCCGACGAGCCTCAAGGCGAATAAACACATTAATGAGGTTTGGATCCACGAAAGGATTGCTGAAAACCCGATGATGCTGGGGCTTGGGGATGTGGTGGTGAAAGATCGCGAACGTATCCATCCGGGGGCAGGCCGCTTGGATCTGCTCTTACAGGACACCGACGGCCATGGGCGCTACGAAGTGGAGATTCAGCTGGGCGCGACCGATCCTGGGCACATCATCCGAACGATCGAATATTGGGACGTAGAACGGAAGCGGTATCCTCAATACGACCATACGGCCGTCATCATTGCGGAGAACATCACCAGCCGGTTTCTCAATGTGATCGGCCTCTTTAACGGCTCGATCCCGATCATGGCTATCCAAATGACGGCGGTCGAGATGCCTGATGGAATCGGACTCCTGTTCACCCGCGTGCTCGATACCCTTCAGCTGGGGCTTGTCGATGAGGATGAGGAGGTGAACGAGCCGGCGGATCGCGGCTACTGGGAAAGCCGTGCTTCGGCGAAAACTGTCAAGTTGGCGGACGAGGTGCTCGAGCTTTGCCGGGATTTCGCAGGCCAGATTGAGCTGAACTATAACAAGCAATATATCGGCTTTCGCGTGGACGGTAAATCCTTCAACTTCGCGACCTGCCACCCTCGCAAGAGCGCAATGAATCTCTCAATAAAGCTGCCGCAGAGCGACGAGATCGATGCGGAGCTGGAAAATCGTGGCTTCGATTTGCTCGACTACGACAAACGCTGGAAGCAATACCGGCTCAAGCTGACCCCAGCCGCCCTCCGCGATCACAAGGACTACCTCAAAGATCTTCTAAAGCAGGCGTTCGAAAGCCGAAAGCACGAGTAGGTCGAGAACAGGGAAGTTTTACGAGCAGCTGTCATGCGGGGGCGAGCGCCGATGAAGTGTGATGCGTCGCAGGCCTCGCGAGTCTATCTGGGCCTGATTCGGGGAAGAACTCGTTCTTAGCCGACTGTGCTTACGAGCACCGCCATCCCTGCTTCGATGGAGAATTGAGGCGAGCGAACCGCTCGGCTTTAGCCAACGGTGCGATTTTCGGGCTCGGCAAGGAGGCGTGGGCTTGGATCTCCGGCGCACCGAGTCGGTCCAGCCACCCCACAGGTGAGCGTCGGACGCACGGAGCCTGAATGAGCATCCATGTGTATGCACATATCGCGAAAAATGAGCTGGACCTTCCGGCAGTTTTCGCCGATGTGTAGGTGCATGGATGTAGATGCACCCAGATCGAAAGCTTCTTGGGTCGAACCTGCTGCTTTGGTCCGGGAAGAAAGCTGGGATCCTCTTTTGTTCGTCCGAGATCTCTTTTGGAGCAGTCATCTCCATCGAGCCAGACCGCTGCATTCAATTTCGAGCCAGGTTTTGGAGGGACTGCGGGTGATTGACGAAAGGAGCGAGGCGACGGTGTTTCGATCCGGCTCGATTTCACCGTTCGATTTGGCGCCCGCGTCGGAGCAGTGGGCGCAACACGCTTCCGCGGATGAGCGCGCGATTCGTCCGGGAGATTTGGTTGTGAAACGTATCGCGCCCCTGGTCGCTGCGGTGGCGCCGCCTCATTTTCCCTCACTGTTGGCAGACGCAAACCTCATCATGGTGCGGGGGCTCTCATCTGGGCACGCATGGTGGATCGCTTTTTGCCTCAATCACCCTGATTTAGGTGATTACCTGTTGAGCAAGTCGGGGCGAGGAGTCCTCAATCGTGTAGGCTTGTCCGTGCTACGATCGTGGCAAATTTACGACCCGCCAGCATCATTTCGTGGTCTGGCACAATTGCTGAGTGGCTTGTGTGAACGTCGGGCCCTTGTCGCCAGCCAGATCGCTGCGTTGAAAGCGGAGGTTGAGGTCGCCGTAGGTGAGCTGATGAAGTCGAGCGCCTATCAGGATTTGGAGGATCGATTCTCCCAAGCCGCTTGGTCCTTCGATTTTCCCTCGTGGCTGTTTGGCCGCTCCTGGGTTCCGCATCACGTTGCAAGGGAGTTTTGTGCGAGATATCTAAAGAAGGACGCCGATTGGAGGCCGCTTCGGGCATTTCTGACACCGGATGAACCGTCGCGGGAGCGCTTCTCCGAATTGCCTCGGTCGATCTCGACGGTGCGTCTTGGAAATGTTTCGAGTGTGTCGGTGCTCCCGCCTGCAGTGGAAGGTGCTCCTGGAGCTACTTCGCCGAGGCGGATCTTTCGTGAGCCAATCCGTGAGGAGGAGGTACTTCTTTCCACCCTAGGTAGCAGCAGCCGCGTAGCTTTCTCGCCTACGGCCCCGGCTCCCGCGATGTTCCCTGTAGACCATTGGGCACGTCTGCGGTTCGAATCCTTCCCCGCTGCCTTCGCTCTCATTCTCCAAACTAGCCCGGTTGCGCGCCAGCTGCGCAATCTGGCGACGGGCACGGTGCAGCAGTTTGTGAAGCCAAAGGACGTGATGCGCCTCCTTTTGCCCGTGTTCCCGGAGGAAACGCTTGCGAACTGGGATCGAAGCTTTCGCGTCTTGGCACGCTCCTGGCAGCAAGTCGACGCTAATCGGCAAGAGGCGATTCGTGACGGCTGGCGAATTTTCCAGCGATTCTATCTCTCTTCATCTGGTCCTTGTTCATGAAAGCTGTCCTCGTAGATCAACTTCGCGACTCACTGGCGCGTCAGGCAGCGCGCTTGAGCCAGCTCCACGGCCAGCTTCGCGATGCCGGCAGTCAATGGACGCGGGAGCAGCTGCGGCTCCTGCTTGAGGCCTACGCGGGGTTTTCTGTGGGGGACGGCGACAGCGAGGATCCCGAAGTATCGCTGGGCGAAGTGAGCACCGAGGAACGGCTCATGGACGCTGTAAGGGAGATTCTTAGCGCCCAGCAGGGCCGGCCAGTCCCGCTAGCCCGGGTCATCGAGCTTTTACCGGCACATCTGACAACTTCACCAGAGCAGCTTCGCGCCATGGCAGGCAGCACCGATGATCTCGAAATCCGCGGAGCGATGATCCGCCGCAAACCCGGAAACTGACAAACAGGAGGACTACGAGCGATGAGTTTATGGAATTTTCAGCCCCAGCCGACCGCGAAAGTCGTGCGGCGAACCTTCTTCAGTTTCCATTACGCGCCGGACAATCAGCGCGCCCAGGTAGTTAAACAATCCTGGCTTACCAAGAGCGATCGTCAGGCTGCCGGATTCTTCGACTCCTCTGCGATGGAAACGAAGAAGCGCACGAGCCATGAAGCTCTCAAGGCCTTTCTGACGGAGCAGCTAAAGGGAACCAGTGTAACCTGTGTGCTCATCGGAACTGACACAGCTTTCCGTCCGTGGGTCCGCTACGAGATCGTACGGAGCTTCCAGCGAGGCAATGGTCTGTTCGGTATCCGCGTCCATAACATCAAGAACTTCCAGCAGCTTTACAGCGCAGCCGGGGAAAATCCATTCGAACATCTGGCTTACCGGGTCCAGAACAACCGAGTCACGTGGTTGGAGAAGAAAGGTGGAGCTTGGGCTTCCTACGGGGAGGTTCCCTCTATCGCATTGGCGGATGTGGCATATACTCTCGGCGGAAAACATTACCACACGTTTTCAAGCCTTTTCCCCATCTATGACTGGGTTTTCAACGCAGGGTATTCCAATCTCGGCACGTGGGTCGATCAGGCCGCAAGACAGGCCGGGAAATAGTGGGAGCAACTATGGATAGCATGCCTAAAGAGCAATTTCTGGACGAATACTCCAAAGCACTCGCGGATGGCAATGCCGCCCTCTTTGCTGGCGCCGGCACGTCTGTTGACTCCGGGATGGTGGACTGGTCCAATTTGCTTCGGGGGATCGCGAAAGGTCTCCACCTCGAAATCGACGAAGAGACGGATCTCATCGCGCTCGCTCAATATGAATTCAATAATTCAGGAACCCGCCACCGTCTCAACTCCGCCATTATCGACGAATTCAAAAAGAGGGCATCTCCGTCAGCGAATCACAAGTGGATAGCCCAATTGCCCCTCAGCATCGTGTGGACGACAAATTACGATTCGCTCATCGAAAAGGCTTTTGAGGAGGTCGACAAGCGGGTTGATCCCAAGTGGGATTCAGGCCAACTCACCCATCGTGTGCGGGACGTCGATGTAACGATCTACAAAATGCATGGAGATGTCAGCGATCCCAATAGGGCGGTCCTGACCAAAGATGATTACGAGCGCTACGATATCGAGCGGTCGGCCTTCACCGAACTCCTCCGCACTGATCTGACGCGCAACTGCTTTCTCTTTCTCGGTTTCAGTTTTACCGATCCTAATATTGAATACATTCTGAGCCGCTTGCGCCAGATGCTGGACGGAGCGCAACGCATTCACTACTGCATAATGCGCAAGCCACCCAAGCCTTCCGATCCGGCGGAGGCAGACAAACATAGCCGGGATCTGGCGCGCTTCCGTCATCGTATTACTGACCTGAAACGGTTCGGCATTCAAACGGTTGTAATTGAGAACTTCAGGGAGATTGAACCAATCTTAAAAGAGCTGGTCCGGCGCGCAGCAGCCCAAAATGTTCTGATTTCGGGCAGTGCTCACGACGGCGGCTCCTTCGGAAAAGAGCGGCTGGAATCTTTGGCGCGACAGATCGGTAAGGAGCTTGTAGCACGAGGTTACAATCTCGTCTCCGGTTACGGGCTCGGAGTAGGTGGTGCGTGCATTCTCGGTGCCCACGAAGCAGCCTACTTTACCAGGAACAGCCGGCCCGGGCAGCGGTTACTCCTTCGCGTCTTCCCGCAGGACATTCCCTCCAATGAGGAGCGAAAAGCGCTTTACACGCGAATTCGGACGGAGATGGCACAGCAATCCGGCGCCACGATTTTCCTCGCTGGCAACAAGTTCGATAAGAGCACGAATGGGGTCGTTCTCGCGGATGGTGTAATGCAGGAGTTCGAGCTGGCCAGGGAGCAGGGACATGTCCTTATTCCTGTCCCTTGCACCGGCTATGCCGCGAAGCAGATATGGCAAGAGATGGAGCGCGATCTTCCCAGCTTTTTCGGGAAGGCCGATGTGAAGGCGGAATTTGCCATCCTCAACGATGCTACCAAATCCGAGGCGGAGTTGGTGGAGGCAATTTTTAACATCCTCGAGAAAAATAAGAAGGAATAATCATGGCGTTTTTTACTGAACGAGAACTCAGAGCGTATGCAGCCCGTCCCCGACACACCTCCTTTTCCAATATTAAGGAGGCCCGCGCGTCCGCAAAGGCTACAATATTTTTATCGCACAGCCACAAAGACAAGGAGCTGGTAATCGGACTAATCAGATACTTGGATACCGTAGGTGTATCCGTATATGTGGATTGGAACGATACGGAGATGCCCCGGATAACGAATCGAACGACTGCCGATAAAATCAAGACGCAGATTGAAAACAACGCGCTCTTTATGGTTTTCGCGACCAAGCACGCCCTGGCTTCGAAATGGGTCCCGTGGGAGATTGGCGTTGCAGATCAGAAGAAAGGAGCAGATCGCGTGATTATAATTCCTGTCCAGGACGATTCGGGGCAATTCAGTGGGTCTGAGTATCTTCAGCTATATCAGAGGGTTTCGAGCAATGACGCCGGTGACTATGGCGTTTTTGCACCGAACAAGAGTGAAGGTCTCCTGCTAGAGAGCGTCATGAATAAATACGCGTCCACAATGTGAAGATACCCCCTTCCGCCTTAAAGAATTATGCCTACGAAAACCGCACCCGAACCTGAGGCCGTTGATCTTTTTGCTCCGTTGAGGGCGAAGCTCAAGGATCAGGGTTATGATTACGATCTTCCGCTGAGCGGGACCAATCCGGGGGAGCAGGCTGCTCTTGTCTGGGCGAGGCCCCAGGGGAATGAGACGCCACGAATCTTTCTTTTGCTCGTTCCTACGGAGGACTGGGACAAGGTGAACGCCAACTCGGTGGAGACCCGTCTTTTCGAGCTGCTCCCGACGGAGATTGACGACAGCCAGTATCCGAAGTTTGGCTTCGTCTCCGACGGCGGATCAAAAGAGGCGGTATTCGACCTGGAGTATCCTGCCCACCAGATCGATCTACTTCCGCCGCCGAATGAAATTGCCGACTACCGGCAACTCAAGCGGGACCCTCTTCGCCGCTGGTCGCTGAAGCAGTACGACCGGTTGATGAAGGGCTTCAATGCCTTCCATGAGCAGGTTTATCAGACGGTCAAGGACCGCGTGAACGGGAAAAACGACATCATCGAGGAGACAGCCAAGATCCTCTTCCTCGAATCGTTCCGCCTCCAGCACAAGGAAGCCGCAAAGTCGTTCAAGCACGAGGGGAAGACTTACCTGCTCGACGATGTCTTCAACGCGCCGTTCGTGCGGGAGCATGGGCCTCACGCGGTCGCCCTTATACATGCCGCCTTCGAAGCGTTTAAGTCGCACCCGGACTACGTCGTCACCGACGACAAGGGGGACAGGCATCCGATTTTCGACCGAAACACCCACCTCCGCCTCGAACAGCCGCGCAATTACATCTCGCTTTTGGAGTTGATCCAGGAGCTGGATCCAATGTTCGACAACAATGGGAAGATGCTCCCGACGAAGGGGACCATGCTCGACATCTCGGGCGACGCCCTCGGGCGTGCGTTCGATGTTTTCCTGCGGGGAAATTTCGAGTCCAAGGGCGGGTTCGCCATTTACCTGACGCCCGATCCTGTAAAAGAGGGGATCATGGAAATCGCCTACCACGATATCAAGAAGGAGACACCGGAGATCCTGACGGCGGAAAAGGATGGCAAGCTCGACTTTCGAGTCGGGGACATCTGCTGCGGCTCCGGCGGTTTCGAGGTGAAGCTCCTCGCTCACTACGATCGGGCGTTGGAGGACCTCCCGATGCCGGACGAGAAACGGGAAAGGCTGAAACGATCCTTCCGCGATCACAGTCTGATTGGCGCTGACTCCGCCCCCATGATGGTGACCCTGGCCCGGTTAAACCTCGCCTTGCGCGGAGCACCGCGTGCTCATGTTTTTTATACGGAGAATTCCCTCACGACCGACCGGCTTGAACCGTGCAGCTTCGACCTGCTCACGATCAATCCGCCCTTCGGCACGCCCAAGTTCGGAAAGAGCCAGGCGGACGCGAAGAAGCGGTATGAGCAGGAGATGGAGAAAATTCTCGAACTCTACCGCAGCGACCTGACACCGGTGGGGAGCGGCAAAAAGCCGGTTTTTGAATATTCCCCTACAGTGAGCGGGATGGCCATGGGTGGGAAGCCGGATTCCAAAGGCCGATGGCAGCCGGTAAAATCGACCAGCATCGATCCAGCCGTCCTCTTCATCGATCGCTGCCTCCAGCTTCTCAAGCCGGGCGGGCGGCTTTTCATCATCCTTCCTGACGGCATCCTCTGTAATTCCGGCGAACGCTACGTGCGGGAATACATTATGGGCAAGAAGGACGAGGAGACGGGGCAGTTTCTCGGCGGCAAGGCGATCGTGAAAGCGGTCATCAGCCTCCCCGCGGATACCTTCAAGCTGGCGGGCACTGGCGCCAAGACCAGCGTCCTTTATCTTCAGAAGCGAAAAACGCGCAAGGACGATCCCACGCGCTTCGCCGAGGAACCGCAGGGCGACGTTTTCATGGCGGTGGCGGATACGCTGGGTTACGAGGTTAAAAATAACGTCGAGGATTACAGCAAGGGGTTACCGAACGATCTGGCAATAATTGCGGGGTCTTATACGAGGGGGAAGTAGTGAAAGCCTCAAGAGTTACTGCAAATCTTCTCACGCCTCGCTTGGATGCTGAGTATTACGCTCCAGATGTAATTTCATTGGTTAAACGTCTAAAAGTAGAAGGCCATCCCGTTTTGGGCGCCCTCTTGAAACACATGAAGCGTCATCCCATGTGTTATGGGTTCGATCAGGCTGAGGAGATGGGTAGCAATCGAATTCCGTATTTCAAGGGCGAGGACTTATACGACCTGACTGTCGTGCACGGAGGATCCTTTATTGATGATGTACATTTCGATTCTTACCCCTCTGCCCAGGTCCGGCATGGGGAACTTATTATGTCAGTAAGAGGTACGATCGGACGGGCGTCAGTATGTCGGACCGAAAGGGGGCTCTGTAGTCCGAATACTATTGTCCTGGTCCCTCGGTCAGAAACCGACCCGGAATTTATTGCGGCTTTCTTTGCTTCTTCGTACGGGAAAACCCTTATCAACCGGGAAATTTCCGGGACTGTTCAGGATACCATCACAGAGGAGGGAATACGAAACATCCAAGCCGTTTCGTTTCACCACCAAGCCCAAACCTTCATCGGCGAAAAGGTGCGGCAGGCGGAGGGCCTCCGGGCGGAGGCGGTAGCGGCGGAGCAAGGTTTTGTTCGAGCTATTCAAGGAGATTGTCCGGAGGTCTTTGGTGAACCGAAAGCTTTGGGACGTAGCAGCTGGGTTTCCGGGAACACCCTGGGTCGGAATCTAAATCCGGGAGCATTCAATCCCGAGCGTTTGCGTATTCGCTCTGAGATCGAGCGGATTGGGGGGCGGTTATTGGGGGAAGTGGCTATGATCGAAGCCAAAGTCACAACTGCGTTCGGACCGAACGCCGACTATATCGGTCTTGAATCCGTTTCTTCATCCAACCTCCAGCTCTCACCCGTCAAGGCAGGTGAGGCGGGAGTATCGGGAACTGCCCGCGTTCTCTGCGAGGGTCCTGTAATCTCGAAGCTTCGTCCCTACCTTAATAAGGTGGCCTACATTCCTCATGAACTTGGTCAGGCTGTCGGTTCCACGGAATTGTTGTGTGTCCGGCCCAAGGAAGGCGTGGACGGTTGGTATATCTGCGGCGTATTGAAACTCCCATGCACTTTGCGCCAATTCCAGCCTCTGGCGAACGGGTCAACCCATCCACGGATCGAGGCGGTTGACGTATTGGATGTGATGATACCTTGGCGCGAAGATGCTGCTCAACTCGGCGCGAGCTTGAAACTTGCGCAGGCGAAGTATTTCGCGTCCAATCGCCTCACCACGGCCGCCAAGCTCCTCATCGAAGCCCTGATCGAAGGTCATGTCACGGAATCCGACCTGATCGCCGCCCAGGAGGCTCTGGACCGCGGCGACACCGGCCTTGACCGCGCCTTGCTCAGTCGCCTCACGCGCAAGGGTATCGATGCTCCAGGTGAACCGCCGTTGTTCCCCGATCTGGACGCGCTTTACGGACTGCTGCAACCGCAAGAGGAGGCGACGGTGTGAAAACAACTTCGAAACAGTTTCCCTCCAGGCTATGATTCCCCAATCCACAATTACGGCTCTCGCTCGGCTCATCCGTGACGGTGAAACGGATGCATCGTTGGTGGCCACGATACCGGATGGCCGATCACTCGGGCTGTGGACAGGGTCTCAGGATGGGTCGCGGGCGGTTGCCACGCCCGCGATGGTGGAATTGCTCTCGCGCATGCCCGACGCTCACGAGGGCTTGATTGCCCTAGTAGCCTGCCACCGAGACGTTCGGACAGCCTGGCTTTCGATCATTGCCGCTCGTCTCCGGGAAATGGGCCAGCGCCGGGATGCGGCTTCGCTTTGTCCGGCGATCTCTGAGCTGGACCGGGCGGCAGGTGCAGTTCGGCAGTTCCTGGCAAAGGCCAAACTCGCCGCCACCGGATTTGGCGAACTGGAAACTCAACTTTTCGGATGTCCCGCCGAACAGGGTCCCGCCCTACCCAAACTGCTTCGGGGGATCGGCCGCACCTCTCCCTACGTGGAAGGCCGCGTCGCGTCTCCCGTGGAGCCACTGCCGGACGTGGACCCATTGACGCCTGAAGAAAACTGGCAAGTCAACCGGCTCCTGCACCCGCCCGCGGAGGAGGATTCCTTTTCGGATGGCCCGACGTCGATTCTCACCGGATCGCTGGCGGATCTGCTGAAGAAGGAGAGTGATCCCGCCGATACGCCCGGCACTGCCCGCCTGCGCTGGGTGCTGTATCGCCCCTGGGCGCTGCTGTTGGCTCAGGTGGCGTTCACTCAGGAGGCGTGGGCGGCCGAGCAGAATGCGGGCTCCCTCGCCTTGGAACTAAGCGACGACCAGGAGAATCGTTTTGAGGCTCCTTCATCTGTGCGTGTTGTCGTCACGCGTCCTTCGGGCGAGGAGATCGACTGTGGCACGTTGGGCGAACTGATCCGGCGGGTCCTGCGCCAGCTCGGTGTGACGCTGTTTATGCGCGACGATCAGTTGTCTCACCTCGATGCTCGATTGGCGGCAGTAATCCAGCGCCTCCTTCAAAAGCAGATTTGGAAATACGAGGGGCATGGGGTGGCCGGCGGGCGTGCCCGCTATCGGATTCACGAGCGATTCTCTGTGGACTGTTACCGGATCTTTGGCGCTCGTTATTTCAATCGGGGTTGCAGTCGCATCACGGCTGCCATTCGCACCAGCGCCGATGAATGGGCCAGCGAGCACAAGCAGGGAGGACAGGCGGCATGAGCGCGGAGCAAAAGATCCTGATTGGCCGCTGTTCCTTCTGGCCGGAGGCCCGTGATCCGGAGGCGTGGCTTCGCGGTCTTGTAGCCCTAGCGGGAGCGGCGGAGAAGTCGGGCACTGCCTCCTGGAAGACGCCCCGGGGACTCGGCGAGAGAGTATTGCGCGGCCACCTCAGCCGGCGCGGCGTCCCCGGTCTCTTTGGGTTGGATGACTCCAACTCCCCCGCGATGTTGCACGGAGTCGGGCTGCTGGAGTTGAACTCATCGTACACTCATTGGCAGCTTTCCGATGAAGCCAACCAGTTGGTGACGGTATGGCAAGGGGCGGACCATCGTCAGGCGATCGAGGCATTGGCCCTCTGCCTCCTTCGTCGCAGTGTCTGGTTGCGTCTCGCCCTGATCAAGTTGCGCTCGGGCGCATGGGAGTTGTGCCACTGGGAAAAGTTGAAAGCGGCCAACGGCCAGTTGCGGGTGGCACACAATCTGTTGCTCGGAGAAGACGCGGAGCCGTCAAAATGGATGAACGGCATCGGAGAAGAGGCGTTGGGAGCATGGTGGCCGGAGCTCGCCGTCGAGGGGCCGATTGCGGCGGAGGTTTATGCTCCTAAAACCGCAAAAAGCGAAGATGGGCTTTCTCTTTCGCCTCTCAAATCGCCGCTCTATCTGCTCGACAGCCTTGGATGGTTGAATGCCAACGGCAGTCTGTCCCTTCCCCCGTCTGCCGCTCAGGAACCTTACCTGAAGGAGCTGGAGGGCGATGGGCTCTCCCCCACGATTTTGCTCGATCAATTGACCGGGGTCTTTAGCGATCACCGGGGAGTCTTCCCACTTGAACCAGTGATGTTGCGCCTGGCGCACGAATCAGGCATGTTCCCGGCTCCTGCGGCAAACGACTCCACCTTTATCGCGTGGACAGACCGGCTTCTGGGCGAAGCCATCCGCACGGGCGTCGTCGAACTCCTTTCTTCCGAACCCGGCCAGCCGCGTCACGGCCGAGGCCTGTTTGGCGATGCACAGCAGAAACTCCTCCGCTGGCGGGTTCATCCCGGTTTTGATGAATTGCACCGTCAGATCTCCTCCTCCCGCCCCCGTGAACCTTTAGAGGCCACCCAACGATGAGCACAACTCGAGTTCCAGCCAAAGCTATGCACCACTGGGCCGCCGGCGGCGTTTCCGGATATCCGGTAAAACATCCGCTCGTGGGTCAGGGTGATTTCTTCAATAAGTTCCAGCACTTCCTCCGGCTCACCACACAGGATGATTTCGTTCAGGTGTTCGCCTCAATCGCTTCGTGGGGTGTCGGTAAATCGAGTCTCGGCTTTCAGGTGATCGGGCAGATCAACGGCAGCGCGAGGGGCTGGTTCGTCCGCGACGAGTCGGGCAGTCTGAAGGAAGCAGAACTGTTCAGAGACGATGCCGAGCGCAATCAATACCTCGGGCTTTACCTGCGGTATTCTCAGATCCGCAATGACTACCAGAATATCGACAACTGGTTCGGCTTCGGTCTCTACAAAGCCCTGATCCCGCTTGCCACGGGGAAGTTCGACAACTCGATCCATCTCTCGATCGCGCGCGAGACGTCCGACCGTTTGGAGGTTCAAGGTTTTGAACGGGAGAAGTTGGCCGCAGCCCTGGAGATGGAGAAGGGCTATTCCGATCAGCAGCTTTTTGAAGATCCCACGCTGGTCACCCGTCTTTGCGAACAAGCCTACGAGTATCTTCAGACCTTTGGCATCAAATACGTTCTGCTTGTCCTGGACGAGCTGGAAACCGCCGGTGAAGCCTCGACCTACGGGATCGAGGAGAAGGACATGAAATACATGGATGGACGCGCCATCAAAATGATCGGCGCCGCCATCAAGGAGGAGGATCCCCGGCGGAAGCTGCCGTGGCTCCGCTACCTCGCGCTCTGTTCCCCCGTGATCGGGCACGAGTTGCGCGAGGTGCAGTCGCTGGCCCGGCGCTTCGAGCTGATGGAGCTCCAGGCGAACGCTTTTTCTGACGTCAGCGACTTTGTTCGCAAGCTGGGCGAGCAGGGAAAACTTTCGGCGAACTACCCGGAGGGGCTGGTGGAGGCCGCCTACTCCATGAGCGCCGGAAACTTCGGCTGGTTTAACGTGATCATGGCGAACGTCGAAACCAAGTTGCAGGAGCTTGGAGAGGACGTATCCCTTGGAAAGCTCTTCGCCGAGACGGCTCGGTCATCGGCCCGCATTAGTGACCATGTTCTGGATACAAAGGCGCTGGATCATTTGAGCCTCCCAGCAGCTCAAAAACCGGAAGCGGCAGAATTCCTTTTCGGGCAGTTGCCGCGTCCGCTTACGGCCTGGGAGGAACCGGTGCGGAAGGCCTTGTCCACTGCCCGGAACGAGTTTGACGAGCCGGTAGCCTGCCTCTTCCGGAAGGTTGTCTGGGACGAGGCGCAGTGTGAAAAGGCGCTGCGGGACTCGAAGTTTACGCGGGAAGGCACCCGTTGGCGCTGTCCGAACGTGTCAGAACCGCTCAATTTGAAGCAGCTCCTGGCGAACCTCGGGACCTTTGCGATCCACGAGACCAAAGGAGCGCCGCCTGTCGGAGGCGAGCACCAACTCATTGTTCCCATCCAGCAAAAGGAATTCATCCAACTGGTGCAGACGCTGTATCCCCATCCGGCCGCCGAGGACGCGGCTCGCGCTCTGTGGAAAGCTCTAGCTGGAGGGACGGATTTTCCGGACACCTCCGCCACGCACTTGGGACCATCGCTTGCGATGCTCAGCCGTTTGAACCTGCGGATGCGCCGGCAGCAGCAAAACACGTTTGTCTTCCGCACTCCGGACGAAAACGCCGCCTTTGATAAGGCGATGGCGCGGACCAAAGAGCAGAACGAGAAGGAGCGGGCCACGCAGGTCTTAACCGGTGCGATGCGTCTGCTTGATGAGAATTGGGATTATGAGGCGGTCGAAGCAGGATTGCCGGCGGATCTCGTCGCCATTGAGACGAGCAAGGAGGGGCAGCGAAAGGGGCTGATCACGTTCGATGGGTTGAAATTGCATCCGGAAGGAAGGGCTATTTTCGCCTTCGTGAAGGGGCAGCAGGATCTGGAGAAATTGTGTGACAAGGTCGCGGCGCAGCATCGCCGCCTTGGCCGCACACCTGTGATCGCTTTCACGACTTCGCATCAACTTGTCGATACGTTTGCCATCGATACTTCGCCGAAGCTGAAAGCGGCCCGTGGTTACCTCAAGCTCTACCAACTCTCCACGAACGAGGAGTTCATGCTCCATCAGGTCGGCCTCAGCAAAGAAGCCTATATCGGCTTTCAGATGAACCGTTCGAAGTTCTCGACTCCCTTTGATGGAAGGCTGCAGGCGCTTCGCCGGGGAATTGTGGAAGCCCTGACGGAATGGCGACGGGAGCTGAATCAAGCCGGCCGGATTGCCTGGCCATTCCGTTCAACCGGCACCCTGAAGCCAGCTGATCGGGATCTGCTGATTCACGCCTGGCGCAAGCTGATTATTGAGAGCGAGCCCCCAAAGCCGCTGGCTGATCTCGACGAGACCAGCGGAGTCAAGGTTGAAGAGGTAACGGCGATCCTCCGCCGGCTGGATATTTCTCTGAAGGCACGAGCGGCAGGTTATTCATCGGACGAGAGGGCAATGCTGTTTGATTCGTTGGGAGATTCGGCGGAGCCCCAGTTTCCACATTTCCTGCGTTGTATCGCCAATCAGGTGATCAACAAAGCCGTCTCCTGGGATATGGACCGCGCCCGGGAGGAGTGGTTTTGGGGTTACTGCTGGGAGGGCGCTAAGCCCATCGAGATCTTCAAAGATTGGATGGCTCTCCTGGTCGATGTCGGACTCGTAAGAGAGTCTGGCGAAGGGACAAACATTCGCGACAAACGTTATGAACCGATCCCGCTATCAGATCTTACCGGGTTTCGCCAGGAAGCGGACAACTGGCTTTCGAGCGATCTGGGCAAAATCGTTGGACGCCTCGCCGCTGTGTTTGGTGAAGGAAAGGTGATGGAGATGTTTGCTCCAAAGGGTCACGCCAGACCCGGCACCAAGGTGAGCCAGGCAGCAGAACGATTGAAGAATGCGAAGGCCCTGCTGGATCAAACGAAAGCTTTGGAATATAATTTCAATCCCGGTGAGACGGATATCGATAGCCAGATCGCTACAGTTCGAACCGACTGCCGAAATCGACTTAAATCGCGGGACCTGGTCCAGTGGGTTTTTGAAAAGGACCGGTTTGAAGCCATTACTCTCGATGGCAATCTTAAGACCATCAATTTTGAGAGCGACGAGATTCCTTTGTGGGAGCGAATCGGGAAAGCGGACAAGCTGGCCACCTATTTCAAGGAACAGCGCGTGAAGATGACCGATCGCGCCGAGGAGCTGCAGACCGTCCTGAAACGCGAAGCTGAAGGAAATGACGCCTTTCCAATTGCGGTCTTCGCAAAACAGTTGGAGCGAATCAAAAGCATCCTTGGAGCTGCGGAAAAACCGGCCGGGCCGATGGCTGTTGGTGAAACCACCCAGAAACAATTCGCGACTTCTGGCACACTCGCTTTCCTCCTCAAGGATTTAAAAGCTCAGCAGGCGGTCGAGAAACTGGAGCAACTCGGTGTGGAACTCGGCTACGACCCGACCGCGGGGACGACCAAACCATTGGACGAGATCGAGGGCCATATCGTAAGCACCTTCCGGGATCTGAAGAAACTGTTGACCGCCATGGATGACAGTTTGGCGGAGTTCAGCACGGAGGCGTCGAATTATCTCGCCCAGACCGTTGATGCCCCGGCCGACTATTCCTACCCTGAGATTCCCGCACCAGACCAGTTGGCTAATCGCCCAGACGAGATCAAAGAGGAATTGTCACTGGTCCAGGACGATCTGGATGACGTCCAAAACCGCCACTCTTCCCATGCGCGCCTGGGGCACTTCCAGCCATTGATGCTCGACGTCAAAAAGGCGTATGAGGCGAAGGAAGGATTGGTGAGAGTCTATCGGGGACAAGTGACGACACTCGGCAACTCCATCGCGGATTACCGTCAGAAGCTCATCACCAAGTCGCGGATCACCGACATCCAGGACGCACTCAACCCCTTGCGTCGTGTGAAGGGTCTGGAGCCCTGGCCGGACTTCGGTCCAAACGATCTGGATTCGGCGCCTACTTTGAAGGAGGCCTCCGAACTGGTTGCCACACGCGAAGAAGAAAGAAAGCAGGAGGGAAGCGAGATCCTGGCAGCGTGCGGCGTCTCTTTCGACAGGTGGAGGGTGATTGTCGCGGCTCTGCAGAAAGGCACGGATCCCGAGATATCGAATGATGAGGAGAAGGCATTACTCGACGCCGGTTTCCTCCAGAAGAGGTTGGTTGTGGCGAGCTAGGATCGAATGGACAACGTGTATCTAGTTGGAAAGTTTGCGGGGAACCCTCGCGGGAAGCGCCTACAACGAAGTGTGGCGGCTGTGGCGATTGAGACGCTGCCGGCCGGTTCCGGATTGTGTCTGAGTAGCGGCCAGGATTACCAGACGGCGACGCCCAATCAACAACGGCTATCGCTCGATTGGGCTTCCCGGCCCGGCTGCACTTTCCTGCTGGTTCCTCCTTTTCAAACTGGCACCCGCCACGACCCGAGGAATTGGGAGGTATCGCGACTGAGCAACACGCCGGCTCTCGACGCAAAGGCACATCCTGTGCTCCGTCTGACTCAGCCTGAGATCAACGCTTCTTTGACTCACGGGCTTTCGCCCACGGGAAATCCGCTGATTGACGGTGGCACCAGCCTGCAGCTGAGCGGCCTTTATCGGAAGCATCCTGCGTCGGGCGTCTTTGGCGTAACGACGGTTCCGGTCTGGTCACTGGCTCTGGCTGACAACGTTCCGGCTCTTGAGGAGTGGCTACGCGCATGGCGAGCACTGGCGGGCGTTCCGACCGAGGAGGAAGAGGCCAAGCCGACAGGCGTTTTTCAACCGACACAACGGCATTTCTCCGTTCTGCTTTACCTTGCTTCCGGTGAGTTCAAGGACCGGTCCGACGCTTTGGCCGCTCTAGCGTGGAATGAGACGTTCGATTTAGAAGGGGTGAACGTGACCGGGTTGCTGGATGCTTTGGAAGCCGCTGGGTTTGTTGCCGGTGGCACTCTGACGGAAAAAGGGCAAACCGCCCTGCTTGAAAGCCCATACCGCACCTATGCGGAAGCCTACCTGAAAACACGATGACTTCTACAAAAATATCCACCAGCCTGGTTCAAACCCTTGCCGTGCAATCCCAAGTCAATCTGCCCGGCACCGCTGGCCGGTTGCTGAAGCAGATTCGGGATCTGGAAAACCTCGCTCCCAGGTTTTTGGAAGCCGGCCTGGTCTTGACTGTGGACCGTCCAAGTTCACTGGATACACGGCTATCCGGAATCTCAACCTGGTCGACCACGGAAAAACTTGCCGGTGGTTTCCTCTTTGTCAGCGCCGCGCTGCGGATGGATCTTCGCTTTGAGCGAAACGCTCTTGCCACGGAAGGAACGGATAGCACGAGCGCGATCGACGACATCGATTTTCAGGACCAGTCGAAACGTCTCCAGTTGATCGAAATGAGGCAGGCCTATGAAATGGCGGACCGGGCAATGAGACAGGAGACTCGTCCTCGTATCCTCTCTTTGGAGGGGCCGCTGGTGGTTAACCGCAGCATGGTTCCTCTTGGTAAATCGTCTCAACACGCAGGCGAATACGAGAAGGCCATTGAGGCGATTCGCAACTTCTGGCAGCAGCATAAAGAAAACCTCTTCCCGTGGAACCCAGAGGGAACGATCGTCGTCGGAATCGCAACAGATCGGGTGGGAGCGATAGCCGCCATCCCGCGACAAGACCTCCGGACCCCCGAGGGCCAAAAACAGCTTTTACGTTGCGACCTTCCAAATAACGCCTCGTTACGTGATCTAAATGAGCAGCTCTCCTCCATCGCCGGCATTGGCGAAAAGCGTTTCGTTCGCGGCATCCTCGGCTCCAACAGCCGCACAGCAGCTTTCAAGATGAATGTGCAGACCCCACGAATGGAACCAGCGGATTTGATCGAGAAGGAAGCGATCATCGGCTTCCACTACCGCAGCAACGTCCGGGCCGACCCGCTGTTGGTTCAATTGCTGGGCAATGATGAGACTTGGACGAAGGCCCAGCTCAACGAGCTCGCCGGAGTTCTAATAGCCGCCACGGTCCAGCAGAAAGGGTCTGCGGTTCCGGTGCCGTTTCAGCTCGCGGACCACCAGCTCCGCGCGCTCAAACCTTTTCTTAAACAGTATTGTTTTGCCATGCGGCAGGAATTGAAGAATCGGGACATCGAAGATTCCTGGCTCTCTGACCTTGATATCGAAAACTGATCTTAGAATGAAACACCAGGTCCTTGGAAAGCTAATCGGCAATACGGGCGATCCCCACAACCTCAGCATGGCACTGAACTCACCGTTCGGCGGGCGGCGTGGAGAGTTCGTACGGATTCGTCACCAGGAGAGGCGGGAGGAGCCCGAAACAGACGTCCTCGGCCGAATCGTTAGCGTCAGCCGCAGTAACCTTCTCTATAACTCCGGCATGGGTGACGGCGTGAACGACCTGGAGCTGATGCCTGGGGCCAAGATCTCCGGCGACAGCCTGTTTGCTCGGGTCGAGTTGATTGGCTACAAGGACCCGGCGAGCGGTCAGATCAAGATCCCTCGACGCCCCATGGACCCCGGCGCAAAAGTGATGACCGTCGACTATCACTTTTTAAGCGAGTTCTACGAGTTCTCCGAAGAGAGCAGCCTTCATATCGGCAATCTCGTGGGGTATGACCGGGGCGACAATATCGTCCCCGTCTTTCTGGATGTAAATAATCTCGTAACGGAGCACCTTGCGGTTCTCGCAATGACAGGAGCGGGCAAGTCCTATACCGTCGGCCGTATCATCGAGCGCCTCGTGGCGCAGTTCAATGGGACTGTCGTTGTGTTCGATCCCCATGGAGAATACGGGAAAGCTCTCCTGGACGGGAGATTACAGTTCGCGCCTGAGGTGGAGCATGAGGATCCACGCGACGCCACCGCGATTCCTCAGATTCAGAAGCAGATAACCCGGCTATACGAAAATGGCGCAGGCGTTCTCGTTTACACGCCTCAGACAGCGTCGTTTCGATCTAAATACGCAGGTAAGAACACGGAGTTGGCGCTCCAGTTCGATCACATCGAAATGGACGACATACAGGAGATCCTTCCTGGGCTTACCGAACCGCAGCAGCGCGTCCTGGACGTGGCTATCCGTTATTGGAGGATCATCGAGCCGAAGGAACCGCGAGACATCAATCGTCTTCGTTTTCTTCTTGGAGATGGTTTGGATGAATTGCGGAATTGGGATCAGTTGTCTCAGGCCGAGGCAACCGCTCTCTCTAGCCGGAGCGCCGCCGTCGCGTCGATGAAGTTGGCACGTGTCCTGAGCGAGGCGCAGAGCTTCTTCACCCCGGCCCTCGGAAGTCCGACCGACATCTATTCCATGATCGGGCGCTCCGGGGAGCAGAAGGGACGCCTCGTTATTGTGGATCTTCAGGGACTCAGTGACACCGCGAAGCAGATCATCGCTGCCATTGTATCGAGCGAAGTGCTGAAAGCCGCCTCCAGCAAAACTGCCCCGACGCGCCCATGTTTCCTGGTATATGAAGAAGGCCACAGCTTCGCGCCGGCTGGCCAAGCCGCCATCAGCCATCGAATTATCAAGAAAATCGCAGGGGAAGGACGGAAATTCGGCGTGGGATTTGGGATTGTTAGCCAGCGCCCGTCAAAGCTGGATCCCGATGTTACCTCACAGTGCAATACTCTGATCACCATGCGCCTGAAAAATCCGGACGATCAGCGATTCATTTCGAAGGCCTCTGACATGGTGAGCAAGGCCGATATCGACGAACTGTCGAGCCTGTCGACTGGCGAAGCGTTGATCTCTGGTCGATCGATTCCGGCGCCGCTCCTGGTCAAGATCGGGACGAAGGCTCTCGTGCATGGCGGGCAATCACCTGAGGTCCTTCATCTCTGGGGGCGGTGGAATGCTGAGTTAGTGGAGCAATGATTCCTGACGGACCAAAGCAGATGGAAATCGCGAACGATCTGTTTCCTCAGATCGTCGTCCCGGGGCTGCCGGACTATTCCTGTAACATCCACAGCTTTGGGTGCAGCTTTTGGACCCTCCTGGGCCACCGAGCGGGTTTTTCCGCCATGTGTGAGATGCCCGCCCCCAATGCAGGTATCGCGGCATTGAAAGGGGAGAACGTCATTTCGGATAGTGCATGGTTCGCCAAGGATCAGACCCATCCGGAGGTTCTCGTTGAGTTTGAGCGCTACTCCGCGGCGGGCGATGCTGCCAAGCTTAGCGCCAAGGTGAAGAATTTGCTGTTGGGTTACTGGCGTTGGAACCAGTGCCCAAAAGTGCTCGTGCTCGCGTATTGGACAAAGGGCCTGCGGGACCTCCCTGATCATCAGACGATTCGTGCGATAATACAGAACGGTTTTTCGACAGCAGCCCGCGAAGCCGTTCCGGGAACGCGGCAGGTGGGGATCCGGTTCTTTCAGTTTCTTTTTGAAGCAGACGCACAGGGTCGGTGCAAACTGGTCCGCATTATCGAAAGGGGGAGCAAGTGATCAGAAAAGGATTCTTTATGCCCAGCGCCGACCGCCGCCTGGGTGATCGCTACGAATTGATCGAGTGCCTCGGCGATGGCAGCCATGGGTGGGTATGGAAAGCCCAGCGCCTCGAAGACAATGCAATAGTCGCGCTCAAGATCCCCAAGGACCAGGGAAGCAGCAATGCGGAGCTGGAGGAGGGGGCGCTTCTGATCAACACCCCGCCGCATCCAAATGTCGTATCCATTCATTGGATGGGCCCCGTTCCACCGGAGCGCTGGTTTGTCATAGAAATGGAGTATTTCCCGAGCCGCACCCTCGCGCAGGTATTTGAAGATAAGGAGACGAGCTATTCCGCGAGCTACCGCTCCATCTTCACGACGTATGGATTTGTGCTGCAGGGAGTAATGCACCTGCACACGCTGGGGATGGCCCACGGCGACATCAAACCGCACAACATCCTCGTATCCGGTGAACAAGTTAAAATCACCGACTTCGGGTCCAGCCTTCAGCCGGAGGAGATGTATGTGCGCAGTCGCGAGAATGGTGGCACGATCCTCTACTCGGCTCCGGAGATGTTGGGAATCCTGGGACCTGGCCGGGGCAAGGCAAATCCCTACCTCGCCGACATTTATTCGCTTGGTGTTCTTCTTTATTACCTTCTGACCTCACGACTGCCGCACGAGACATCCAGTCAGGTGGAACGTCACACGCCGTTTCCACGGCCTCGCGAGATCAACAGCTCCATCTGCCCGGCGGCCGAACAGTTTGTACTGAGGTGCTTGGCGGAAAAGCCTGAACTTCGCTGGCCCTCTGTCGAAAGCATGGTCGCCGAGCTGCCGAACATTCGACGTTTACAACTCGAATATTCGACCGATGTAGGGCAGAGGATTTCTTTGCCTGAGGCTGCGGATTGGTCCACCGACGTCATGGCAGATTTCGAAGAGCGCAACTATCAAGCAGCCGAAATCGCTGCCCACCGTCACTTCGAGGCTACGAGAGATGAATACGCCTTTCTTCTGATGGTGCAGGCGGCCGCACGCGATGGCCGCCACTTCGATTGCCTAAAATACCTGGACCGTCATCCTGATTTCTCCCGTCCACCAGCTAAATACGCAGACGAACTGCGCGTGCTCAACTTGGATGCATTCATGGCAGTCCGTAAACTTGCCGAGGCAGAGAAGGTGGTCGACGAGCTTCTGGGCGAAGGGAAAGAAACTCGATCCTTGCTGATGAAGAAGGCATCTCTTTTCGGTCTGCAAGCTCGCTACGAGGAGGCACGAGTTCTATTGCTACTAATGAATCGGCAGTATCCCCATCGCCCGGAGGTCCTCAAGAAGCTAGTAATGGTAAATGAGCAGCTGCGAGATACTTCGAAAGCGGCGGCGTTTCTTAAAGCATATCGAGTCATCTCTCCGAATGATTCTTGGGCGTTGTCAAAAACAAATGAATATGTCGCGCTAGGTCTGGCTTGAATCACGTGAGGCAAAGTCCGCCTCCCTTCCGACAGAAAGGCACCATCACGTGTTGACGAGCTCTTGTAGCCACCTCACCGCGTCGAGCGATGGACAATCGAGTTCCCGGTGAACTCGTAAGCCAGGGATTTTTCGTTGTCGGTCTGGATCATGAGGTAGGAGCCGTTGATGTGGGCGGAGACGGCTTTGCCGGTGTGGGGCATCTGGCCGCAGACGTAGTTGCCGTTTGCGTCGTAGCAGTAGACGTTGCCGTCGTTTTGGACCTTGGCGTGGACGGGAGTGTTCATGGCGGAATGTTCAGTGGTTTTCGGTTTCTTCTTGTTGTGGTGCCATCCCGGAAGGTTGATTCGCTCTCGGGACCACGGTGGAGGACCTGTTTTCATCAGGTTGAAAAGGTTCGGTGTGCGGGAGGTATGCTCGGAAGGCGGTTCGGAACCAGATGTTGCAGTAGTCGAGTTCTAGCTCGAGCGGATCTTTCTGGATAACTGTCACGTAAGGGTTCAGCTGGATCACCACTTCCAAGGGGCCTCTCTGCCCGGCCTCGAGTGCCGTTATTTGTTCCCATATCGCGCGCTTCCCGGAGACGGCTTCGGCGTTCCCACCGCCGGGCATGGTCAGTTTGAGGTAATCACTTTCGCAGTCTGGTGAAGCGACCGGGAAAGCATCCTTGAGGAGGTAGACGGTGAAGTGGCCGTTTGAGCCGAGCTCGCATGGACCTGAGGTGGCTTCGGGGAAACGCGGATCGAAGAACTCCGGCGGGTGCTGCAGGCTGATGGCGTCAGCGGTGAGGGAAAAGCGAACATGAAAATATCGGTGGCCCGCATACTTATTGACGTGGATGTTCGGGGCCGCGTTGAGTCCAAGGGAGAGGCCTAGGAAGGAGAGGAGGGAAAATAGGCGCATGGTTTGGATTTAGACTTGGTCGGAGGCTGCTTTTTGGGTCAGCCCCAGCATGCGGCAGAGGATTCTGGAGCGCTGGATCCCGGCGGAATCCATGATGAGCACGGTTCGGCCACGCGCGAGGCGCTCCTGTACCAGAACTTTTGCCGCGGTGGCGATCTCGGGGGCGACGGGTCCGTAGTCGGTCGTGCGGAAGGAGAACACTTCGAATCGAGAAGAGGAGCTGCCGGATTGACCATTGAGAAAACATTCGAAGCCCTCGGCGTCGGGGAAGGAGTAAAAGGAGTATTCGTCGGTGCCATCGGGTTTCGTGCCGAGCAGTGAGATGATGGCGAAGCGTTCCGCTCGGGGAAGTCCTTGCCTCCAACGCCTGACTACACGATCCGGAACGGATGCCCGCGAGCCGAGCATGCGTCCTGGGCGGGCACAGGAGAAAATCCTGCGCATGGGGTCGGGATCCGAAGGCCATCGCCATGCGATGAGATTGAGTGGCTCGGCGGGCAGGGGCTGATAAGGAACACCGAGCAGCTTCCCTACTGTTTCTTCGAAGTCTTGGCTCCAGTTCCGGGCAGTGGCAAAACGGAGGTATTTATCGGCGGCTTGCTGATACAGTTCCGGCGGGCCTTTGCCTCGTGTCAGCAGCTTCACGTAGGCGAGACCTTTTCCGAGGCAGCCCGCGCAGGAGGGCTGCTCTACTCGGGCGACCAATCGGAGGATTGCTTCGAGGCAAAGCTCGAAGTCGCGCTCGGGCAGGCTGCGGATCTCATGGTAAATGCCGACAAAGTCACCGATCGCTCCTCCGGACTTGAATGGATGGTGTTCGTGAAAGCCGTTGTTGATCACCCTCCTGACTTCTTCGGGGACATCGGCCTCGTCGCTCAGGTAAGGGTGATCGTCGTTGTTCATGATGGCAGTGTAGGGCACCTGTGCGACAGGGTGCGTCGCGTGCTCGCTTTGCGAACCACTTTCGGGGGCGGCAGACCGGGGTAAAGGAAGGCCTCGGGAAATGTTAGTTGACCTCGGGCAGTCGCACACTGCCGCCGCGCCCGCGGCCGGGGATCACCTGCTTTGCGTTGACGAGCGTGTCCTTCACCGCGTTGTAGCTTGCCTCATCCCACCCGAGCTGAGAACGGAGCGTTACGTTTCCACTTTTTCCACCGGAGGAGTGGAGGGCGTCGAGGAAGCGCCGTTTGTCTTCTTCGTCGACCGGGGATGCCATCACCGAAGTGAAGCCGCCCGCTGTGCCGGGGGCACCGCCGGTCTGCCCGTTTGGTTCCGCGGGTAGTGCGCGCGTTGAGGAGTCGGCGGTTTGCGTCGAGGCGGTGGTACTGAGCGTCTCCCCGGGGGTCGTGTAGGTTGGCGTGGAAGGTTCGTGGGAGTGGCTGGTGGTCTGGCTGTGAATGCGTGGCAAGGCAGGAGGCGGTGGCGACAGGAAGATCGTGTCCGCTCCGAGGGTAGCGTAGTCCGAGGGATTACAGGAAAGAATGATGAGCTGGAGCCCGCGAGTGGCGGCATGGTCGAGCATGCGCTGGAGACTTCGGACGCGCTCCGGGTCCGCATTGGCGAAAGCATCATCGAAAACGAGCGGGAGGCAGCCGCGGTGGTCGGCAGCAAGGATTTCCGCGGTGGCTAGACGGACGGCGGCGGCAACCTGTTCCCGTGCGCCGCTGCTCAGGTCGTCGAAGAAGTCGAGCCCTTGGCTGTCGCGGAGGATCCGAATGCTTTGGAAGGCATTATCTTCAAGCGAAATTTCAGCGCGGGCGGATTGTCCAAAGATGCAGCGGAGATACTCCGAAATCTTATCCGCCAACGGTTTGGTGAAGCGCTCGGAGAGGGATCGCTGCTGTTGGGCGAAAAGATCGTCGAGGAGGGCGATCGCCTGTGCATGACGTCGTGCATGCTGGACTCGTTGACGAGCTTGCTCAATCCACGTTTCGGCTTCGGCCAGAGTGGCATGAGGATCCCGCCCTCCCTCGGATCGCAACTCGTTTTCCGCGATAGCCTTTTTGGTGCGGGCGTCCTGGAGATCCTTCTGGCAGTTCTCCCAGGCTCGGTCCAGCCGCTCCTTGTCGCTCTCACAGTTTTCAGGATCGAGCCTTTCCAAGGCGTCCCGTGTCGCTTCCCATGCGGAGGAGGCCTCTTGTTCAGCGTTTCGCGCCTGCCCAAGAGATTGGCGGCGCACCTCGTCGGTGCCGTGCTGTTCAACGATGAACTGCAATTTTGCCCCGATATCTTCGAGCGCCTTCTTGTCGCTGGCGATCGCTCCTTGTTGGCTTTCGAGGCGCTTGCGGACCTCAAGTAGCCGGCTTTCCGCCTGCTTGAGTTGCGCTTCCAAGGCGGACTCATTGGACTCCAGCTCTTGCAATTGCGCGGTGAGATCGGCCAAACGTGATTGCGCCTCCACGAGGCTGTCGGGAATGGGAAAATCCGGATCGTTGGCGCGGCGCCGCTCGAACTCGGCTCGCGCTTTCTCGGCATCGTTTTGGCGGTCGCGGTGCTGCGCCTCGAAAGCGTCGGCATCCAAGTGCTTGAGCGATTGCTTGACCTCCGAGAGGTCCTGCTCGAGGAGGGATCGGCGGGCGACGACGTTGGCGGCGTCTTCGATGGATTTCGCGCTGAGCGTACGGAGGGAATCCTCGAGTGCCTGTTCGGCGATATCCCGTCGTTGGCGGGCTTCAACGAGGCTCTCACCGCCTCCCGGGCGGATGAGGAGGCGCAGCCCCTCCGTCGTAATTTCCGTCGACTCGGTGACGGTGTATTCCTGTTCCGGAGTCAGCTCCTCGCCGTTCGCGCGGACGGTGTGCACTGCCGACTGCACCACGATTCCGGCTGCCATGGCCTCGAGGGCAGAAGTCGCCTGCAGCCGTTCGCTCTCCTGCTTCCGCAGGGACTTGAGGTTGGCCTCGGTGATTTCCGGTAGCTCACTGAGCTGTCGCTCCAGCTTCCGGCGTCTTTCGCTTGCTGCCTGGATGCGTTTGCCCTGTTCGTCGGCTTCTTGCAAGTGCTGCTGCTTTTCGAGATGGTGGGTGGCGGACCTGACGAGTTCCAGCCGCCGCCTCGCGATGCGCGATTCGTTCCGCCCGTTTTCCACCTTTCGACTGAGTTCTTCGAAGGCTTTCCTTTTGCCAGCTTCCTCCTCCGCGAGATTCTTCCGTTCTTCCTCGCGAGGTTTCAGCGACTCCTGAAGGCGGCTCTCGTCGTCCTTCATGGAAGTGACCTGTTTCTCAATGCGGGCATGCTGTGAGGCTTTTTCTGCAGCCCGCTCGGCGGTCAACTTTTGTTGCTTCTCACGCTCCCGCAGGCGCTGGACCTCTGCGAGTTGTTTCGCGTTTTGCCGGCGGTCCAGTTCGAGCGTAGCCTTATTCTGCTCCCCAGTCTGAATTGCCGCCGCGGCGGCTTCGAAATCGCTGATCGCACGCTCGCGGTCGGCCAGGCGGGCAGCGGCGGTCGCGCGACTGTCTTCCGCTGCCTCGAGCTCTGCCTCGGCACGTTCCACCGCAGAGCCTTTTTTGGCTTTGCCAGAGGATTGGAAAATAGACTTCCGCGTCTCCGCAAAATGGTCGGCGATGGCCGCGTCTCCAGACGACAGCATGGCGGCGGCGCCTCCCGCTTCCTGAAGCTTCTGGATGAGACGCGGCTGTTCGGCTTCGGTGTGCGCGCAAGGATCCTCGCTGCTCATACCCTGCCAGACCCAGAGATGGCCCCACTGCTGGCGCAGGCGATCTTCGACCTTCCGTCCTCCGGATACTTCTTCGACCATCAGGAGCTGATGCAGCCGCTCCTCGGCATCTGCATCCCGTGAATCGATTCCGCTGGGCCCTTGGAGCCGCGTCACGCCCTTGGGGCCGTTGAAGCACTTGTAAACGGTCCACGTCTCCTCGCCGACAGCAAAGGTCACCTGGACTTCAGGGGGACCGGCTCCGAGGCGGCGCGAGGCCATGTGCTTCTGGGCTTCTCCTCCCGTCTTGGCACGAAGAAACAGGCCACGATGGATCGCCTCGACGAGGGTGCTTTTGCCGCACTCATTGGGTCCGCCGATGAGGTTTCGATGAGGAGCAAAATCAACGGTGACGTCGCCGTGGATGCGATAGTTGCGGATTGTGGCTGAGATCAGGCGCATGGAACAGTTAGGCAGTTTGGCGGTGGCATTGGCTGTAGAGTTCACGGAGGGCGATGCGGGCAATTTCGCCTTCCTCACCATCGGCGGCAGAACGTTCAATCAACTGCCGGGCGACTTCGGCGGCGAGTGGGTTGTGCGTCTGACTCGTCAGCTCTGCGAGTTCGGTGTCGTCGGGTACGACGGTTGTCTCGTTCAAGATGCGGAGGCTCAGGAGGCGTGCGGCCAGTGCTTCGAGTTCTTCGGTTAGCGTGGTGTGAGCGCGAATACCGAGTGACCCGCGGAGGCGCAGGAGAAGAAGATCCTGACCTGCACGTTGCGAGAGCAGGTTTTTGATCGCTTGCTGAAAGCCCCTAACTTCCGGATCGCTGGAGAAGTCGTGATCGAGTTGTGCCCATTGGATGCCGCCGGTCCGGAGCGGAGTCACCTGCGGCCGGGCACCACGCTCCAGTTCGACGAGGAGGACGTTTCCGGCGGAGTAATCGCCGCCTTTTGGGAAACGGTCCACTTCAGGTGTGCCGCTGTACCACGCCTTTTCGGTGATCTGCTTGGTGCCGTGCCAGTCGCCGAGCGCGATGTAGTCGAAGTCGTCCGTCGCTAGGCGTTGAATATCGATATGGTTGGTGGCGGACTCATCCTCGTCTCCGACCGAGGAGGAACCGAACGACTGCACGCTGCCGTGCGCCAGCACCACCCGCGGTTTGGTTGTGTCGATCCCGTTGAAGATTTCCGCCCCACGCAGCCAACTGGTGGTATCGACCGCCTCGGCTCGGCGTAACAGGGGGCACGGAAAGATGATGGCATTGCCGGTATCGACGGGCTCCGGGGTGAGCAGGAGGTGCAGGTTGGGGGCCAGCGCTTTCTGCTCACGTTGAAAGAACGGTTGCTCCCAGACGCCGCCGGGCCCGCCGTGATCGTGATTTCCCGGAATGACGTAAACCGGGATTGAGAAGGCGTTGATGACAGAGCACGCTGCGGATACGGTTGATTGGTCGGGTGTGGAGGAGTCGAAAAGGTCGCCGACGACGAGGACGAATGCCACTTCGTGTTCGGCCGCGAGGCGGGCCATTCGACGGATCGATTCAATACGCTCGTTGCGAACCCGTTCGCGCTTTGATGGGTCTTCGATCGAAGCAAAAGGTTTTCCGATTTGCCAGTCTGCCGTGTGTAGGAACTTCATAAATACGTCTGGGATTCGCGGGCTCCCCCCGAAGGTAATCCGCCCGGGAGGCGCGCATAGGTCAATTCGAAAAAGCGGATCCCTGGGGAAAGATCGGCTCGATGAGCAATGCGGAACCTATTTTAAGAGAGTCGGGCGACAAAATACGTCGTGGTCAGGAACGCCTGGTGGTCCTCTCCAACGCCGGCTGGTAGTGGCATGCGAAGGAACGGGAGCCTGATCTCAGAAGGACTCCCAGCTATGCCGTCGTTTGTGCGGGTCGAGGATGATGTGATTGGGCACCGGGCTGGGATCGGAAGAGCGGCCGGGATTCAGCACGAGGGTTTCTCCGAGCTGTTCATGGGCCTGGCCGAAGACGTAGGGCGCCTCATGGATATGACCACAGACGAGGAAGTCGGGTTTGTATTCGCTGATGATCGAATCGACGTCGAAGCCGTCGGCGATGTGTCCATCGGCCAGGCGAGACTGCGTGGGCGGGAGGTGCGCGACGAGTATCCAGGGCAAGCCGGAGTCCTCACGCAATTGGTCGAGCCGTTGAAACTCTCGCGGCTTGGGCCAGGTGTCGGGATTCCAGCTCAGGCACGTGACGATGCAGAGGTCGTCGATCGTGCGGGTTTCGTTCGGCCCCAGAAGGCGTGCGTGAGACGGGGGAAATTTTGCATACTGTGCTGACTTCTCGAACACATCGTGATTTCCGTCGGTGATCGCGAGCCACGCCCCGGCGTCAGCTACTCGCAGAGCCCAGTCCTGCAGGAAGGCTCGCTGCTGCGCGGGCGAACGGGACACGGAAAACATGTCGAAGAGATCACCAGCGGCGATCGTGAGGCCGTAGCGAGGAGCATTGTCTTCCAACCATTGGAATTGCGGCCGGTCGTCATGGAGGTCGGCGGTGATGAGGATCAGGTTTTTCATGACAGCGTTCAGCCGGCGATGAGAAGAGAAAGCTGATCAATCGGCATAGTTCGCCGCGGCCTCGCGAAGGCTCGAGGCAATGCGATGTCGCAGCTCGGTTGGGGATTCAATGGTGATCTGCGGTCCTTGGCTGAGGATCCACCACTGGAGTTGCCATGTATCGTCGATGGTGACCCGCAGGCGGAAGTTGTCGCCCACGGGATCGAGCGCCTGGTCCTTGCCGAGGGGCGTCTCAGTTAGGTGGCTGGCGAGGGCGGGGACGATGGTCGCCTCGAGCTGGATGGGTTTGGGATGGCCGAAGCCCATCGCGCCGGATGCCAGGTAGCGATCGAGCGTGAAGCCCTTGGGTAGGCGACGCTTGCTGGCCGTCGGCTCTGCCCGAGCCATGCGGTGGAGGGCGTATTGGCGGATGTCATCGTAGTCGAAGGCGGTGCCGATGAGGTAGGTGACATGACCGCGTTGGATCAGCCCGAGGGGGTGGATGAGGAGGCGGATCGTTTCGGTGCGATCAATTGGCTGGTAATCAGCTTCGATGCAGCGCTCGTTGAGCAGGGCGTTCTGCACCTCGCGCAAGACCTCGGGATCGAGCTTGGGCGGGAGGGTGTGGAGAGTGGGGAGGATATTGCGGACTTTGGATCGCCAACGCGATTGAGGAGCCTTCGGGTTCGCCTTCAGGCGATCGCGTGCCCGCCGGAATTTCGTCTCCAGATTCGCGAGGAAAGCGGGCGGCAAAGATTGGCGAAGGAAGTCCTCCGTCATGTGGAGGGATAGCGCGTCGGCGAGATCCGGCTCGGCGAGCCCGAAATCGACCTCCTTGGGAAAATACCAGCCAAACGGGGCCGAGCGGTCATTGCAGGCGAGGGGAACGGCCGCCGAGAGCAGATTGAGGTCACGTTCCACGGTGCGTTTGGTGACGCCGAATCCCTCTTCTTCCAATCGCTCCCGCAGACGGGAAGCGGGGATGCCGGGCGGGCCGGAAGGGATCAAGTTGAGCATCGTCCACTGGCGCAAAATAGTTTCGTTTTTTCGTGACCGCGTCATAACGGCAGGAATGAAGAACAAGGGCGGGGGCCGATGGCGACGGCATAAGTTCGCGGATGTTGATTGACGGCGAGGGGCCGCCATCCCTACCGGCGATTTCTGAAAATGAGCAGAGTGGTGCCGTGGGAGATAGCGGCGGCCACGTGAGTTACGAGCGGGCGGCAGGCCCGGAGGTCCCGCCCTACCTTTGCGCTCAAGGCGGGCCAAGGACGGCCTGCCCTGTGTTTGTGATCGCTCATTTGGAATGGAAGCCGACCGAACGCACACCCGTGTCGGTTTTCGTGGCGCATTCACGGGAAAGGAGAGTGAGGAAGTCGGCGGGCGACGAGATGGGATTAAAACGGTGTTGTCGAGCAACGTTGGCGAAGTCTCCCGGGGTGGCGTTGGAGAGGGATACCACTTCACGGAGCTGGGCGGCTGAGGGTTTGCGGATGCGCAAATGGCGGCAATGCGCGAAGAAGGCTTTCTCCACTTGATCCGGACGAAGAAAGTCGACGCGCACCTTGAGATCGAAGCGGCGGAGGCAGGCCGCATCAAGATTGCGGAAGAGGTTGGTGGAGCAGAGAAAGATGCCTTCGAAGTTCTCGACGCACGTGAGGAATTCGTTCACCTGGGTGACTTCCCACGAACGCTGTGCGTCGCGGCGGTCGCGCAGAAAGCTGTCGACTTCGTCGATCATGAGCACGGCCCGCTCCCGCTGGGCGCTTGCAAAAGCCTCGGCCATCTGCCGCTCCGTCTCACCAATAAACGGACTGAGCAGGTCGGAGGCTCGTTTCAGGTGGAGCGGGGCGTTCAGTTCGGAGGCAAGCCATCGTCCGAAAGCGGTCTTGCCTGTGCCGGGCGGCCCGTGGAGGAGGCAGCGACAGGCGGAGAGCGTGGCGAGGTGCTCTAGGAAGCTGTCTAGGGGAGGATCCGTGTTGAGGAAAGTGTGGTCGAAGCGCAGTGGTTCCGACTCGGCTGGCGGTCGAATGTGCATGGCGGGATGCCCTTGCACGCGCAAGGTGTTCTCGACGAGGCGGCAGACGGCGGCGTCGCGAGCTTGGCCTTTTGGATGAATGTTTTCGGCGACCGATCGGGCGCGAGCGAGGACGGCGGGGGTCAACTGGTTGATGGAGGAAAGTCGGCGGATGAGGGGCTCGCTGATTGAGTCTCGGCACATGCGGCGGTAGATCTTTTGGCGCTGAAGTTCAGGGGGAGTGGGCACATCGACGACGAGGTCGAACCGACGCAAGAAGGCACCATCGATACAGCTGCTGGAATTCGAGATCCAGATGACGGGGACCGGGTTGCTTTCCAAGAGGCGGTTCATCCAGGCCTTGCGCTGACCGGCGAGGCCTGTGCCTGATGGATGAGACGCCCGGAAGACGTCCTCGCATTCATCGAAGACAAGCAGCGTCCGGCCTTTCCTCAGGAGCTGTTGGGCCAGGCGGAGGCTTTGCAAACGTCCGGTTGCCGGCAACGGGTCTCCATCATTGTCCTCGAAGGCAACCTCCATCAACTGACACCGGAGCCCGCGGGCCAGCACACGCGTCAGTTCCGATTTTCCGGTCCCCGGCGCGCCGTGCAGGAGAATGTTGCAGCCCGCTCGCCGCTCCTTGAGGCAGCTCCGCAAGTGCTCGCGCAAGTCTCCAGCAATCGCTCCGAGGTGGCGGAAATCGCGTGGACGGAGAGTTGCTTCCGGGGCCACCTGTGCGACGGACTGCAAGGCCCGACCGAGCGAGAAATCTCCCTCCAATACCGCATGACCGAAAGATTCGTGGGACAACGTGAGGATCTCGCCGCGTCGCGTGCCGGACGTCCACTTGAGGATGCCGGTGTACAGGAGCGGCTTGTCAGGCTGAAGGGCTTGGACGATGCGCGCGGTCGGTTCCCCCAAAGCCAGCCCCAGCAGTTTGAGCTGCTCGCGCCGGGACTGGACCTTTACCGTATTCAGGGCGTCGCGGTACATAGATGACGCTTGGCGCAAGCTCAGGCAAAAGAAGATGCCCGCCTCCAGTTCGTTCAGGCCGAAAGCCCGCGCGCAGGCCTTTAGGCTCGAAGCCAAGGGAGGCGGCAACGCGCTGCCTATAGGATCTGCCTTCTGGATGATCTCGCGCAATGCCGCAGCCGCTCCCACGCAATCAAATGACCGCCTCTCCTGCCATGAGCCCAGGCCGATGAAATCCGCGACATCGGAATCGGCAAACCCGCGACTGTGGACGAATCCGCGTTGAACCCAGGGAGAACTCAAAAGCTGCAAGACCCATGCTTTAATGACTTCGTGTAGATCAAAAGTGCTCATGGGACGACTATACAAATGGTGCGCGACAGAGTGTGTCGTGATGAGTGATTGAGGAGATCGAATTCAGAGAGAAGTTTAAAGGAAGGTTGGCTCGCGAGTAGAGCGATTGTTGTGTTCAGAGTACAGACGTTTTGTAAATGCCATGGTGCGGCGGTGAATTCGTCCGGTAATGAGAGCTTTTGGGGGCAAGGAGGCTGGGCCTCGGATTTTTCGCCTGTGCGGCGCTGGCGGCGGTTTCATGCGCGTTAAGCCAGGGAAGTGATTATGTTTGGCGGCAGTCTCAAGAAAATCGAGGCCGAGTATAATACTCCGAAATTTCATGTCCTGAATCCGCTCCTTCGCGACGCAGCTTGTCGCTCGAATGGGGTAGACTAGTTGAAGCGATAAGCAGAGACTGTTTATAGGCGAAAGGTATTGAATGGTTTTAGAAAATGAAGAGGGTACCTCAATGAACGACAACGATGGAATTTCCGAATATAAGAAGGCCTTTCGTGAGCTGCACGGATTTGAACCGACCTTTCTGCACAAAGGCAGCTGGATCTACATCTGCGTCCGTAAAGGATCCAAACCGAACGGTCCTTACCGCAAGCACCAGCTTTCCGAATTCGCGGCGAGACTGCGGAGATGGAAAGACCACGGCCCCTCCTTCGAGCTTCCAGAAAATGACCCACCTCCGTCGTCCTGAGCAGACAAACCGACGTGCGGGAGCAGTCTGCTTCACCACGAGCGCTGGCGAGACCGGAGATAAAATTCCGATCGCGGGCTCGCCGCGTAAAGAAAACACGAGGACCTGAAAAATTCGACAACGCACCGACGGAACGCGACTCACTCTGTCGCAGGAAGGCGTAGAATGGGAGCCTGATCATGGGCTGCTCGCGAATGATCGCCGGTTGTTCGGATTCTGATTGCCGGTCAACAGGCCCGTTCCCAACGTTTAAACAACTACTGACTCTCTCTTCTCTCCGAATGAAAAAATCCTTACTATCTCTTGTGTCTGCCTCGGTTTGCCTGCTCGCCTTAACGCCACTGCACGGATCCGGTTTCAAGTGGAATCAGCTTCCTGACATGCCGTTTGCCCGGTCGGGAGCGGTCGCTCAGGTCGGCAATAACCTCTACTTGGCAGGAGAAGGCAACAGCCTGAATGCTACAAGATTTGCTGCATTCTCTTTTGAAACACGTTCTTTCGAAGAGTTGCCCACGATCCCGGAGAAGAAAGCGGCGAGTGCGATTGCTGCGCTTGATGGCGAGATCTATGTCATTTCGGGTAACAATCACAGCAGTGCGCAGGCGAGCTCTTTCGCTTACAGTCTGGAATCAGGCGCATGGAGGCGCATAGCAGATTTCCCGTATCCGCGTAATCTTCACCGTGCGGTTGGATTGAACGGCAAGGTCTATGTCTTTGGTGGGGACCGCGCCCCAATGAATACGGTCCAGATCTACGATCCGCAGACCGATACTTGGTCCGCAGGGGCGGACATGCCGACGGGGCGGTGGAGTACCGGCGTGTGTGCCGACGGAGAGGAGATTTGGGTCGTTGGAGGGGAAACTGAGGACGGCATTACGCCTGTAGTAGAGATCTATAACACGGCGACCGATTCATGGCGTTCTGGCGCGCCCCTGAGGGCACCGCGGGCGGACGGTGCTGTATTCCGCCTCGGTGAAATCCTTCACGTCGCGGGAGGGACTGCCGTGGGTATCGCGGAAAAGGTGCATCTGGACTCGATGGAATATTATGATCGGGCAAATGAGGAATGGCTCTCCGTCGAAGGTTCCTCGTTGCCTAGGCAAGTGGTCGGGGCGGGAGTCGGAACCTTCGGGAGCCAGCTGGTCATTATGGGAGGCTACTCGCCTTGGCCGGACCGCTCGAAGCTCGTCTACTTGGGCGGCAATGACCCTGCCGATGCGGACAATGACGGCTTGAACGACTCCCAGGAGATGGATGTGCACGGCACCGATCCTTCGAAATTCGACTCCGATGGAGACGGGGTCGATGATTATGCCGAAATTTTTGGCTTCGAGACGGATCCTGTCAGTGGAGATGCGGGAGAGGACGAAACTCCTTCCGAAGAGCCGTCTATCTTTCTTCTCCAACCGGCGGACGTCAGTGGCTACGAAGGTGAGTCCGTCACAGTCAGCTTTTCTGTCCGATACTCGGGGTGGGGAAGTCCCGGGTTGGTTCTCTGGCGCGGTTCAGAAAATCTCTCAAATCGGGGCGCGATTGTTTCGCAGTCGAACAAGAAGGTGGCGACAGCCGGTTCCAACTATACCGAGGCCGACTACTCTGTGCGCATTAACGGACTGACACTGGAGGATGCTACCACGTGGACGGTCGAAGTTACGATCGATGGCAGGCGTTACTCGGATACAACAAGCAGGGCATTTTCTGTGACAGTGGACGAGCTATCAGCACCCGTTTTCTCCACCACACCGAACACTGTTCTGCTGGGGCAGGGGGAGCCGCTTACCTTCAACGTCGAGGTTTCTGGTTCTCCTGTCCCCGATCTACAGTGGTACAGAAACGGGAAGCTTATTCCTGATGCGGTCGGGAGCTCGTATGCGATTGGTGCCTTGGAGCCCGACGATCAAGGGGTTTATAAAGTAGTGGCGACAAACCGAGCGGGTGAAAAGTCCTCGCAGGAGTGGGCGCTGGTCGTGGCGGGAGCCGGACTGCATTCGGATGACGATCTGGAGGCGGCCGTCCTCGCAGAGCGCGGGGCGATCGTCGAGGATCCGTCGACCGTGGGGCTTTTCTCTTCGTCTGATCTCGATGCGGCAGTCGCGGCTGAACGGTCCGCAATCGTCGCGGATCCCGAGAGCGTGGGGCTGCATTCCGATCAGGCACTGACTGAAGCCGTCGCCGCAGAACGCTCGCGTATAGTGGCGGACCCGGCGAGCGAAGGCTTATTCGCTGCATCCGCGGTTGACGCCGCCGTTGCGTCGGAGCGGCGGAGCATTATCGATAATCCGTCACGCGTGGGGCTGTTTTCGTCTCAGACCGTGAGCCACGTGAAGCTGGGGGAATCCACGATCGAACGAGACGGTGCGGCTTGGGAGCTCAACTGGCAGCTTCTACAGAGCGACGATCTCGTTGAATGGTCGACCGTAGGCGTTCTTCGGGCGGAGATCGATGGCTCGTCTGAAAACACATTTTACATGCCCGCGTTGGACTGATGAAAGCACGGCGATTATGACCGACAAACTACCTCCGGAATGGGAAACAATCGCCACCGAGATCAGCGAACTCGACGAGCCGCTAATGATCTGTGCGCTTCGATTCGACGGGTACAAGTATTGGGAGTCGCGATGCCGCCACTTCGACTGTACCGCCGATGACTTCACGCCGGTCACTGAACCGGTATTCGAGCGACTGGAGCTTTTTCCTGACGACCTCGACAACCTCACCGCCTTTTTCATTACGCAGAGGTTTCTTGGCAAATGGGGAGGTGAAGCCTGTACGCCGTGGTCTCGGGAGCATGTTGCCTATCGCTTGCTCTTCCTTCAGTGTTACCGCTTGGCCATTCCCTACGAGTTCATGTTCGAAGAATACCACACCCGATGGGAGCGAGAATTCGGGCTTAGCCAAGAGCTGATTGCGGCCCGCGTCAGGAAGTCTTTCCAGACGAAAGGCAGCGGCCCGACTTCGTGGCGTGAGGTGACTTGAGGTGGGGTAGTAGATCGAAGCTGCTTGAACGCGGTTCATCCAGAGCACCGCTTTTTCGGAAGTGTGTGTATCTGGCCTTCCTCGAAACTCCCGAAGCTCGTCGACGAAGAAAAAACGAGAGGAAAAAATCCGTTTTTGAGCCTAAACTGATAAATTCCATTCGATTAAACCCGTCAGAGTTTAAATTCTATCAAATAAGAAGATACCTGTACGACGGCTGGCAGGCGTAGCGATGCAGCGATGTCGACGTCGGGAGTGAGCTCTCGTTTGGGATCACGCTGTCGGCGATGAAGGCGAGCGGGCTGAGGATCAGGCTCAACCACGGGGCTCGTAGGAGGAGGAGCGGCATGAGATGGAACAGGAGCGCGACAGCGAACGCTCTCAGCGCCTGAGCGCATTGAGCTGGAAGATTCACGAAAAAGGCTACGACGACTCCAGCTACACTGGGGACGAATGAGAGCCGACTTCCGAGTCTGTCCGGACGCCTGCGTTCTCGCCAACGCCGGGCTATGCGACCTCATGCTGCGTCCTGAGATGTATGACCTCTTGGCACGTGGGCCGGCAATTCCATCCGGCAACTGATTGAGCTCTTTCGTAAACGGCTATGTGCTTCCCGAGCATGGCCGTGTCCCTATGATTCGGAGCTAACCGTTCCCCGGCACTTCGGAAAACCTCGGCAGCCCCGGAAGCTGCTTCCGGCGCGGGTGCCGGGTCGGGCGGTGCGCTGCACCATTTCGCCTCCGCATTTTGGGCAGAGGGGCGGGGTAGGGACGAAGTTAGGAGGGGGGCTTTCGGATGAAGGCGTTGGTTGGTCTGTTTCGGTGATTGCATCTCATTCCAGGCATCCCGTGCATGCCGGATGCCGATCCACAGTCGCTCTCCCTGATGCGGAGTTTTGAGGTGTCAAAGTCGCTCCCGGTCCTCTCGCGGAACGGGCGGTCAGGAGCCCGTTCGTCCGTGCGTTTCCGGCGAAGCCGTATCCATGAGAGGTGACGCGATCGGATCTCCAACCGGGGACATCCCTAGCCATCGAAGCCGCTCCTGAATTCGTCCGCTTGTGACCGTTTTGGGTGGTCATCTTCAGCAGATGAACACGTAACCCCGTCTCGCTTTTTCGATGATCAGCACAGCGCTAAAAAGAGAGCCTGCAAGTGCCGTTCGCAGGAACCCCGGCTCGAATTCCGTTCGCTCCTCACGAAGGGTCATGAAACAAGACATTCGACCTCCTTAGACGGTCGGTCTCCGAAACCGCATGAACCTCCCGCAGAGGAGGGAAACGGGGTCGGGGGGGGGCGAAGATGGAGTGCGCCCTTGGCCCGAGTTTTCCAGAAAGTCGCAGGGTCCTGCGCGAGGACTCTTGGCCGCCCACGCTTTGCCCGATTGGGCCACGCAAGTCGTTCCGGGTCTTGGAAGCTTTTACTCGCACGACGCTTACTGACGGCGCCTGGTCGCGTTGCTTTTTGCCCCCTGAAACCTGATTCCATTGGCACCAAATCTTCTACCACTTCGGGCGATTATTTCACCTGCACAAAGAGCTGTGGGGCGTGTCGCCGATCAGTGGGAAGGAGGCGTCTTTTTGGTGCCCGATATGTACAACGAACTGTTGACTAAGGGAGCGATCGAGGGGGCGTAGGATACTGCGATTCGGGTGCCAAGACAGCGTCCAGACGCCTGCGATTCCGCACTCCTCTCATCCAATTTCTTTGGTTAGGGAAGGCCGGTTACCAGTGCTTGCTTAGAACCCCCTCACAGGCGCGGAGTGAGCCTGCGGTAGAGAGGTCATTTCTTACTTCGGAAGCGGCGATGGAGAGGACCCGTAAATGGTGCCGAAGTGGGATCTATTCTCGCCATTTTGTGACCGCCTAAAATCGGCTTCGCCGGGTACCGCAGACGATGGATTCCCGCGCTTCGCCCGGAACTACAGGCTGATTTCTTTTGCTCCGATCGTCGGGCGCTATGTTGGTAACGATAGCCTAACGAGGGGGAGAACAAAACTCGCAAGATAGCCATTTGGCTACGCCAAATAGCCCACCTATGTTCCGCTCGCGCTCCACACTTTTTTATACCCCTTACCCTCAGGAGAGCCCTTCGGGCAAACTCCCATGCCGTCAACTTCCCCCTTCTCCGCTGGTATGCCGTCAACTTCCCCCTACAGGGCACCCTTTTTAGCACTTTTTGGCACTTTGTGCCGTCAACTTCCCCCAATATATTCCCTTTTTAGAATCGGATCCGATATAATGGGGTATGCCGGATAATAATCCTAACAACCAGCCAGACCAAGGCTTAGCACCCCGTTCAGGGGGCTTCACCAAGCATCTCGGTTCCGTAATCAAAGGGCGCCAGCCGCTCCCCTCAGACGATGAACCTGAGGTGGTCTTGGCGTCCTTCCGGGGCGACGCTGAAGGAGGGCCTGAGGGAGGTTCGGTCACCCCCGAAGTGCCTCCCTCGAATTCCCCCTCCAACCGCCCAAACGTAGCGCACAAGGGTGCCTCCGACACAGGGCGACCGAATATCCAGTGATCATGCGCCTTGTGGGGTATCGGCGTGCAGGTTGAGTCCTCGTTCGAGGATATCTTGGAGGAACTCGTCGTCCATGGCGCAGTTGCGCAGGATGCGCCGCACGCTGCGGTGTTTGGCCAACGACTTC
>Ga0209024_1000635_pt1 | contig 50229 bp, 46 predicted proteins | sample AutmiccommunBRH5_FD_187380 | JGI IMG/M metagenome (GOLD analysis project Ga0209024, IMG submission 187380) | Deep subsurface microbial communities from Mt. Terri, Switzerland - Autotrophic microbial communities BRH/5 (SPAdes) (version 2) | ecosystem: Environmental > Aquatic > Deep subsurface >... | reverse complement strand
TTGCGCTGCGGGTTGCGCGTTGGTCTGGGCGGCTAATGGAGCCGCTGGCGCAGATTCGCCGACAAGGGGTGCAGCTGGTGCTGAAGCCGCGGGCAAAACACTTTCCGGGCGCGCTGCGCTGGCGGGTTGCGCTGCGGGTTGCGCGTTGGTCTGGGCGGCTGACGGAGCCGCTGGCGTGGATTCGCCGACAACGGGTGCGGCTGGTGATGAAGCCGCGGGCAAAACACTTTCCGTGCGCGCTGTGCTGGCGGGTTGCGCTGCGGGCTGAGGGATGGTCTGGGCGGCTGGCTGAGTCGCTGGCGCAGATTCGCCGACAAGGGGTGCAGCTGGTGCTGAAGCCGTGGGAAAAACACTTTCCGTGCGCGCTGTGCTGGCGGGTTGCGCTGCGGGCTGAGGGTTGGTCTGGGCGGCTGACGGAGCCGCTGGCGCAGATTCGCCGACAAGGGGTGCAGCTGGTGCTGAAGCCGCGGGCAAAACACCTTCCGGGCGCGCTGCGTTGACGGGTTGCGCTGCGGGTTGAGGGTTGGTCTGGGCGGCTGGCTGAGTCGCTGGCGCAGATTCGCCGACAAGGGGTGCAGCTGGTGCTGAAGCCGCGGGCAACATGCTTTCCGGGCGCGCTGCGTTGACGGGTTGCGCTGCGGGCTGAGGAATGGTCTGGGCGGCTGACGGAGTCGCTGGCGCAGATTCGCCGACAAGGGGTGCAGCTGGTGCTGAAGCCGCGGGCAAAACACTTTCCGGGCGCGCTGCGCTGGCGGGTTGCGCTGCGGGTTGCGCGTTGGTCTGGGCGGCTGACGGAGTCACTGGCGCAGACTCGACAACAACGGGTGCGGCTGGTGCTGAAGCCGCGGGCAACATGCTTTCCGGGCGCGCTGCGTTGACGGGTTGCGCTGCGGGCTGAGGAATGGTCTGGGCGGCTGACGGAGTCGCTGGCGCAGATTCGCTGACAACGGGTGCGGCTGGTGATGAAGCCGCGGGTAAAATCCCTGCCGGGCGCGTTGCACTGGCGGGTTGCACTGCGGGCTGAGGGTTGGCTTGGGCGGCTGACGGAGCCGCTGGCGTGAACTTACCGGCAGGAACTGCTTTGGGCTTGGGGGCTGGCTGTTGTTCGGGTGCCGGTTCTACAAGTCTTTGTAGTGAAGGCTCGGTCGCAATGGTCGGCACACTTTCGGTGCTCGTTTGCGGCGAGGGATGGAGCGGCTGCGGTGCTTGGGCGGTTTTGGGTGGGGATTGCTGAGGCAGTCCAGTTGGATTGATTTCTGTGGAGCCGGAGCGAGAGACAGATTCTGAACTGCCAATTGATTGGGGGGACGGAGCGCTGAGATGATTCCCGGACAGCGCATCGACTGAATGCGGTACCTCCCGCGGCGATGAAGGAGTTGTCGAAGTGACTATCTCAGGTTGTGGAAGCGATGCGTGGCTGGCGGCGAGAGCCGACTGCGAAGCTGGTGCGGTGGCAACGGTTGGTTGCAGCGTTTGCGTTTCCAGTGCGGCGTTAGACTCCGGAAATTCGGAGACAGAAATCTGTGGATTCGCGGGGCTTGCAGGTGTCTCCAGTGAGTGGAGGTGATTCTGTGTGCTGCTGGTTGCTTCCTGCTTTTGGGGCTCAACGCTCAGATTGTTTGGGGGCGTCTTTACTGGGATTTTCACATCCTGCCCTGTTCGAGCCGTTGGCTCAGCAGAGGGCACTTGACCGGCCTGCAGTGGAGCATCGGACGTTTCTGTCAACGGCGGCAGCCCTGGAATGGTCGCACTCAGACTGGGCATCGGTTCCAGCGATTGAAGCGGACTGCTAAGCACGGTGCGGACATTAGAGGATGCCAATGGGTTGCTCCGTTCGCTAACCGGTTGCGTAAAATCGCCGGTGCGGACCAGATCCTGAAGTGTCCGGACGAGAGGCAGTGTTTCGGTGGAGTCGGTGCCTTGAGACGGGAAAGTTGCGGGCGTATTCCCCGCGGGAGCAGTGATCGTAGCCACCGAAGGTGCCTTACCTTGCCCCTTTGCTTCCATCGATTCTCCACGGGGATTTGCTGGATGGCTGTCGGTATCACGCAGACAATCCTGGAATGTTCCGGGAGACGTGGCAACTTGAGCGGAATTCCCTTTTCCGCCTTTGATTTTGCCTGGTTTGGAAACCGTGCGGGAATCACCGGAACCAGCCAACGTTGATGGCAGCCCTGTAAGGTGCTGACCTGGAGCAGGAGGGGGAATCATGGAGTGCTCTCCGTTACCAGCGTGCGCATTTTTCCGGTCAAGCGTGCAGCCCGTAGCGCATCCTGACCGCCCATCCGTGTCATTGCCTCAAGAATACCGCCCGCATTTTCCTGCGGAAGCTGAGAGAGGATTTTGACTGCAAGGGCTTCATCGATTTCACGGAAAAGAAGCGACACCGCATCGGGTGCCATTTCGGTGTAGATTTTCGAGAGCGAGCGCACATTGCGGCGTTCCGCCTCGGTAAAACGCGTAAATACGCGTTCCACTTCTGCAAACTGCGCTTCGATTTCAGTTCGCAGTCGGTCAATGTCTGCCCGTTCCGAATCAAGGCGGGCTCGCATCAGCATGAGTGTTTCCGACTCTTTCACCAAGCGTGCTTCCTTTTCTTCCAACTCCTGCGCGAGATCGAGCAGTTGCGATGTCTGGAGATCCCAATCCTGCCGTGAATTCGGAGCGGGTTCCGGTTCTGCTTCCGGTAGTGCGGTTTCATCGGATGGTGGTGGTAACCAAGCGTCACGCCGCACATAAAGCAGTCCGAGATTGGTTCCAAGGCTGATGAAAAACCCGGCGATAATGATTAGAATAATGGGTTTCTTGGCGTTCATGATAACGACCTTCCGACGCGAATCAGGCTGGCTGCATGGACATCGGCTGATTCCCGTTCTTCTTCCCGCAATTGTTCAGTGGCATAGGCCTCCAGGGCCTTTTCCCTCAAACGTTCGATTACTTTTGCATCTTGTAGGCATTTCAGCATCTCGCGGTGGGCAAACGCTTTCGCCTCCACGGTAAGCGCATAGGCTTTTTCCGTGGCGACGATCTCTCTCCGGAGCTCGGTCAGGTAGGAAAAAGCCCCGTTCATAAAACCCGGTTGGATCTGCTCCTGGCACCGAAGTTCGGCTTGGGCACGGAGTCCGGTGTCGAGGGCGTTGCGGGCTTTTTGCAGGGCTGTTTCAGCTGCCAACCGTTTGGCCTCAGCCACCCGGAGGGCTTCCTGGGCGAGCTCGAGCTTGTGATCCCGCAGCCGGGCGAGTCCTTCGAGGGAAAAGTGGAACCGCTTCATGCCAAGGCCCCCTTCAGGCGGCTAAAGGCTTCCGTCCGATTGGAGCGTTCATCCAACGCTTGCCGGAGCAAGGTGTCGATGCGTTCATGGATCTGAATGGCGCGGTCGATCTTTGGATTACTGTTTTTTGTGTAGGCGCCAATGTTGATCAGATCTTCATGCCGACGGTAGAGTGCAAGGGAGTCGCGGGCAGCTGAAATAAGCTTCAACTCTTCCGGGGAGCAAACTTCGCGCACCAGCCGGCTAACGCTTTCCAGCACATCGACTGCGGGGAAGCGGTTGCTGTTGGCAAGGGCGCGACTGAGGATGAGGTGCCCGTCGAGAATTCCCCGGACTGCGTCGGCAACCGGTTCGTTCATATCATCGCCTTCGACCAGCACCGTGTACATGGCCGTGATCGAACCTTCCGCGCCACAACCCGTTCGTTCCATCAAACGTGGTAACAGTGCAAATACAGAGGGCGGGTAACCCCGCGAGGCAGGCGGTTCACCAATCGACAGTCCCACTTCGCGCTGGGCCATGGCAAAGCGGGTAACCGAGTCCATCATGAAAAGTACATTCTTTCCTTGATCGCGGAAGGATTCGGCGATGGCAGTGGCAAGAAAAGCTGCCCGCATGCGGACGAGGGCGGGCTGGTCGGAAGTTGCCACTACGATGACAGAACGGGCCATGCCCTCCGGCCCGAAATCCTTTTCGACCAGTTCACGAAGTTCCCGCCCACGTTCACCGATGAGCGCGACGACGTTGACATCGGCTTCACTGTAGCGGGCGATCATCCCGAGCAGAGTGGTCTTACCGACACCGCTTCCGGCGAATAAACCGAGGCGTTGCCCTCGGCCGACGGGCGCAAAGAGATCGATCGCACGGATGCCGGTGGTGAATGTATCCGTAATGCGCTGACGGCGCAGGGGATGCGGCGGGGCTTGGTGAAGCGGTCGATCCTCGCTCTCGATACGCTCGGGCAGATCGTCCAGAGGGCGGCCGAGCCCATCAAGGATGCGCCCGCGAAGATGATCGCCGCAGGGAACCCGGGCCCAGTGTGGGGCCGGGATAATCCGACACCCGGGATGGATGCCTTGGATTTCTTCCAACGGCATTAAAATGATGCGGTGGTTATGAAAACCAACGACCTCGGCATGGCAGGGGCGGGCACCGCCTTCCGGATAGATGGCACAGATGTCACCCACTGCCGCGGAGGGTCCATCGGCCTCAATGGTCAACCCGCGAAGCTCGGAGACGCGACCTTCCTGATTGACGATGGGTTCGGCATGGAGGCGGCGGTCGAAATCGGCAAAGATTCCTTGAAGGCGATCGCTATGCATGGGGGGAGGCGAGGGAGGTCCGAAGGTTGTCGAGCTTGGTTTCCAGCCGCGCATCCGTGAGTCCGAAACGGCCGCTGACGAGGCAGTCGCCGCGGATGAGGGAGGTATCCGGTTGCAGTTGGAAGCCTGGCAGATTGGCGGACCAACGATGGGTCAGATCATGGACCAGCTGGTAGTCCTCCGGGTGGAGTCGGACGCTCAGATTGGCCTCTTCCCGGGGATAGTTGTCGATCGTGGCCGAGACGATTTTCGCGACGGTTTCGCGATCAGGTTCATACCCTTCAACAACCCTCCGAACGCCTTTGATCACGAGGTCGAGGATGGCTGGGCGTATTTGGGCGGCTAAGGTTTCTTCCTGCGCGCTGAGGGATTCGATGACATTCTGGAGCGCGTTTCCCCAGCGCTGTCGGTCGCCTTCGGCTTGTTCACGTGCGCTTCGGGCGGCTTTTTCAAAGCCTTCGCGATAGCCCGCATCTCGTGCTTCGGCGCAGGCTTTTTCTCCGTGTCCGTCGAGTTCGAAGCAAGAGAGGGCGACTGCTTGATCGACGCGGTGAGTGAGCTGCAGCACGTGTCGGTGCTCAGACATATTCCTGTTCCTCCGTTTCGAGCGATATTTCGCCTTCTTCTTCGAGGCGTCGTACGGTGTTGATGATGGCTTCCTGAGACATTTCCACATCGCGCAGGCGAACAGCTGCCATGAATTCGATCTCTTCCATCAGCGCTTCGGCCGCCCGTTTTGACATGGCGCGCAGGACCTTTTCGCGCAGTGCCTGGGCCACCGGTTTGAGGGCGAGGGCAAGGCTGGAAGAATCCACTTCGCGAAGGAGGCGTTGCAGATCGACCACGGACAGACGAGCGAGATCGTCGAAAGAGAACATCCGTTTGCGAACACTTGCCCCGAGGCTGGCGTTTTGTTCGTCGATCCGTTCGAGGAGCGTCTTGCTGATCGACCGGTCGAGGAGGTTAAGTGTTTCGGCAAGGTGGGCGGCACCGCCCGATTTTTGCATCAGCTGGGTCGCCTTCATGTCGAGGTGACGCTCGAGTCGCCGAACCACCGTATTGATGGCATTGGCAGAGGTTGCTTCGATCGTCCCCATGCGAACCGTGACCTCGGTCCGAACTTCCGGGCTGAGTAAGCCCACGATTTCAGCCGCTTTTCGCGGGCTGAGGTAACTGAGGAGAAAGGCGATTGTCTGCGGTTGTTCGGACTTCAGAAGATTGTGGATTTGCCGGGGCTCCATTTCCCCGATCTCCTTGATCACATCGCTGGAGTTTCGAGCTGGCACCAGTTTGGAGACAAAACGTTCCGCTTGGTACGGTCCCTTGAGTCGCTCCATGATGTCGCGAGTATACTGATACCCACCGGAGATGGCCAGAACGCTTTCGCTGATAATCTGGGTGAAATCTTCGACCGACTTCTGCTGTACTGCGTCATCGATCAGTTCGAGCGTCGCCATGATCATGGCGATTTGTTCCACTTCATAATCCTCGAAAGCGGCGAGTATTTTGGCGGCAGAGTCCGGGCCGATGACGACGAGAAAAACCGCAAGCTTATGCATGCGGGGCGATGAATTGTATTCCTCCAGAGTCATGGCGAATATTAGCCGTTGCGGCGGGGAACAGCCCAGTTACGCAGAGCGGAACCCACGTTTTCGGGTTTTTGTCGAATGAGCTCGTTGAGCACCTCGGGTGAAACAACAGCACCCTTTTCCTCCATGGCGGAGCCCTCATGCCGATGAGGCCCGACAATCGTAGCTTCAACCCGGCTTCGGCGTAGCTGGTGAAGCAGAAAGAGGAAGAAAATCAGGGCCAGCCCCATGGGGGCAACATCCCGTGCCAAACCAAAAAGATCCATCCACTGCCAATCAGCAAATGTCTCTGGTGTCACCTCGGTGCCCAAAAGCGGAAAAGGCACTTCTTCGATTGAAATGAGTTGCTGGGCGGCATTCCGGTCGTCGATGCCCAGGGTAAGGGCAACCATGTTGCGCAAGCGATCCAACTCTTCGGGAGTGCGTTCCGGAATTACTTCCCCTTCGGGAGATGTATCGCGGCGGGCAGCGATGAAAACAGCTGCGGTAACACTTCTTACCTCCCCGGCTTGCCGGACGGTATTGATGAGTGATCGCCCGATTTCATAGTCCTGCCGTCTGGTTTTTTGATTACGATCCGTGTCGCTGCCGATTTCGGTGGCGGGTTGCGCCGGTTGATTCGGGTCATCGATGGCTGCAGCGGGGCCGGGGCGCGATTCGCGGCTCCGGCTGGATTCTTCGGTCGAACTTTGGGAACGGACCACTTGGCCATCGGGGTCAAAGCGCTCTTCGGTGATGGTCTGGGCATCATATTCAATCTCGGCGGAAACCCGCACCACTGCTTGGTTTGAGCCGAGAACTGTCGTGAGCATGCTTTCCACTTTTTCCGTCAGGTAACTTTCTACTTTCTGACGGTGGCGCACCGAGGCCACGGATCCCTCAGAGGCGTCTTCTTCGCGAAGTTGATCGGATAACACCCGCCCGCGATTGTCGACCACGGCAACATTTTCCACCTGAAGGCCCTCGACGGAGTTGGCAACCAGTGACCGGATGGAATGGACTGCCTGATTATCGAGAACCCGAGCTCCCAGTTCGACCAGAACCGAGGCAGTGGGAACGGCGTTGGGATTGACCAACAGCAAGCGGTTTTCCGGCATGACAACCATGACCCGGGCCGAACGTACTCCATTCAACTGTGAAATCGTCCGAGCTAATTCTCCTTGGACGGCGCGGATGTAGTTGGTTCTCTGGACGAAATCACTGACGCCAAACGAGCTCCGATCAAAAATTTCGTAGCCAATACTGTCGCCCGCCGGAATGCCTTTGCTCACCAAGTCCATACGCATGCGATGCACTTGGTCTCCGGGAACATGGATCGCGCTGCCGCCAGCCTGTATCTGATACAGCACTCCCTGGCTCTCCAACGCTTCCACCACCGAGGCGGCATCCTGCGGGGAGAGGTTTCCATAGAGCAGCTGGTACTGGGGACGGTTGGACCAGAGCACGAGAGCGACCATCACGCTGAGTATGCCGGTGATGGCAACGGCGAGAGTGATCTTCTGGTTAAGCCCAATTTGCTTCCAGATATCATGGAGGTTGGTGAGGGATTCGCGCATCCTGAAGGACGTTATTCGATCAATTTAAAAGAGGGTGAGGGGCCGCTGGAGAACGATCGCCTTAAATCTGCATCCGCATCAGCTCCTGATAGCCTTCCATCATCTTATTGCGGAACTCGACCATCAGACTGAATGCAGTGCCGGCTTCCTGAAGCGCGATGGTAACCTGGTGCAGATTGACAGATTCTCCGCGGAGCAAGTCGGACCGGAGGCTGTCACCAGCTTTGAGTTTGGCATCTACCTGGTTGACCAGATCAAGGGCGATGTTTCCACCGGAGAAAGACGAACCCATGCTCCGGAGCGGCGCAGTGGAACCGATCTTGTCGATCGTCCCCGACTCAGTGGAGGGCGTGCCAGCCGCCTCCACTGCGGTTTTTGCCGTCGCCTGGATGGCTTCGAGCCATTTGGCTGGATCAGCCGCTGCAGTGGGATTAGCCCGCAGCAACGACTGGGGCATTCCGGCTTGGGAGATCAAATTGGAGATGTCCATAATGTCGTGGGCAAAAGGTTAACGGCCGATTTCAAGAGCTTTCTGGGCCATCTGCCGTGATGTTTTGGCCACTGAAAGATTGGCTTCGTAGGCACGTGAGGCCTTGATCATGTCCACCATTTCCGTGGTGAGATTGACGTTTGGCATCTGCACAAAACCATCGTCTCCGGCATGGGGATGGCTCGGCTGATAAAGCCGGGGGCCGGGACGTGTATCGTTAGTGATTTCTCCAATCCGAACGCCCGCAATCTGAGCTCCGTCGAGCACGGCTTCAAAGCTCACCATTTGCCGTTGGTACGGAGTCCCTTTTTCGGTACGGGTGGTTTGAGCGTTGGCAATGTTTTGCGAGACGATGTCCAGCTGCTGGCGGTAGGCGTCGAGTGCGGAGCCCGTGCTCAGGGTTGATGGAATCAAATTCATGCTCATACGGTGGCAGCGCAGGGCGCGTTAGGGTTGGCGTCCGGTGATCGCCATCTTGAGGTGGCGTAGTGAACCGCTGGCAAACTGTGTCAGGGTTTCGTATTGCAGGCTGTTGCGGTTCAGTTCGAGCAACTCGCGATCAAGACTGATGGTGTTGCCGTTTGGATTGCGGGCGGCGCTCAACGGATCGACTTCGATTTCTGGCCGAAGGGTGCGCATTTCTGCGGTGTTCCCCGTCGTGATCAATCGATTCAGTTCCGTCTGAAAGTCTGCGCGGACATCCTGCCGTTGGTACCCCGGCGTCTCGAGGTTGGCGATGTTGTTTGAGATCGCCGCGTGACGCATCGCGGTGGCGTCCAGCATGCGCTTGACCGCCACGTAGTTGGTTCCATCAAAAACACCTTCCAGCATGGCACCTTACATAGCAATGGGCATGCCTGCAGGATTTGATGATTCTTAAGTCGCGTTCTATCAGCGTATTATAAACACAATGCCACTGATTTTTTCTTGGAAGAACCTTCGCGTCGGCAGATTTTTCCCTCCCAGGAGGAAATGCCTGTAATCCTCGCCGAGCGGCCGAATCCGCCTTAGGCGGAAGCTTTTTCAGCTGTCGCTTTTTCGCTCGATGTGGTGACGAGCGAAGTCGGATCAAGAATCAGCGCGATGGATCCGTCGCCGAGGATGGCCCCGCCGAGCAGACCGGGAAGATCGCGGGTAATGGGGCCGAGCGACTTGATTACGACTTCCTGCTTGGAGATGAGTTCGTCCACAACCAACCCGTAGGTCCGGTTGAATGAATCAATTACCACCACAATTCCGTCGGAAGCGCGCTGAACCGAGGACTTGATGTCAAACAGTCGGTGCAGGTAGTGCAAAGGGATGATCTCATCGCGCAAGGTGAGGGTTTCGCCCTTCCCGTGAATGCGATTGAGGTGGCGTGGATCGGCTTGAATAGCGACCCGTACCGAGGTGGCCGGAAGGATGTAGACATCGCCCCCCGCCTTGACCACAAGCCCGTCGATGATCGCCAAGGTGAGGGGTAGCTTGATCGTGAAAACAGACCCTTTGCCAGCGACCGATTCGATTTCAATTTTGCCGCGCAGGCTCTCGATGTTACGCCGGACAACGTCCATTCCGACGCCGCGGCCCGAGATGCCCGAAACCATTTCAGCGGTCGAAAATCCGGGCTGAAAAATCAGGTGATGGATCTCGGCTTCCGAAAGGTTTTGGTGCGGCTGGATCAAATTGCGGGCAATCGCCTTTTCGCGAATGCGTGCTGTATTCAAGCCGCGTCCATCATCCTCCAAGCGCAAAGTGATGTAGCCACCTTGGTGATACGCGCTGAGGGAAAGCGTCCCCTGTTCAGGTTTTCCGGCAGCCCGGCGCTCCTCGGGTGATTCGAGTCCGTGATCGACCGAATTCCGAATCATATGAACAAGCGGATCTGCAATCACTTCGACCATGGTGCGGTCGAGTTCTGTCTCTTCACCGCTGAGCACGAGATTGACCTGCTTGGACAAGCCTCGCCCAAGCTCGCGGGCCAGGCGTTCCATCTTTCGGAAGGTGGATCGCACCGGCACCATTCGGATGGACATCGCACTATCCTGAATGCCACGAATGATGCGCCTGAGCTGGTTGAGGTGTTTTTGCAATGCGCTGTTTTCGGCGGCTTCACCGATGGCATTGATCAATTGGGCTTCTAAAATTACCAGTTCGCCCACCGAGTCCACGAGGCTGTCGAGTTTGTCCGTGCGCACGCGAATGGTGGAGTCGCCACCCTCGCTGCCGCCTGCTGTCATCGCCGCGACCGTTCCTTCGGCGATTGCTTTTACCATATCTGGAGGTTGGACAACGGAAACTTCCTGAAGCGGTGCGGCTGAAGCTGCCTCCGGTTGTGCGGCTGCCGGTTGAACCGCCGTCTGGGCCTTCGCCTTGGGAGTCGCCGCGCGGGCGCGGACCGCCGCGATAATATGTGAAACCGGGATCACTTCCGTCGGTTGCTGATCTTCCGCCAGGCCATGTTGAATCTGGCGAATGAAAAGAACGAGGAGGTCTCGCGCCTGCAAAAGGAGGGAGACAATGTCGCTGTCGAGAATCAGCTGATCCTCACGGGCGAGATCAAGCAGGGATTCCACTTGATGGGAGAGGGCGTTGATCGGATCCAGTTGGAGAAATCCGGATACACCCTTGATCGTGTGGAACGAGCGAAAGAGCGAGTGGACGGAATCTTTCGCGGTCGGATTATGCTCTACTTTGAGAAGGGCCTCTTCGATCTGGTCCAGGTGTTCTGTGGCTTCGTTGACAAATTCCTCCAGCAGGTCGCGGTTTTCCCCAAGATCGAGCACAAGCAAGGCATCAACGGAAGCGGGCACTGTCTCGTTTCCGGGCGGTTCGAGCGGTTTGTCTTTGGGGCCAGAGGCCTCGGAAGAGGTGGCAGGCGTAACCGTTTCTCCGTTCAGAAACGCCTGGACCTTTCCGAGTAAATCCTCCGTCCACAAACCATCGGCCTCAAAAAGGGCCTCGATTTGATCCCGCAGCGCAATGGCGGCAGCTGAATGGACGTCGTCGCCGGCCAAGGCATCAGCCAGCTCGCCGAGCAAACTGTAGGCCGGGAGCAAGCCTTCATCGCTGCCGGCTCGCGCCAGCGCCATTTCAGCTGCCAGTTGTTGTTGGAGGTGCTCCGAGTCCGGCGTGGGCATAATGAAAACCAATGGCTAATTCTTGAGAACGCTTTCAGCAGCTTCGATGGAATCGTGAAACTCCCATCCGCTGGTTTCTTCAAACCCTTTACCCTGTTCCTTGACGCCCGGATTACCGACCAAGGCGTAGTGTAGTGAAAGATCGCGACAGCATTGCGTGATGTGCATCAGCTGCTTGATTACACCGACTTCCAGCCGTTGGACTGCCTTGAGATCGAGGATCACCTGTGAAAGTCCGGAGTCGACGGTTTCACCCAGCTTGCGCGTAAGGTTTTCCGCAATTTCCGAGAGGTCGATGCCGGTTGGTTTTTCCGGAAAACGAACGACCAGATAGTCAGGCTGAAGGGAATAGTAACGCGGGGCCATGTCGAGGTCGACGGCGCGGGCAATCTTTGCCTCGAGCTCCTCCATTTCCAACGGTTTGGTAATGATCGCAGAAAAACCTGCCTGCTGCGCTCGGTTAAAGCGATTAACATCGGTTTTTACGACCATGCCGAAGACCGGAACGCTTTTGGTTTTACGGTTAGTGCGGATGACCTGAAAGAGTTCGAAAGAGGTCTCGTCCGGCAGGCTCAAGCTGACCAGGAAGAGGTCCACCGGGTTGTTCAGCGCGTAGTCGATCGCTGTCCACGTGTTGGTGGAATCGTGAATTTTCCACGGCGTGCGGGCGAGGCCTTCGCGAACCTGCTGAACAATCGCTGGTTTGTCTTCAACCAGAAGAATCTGCAATTCGTCGAGGATGGTGCGGCGGACTGAAGCCTGTTCGCTGGAGAGACGCAGGTCGAGGATGCGCCCCACTTTGTCGATGAGAATCTCTTCTTTGAACGGTTTGACCATGTAGTCGCGCACCCCGATTTTGGCAATCTTGAGCACGGTGTCGCGGCCCCCTTCAGCGGTGAGCATGATAATGGGGATGCTCTTCAGTTCGGGGTTTGACTTGATCTTGGTGAGCATTTCGACCCCGTCCATCACGGGCATCGTCACGTCGAGCAGGATGAGGTCGGGATTTTCCTTGGCAGCGATAGCGAGTCCTTCGACGCCATTGGAGGCTTCGAGGATGGTCAGATCGTACTGTTTAAAGGCTTTGCGGACGATAATCCGAACGGTCTTAGAGTCGTCTACCGTGAGCAGTTTCATAAAATGTTTTCCGGAAGTTGGATCGCTTGAAAGGTAAGTGGAAAGGATGGATTACTCTCCGGCCTTCATCAAAATGTCGTAGGCAATGTTGTCGTCGCCGCATTTGAAGTAAAACACTTGGCGTTCGGCCGAGCGAACGGGTTCCACCACAAAGTTGCTCCCGCGCAAGATGGAAGGAATCGTCAGGCGGCAGGCGTAGCCCCGCTCATCGAGCTGATTTTTGAATTGGCCGACTACCATGTTGCTGAGCTCGCCGATGACGTCATTAATCAGTTCGTCTTCTTCGACTTCGGCTTCCGTCATGCCGAGCATCCGTGCCGCGATGCGGGTGGCGAAGGACTGCGTCATGTAGAGATAAACCATCCCGGTGAGCCGTCCGACGATGCCGACATTGCCAACAACGAGCATTTCGCCCGTGGAGGTGAGGGGAACGAAATCGACCGGGGCACCGTCACAATCGAGCGCAGAAACCCCACGCATTTCGATAGAGAGGTTGAGCATCGTGTGAAAGACGCTCGAAACCGAGTTGGAGACGATTTGCTTGAATTGCGTGTCGTCGAGGCAAAGGGCGGAGATCATGCGTATATAATGGTTGCCTGAAGTGAGTCAGGGATGCGGCTCAAGGCAGCTCACGAAAGCGGTTCATCCAAAAGCCTTTCCGCAATGCGCTGGGTTACAACGGCATCCGGATAGGAGGGGTCGGCCAGGAGTTTTTGACCTCGGGCCACTTCTTCGGGGCGGATTTCGGGCAGGCTCTCAAGGCGTTCCATCCAGGAGGTGGGAGCCACCGCCTTGGCTTCGTCATTATCTTGGGGGCTGGTTGCAGGTGCTCGGTCGGCCGTGGGGCCAAGAGGTTGCTTTGGGCCTTGAATAACGTCGTTGCTGAGCGGGCTGTTGAAATGGATTCCTGTCATATTTACCTGTGGCTCTGGTCATTCAACGGCCGTAAATGCGATTCCTTTAGCGGAAAACGTCACCGATCTTCAAAAAGACCCTAAGTAGTTTCCCGGGGTGAGCTAGGAAATACTGGAGGCGGCTCCTGCGAATCTCAGCCGAGAGCGCTCGAATACTCAATAACAGACTAAAGGACTGCCTTGGATGGCAGGATGTTAAAAATTTCTTTTAAATATGTTCTTTGGTCTAAAGTCAGACCAAGGGAGGCCGTAATCCATAAGGATAGAAGAACTGGATCGTCATCCGGCCCGCTGATGCAAGCACCGCCGGCTCTGCACCCCCAAATGCACCTTTGCCTTTCGTTATGAGCACTCGACCCACCGCCGCCGCTCCAAGTCGCGCCCTGACCACCGCGGCTCAGCGCTATCTGATTTTTGCTGTGGCAAATGATCACTATGCCCTGCCCGTGCTCAAGGTTTCCGAGATCATTCAGATACAGAGCATCACACGCATTGCCAAGCTGCCACCTTACGTCAAAGGCGTCATCAATTTGCGGGGCAAAGTAATTCCCGTAATCGACCTGCGCCTGAAATTCGAATTTGCGGAAGCCCATTACGAGGACCGTACCTGCATTATTGTTGTTTTTATCAAAGGCGAAGACGGTCGCGAATCTTCTACTGGGTTGATTGTCGACGGTGTCGAAGAAGTCGCCCGGATTGCCGACGGAGACATCGTCGAAGCGCACAACTTTGGTCACAGCTTCCTCGCCGCCGACTACATCTTTGGCGTCGTGCAGATGGGCGAACGCATCGCAACGATTCTGGATGTCGATCGCGTGGTTAATGATCGTACGCTCAAAAAGATTACCGAGGCGTCCCGTAAACTCGCGGAGGAGGCCTCTGCCGATGACTCCGCACCCACCGCCCGTGCCTGAGAATTCACTTTAATGAGAATGAACTCCACTTCACTGATGTCCCGGCTCATGCCGCCCAAGCTGTTCCGCGCTGCTTTGTTGCGGAGTGCCTTCTGCCTCGGCTTGTGTTTACCGGCCCAAGCGCTTGATTCACTGCCGCTCCTTTCCGGCGATGTTGCGGAAGGCTCGATTATCCGGGCCGGATCGGATGGCCTCACCTTGCTCTTGGCCAGCGGCGGTTCCCGCACCGTGGCAGCGGACGATCTCGCCCCCGATGCGGTTCCCTTGGTGGAAGCGTGGAAGCAGGCCAATCCGGCCCTCTCCGACGTTTATATGAAATTCGACAAGCCGCCGGTTCCAAAACGTACCGTCGAACCTTCACGCAATGGCATTCCCTCCGGCGTTTCCGGAATGGTGAGCGTGGGAATCGTCATCAACGACAGCGGAAAAGTGGTCGAGGCAAAGGTCATCCGCTCCCAACACGAAGCGCTCGAAGAGCCGACGATCGAAGCCGTTTCCCGGTGGGTGTTTGAACCTGCCCGCGTCGGTTCGAATGCAGTTTCCTGCTACATCGTTGTTCCAGTCCGTTTCAACTAACTGATTTTATTTTCTGACCCCCAATTGAGGAATCCTCATGTTTATCCGAACTCTCTGGAAGCGAAGTGGCCTTGGTGGAAAAATCCTCTTTCTCTTCTCCATCAGCTTATTGCTCATCGTCCTGATCAGTGCGGGCACGATCTTTGCCTTCACGCAGGTGACGCGAGCGACTGACGCTTACACCCAGTCACGGGCAGAGGTCGAAAGTTTGGTAGAGTGGGAGCGTGGCGTCCACCAGCTTCGCGAAGAGATTACCCGCTATCTCGGGACATGGGATGAAGCGTTGATTGCGGAGATCGATGAACTGGAGGAACAAGTGCGCGAGCGGCTGGCCCAGGCCCGTGCCATCACCAGTGACCCCACTCGCCGGGCAATGGTTGAAGAGTTGGCTGCGGCTGAGGATGCCATGGTGGCTGCCTTTAAAACCCAGGTTTCCATCCGCGAGCAGAGTCAAACGCTGCAAAACGAATCCTTCTATCCGCTGCGAAAGGAGATCGAAGTAGGCTTGGATCGGCTGATCGAAAGCAGCCGGATGACCGGCGCGATTGCAGATGCTTTGGCCCAAACGCAGTTCCGCATGGTGCTGATGGATGCCCGGAGTCATATTCAGAACTTCCAGATGAATGGTCAGGCGGCGGATGGAAAAGCTGCTACGGATACGATTGGAGGGCTGATCAAGAGTTTTGAAAAGCTTCTTGCCGACTACTATGAGATGGCTGAATTCGACGAATCTCTGGTCGATGCGGAAAAGGAAGCCGATCTCAAAGGTATGGTCGCCAATGCAAAGGCTTACTACGGCACGCTCGAGCGCCTGATCGCTCTTCAGGATGAACTGGTGCGCGTCACTGCCGAAGATATGGCCACGGCCCAAGGGCGACTGGCAACGGTCATGGAACGCCTCCTCGTCAATCTGGCAGAGTGGGAGGGCGATGTGGCCAAAGGGCTCGTCTCGTTGATCGATTACTCGCGTAATCTCTCCCTCGGCGTCAGCCTTTTTGGCATCCTTTTCTGCCTTATTGCCGGCTTACTTTTGTCCCGCTGGATTCGCAGAAACCTGAAGACAGTCGCAGACCAACTGCGCGTCGCGGCCCGTGAAACCGACTCGGCCTCGGTGCAGATTGCTTCCTCCAGCCAGGAATTGGCTATGGGTGCCAATGAACAAGCCGCCTCGCTGGAAGAAACATCCGCCGCGATGGAAGAAATGGCCGGCATGGTCGAACGGAGCACCGAAAATGCCGTGCAAGCACGGGATCTCTCGAAAGTCGCCCGTGAAGCAGCCCACGGTGGAGTCAATGACATGGAAGCCATGGCTGCTTCGATGAATACGATTATTCAATCGAGCAAAGAGATCTCCAAGATCATCAAGACGATCGACGAAATTGCTTTCCAAACCAACATCCTCGCGCTCAACGCGGCGGTGGAAGCAGCCCGAGCCGGTGAGGCCGGTGCCGGTTTTGCCGTGGTCGCTGAAGAAGTGCGCAACCTCGCCCAGCGCAGTGCTGCGGCCGCCAGGGAAACGGCCGAACGCCTCGGGGCAGCGGCTGAACAAACTGAGCACGGTGCCAACATGAGTCGAAAAGCGGGCGAAAGCCTCCAGCACATCGTGGCACGCGTTCAAGAGGTTGATAAACTGGTGGAAGAAATTGCGGCATCCAGCATGGAACAAAGCCAAGGCATCAAGCAGATCAATTCTGCCGTCATGCAGATGGATCGGGTCACCCAAGCCAACGCCGCTGGTGCCGAAGAAACCGCTGCTGCCGGAGCTTCCCTCCGGGATCAGGCAGTGGGCCTGAAAGATGCGGTCAGCTCGCTGCTTGCCTTGGTCGACGGTGAAACCACTGCCGCGCCGGAAAAAACCGCTGCCAAAAAAGGCAAAGACGATGCGGCCAAAGGCCAACCGGTGCGAATCAAGGTTGAGCAGACTTCCGAAAAACCCCTTCCCTCGGGCAATGCCCGCCCCGCGAAGGATGACTGGTCCAAGGAGCCCGGCAGCAACGGCACCGCTAAAGATCTGAACAGAAAACAGGATAACGCATCCAAACAGAAGATTGCCTCCCACGGCCCGAAGGAATCCGATGGGGGCTGTGTGGAAGATTTCTTCCGGTAATCACAAAACGCCCCATGAACCTTTCGCTTTGCGCCCGCCGTGTCGTTCATTCCGCATCGATTGGCGGTGCTGTGAAAGGTTTTTTGCTGGTGCTTGTGGTTTTGACGCTCAGCGCCTGTCAGAGCGCTGAACGTCGGGCCAAAGACACCGTAATCGGTTCGGGGGTGTCGCCGCGGCCGGTCTATGCGGAATCAGCTATTGGCCCGGACATCCGCCGTGTCTACGTACTTCCGGTCCGGGGAATGGATGATCCGGAATCGGCCGAAAAGATGCGTGCGGTCTTTGCTGAAGAGCTCCAGCGAACCGGCCGTTTCGAGGTGTTGCATCTCCAGCCGGAGCAACGTGCCCATGCGGATGCGGTGCTTCAAGTGGATGTGCTTGCCTACCACCCGTACAAGCCGATGGCACTCGGGGTACGGACCACCTTGGCCCGCGCTCGCGATGGGTTCGTATTGTGGGCCGCAGACGATCATTTTCAGGCTGGAAATCCGGCGGTGGCGCGTTCCGCGGAACGTTTCGGCCAAGACCGTTATCGGCCTGCCTATCCGGCACCTGGCGGGGAAAGCCTGCTGCTCAGTCCCACCCGCTTTGCTCATTTTGTAGCTGCCACACTGTTTACCACACTCCCGCCTTTGGTCGTGAGCCCTGCGACCGCCAATCCTTAAAGCGATGACTGATTCAACGCCCGCACATAAACTGACCCTCGACGCGGTTCTCGGTCACGCGCTTCAGATTCCGGCGGCCCCTGACCTGTTGCCCCGGCTGATGGAGGCGCTGGACAATCCCGAACGGGGTGGCGATGAAATCGGGCGACTGATCTCCCTCGACCCCGGTATTGCCAGCTCGACCCTTCGCTTGGCTAATTCCAGTTGGTTCGGAGCCCGGCGGAAATGCGATAATCTGGAGGAAGCGATTTTCCGGCTGGGTGCGCGGGAGGTGTTTCGCATCGCTACGACCAGCCTGACCATGCGCTGGATGGATGGTGGGGGCGGCGCCGAATATGGTTGGGAACCGGGCGATTTTTGCCGGCATTCACTCAGCGTAGGCATTGCCTCGCGTTTGGTGGCCCGCGAATTGCCTGGGGTCGACGAGATGAAAGCCTACACCGCCGGCTTGCTGCATGATATTGGCAAATTAGCCCTCGTTCATGCGGCACCTGAATACATCGCCCAGGTTCGCCACCTTCAGGAAACAACCCAAAGTTCCTGGCGTGAAGCCGAACGTGCAGTTCTCGGCTTTGATCACCTCGATGCGGGTGCCGCCCTCATGGAGAAATGGGATTTTCCTGAGTCTCTGATCATGGTTGCCCGTTACTATCCGGTTCCTGAAAAAGCGTCGGAGACGTATAAGCCGCTGTTGGCGGCGGTTCATGCTGGCAAACATTTGGCGGTCAGCCTGGGCATTGGCGTGGGCGAGGAAGGTTTTCTCGCCGAGATGGACAGTGCTTTCCTGCGGAAGAAAGGTTTGGAAGAAACGCTGGGCGAACGAATTCTGCCCGATCTCTCCAGCGAATTAATCCGATTGTTGGGAGGCGCGCTCTACGTGGGCCGGGTTAATCTCGGAAAGCTCGGGGCAGAATAGAAACCGCTTTCGGGTGCCGTTCAGCGAGGTCCTACTCCACGCAACGCAGCTTGACGCACCCCACTGATGTCGCCGGTTTGGGGTACGGTGAGAGGCAGCGTCAGCGGCAATGGCCCACTGCCGGCAAATGCTTGCAGCGCTTCTCCACGTTCAGGTGGAAGCGCAAGGAAGTGTCGGGAAGCATCGCTGCAGACGACAAAAAGCTGCCCTTGCTGGTCGACCTCCAACGCGACGGGATCGCGTCCGGCCAAGAGTTGAAGCGCGTCTTTCACTTCCGTCCATTCTTGCGGCGGTTGCAGGGCTTGTGCGGGCGGCGAGGGATTGACCTGCTTGGCAAGTGTGCTGGCAAATGTCTGCCCGGGCGGAATCTCCACCGCAGGACGAGGCGGGCGCGGTGTCGGCGTCAGCAGATTGGTGCCGAGGTGGAAGAGGGCAGTGCCGAGAATTGCTGTTGGATCCATCGTTAGTGGGGGCGGGAGTTAGGTGGATGCGGCACAACGCGCAGTACGCCGCCGGGATTACGGCATGACATCAGGAACTGCCGCCCGCGGGCACCATTTTCCGCGATGCCAACAGTGAAGGTGCGGCCGCATTGCGGGCACGAGCCTTGGTAGGCGGTGCCGAGAGGGTTTTCATAAGCGCGTGCATAAGCACCGGCACAGGTAAAGTAGATCCCCAGAAACGGTTTCATCCGAGCGCTGGATGCGGCTCGCGGGGAGCCTGACCGCGCAAACCTTTGCTCAGGTTTTCATTGATGCCGATCAGGACGTCCAGTTTTTCGCGGGCCGGCTTGGCCATGATATCAAAGGTCGTGCGCCGAACAAAGACGCTCAGGCTCAACAAGTCCGCCCGCAGCTTTTCCGGCAACTTGCAACTCGGTTGAGACCAATCAGTCTGGAGCACATCCCACAGCCGTTGATTGAACCGCAAGGCTTCATCGAGTTCGCGATTGAATCCTTCGGCGGGCCAGGATCCTTGGCAGGCCCGTAACCGAGCCGAAGCCGTTTCCAGCACAGCGATTTCGATACCTTTGCCCGAGGCCGTGTTAACCTTGTTCTGCTGGTATATGCGGTGCGGGTTTTTGAGCATGTTGAAGCAGCTTATCCTCGTAAGCGATTAAGCGTTTGGTTTCTTTGAGAGCCTGGTAGTAACGGTCCTTGAGGAGGAGGTTCTGGATCCGGTCCAGATAGTCACACGTCGAGGGTGCTGCCCGGATGACGTCCATGGCCAGGGTGAGGAAGGATTGATAACCGTTGAGACGATTGGCCTCCTCAAAATACATCCACTGAAGCAGAAAATAGAGCTTTCGGCAGACGGTGGTCGCCTCATGTTCGCGGAGAATGTCTTTCTGCCGCAAAAGGGGAGTCTTGTTGAGAATGCGAAATTCCGCCGCCGCCGGTCCGTTTTCCAGGAGCACGCCATTGAGGAGAAGGGCTTCTCCTGGTTTCAGTTTGATCGTCAGCGCCATGGGATGCTTATTCGGTTAACGCAACAGCTGGAGCGCTAGCTCCGCGTTCGAGGACAGGGCGGAAATGCCGTTGATGGCGATGTCTCGTCGGACACCGAGAGCAGTCGCGAGGATGGCTTCGCGGTTGAGGTCCGGCTGGTCCATGCGTTCGGCCGCGGACTTGTTCTGGTTGACGATGACTTTGTTAAAGGTGATCGACTTTTCGATCGTCGATGCGTCGATACCGAGAGCCTTACGTTTTTCCAGCAATGTTCCCCGTGCCAACTCCAGCGCATCAAGGTGTTCCCGGATCTGTTCGTCGGTCGTGGCGGCGGGATCGTCGAGAGCCTTTACATTGAGGCCGTCCTCACCCACGTGGATGGGCTGAGCGCGCAAGGTCAGTTTAAGTCCATCCGAGCCTGCATTGACGAAGATGTCTCCGGCGGAGGCATAGTTGTCTGGCGAATCGAGGAGCCGGCGAGCCCCGTCGTCCGGGGACCGCGCGATGTCATCGAGCAGCGGCAGCAGGCGATCGTATTCACGCAGGTGGTTTTCACGCTCAGTCGATCCAGCGGGATAAAAAACAGCGTCGCGCAGCTTCTGCTCCATCAGCCGGAGATTGGAATCAGACATATCCATCGACGCCATCGCCACCCGGACAGTTGAACCGGCGGCGTTGAGGTTGTTGGAAAATACTTCGAGCTTTTCAAACGCATCCCGGTGCATCTCGATTTCCCGATAAGCCACCGGATCGTGTTTGGGATGAGTCACTCGCCGTCCTTGGCCCAATACCTCAAAATTACGGTTCATCCGTGCGACGAGATCGCGGTTCGCGTCCATCAGTCGAGCCATGCCTGATTTTACGATGTTCATGCCGCTTTCAAAGCAGAGGTTGTGCCATGAGTGAATATGTATTTCGTAAGATGCTTATAATTAAGCCTTTAATGGTTAAACAAGCTCGATCCTTTCCGTGATCCTCCGGTGGGAGGCAAAAGTTTCCCCAGTTTTTTCAAGTTTTTCCGGGTCATGCCTCAACTTCCAGGGATTCCTGCCGTAGGCTCTCCAAAGATGGCTTGAAGCGTATCGGCGAAAATCGCAAACGGCGAAATTCGTGCGGATCGCACGCTCGGTTCATCACATCAGATGCCTGTGGAGATTTCAGTCCTGGCGGGCCGGGAACCTGAGTTGGACTGGCTTGGGAACGGTCTGGCGTCGGCGCGCAATTTGCGGCTGCCCATGCAGCACCTCCATATGTACGGACCCAAGGGCATTGGGGTATCGTCCCTGCTCAACGCCTTTCTCCACGGTCTGAAAGCCGAGGGCGCACCGACGGTGGTCTACCGCTTTGCCGGAATGTTTCGCTTTGCTCCCTTGCCGGACTGCATGGGAGGCCTACTCCGAGACCCTCAGTGGATCGGGCTCCATCCGCCGAGCGGGTACAAGGAGGCGGAAACCGAACTGATGAGCTTGATCGAACAGCGCCGCCGGGAAGTGCTGGCGGATGGCGGCTTGATCCTCTACCGGAGCGGAGGCGACTACTTGGCAGCCGGTCAACAACCCCGGACCAGCGGTGGCCAATCGTTCAGGCGGCGCATTTCGGCCGCCCTTCCGACCCTCTGGACTGAAGCATTCAACAGCCTCTCCGGCCAGAGAGGCGCGCTCTTGGTTATCTTCGAGCAATGGCGAAGCAACCCGGCGGATTTTGAGGACTGGGTGACAACGGATTTTTCCGCTGCAGTCCGCGCCAGCGTGCTTCCCTGGCCGATGCTTGTTTTAACTACCGGGCGTACCGCCCTCGACCCGCGCATGGCGGGACCGATTTTTACGGAAAACTTTGCGCAAAAGGAAATCCCGCCGCTGCCTCGGGCCGATTTTTTTAATATTTTGGAAAAGCGCGGTTATGATCGGGAGGCGTGGGACTGGTTGTTCGCGGAGTGCCGCGGGATGCCCGGCGGGCTCAGTCATGCCTGGGAACGTTGGAATCGCTATCAGAACGTCCATCTCTCCGCCCATGAGGAGCTGGTAGCTTTGTTGCCCCATAGTTTTCGGCGACCAATCACTCCGCGGGAAAGTTTGTGGATTCAAGCCGCCGCCGCTTTTTCCCGGTGTGATGAAGAAGCCCTCGCCTTGGTTGTGGGTCGCCGCGAAGCTTCGCACGCCGTGGCCTATCTTTCCTCCGTGTCTGCCATTCGGACGGTTTCCGGGGGATTGCTTCTGGATCCGGCATTGCGAGTAGCGATTTTGGCATGGATGCGGGTTCACCATCCATTCCTCCTCGAAGAATGCGGGCATGGCGCGGCACTCTTGCAGGTGCTGGATGAACTGGTGCCCCGGCGGGAAGACCGCAGCTTTCTGAGCGCGCTCGCTCCGGTGAAGCAATTCGATACCACACTGTTGGAAGCTATCTTTCCCGGCTGATCATGACCTTCAAAGAGCTTGCGGATTTCATAGCCTCGCGGCCTCGCTACTTCGAGGATGATGATGGCTTGGTCCGGATTCGGGAACCTCTCGCGGATCCGATTGAAACCTATAGCCGGCTGACTGATCCGGAAACCTATGAAGATATCCAGCAGCGCACCACTGAAGCCGTTGTCCAGCGCCGTCGACAGATCGAACAAGAGCTGACCGCAATCGAAGAATCCCTCAAAGAAACCATTGCGCGCCTCAATCGTGCCGAAGCCACTCATGCCGGCTTGCTGAAGCGGGAGAGCGAGCATGCCCGACGTCAGCATGTCCGGCCTGTCTCTTCGCCGCCACAATCCCGCAGCTCACATCTTTGGGCCGTGCTCCTCGACTTCACCGGTGCAGTATTTCTTTACCTGGGCACGCTTACCAGTCAGGGTCTTTCCCTTAATATGATCCTGTTGGGGGTATTTCTGATTATTTTCGGTTTTGTCTGGTCGGCGAGCATTGGGTTTTCTGCCCCTCGGCCGGCTGCAGCTCCGCGTTCTGCGGCACAATCGTCCGCTTCGCCGGTGCCCCGCGGGCGTTTTCGTTTGCTCGAAGCGGAGATTGCCTTGCACGGTATGGAACGTTCGCGCTTGGAACGGGAACAATTAAAGTTAAAGAATCTGCTCCAACGAACCGACAGAGTCAGTGCGGGCTCTGCGCCTCGCAACGCTCCTTAAGCCGCTCCACCACGCTCTTTTACCCTTTCGCGGATGCATAACACCGACACATCCAAGGTCCTGCGCACCGATCATCAGGTCTTTCTGAGGGTTATCCACCAGTGCCCTGTTCTTGGTTCTTTACGCAGCATCAATCATTCCTTGATGGAGCTGACTCACGAGCCGGATTGCCATGCCGTGCAGATTGCCGAGGTCATCCGGCAGGATCCATCTCTGACCACACGCTTGCTTCGTTTGGTCAACTCCGTCTTTGCCGGTCTGCGGACGCCCGTTACCAGCTTGGAGTCCGCTGTTTTTTATCTCGGATTGAGCGGAATTCGGCACCTCGCGATGACCTCAAAGTTCATCGAAGAGCTCAGCGCGCTGTCGGGAGAAACCGGTGATGCGGATTGGGTGCGGCTCTGGCGGCACAGCATCAGCACCGCCTACTTTACCCGAGAAATTCTTTCGCTCTACGGCACTTCTTCCACCGACGACCTCGATTATCTGGTCGGATTGCTGCACAACGTCGGCAAGATTGTGATGGCGCATGCCTTCAAGGCCGAATTTCAGGAAACCCTCGACTGGTCCGCACCGACCACGGCCGCATTTGCCAAAAAGGAAGAAGCGACCTTTGGCTGGGACCATGCCGAAGTCGGCGCAGAGTACCTCCGCATGCACCGGCTTAATGAGGCTGTCATCTCGGCCGTTCGCTGGCACAACGATCCCTACAAGGCGGGAGACCATGCCCACTATGCCGCCGCCGTGCAGGTGGCTGATTGCCTGGCTCTCTACGCCGGAGTACCTCCGGGAGTGGAAATTGTCGACCCAATCGGAAACGGCGATTGGACCAAGCTCCCCGGCTGGCGGATCCTCTTCCCCGACGATTCTTCCCGCAACCGCTTGGCCCGTGCCGCCTTGGCCGCTAACATTCAGCGTCTGCCCGGGTTTCTCGAAGCCATGTCTTCCTGAGCCGGGAACCCACAGAACCTGTTGGCACGTTGATTGATGGCAGCGCCTCAGATTGGGCTTTCGTCAAGGGTTGGATCGCAGGCGGTAGGGACGTTTCCACCTGCGGATCGAGATCCAAAGGCCGGTAAGGACGAGAATGCCTCCTATGAAGCTGACGAGTGCCCAGATGCTCCGGACTGAGGCCGAAAAGGGATGTCCGGTGTGGAGAATGTAAAAATAGCGGCGGTACCAACCAACTGCCCCGGTTTCCTGTCCGTGGGTACGGCCGATTTCGCTGCCGGTGTTCGGGTCAATGAAAACTTTGAGACTGCCTCCGGGGTGAAAGTCGGTTGGCGCTCGAAGATGAAAGACGTAGGGCCGCGTCGGTTGGCGGGAACCGGAAACACCGCAGATCCTGTGGTCGGGAAAGGTGGCTTTCACCTGTCGGGCTGCGGATTCGAGTGATACGATTGGATGCTTGTCCTCTGCATCCTGATTCTCTGGAACGATTTTGGGCAGCTCAAAGCGAGAAGGTGTGCCTTGGATGCTATCGAGGATCGGAAAGGCAAAGCGCCCCCAGGTGAAGGTGATTCCGGTGATTGCCAGAATAACCAGCGGTAACAGAGCGATGAGCCCGAGCGCATTGTGCCAGTCCAGAGCGCGCCCGCGTCGCCAAGCCCGCACCAAGGTTCGACCGCGCATCGGCCACCAGAGGATCAGCCCCATGAGCGATGTGAGTGCCAACAGGAGTGAGCTGATGCCGATGACCCAGCGGCCGCTGTTTCCAAGGGCGAGCGTCCGGTGCCAGACTTCGAGCTGACGGATGACTGTTGGATTCTCGAACTCGCGGTGGATCGTACCGGTATAGGGATCAAGATAAGCCCGAAGCCCGCGATCCTGCGTCTCGCCGTCGCCCAATTCCGTCGCGAAAGAGAGGTAGGCCCGCTCCGCTTCGTGAGGTACCTCCAAGTAGTTTAGGTGAAGGCGTGGAAATGCCGCTTCATAACGTGCAAGCACCTCCGGCAACTCAAGAGGCGGGCCAGCTGGCTCCAACGCGTAATATTCCGGCTGTTCCCAACGGTAAAACTCGTGCTCATAGGCCAAGGCAACGCCTGTCAGACAGACTATCAGCAACGGAATTGCCGCCAACCAACCGATCCAGAAATGGAGGTGAAACCAGATACTGCGCCGGCGTCGTCCTCGCCGGATTCCAGTTGAGGGATGGGAAGAATCCGTGCCCATATCACTATGCGTTAGAACCGATGACGCCCGCCAAATGCAAAAAGAACGCCTGGATCTTCCTGAACTGCATTATTGCGGGTGGCGCTCCCGTCCGATTCCTGACGCACGGCAGTGTAACCCAAATCCTTTTCATTGAGCAGGTTTTCTATCCGGGCAAACAGCGTCCAGCGCTCTGTCGCCTGCCACGAGAGTGCTGTGTCAAAGCGGACGAATGAAGCAAACTCTTCGACTTCGCGTGCTCCTTGATCGTAAAACTCCCGTTGAGCGCCCGAATCATAAGTTCCGCTCGCAGTCCATTGCCAACGTTCTGCCAGCTGCCATGTGAGGCCGATGGAGGCGGTATCTTCCGGAATAGGAGTGAATCGCAAGTCGAGATTGGCGGCGTTGGGATTGGTGCTGTCGATGCGTCGATTACCGAGGTGTGCATAACCAGCGAACAAGTTGAGTTGTGGTCGGGGACTCCACTCCATCCATGCCTCCACACCCTGAGCTTCACCTTTGTCATAAAAGGGTGTGCCCGTACCGTTATTGCCGAAGTTCTGGAGATTCGACTCGGTTGTTTCAAAGTAGGTGATGCGGATATTTCCTGCTCCGGAGAGGATGGTGAAATTCCGCTGCCATCCAAGTTCCCACGTTTCACTTTCGGTGGGATCAAGTCCCACTGCCGGATCGCGTCGGATATTGTTGCCGCCGCCCCACCAGAGATAAAATGCCTTGTTTAAACGATACCCGCTGAAGTGACTCGCGTGGATGCGTCCAACACCCGGCACGTTTACGGCAATTCCCACATGGTGTGCGAGCTCATCAATGGTTCGAAAAGCATTATCGATACGGGCTCCGCGCAGGCCAAAGTTCACGCTTACGCGCTTCTTCCAGCTGAGATTATGACGTGTGTAGAGGCTGGTTTCACCAAAATCAAAGCGCTGTTCTTCGCCTGTAATATCGCTGAAATAATCGTCGGTGAATTCAACGCCATGGATGGTTTCCCAGCGCCAGGTTTCACTTGGTTCGTAAGTGTCGGAAACATTGGCAAACAATTTAACGGCACGTTGGGGTCGATTGCGTACGCTTAACGTAGTGTTTTCGTTAATACGATTTTCATGAAAATCATTGAGGGTCGCTCCGGCATCCCACCGCAGCCCGGCACCTGTCGCATGGTCGTAACGCAGCCCTACAAATGCATTCTCTTTTTCGGTATGGTAATCGGTGCGTCCAGTCTCGTTATGCGTGTAGTAGCTATGGTCCTCGATGCCTCCGATGGCGAGTAGCTCAAAGCGCCCTGCGTTGGAAGGCCGGTAACCGATCTTGGCCAAGCCCGAGTAGAGCTTCAAGTCTTCCAAAGGCCGCGTCTGCGTGGCGTAGTTGTCCCCATAATCGGCCTGAACGGTCTGCACGGCACCGTAGTAGTCCCACGAACCGGATCCTCCCGATGTCTCTGCCATGACAACACCTTCGCCAACCGTATTATATTCAGCCTGCACGGTCGAGTAGGGGGTTGATGCATCTCCGCGTTTGATTTGCGATCGGATAACACCGCCGGTTGCCTGCCCGTAGGCCACGCCCAATGCGCCGGTCTCCACTGACAAGCGGGTCAGCGCAATGCTGGGAATAATACTCGAAAGATTTGCGGTGTAACCACCATCCTCTGCCGCCACCGGGACCACATCGATCGCCGGGTAGCTGTCGACTGCCTCTACGATTCCCCACGCAATACCGCCCCGAATTGCCACGGGTCCGCCAAAACGGTCTTTATTGCCAAGACCGCCGGTGACTCCGGGGATGGCGCGGAGCATGTTGTAATTGTTTACCGGCGACAGCGCCTCAACCGTGCTGCCGTCCAGAGCGGTCTCTGTCAGTGTGGTATCGAAGACCGGATCCGTCTCTCCTGTCAGTACCGCCTCAGGCAGATTAACCCGGACCAAAGGATCCTGAGCGGCAGCAACGAACGGCACACAAATCAGGACACTGGCAACGGCTTTTGCCAAGCCGCGGAGAGAAGGGTGAAAAAAGCGAGGGTGTGTTGTCATGATCAAACCACAGACCTTAACAAAACGGGCTAAAGCACGCTGCCCCGATCCGGATAAAAAATGCCCTCAAGCGGATTCAGACACCGCGATAGAACGAGCGTGCATGGATTGATAGGCCTTGGGGAGACGTCCAAAACGTTGATTGAAGGCTCGTGCAAAATGGCTGGGATTGCTATAACCCACGGCGTTGGCCACCTCGATGACAGAGTTGTCTGGATCGCGCAACAGGGCCTCGGCGCACTGCAGGCGCTGCTCGCGGAGGTAGCTGAAAACGGTCGTCCCCCAAAGCAGCCTGAATCCGCGTTTGAGTTTGAATTCATTGAGATGCACTCGCCGGCTTAAGTCTGCCAACGAATGTTCTGCCGCCGCTTCGTTCCGAAGAATGCGGGCTACTTTCTCCAGTGCTTGTCGATCCCGTGAAGGTATTGCCGCCTGATGATTCCTCCGTTGGGTCTGGGGCGCCTGCTGCCAAAACAGTGCCAGCCATTCGAGCGTGCGGGCTTCCAGTGCCAGTCGCGAAGCCAAGTCACGGCCATCAAGCGTACAAACGGCTTGAGTCAAATCATCCCATGTCTCCACGCCTCGACCTGTTATCAAGAGAGGCGTCTGCTCGCTACGTAGAGCGGACAAGGCAGCGATGGGAGAATCCTGTCCCACTTGGAGCCATTTCTGCAATCCGGCAAAATGCGCCCCACTCATCGTGAGAAAAAAGCCCGCAAAGTCCGATCCTGGCGAAAATCGCACGTGACCCAACGGTCCAGAGACCAGCGCCCATTCGCGAACTGCCACCCGGAGGGACGGATGCTGGGAACTTGCCACATCTACAAATCCTTGGTTCACCGCCAAGAGGCCGATCTCACTGGCTTCCCACCGCAAAGTACGCTCTTCAGCGGCGCAGCCATGGTATCGGATCCGCAAGAGGTCGCTGCCTGGGCGGAGCGAAAAATGCTGAGCTTCCAACTCCCAACCCTTTTCCCGATGCCTTAGCTCACACGGTGGGCGAAAGGGGCAAAATGATCGGCGGCAACACGTGCCCAGATGAGTCCACGGATTCATGTATCCCCAAAGTCATGCGATTGGGTCTCAATAGCAATGCCTGATTTCCCGCCTGTTCTTGGCTGGCAAACAGTGCCAACCCTTCCGCAAGCGGGTGCGCCTAATTGTTGGGCACTGGCGTGTGCTGATGAAAAGCAAGCTTCCAATCATTGTCGCGTTGTACGTAGAGACTGGTGACCAAGGCGTGGTAGCGGTCGGCATCTCCGGGACGCGTAGCGATGGCCTCGTAGGACAAGAAAAGGACTTCCTCGGGCAATTGCCAGCAGTGGAGCGCCTTCATGTTCACGGCACTCCAATGCCCTCCACTTTGGATCGAGCTGATGATGGCCTCGCGATGGAGCAAACCGACTGGCTGCGGAAAAATCATCACGGCTTCCTCTGCCAAGTGCCGTTCGTAAAAATCGGCTCCTTCGGTCCAGAATTGCCGCTCCTTTGCTTCAATAGCTTGTACGATTTGCACTGCGGTGAATGTTTCCTGCTTTGGCGCTTTCGCAAGGCGGGGTGCGATTAGGCGGCTGCTCCCCGACATACGAAGTAGCTCCTTTCCGCCGTCTGTTCTCCGGGTGCAGGGAGGCTCTGACGGTTGCGGGCTGTCGTTCCGGCATATAAGTTGAACATTCCCGGTGGCTGAACAGCCCGTTCGACCGCCTTGGCAACTTACCGGACCAAAATATGAAAAGTATCCTGATCACCTTCCTCCTCTTTCCGTTCCTGGCGACGGTTGCATGCGCTCAAGCCCCGCGCGGGGACGCATCGGGCGTGGAAGAACGCATTCAGGCGATCTCGCTTTTGGAGCTGGAGGCGCGCGAAACGTTGGCGACGTTGCGTGGAACAGAAATTGTCGATCGGGAGGATCTGCCCATGGCGACGATCACAGATTTTGAAGTGCATGAAGACGGACGAATTGCCTTTGCCTATGCACGCTGGGACGACGGCAACCGGTTCGCGCGGCGTTGGGTGCACATTCCATTTGACGCCTTGGAGGCTCGTTCCGGAACGGACCGTCGGCTCCACCTTGACGTCAGTAAAGAAGATTGGGCGGCAGCGCTTCAGGAGGTTGGCGATACTTTCGATCTTCCGGGCGGAGCTCAAGTGCGGGTGGTTTCGGCCGAGCAGCGGGCGGATCGCGAGACGCTTGCGAATGTGTGGGGTGCACGCGTGGCGGCGTCAGGCGGAGAGCAGGTTGGAACACTCACCGATTTTATTGTTGAAGATGGGCGGATCATCGCGGCTGCGGTCGAGTTGGGCGCTGATTTCAGTCCGGCGGAGAACGCGCGGGACGGGCAAGAGGCGGCATTGGCCCAGCTGGGATTGGGCGACGGAGCTGAGGCCTATGGCGCACCGAGTGGGCACACTGGAGAAACCAGCACCGCTGCTTCGGGGACTGCAGGCAGCCGCGACCGCTCGACACCGGGCACGGCCATTATTGGCGGCAGCGAACGCTCCCCGGGAGAAGGTTCCATCACCGATATGACCGGACCGGCCACCCAGCCGGGGGCAATCGCGCGGGATCACACCACGGATCCCCGCCAAATGTCCGAAGACGCGCAGCCGGACGTGCCGGGTGCCGTTCAGCCGGAGAGCGAAAGCACCTTTGTAGAGATTCCTTTTGAACTCCTCGAGCGGACGGAAAACGAGGGCGTACCCCGTTATCGTGTACCCATCACGCTCGCGAGCTTCCGTGACCGTTTTCCGGACTGAACAGATGCGCGGTTGAGGCATTTCCGGCAGGTTTCGCTTTTTGACCAACACCTTTCAATGGGCTATGCTCTTGCCTGATGGAAAAGGAACGATCGCCCAAGCCGTACACGCGCGCACGTCATGTTTGTCACTTGGTCTGGGCCACGGTGGGGATTCTTGCTTTGGTCTGGGTCGCTGGCATCGTCATGAGCCGGCTGTCGCTGGTCATCGTGCCGCTGGTCCTCGCCTTGTTTCCGGCGACCCTTCTGATGCCTGTGACGCATCGGCTCGAGCGGTGGCACGTTCCGGGCGTGCTGGCTTCATTGATCACGTTGATCGGCGGCATTCTCCTCTTACTGGGAACGGCGGTCGGCGTTACGACGCTGGTGGTGTCGGAGATTCCCGAAATCGTGAGCTCGGCCGACGCCGGCATCGAAGGGATTGAGGAACTTGTGGGTCAGGTGGTGCCGGGGTTTGAATTTCCTGCGCTTCACGAGGTTCGGGATATGGTCCGTACCCGGATCGAAGAGAAGGCGAGTGAGGCAGGTGAGGGTTCAGGAGATCTGGCGTCCCAAAGCATGAGCGTTGCGACCCGGGCGATTAACTTCGTGGTCGGGATCGTGCTCATGGTGGTCATCCTTTTCTTTTTTCTGAAAAACGGACGGGGATTGGCCGAAGGATTCGCTGCCTTCATCGCGCCGCGCCACTGCCGGCGCATCCTGTCGCTGGCGGACGAGGCGTGGAAAACCTTGGGAGCCTATTTTCGGGGGCAGCTCCTCGTGGCATTGGCAGATGCCGTGTTCATCGGGATCGGCCTGCTCATCCTCGGTGTGCCTTTGGCTTTCCCTCTGGCGGTTATTGTCTTTTTCGGCGGTTTGTTCCCGATCGTCGGAGCGGTCTCGACCGGTGCGTTGGCCGTCCTGGTGGGGTTCTCGGACGGCGGGCTCGGAATCGGGCTGGCGGTGGCTGCCATCGTATTGGTGGTGCAACAAGTGGAGGGCAACGTGTTGGAGCCCCTCATTCTCAGCAATGTCATCGACCTGAAGCCGCTTACGGTAATTCTCTCGATTACGGCGGGTGCGCTTGTTCTCGGTGTGCTGGGTGCCTTTCTCGCGGTACCGCTGGCGGCGATTACCAAGCGGATCATTGTGCGCATGAGGGAGCCCGATCTCATAAGTTCACCCAAACCGCTGGCGAAGGGTGCTTGAGCGGGGGCTGGATCACGTGCCGCAGAATGTGCGATAGACCCCCTCGCCGGGGTCGCGCGGCTGGGTGTAATCCGGATGATCCACGGAGTAATCGTAAGGGTGGGCGAGGACTGCCATCAGCCGCTCCATCACTGAATAGTCGCCGTTGCTTTCGGCCGCCTCCAAGGCTTCTTCGACCTTGGCGTTGCGAGGAATGAACGCGGGATTGTGTGACTGCATGCAACGCACTGATTCGGCCCGCGACGCGTCCTGCCAGTCACGTCGCTCCGTCCACTGTCGGTGCCAACCGAGGAATGCATCATCCGCCAGCAGTGTCTCGTCGGTCAGCTCCTCCGCGCTGAGTGCCCGAAAGGTATTGGTGAAATCAGCACCCTGTTTTTTCATCCATGCCAACAGGACCTCGATCAGAGCCGGGTCCTCGGGATCTTCATGAATCAGTCCGAGCTTTCGGCGCATGCCGGTGTGCCAATGATGCAGAAAACGCGGCGCAAAATGCGCCAAGATTTCCTCGGCTCGCTTGATCGCTTGCGATTCCTCCGGATGAAGTTGTGACAAAAGTGCTTCGGCCAAACGGGCGAGGTTCCACTGCGCGATCGGAGGTTGATTGCCGTAGGCGTAGCGTCCCCGGCGATCGATGGAGCTGAAAACAGTCGCCGGATCATAGGCATCCATGAATGCACAGGGACCGTAGTCGATGGTCTCTCCGGAAAGCGCCATGTTATCGGTATTCATCACGCCATGGACGAAGCCCACCAGCATCCACTGCGCAACAAGCGCCGCTTGCCGTTCGATTACGGCAGCGAGCAGCGCTTGGGCGGGATTGTCGGCATCCGCCGCCTCGGGATAGTGTCGGTTGAGCGTATAGGTGACCAGCGCGCGGAGTGCGTCTTGATTGTTTTGAGCGGCCAGCCATTCAAAGGTACCAACCCGGATATGGCTCGCTGCCACGCGAGTGAGGACGGCACCTGGCAAGGCGCAGTGGCGTTGGACGGCTTCGCCGGTGCGCACGACCGCCAAGCTCCGGGTGGTCGGAATGCGGAGGGCGTGCATGGCTTCGCTGATGATGTATTCCCGCAACATCGGCCCAAGGGCGGCGCGGCCATCTCCATTTCGGGAGAAGGGGGTGGGGCCGGCACCTTTCAACTGGATGTCGAAGCGGGCACCCTGCGGCGTAATCTGTTCGCCGAGGAGGATGGCGCGCCCGTCGCCCAAGGTTGTGAAGTGTGCAAACTGGTGCCCGGCATAAGCCTGCGCAATGGGAACGGCACCGGGCGGCAGGCTGTTGCCAGCAAAGATTGCTGCTCCCTCATCGCCCGCCAGCACATCTGCAGCCAAGCCCAATGACTCCGCCAGAGGATGATTCAGTACCACCAGATGCGGCTCACGGACCGGCGTGGGCGCAATGGAAAGATGCAACCCCGCCGGGAGGGCGGCATAGGTGTGCTCCAGTCGCCAACCCGCCTCGGCGGTCGGCGTATTTCGAAGAGGGTGGGATTGAGCCATCATTCACCGTGTACCGCTCGGCGCCTCGCGTCGATCAGACCGAGTCTTTCACGGCAACTTTCCAATGGGCTTTCCCCCTTGCTTGGGGGCAGGCGGCGAGCCACCGTGACTGGATGAAAATGCTGCGGTGGTTTGCCCTGGTTCTGGTCATTGCTCTGGTTGTGTTTTTGGGCGGAAGTTTCCTGCTCCCCGATGCGATCCAAGTGAAACGCTCGATTCCCATCCAAGCCCCGGCTCCGGTCATTCTTGAAGCCGTTACAAACCTCGAAACGTGGCAGGACTGGGAACCGTGGGGTCCGACCGACGAGACGATGGAAGTGACTTTTGGCGCTGTTCGTAGCGGCGAGGGTGCCTCTTATTCCTGGGAAGGTAGCCGCATTGGCAAAGGCTCCGTCGAGATTCTTCAGGTGGAACCGCTCGCTGCCCATTTTCGGTATACATTTAATGAAAACGCCCGCGACCCGGCCTTTGCTTCCTTTCAGATTGATCCGATAGAAGCCGAATTATGTGCCGTCACCTGGACCTTTCGCGGTGAGTTGGGCTCCAATCCCATTGATCGCTACCTCGCGCTGCTCGTAAAGCCGATGATTGAAACGAGCTATGAGGAGGGACTCTCCAAACTCAAAAATCTTCTGGAAACAGCCCCCGCCGGAGCAGCCGAATAAGCGCGCCTTACAGGTTAGGTAGGTTCCAATCGATCAGCGACACGCGTGGATCCCGCCGTCCGCGCCAGATGTTCCAATGGAAACGAAAAGCGACGTCGACCGGTTGGTTCTCCGGAGGTAAATGGTCCGCGCCCCGCCAATACACGCCGGCGAGGAAATCGCCCGGACCGCGCTCAAGTTGAAAGCGCACGTGTCCTTTTCCGAAGGTTTTTACATGGCGCAAGATCACGCCCCGACTCGCCAGCAAAGGCTCGGGATTTCCTTGGCCAAACGGGGCCAGTTGATCGAGCTCGTCGAGAAACTGCCCCGTGAGAACGCTGGGGCGAACCCAGTCATCGATGCGAATCGATTTTTCCGGCAGGACGCCGTTCACCTGGTTCATGACCGCTGTGACCAAGGCCTCGCGCAGCGCATCGAGTTGCTCGACCTGCGCCGTGACACCGACCGCCATCGGATGGCCGCCCCATTTTTCGAGGAAGGCGCTACAGGGTTGAAGCGCCTCCACCAGGTTCACCCCGGCGATGCTTCGCCCGCTTCCTTTGGCCAAGCCGTCTTCGGAGCCTAGCACCAGCGTCGGGCGGTGAAAATGCTGAGAGATGCGGCTGGCAACGATCCCCACGACGCCCGGATGCCACTCCGGCGCGTGGAGCACCAGCGCCGCGGCATCACTTCCGTAATTTTCTGCCATGCGAATGGCTTGTTCCGTGATCGTTGCTTCGATCGCCTGCCGGTCTTGGTTGAAATTATCGAGCTCCCGCGCAGTTGCTCGACATCCTGTCAAGTCGGTGCTCAAGAGCATTTCGATCGGCCGAGAAGCATCGTCGAGGCGACCGGAGGCATTGATCCGTGGTCCGAGGCGAAAAGAGATATCAAAGGGATCGATCCGCCGGCCCAGCTCGACGCCGGCGACTTCAAAGAGGGCAAACAGTCCAGCCCGCTGAGGAGACTGCAAGGTTTGCAGGCCGATCCGCGCGAAGATTCGATTTTCGCCCAGCAGCGGGACGAGGTCTGAAATCGTGCCCAACGCCACCAGATCAAGGTGCTCCTTAAGGTCGATTTCGTGGGCTAATGCATCACCGTCGGCTCGCAGGACTTTGAGGAGTCCGTGCACGAATTTGAATACCAGCCCGACCGCGCAGAGCTCGCGCCAAGGGGCATCGGCCGGATCGTGCACGTGGGGGTTAATCAGGATCGCTTCATCCGGAAGCGCTTCTTTGGAGACATGGTGATCAATGATGATGACATCCACGCCCTTCTCCCGCAGCCCGGCGACTTCCTCGCGACTACTGGTGCCGCAATCGACGGCGATGAAAAGGCTGGGGACGCCGTCTTCGAGCACCCGGTCGAGCGCCCCTCGTGAAAGGCCGTAACCTTCATCCAGGCGGCGCGGCACATAGTAGCGAAGCTTGGCCCCAAACCGTTGCAGGATGTGGACAAGCAGCGCCGTCGACGTCACGCCGTCGACATCGTAATCCCCGAAGATGACGATTTGTTCTTCGCGATGCAGGGCCTTGCGCAGTCGCGTGACGGCACGTTCCAGATTTTTGACGCGAAGCGGATCCTCCAGGCGCGCCAAGCGTGGTTGGAGAAAGGCTGCCGCATCATCGGGATCGCTGAACCCTCGCCGGCAAAGTAACCGTGCGGTCACTTCACTCAGCGCCAAAGCGCGTCCGACTCGATCCGCCGAACAGGCGTCAACCGGGTCGTGATGCCAATGCATTAGAAATGATCGCTATAGCAGAAAAACCTTACGCTTTCTTGCCGCCCTCGGATTCAGTGCTCCAATCGTAGCTGGGCAGGATTTCACCGCGTTCCACGCTCTTGCGATCGCCCTTGTGGTAGCGGAAGAAGATCGGGCTGGCGATGAAGATGGAGGAAAAGGTGCCCACAACGATCCCGATGAGGAAGACCAGCGCGAAGTCCACGATCACGCCGGCTCCAAACAAGTAGAGCGCCAGCGAGGCCGCTAAAGTGGTGACACTGGTCAGCATCGTTCGGCTCAGGGTGCGGTTGATAGCCAGGTGAATGACCTTTTTGAGATTCATGCCCGGGTTCAGTTCGAGCTCTTCCCGGATACGGTCAAAGACAACAATGGTGTCATTGAGCGAATAGCCGATCACCATGAGCACGGCTGCGATCATCGGAGCGGTAAATTGTCCGCTGCCCAGCCCAAGGAATTCGCCAAGCGCCACATACAAGCCCACCGTCAAGACAACGTCGTGCACGGTTGAAACCAAAGCGCCGATCCCGTACCCGATTTCAAAACGGACTGCGATGTAGAATAGAATGGCAAGCAGTGAAATACTGATCGCCCAGATAGCTCCGGTGCGGACTTCCGCCCCGACCGAGCCGCCGATCTGGGTGCTTCCGATCAACTCCAGACCTGCTTCGGGATAAGCGGTGGAAAGTGCCTGATAAAAGTCCGGCCCACGACCTTCGGTTGTCTGGATGCTCAAGAAGGGTTCCCCGCCACCGAGCGGCGTCTGGAATGTCGTGTTCACCTCTCCAAAATCACCTTCCTCGGCCACTGTCCGCACCTGCTCGGCTGAGAAGGTGTCGGTATAGGTAACGGTGATTTCATCCCCACCCAGAAAATCGATACCAAACAGAGTGTCCCAATGTGCCCAGATACCCACGACGCCAAGGGCGACCAACGCCCACGAAATGGTAAATGCGCGTTTGGCGAAATCCATGAAGGGGGTTGCCGAGCGGTCGAGAAAACTGAAGCGTTGGGGGAGGCCTTTGATAACGGAGAACCGCACAGCCAAATCCAGCATCCAGCGGCTCATCACGAGGGCGGTAAAGACAGTCGCCACGATCCCGATCGAAAGCGTGACGCCAAACCCTTGGACTGGACCGGTGCCGAAATAAATCAGTACCAGCGCGGTGATAAGCGTAGTGACATTGGCATCGACGATGGTCGAGAAGACCTTGCTGTATCCATCGGTCAGTGCGTGACCCATCTGCTTGCCGATCTTCAGCTCTTCACGGATCCGCTCAAAGATGAGGATACAAGCGTCGACCGCCATTCCGACCGTGAGGACAAGGGCGGCAACTCCTGGCAGGGTGATGGTGGCACCGACTGCTGCCAACGCCCCGAGGACGAGCAAAATATTGGCCGCCACGGTGATCATCGCAATGACTCCGGAGAGCCCATACCAGACGATCATGAAGAGCGCTACCAGCCCACTGCCGACCAGTGCTGCGCGGACGGAGGAGGATTGTGCCTCGTTCGCGAGGGTGGCACCGACCTCATACATTTCCGCGATTTCCAGTTGAACGGACAGCGGGTTGTTGAGGGCGTTGGCAAGGTTGAATGCCTGACGCTGGGTAAAGCTTCCCGAGATTTCGGCATTTCCGCCGGCAATTTTTTCACGCACGGTCGGTGCGGAAATCAGTTTGCCATCCAGCACAATTGCCAACCGTCCCGGTTGGTTCTGATTTCCACTGGCAGCGATCTGTTCGGTGACTTCGGCAAAGCGTCGTGCCCCTTCGCTCGTGAATTCAATGCCGACCCGAAAGCCGCCGGTCTGCCCCATCTGAGGAATGGCTCGGGCAATATCGTCGCCCCGCATGACGGGGATGCGGCGGAGAAAAAGTTGTTCCTGTGAGGTTTCGCCCGTGCGGGGATCCTCATATTCGAGGGTCGCCACCTCATATCCAAGGGGCGTCGGAGCACCCGGAAAAGGCCGTTGTGTCGGGTGGACGAGCTTGAACTCGAGCAGTGCCGGGGCACCGATCACTTCGGCGATATCCGGATTGGTTTGAGTGTCGACCCCGGGCATTTGCACCTCGATCTGATTGGTGCCGCGGATACGCACTGCCGGTTCCGCTACGCCGAGCGCATCGATTCGGCCGACCAAGACTGCCCGCGCGTCGCGGAGCTCTTCCTGACGATTGAGTCCGGTGGTCTGCAGTTGTTCCTCGGGGATTTCGAAAGTGATTGAGATCCCGCCCGCAAGATCGAGTCCGGGTTGCAGGGTCGCCCGGGAATCCTGGCGCAAGGCGTTGAGGACAATCTCGTTTTTGCGCCGGAGGTTTGCGAGGTCGCGGATCCGCAGGTCCTCGAAATACTGCGCTGCGAGATCGAGCCCTTCGTCGTCAGCAATTTCTAAAAGGGCCACGTAGACAGTGGGCGGGGCTCCCTCCGAAGCGTCCGAGCCCGATTCCACCCGGTTGCGTGCCCGTTCGAGCAAGCTTTTGAACTCCTCGACATTTTCCCCGCGGGCGAGCATTACCTCGCCGTTTTCATCACTGCGCTCGGTCACGCGCTCGAGGAGGTAATCCTCATAGGGCGTGTCGCTGAAAGGAGTCATCGAAGCGACCGCCCAAACAAGGGCGGCAAGCGTCAGAAGGAACCGGACGAGGTTGGTTCTGGACATGGTCGGGAGAGACAAAGGGGTTAAATAATGAGAGCGCCGGGGCGCGAGCGGGGAAGTTTACTTGGCTTCAGTATTGGTGCGGACCGTCTGAATCGCCGATTTGAGCAATTCAAGACGAGTGGACTCATCCACACTGATGTGGACGCGATCGTCTTTAAGGGCTGTCACGGTTCCAAAAATGCCGCCGATGGTGATCACCTTGTCACCCACACGTAATGCGCCGAGCATTTCACGGTGCTTCTTTTCCTTCTTCCGCTGCGGGGCGATCAGCAGGAAATACATCGCCGCAAAGATGAGAATGATCGGAAGGAAGCCCATCAAGCCTCCGGGTCCGCCTTGGGCGAGAAGAAGTTGAGTCGCGAGTGTGTTCATGATCGTTGTTGCCAAAGTGAAAAACGTGTCAGATTGGAATGGACCCCTTGAATGGCAAGCGTTTTAGCGGAATTGCGCCGCTTGTAGGGGGAGGAAAGCCTCAGGAGATTCGTCCTGCCCAGCTGCTTTACGAGTTGGTCCTGATAAAGATCCCTTTGCGGAAAAGCGCTTGCCCAACCCGCAGCCTCCTCGTGAGAGTCGCTGGATGCGATTGCTCAGCTGGAATGTCAATGGCCTGCGTGCGGTGCTCGGCAAAGGGTTTTTTCAGTTTCTCGAGGCTGCGGATGCCGACGTGGTTTGCCTGCAAGAGATTAAGGCGCGTCCCGATCAGGTCGAATGGCTTTTACCCCCCGGCTACACTGCCTATTGGAATGCGGCGGAAAAGCCGGGCTACAGCGGCACATTGACGCTTTCCAGACGCATGCCGAATAATCTCACCAGTGGAATCGGGCATGCGGTCGGGGACGCGGAAGGACGGGTGCAAACCGTCGAATTCGCCGACTTTTTCCTCGTCAATGTTTATACGCCGAATTCGGGCAACGGCCTCGCCCGGCTCGATTTCCGGACTCGTGAATGGGATCCCGCTTTCCGGGAACACTGCGTTCGCCTCGCGGCAAAAAAGCCGGTTGTTTTCTGTGGCGATCTCAATGTCGCTCACGAGGAAATCGATTTGGCCAACCCGAAGACCAACCGGAAAAACGCCGGCTTTACCGATGTGGAACGGGCCTCTTTCAGCGAGCATTTGGCGGCAGGCTTTTTTGATTCTTTCCGGACCCTGCATCCGGACGAGCCGAGCCACTACAGCTGGTGGAGCTATCGGGCCGGTGCCCGCAAGCGCAACGTCGGGTGGCGGATCGACTACTTTTGCCTCTCCGAATCCCTGCGTCCGCGCTTGGCCAATGCCTTTATCTGGCCGCACGTCACCGGCTCCGATCATTGTCCGGTGGGATTGGAGCTTTCCGATCCGATTTGAGGTTGCGAGATACGGGTAATTTCCCATTCGAGTAGCCGCGCACACAATTCTGAGCAGGCTCCTGGTATGCGCCGATTCACACAGCTGTATGACGAGCTGGATGCCTCGAATCGCACGCTGGACAAAGTAGATGCGCTCAAACGCTATTTTGCTGAGGCTCCGCCGGCTGATGCGGCTTGGGCTTTGTGGCTGCTGACCGGCGGCCGGTTTCGAGCGCTGGTGAAAACCAAACGCCTGCGGGAATGGGCGGCTGACGTGGCTCAATTTCCGGATTGGCTGGTGGACGATTGTTATGAGCGGGTCGGGGATCTGGCTGAGACGGTAACCCTCTTATTGCCGCTCCCGGAGGTCGGCGTGGACGTGCCTTTGCACGTAATGATAACGGAACATGTGCAAGGGCTGGGCGACTGGGACGACCCGGTGCAGTTTCAGCTGATCCGGGAACGCTGGCGTGAGCTCGACCGCCAGCAGGCCTTTGTTTTTCACAAGATGCTCACGGGCGGTTTCCGGGTGGGAGTATCCCGCAGCTTGGTGACGCGGGCGATTGCAGAGTTGGCCGGGCTGGAAAAGCGGGTCATTGCACACCGATTGATGGGGAACTGGCAGCCGACGCCGCGCTTTTTTCAAGGCTTGCTCAGTGCGCAAGAGCAGGAAGAAGTGGTTTCCCGGCCCTATCCCTTTTATTTGGCCAGCCCGCTGGACGATCCGGCTCCTGTGCTGGAACATGCTGCAGAATGGTATTTCGAATGGAAGTGGGATGGTATTCGGGCCCAGCTGATCAAGCGGCGGGGTCAGCTGTTTCTCTGGTCGCGGGGCGAAGAGGTGCTTTCAGAACGTTTCCCGGAGATTCTGGGGGCCGCGTCCCGGCTTCCGGAGGGAACCGTGCTCGACGGGGAAATTCTTTGTTGGCTGGGAGATCGGCCGGCCGGCTTCAACGCGTTGCAAACCCGAATCGGGCGGAAACGATTATCCCCGCGTATTCTCGCTGAGAATCCGGCAGTGTTTCTGGCCTATGACATCCTCGAGTCGAGCGGTCAGGATGTACGGGCGCAGCCGTTACGCGCGCGGCGAAAGCTGCTGGAGGAGGTCGTTGCGCAACCTTCCACGGGCGCGTTGCGGCTCTCCCCCTTGATCAAGGTCACCGAATCGGAGGCGCTGAGAAACCTTTGGAACGAGTCGCGGGAGCGAGGCGTCGAGGGATTCATGATCAAGCACCGCGATAGCCCATACGAGGCAGGTCGTGTGCGCGGGCAGTGGTGGAAATGGAAGGTGGCTCCGCTGACGGCGGATCTTGTCATGATTTGCGCCCAAGCCGGGCACGGGCGGCGGGCCAGCCAGTTCACCGATTATACGCTGGCGGCTTGGGACGCCGGTAAACTCGTTCCCGTTGCCAAAGCATACAGCGGCCTGACTGCAGAGGAAATTCGGGAAATCGACCAGTGGGTGAAAGCACACACCTTGGCGCGCCATGGTCCGGTGCGGACGGTTCCCGGCGAACTGGTTTTTGAAATCGCGTTTGAAGGGATTCGGGAGAGCGCTCGCCACAAGAGCGGTGTAGCCTTGCGGTTTCCCCGGATTCACCGTTGGCGAAAAGACAAGCCAGCCGCGGAAGCGGATCGGTTGGAGACGTTGCAGGCATTGATCGCGGAAAACGGGAATGCCTGAGCGCGTCGGCTAAGGCAACTGACTAACGAAGCGTGTCTTTGGCCCGGTCGAGGGTTTCCTTTTCTTCCACCGAAAGCGCGCCGAACCCCTCGGTGTTGATCTTGTCGAGAATGCGATCGACCTCCTTGCGCAATTCCGGAGCGGGCCGGGTCTTGAGATTGACCGAGAAACGTCCCAAGGCCTGGCGGGTGGCGGTTTCCCGTGGATCGCGCTTGCGGGTGCGGGCGGCGCGTTTCGGGCGCAGCGTTTCCCAGAGCGACTGCCGATGGCTCAGAAAGCGAAAATAGACATAGCCCATACCGAATCCAGCAATGTGGGCGGAGTAGGCAATCCGCCCGCTGCTGTGAGGAGCCAATTCGTTGAAGAGGAAAAAGAAAAGCTGAAGCCCCAGCAAAATCAGGAAGATCTGCTTTCCACGCAGGGAAACCGGAATGAACCAGAAGAAGAAGCGAACCGTCTCGTTCCAATAATAAAGCGCAAACAGGCTGAGCAGGCCGAAGACACCTGCCGAGGCGCCGATCAGCGGATAATGCCGCCCCATCGCGGTGCTGATCAGCAACCAGCAGAGCCCACCACCAATGACGGCCAGCAGGAATACTTCGAGTAGCTTGATCGGGCCCAGACGTTCCTGCAGTGCACGGCCGACGAAAAAGATACCTAAACCATTAAACAGCACATGGAGAAGGCCGGCGTGAAGCAGGGCGTAGGTGATGGGTGTGTAGATGAGGCCGCGCGAAAGGTTGGCCTGATTCAAACTGAAGGCGCCCAGCAGCGCCGCGCCCGCCCGTCCGCCGATCCAGACCTCCACCACATTCTGCAGGATGAAGGCGACTGCCAAGGTGATCAGGATCCACTTAACCATGTTGAGCGGTCGTGAGGAATAGCCGTCTTCGGGTCGCATGTAGGAGCGCGTATAAATGCTCATAGTCCGGGGGTTACGTTGAAGCTGGCGGGCGGGATTGCAAGATTGCGGGCGCGGGAACGCGGGCAAGTTGCAATCGAGCGTGCTTCAGAAACAAAAATAGAGCCGATCAGCAGGTATTCTGATTGTGAAGGCCGTTGGGGGAATGGTCCTTGACTTGCACCCGCCAGATTTGAGATTACCGCGACATGGCCGATAAGACCGACAAGTGGGAAGATAACGTCGCCGGAAAGTTCTATGTCGATGAGCAATGCATCGATTGTGACCTCTGCCGGGAAACAGCTCCGGATTTTTTCACCCGGAGTGATGACGGCGGGTACTCCTACGTCTACAAACAGCCCAGCTCGCAGGACGAGATTGATCAGTGCATGGAGGCGCTGGAAGGCTGCCCGGTCGAGGCGATCGGCGACGACGGCGACGAGTAAAGCGCGGTAGGTGCCGCCTCGCACGAGGGCCTCAGAACTTGCGCCAGAGAGATGGTGCAAACAGCGCTAGAACGGCGAACAGTTCCACTCGTCCGAGAATCATCAGGAGGGACAGGAGGATGAGCGCGGGTTCGTGAAAATGTGCGAAATTCTCGACCGGTCCCACTTCGGCAAACCCCGGCCCGATGTTGAACAGGCAGGCAAACATCGCCGAGAGCAGGCCTTCGAGGCTGACGTTTGGCTGAAGGAGCGCCAAAGCCAAGCCACTCAGGAAGGTCAGCACCATCAGCATGACGAGGAAAACAAGGACGTTTTCCTGGGTGCTGGAATCCACCGGTTCACCATTGACCCGCAAAGTGCGCACGACCCGCGTTCGGAAGGCGCGTTCGATATTCATCACACAGATGCGTAGCGCGATGACCACGCGGATCACCTTGGCTCCGCCTGAAGTGGAGCCGGAGCAGCCGCCGATCGCCATCAGGAGGATCAGCAGTACGTGTGCGCCAGGCAGCCAATGGTTGTAATCTTCGGTGGCAAACCCGGAGGTGGTGAGGATCGAAACGACCTGAAAGGCAGAAGCCCGCAAGATCTCATGGAAGTCGAAGCTGAAGTTGGGATCGATCAGCAAGAAGAAGCCCATCAACACAGTTGCGCCGAAGGCGATGCCGTAAAACCAGCGAATTTCGGTCGATTTGCGAATTCCAGACCAATCGCCCCGGCAGGCCCGGACCATCGGAATGAAACTGGTACCGCCAAGCATCATGAAGAGGACAAAGGCCCACTCGAGCGCCGGATTTTGAAATGCGCCGACGCTGTCTGAGCGCGTGCTGAAGCCGCCGGTGCTGATGGTGGTAAACATATGCGTTACCGCCTCAAAAATGTTCAAACCGAGCAGGTAGAAGATGAGGGCACAGGCAAACGACAGACCGAGGTAAAGGTAGATTAATCGAAGGATTCCCTGCTGAACCCGCCCGGTATCGAGTTCGGCGGCTTGTCCGCTCGATTCGCGGGAGTAGAGTACTTTGGCACCGGCTCCGAGAAACGAGAGGACGGCGACAAAAAAGACCACCACCCCCAAGCCGCCGATCCACTGGGAGATGGACCGCCAGAAATGCAGGCTGCGGGGCAATGTCTCCAGCTGGCTGAGGACGGATGCTCCGGTGGTGGTGAGTCCTGAGGCCGATTCAAAGATGGCTCCGGCAATCGTGATGTTCGGTAAAATGAAATAATAGGGCAGGGCTCCAAAAAGACTCGCGCAGATCCACCCCAAGCCGATCACAGTCAACGCCTCCTTGGTGTGCATCACTGCCGACCCATTTCGCCCGGCGAGATAGAAACCGAGAGATCCTCCGCCAGCAATCAAGGCGCTCCAGAAGAAACCCAGTTCGGCAGCAGCCCCTTCCATCCCATGGTCATAGTAGAAAGCGATGCCAAAGCTTCCCATAAAACAAACCATCAGGGCGGCAAGTATGATGCTGAGCAATTTCCAAACGAGGGCGTAATTCATCGTCGCCGAATAGAATATAATGAAAGGCGAGTGGAGTGCCTATTGAAGAAAACGAACCACAAGGGGATAGCGATAAGCCTCCCCCCGGTGGGCTCGCATGGCTGCGATCACCGTGAAGACGAGGTGGAACAAAAAAATCAAGGGCAGCAGGATAAAGCCGATCGCGACCAGAGTCAGAACCATGGAAACAACGAGGAGCAAAAACACCGTAATCTGGAAGTTGACCGATTCCCTGCCTTGATCATCGACGAAAGGATCTTCATGGCGTTTGGCCAGCCAGAGAACAAGTGGGGCAACCACAAATCCGAGCAGGCTGAAATAGCCAATGAGTGAGAGCAGGTGGCAGCACATCGCCAGGTTGCGTGACTTGGAATCAGAGTCGATCATAACGATCCATACCTTGCATCGTTACGGATGCAACAGCTTGACGAGTTCGCGGATGTTTTCGGATCGGGTGATAACCACCACCCGGTCGCCGGCAAGGATCTTGTCATCGGCCCCAGGCACCCGAACGTCGAATTTGTGATGGAGGGCGACTGCCACCGAGTGCGGCGGCCATCGGATTTCCCGCAGCTGTTTGCCCGCGGCGGGGGCACTTTCCCGCACCTTGATTTCAAGAATGCGGGTATCGTGTTCCGGAAAGCGGAATAGCTCGACATAGGGTTCGGTGGAAATGTAACGAAGGACTTCCTGTGCGGTTACTTTGCGAGGCGAAACAATAGTTTCGATTCCCAGCGTTTCCTGCATGTTGCGCAAAATATCTTCGTAATCGCTCTTGTTGAGTACCGCCTGGACATGTTTGCAGCCCAGCTTTTTCGCCTGAACCGCGGTCAGGATATTGCGTTCATCCTCAGAAGTGGAAGCGATGAAGTAATCCGCATTCCCGATCTGCTCCTCTTCCATCAACCGCAACGATGTACCGTCTCCATTGATGAAGGTGGCATGTGAAAAGCGGGCGGCGAGGCGCTCACACTTGTCTCCCTTTTGTTCAATGATGCGAATCTTAAAGCGGGGGCTGCCAAGCAGGCGCAGCAAGGCAACCGCCACTTCGCTCGCTCCGAAAATCACTATCTTCTGCTCAAACTTGGTCGACCGCGGAGCCAGCTGGGAACGCAGGTTGAATAATTCATTGGAAGGGCCAAATACCGTTACCCAATCTCCCGCTTCCAAAATGGTGTCCGCCGTGGGCACATCATGATCTTCGCCACGCGCCAAATAACCGAAACGCACTTGCTGATGGAGCTTTAGCTCGCGGAGGGATTTGCCGACACACTTCGACTTATCGTCGATTTCAAATCGTTGGGCCTCGATTTGTCCCCGGGCAAAACTCTCCACCGCAACCCGGGCCGGATTGCGGATGGATTTGGCCAAATCCACCGCCGACAACATCTCGGGATTGAGCATGAAATCGATGCCGAAGTGCACCTGGTAATTGACGTGAGAGGTGTCGGCGTAGGTCGAATCGTGAATGCGGGTGATCACGGTGGCGGCACCGATTGCCTTGGCGAGGGATGACGCGATCAGGTTGGTTTTGTCGTCGCTCGTCATGGCGAGAAAGTAGTCGCACTGATCGACCTTGGCCTGCTTGAGGACTTCGGCGCTGCCGCCATTGCCCAACACCACCCGCACATTGTAGAGCTCATCCAACCGCCGGCATGTTTCCAGATCTGAATCGATTACCGCAACGTCATGGCCGTCGTCACTGAGGACGCCCGCCAAGTACGCACCGACTTCGCCTGCTCCTGCGATTACTAATCTCATTGAGCGCCACCTTACCCCGGCCGTTTTCGAATGGAAGGAATTTCGCGGCGAGTCTGATCTTCATTCTGCGGCCTAATCGGTGTCGAGATGCCTCAACCGACATCAAATACCACTGCGCCCGGCCGGGTTTCAGCCTCTTCCTCCGCGCTTTCCGCTGTTTGCGGCTGGACGCGGGATTCCTCAATATCCTGCGCCTGGAGCAAATAGGCGCGCACGGCTTGTTCGCGGGATTTCAAGAGGGCGTCCAAATGGCTTTCATCCAGCCCAAGCTGTTCAATCAGTGCGGTTTCCATCGCTTCAACTGAAAGTTCCTCGCCAGAAGGTTCACCTGCCGTTTCTGGCGAACGAGGCGCGGTTGGCGACGCTTCTTCGACCGGCCCACGAGCGGCGATTCGCGTGCTGGGTCGACGCGAAGATGACGCTGGAGAGCCGGTGGTTCGTGTGGGTTCTTCCACACCTGTCGGCCCTTCTGTTCGGGCGGTAACATCCTGCTCGTTTCCACTTGCCCGGCTAGTCTGGGCTTGAAAACTCACACCGGAAGGCATGCCTGCCTCGTAGGCTGCGACTACCGCATCGCGATAAGCAGCATCGGATTCAGCCTCACCTGTCCCCGCCGGCAAAAGCTGCTCGCGCAGGAGTTGACGCCCAAGGGTAGTGCGGTCGTCGTCGGAGGGTGGGGTGGCTTGATAGCGCAGATGAAGTGCGGGTCGTTCGTAAAGCGCCTTGGAAAGCGTTTGCAACTTGTTGCGGTTGCTCTCATCGAGTTCAGCGCTTCCGGCGGCAAATGTAACGAAGGATAAATCGGCCGCTTCGCCATCCCCTCCGCCGCCACCAAATACAGAACCCAACATCCGGAAAGGAGCCGTTGCCGCCCGTTGCACAATGTTACCGAATGCCGTGCTGAGAACCTGGGTGATGTCGAATTGAGGATCATTCAGGTTCCCCGAGATGGGAACAGCGAGCTGGATGGTGCCATTCCGATCCCTCAGCAGAGACACTGCCAGGCCGATGGGTAAATTGAGTGCGCCTTCATTCGGCGTTTCCTGACCCAGTTCAAAGTTGCTCAGGGTAATGGATTGAGAGCCGTCCAGTTGTGCGTTCTCCACCGCATAGCTCAGTTCCAAGGCGAGGTCACCGTTAGCAATTGCCCGGCCGACAAAAGCTTCCGCGTAGGGCGAGAGGGGCGGGATGCGAAATTCCTGCAAGGTGAGCTTCAGCTGTGATGCATCACTGAAATCAGCTGCTTGCCACGCACCTTCTCCGCCCAAGCGCGAACGTTCCTGAAGAATGGCTTCAATCCGCATGTGGACAGGATTTTCTCCAGCCAACGAAAAATCATTCACCGTGACATTCAACGTCTCGACGCGTTGCTGAACGGCAGGATCCACCGACCGGTCTTCGAAGTGAACCTGGCCGTCCCGCAGGTTAAAAGCATCAATGGTGAGGTCGAAGGCCTCTTCTGCCGCCGGCTCTTCTTCCGATTCCATGTTGTCGGATTCCGCTGTGGCGGTATCATCGCCTTCCGCAGACACCAATTCGAGCCAGTTGAGCGTGCCCTCACTCGACCGCACCACGGCGGCGCGCGGGGTGAACACATCGATCGCGGCAATCGACACGGCGACGGGTGCGGATCGGGCCGTGAGGTCACGCAATTCAATCCGGGAAATCTCAAGGATGCGGTTCTCCGGCTCGGCTTGGTCCAGCGTCAGGTTGTCGAGTGCGGCGTTTCCGGTAACGGATGCCTCAGGCGTGTCGGCGTTTTCGGCGGGCGAGGTGATCTGTATCGTCCCCTCAAAATCTGCCGTCCCATCCATTGCCCGAATGGCTGCAAAATCCGCGACCACCGCCGTGAGCGGAGCCAAGGGTAGTTCCCCAATGGAAAGGACCATTTCCGCCGCCAGGGGTTGGGGCGTAAGGATTCCATTTAACGAGAGATTTCCCGTCTCCCCGAAGTTTCCATCGAGCGTCAAATCGACCGGAGCCGCCAGATCATCGGAAAGATGCTCCAGAGCCAGGTTTTCAATGATGAATGCATAGGCGAATGGCTGCGAAAAGCTGGCATCGTGATAGTCCGTACGGAACCGCTGAACCGAAAATCGATCGAGGGCAAACGTCCACGGAGTGGTGTTTCCTGTCACCGACTGTTCAGGCACCGTCTCCTGTTCCTCCTCCTCCGAATCGGGTCCAAACAAATTGAGAAGCGGAATCCCGCCGTCTGCACTTCGGTCCAACCGGAAGGCCCCGTCGAAAAGGTGCACCTGGCCCATCGTCAGCTCCCGTGCGTTGAGGCGGAGCCCGATCTCTGTCACCTCGAGAGACTGAAGGGCAAAGAAGGGGGCGTCCGGCGTGGCGCGGGGGGCCATTTCCAGCGCTTCCACCCAGATGCGGCCCTGCTCCAGCGTGAGCAGTTCTGCTTCAGGGCCGGAATTCAAATGGTAGGTGAGATCGATCGACAGGCGGCTCGTTCCCAAGGCGACATCGGCAACGTCCTCAAAATAAGGGTGGAAGGCTTCCATGCGCACCTGTTCGAGCATCACGCGTCCACTGCTGGCCAAGGGACTCAACGTCATATCGCCATTCCAGGAAAAGCGGGCACCTTCAGTGGTGGCGGCTTCCAGTCTGCCTTCACTGGCTTCGCCGGAAAGCGATCCGAGGTCGATCAATGCCAAGTCGATGGGCTCCAGCTGATGGATAAACAGCGGTTCGACCTGCGCATCCCGCACCTCAATGCCCCCGCCGACGATTTCCAGACGGTCGATCCAGAACCGAGGGATACCTTGTTCATCCTCCTGCGTCTCAGGCTCTTCGCGTGCATTGAAACGCTCAATGATGTCTTCGATGTTGATGCTTCCGTCTGCGAGTCGGGCGATGTTGATTTGAGGCTCTTCCCAGCGGATCAAGTCCACCACGGGTGCAAAGTGCCAAACGGAACGGAGCGATGCATCGATCAGCAACCGTTCGAAGTGCAGGAGCGGTGGTTCATCTGCGGCCAAGTCAGCTTGAGTCGCCGGATAGTCACCTCCCGCAAGCGCAAAATGCTCCAGCGTCACCGATAGCAGCAAGGGATTCACGCGAACCTTTTCAACCGTGGTGGCGCGACCGGTGGTGTCGGTGATTCGGGACTGCAGCTGGCTCTTGATCACCCACGGCAGGAGGAAAAACCCCAAGAGGAGGTAAAGAACAAAGAGCCCGGCCACGACCATGGCCGTTGTTTTCCAGAAACTTCTTCGGCGGTAAAACCGTGCGCGGCTGGGTGTCGAGGTGAGAGGCATTGCTTAGCCTACCAACAGTCTCGCCAATCGCAATTCGGACCTGTGCCTCTTCTGCCGTTTGCGCGCCCAAACATTATCGTGAACATCACTGCGATCCCGCTGAACTGATCCGCCCAATTATCAATTTCCGACCTGCTCGGGAACATCGCTTTTAAAAACAAACGGTACCTTGATTGAAACCTTGTAAGGCTTTCCATCGCGGATGGCGGGTTTGAATTCCCAAAAGCCAATGCTGTTGATGCAGGCTTCGATCAGCCGGGGGTCACTGGCTTCGGCCACGTCCGCTTTCCGCACAAAACCATCGGCGTCGATTTCGACTTGAAGCAATACCTTCCCAGCCACCGCTTGCTTGTCTTCATCATATACCGCCTCCGGGGCTTGGTGTCGTAGAACTTCGGGGCCTCCGTCCTGGGGCTCTTCTTCCGACGTGTGTTGGAGATAGCGCATCAAAGGTGTGGGAATTTCCGCATCGGTGGCCGAAGCCATTATTTGAAATCCATTGGCCATGAAGAGTGCTTCGTAGCTGGTGCCGGCATAACTGCGTGGAACATTCAACGAATAACTCAAACTCCGGCTCACGCCCTTCTTCAGGTGCCCGATCGGACACACAATTGTTCGAAACTCGCTCGGCGTCTTCTGCCAATGGATGATCAAATAGGCGTTGCTTATATCGCGATTGGGTTTCACCTGCGCACGGTACTCCAATTTATGGGTGCCCGCCGTTTCCGCCGTGTACTCTTGGTAGTTGACGCTGGAGGCGGTGAAATTTTCCAGATGAATAAAGCCCGGATAAAAGCGGGGTGCCGGGATAAGCGCCGTTCGCGCTTGGCGCACCGTTTGGCTCTTCATTTTATCCTCCACGCGAAAGTGATAGCTGGAATCGGAGGCGCGCGTCACCACATGAGGCGTACCATCGGCCAGAATCATAAGCTGTTTTTGGGCATGCCCCAAGGAACAGAGTGAAAGCGACGTACCGACCAAGAACAAAAACAGGAAACGAGACATGATCATTTGGGTTGAGAGAGAAACGAGAGGCGACAGGCGTGAGATCATGCATGGTTCTCGGGGGATGACGAGCCCGGAGTGCACCTGTGAGAGCCGTGGTTTAAGCCTTCGGCATGACGCCACAGTTCTTTGGCGTGTCGGCTGGCCCGGGAAGAGCGAGAACGCTATTCCGAAACCGTGAACTCTTTCAGCCGGGAATAGACATCTCCGTCGAATACGAAATAAATGGCACCGATCTGAGCGCCGAATGCCACTCGGATAAGCGTAAATTCGAGGCGAAACAAGGGGTGAAAAGTCTCGCCCAAAGGGCGGAAATCGAGCACCTTGTATTTGCTTCATGAATACAATGTTTCTCAATGGTTTTAACCGCTTCTTTGGGCGAGGAAAGAGGGCGACTGCGATGCAGTGGCGGCAACAAATGGAGGCGATCAGAAACGCTCTTCCGGGTCAACTGGGAGTTGTGTTTGCCGATCAGGTGGAGCC
>Ga0209024_1000634_pt1 | contig 50311 bp, 48 predicted proteins | sample AutmiccommunBRH5_FD_187380 | JGI IMG/M metagenome (GOLD analysis project Ga0209024, IMG submission 187380) | Deep subsurface microbial communities from Mt. Terri, Switzerland - Autotrophic microbial communities BRH/5 (SPAdes) (version 2) | ecosystem: Environmental > Aquatic > Deep subsurface >... | reverse complement strand
GCCGAACTGGAACCGGAAACCCGCGGCGCCTATGCCGGCGGCGTCGGCTATTTCTCGCCCGATGGCAGCATGGACAGCTGCATCGTGCTGCGGACGGGAATCGTGAAGGACGGCATGCTGCATGTGCAGGCGGGTGCGGGGATCGTGGCGGACAGCGTCCCGGCCTATGAACAGGCCGAATGCGAGGCCAAGGCGGGGGCGCTGCTGGCCGCCGCGAGAGAGGCGCTGAAGCGGGCGCGGGATGTCGGGTTCGGGCAGTGAACTGAATGAACCATGCGGGTCAATGCGCCTGGCAAAAAAGCAAGGTCGCCCGCGACTCCTCGATTGATTCCCTCATCAGATTTTTCGCCGCTTCGCGCCATCCTCGAACAGATATTGGGATTGGTGGGAGAAAAATTCTTCCACTGCGGTTCTGCACCCGCCATAATCGTGATAATTATCAATCGGTATCACGTTGCTGCCGCTCCTCTTGCGCGCCACCTCCTGCAGGCAATAGGCCACAGGATTGTGCCAGTCACGGGCATTATATACGAAGGCCAAGGTACAAATCTTCACGATACTTTTCGTCCGCTTGACCGACGATTAATATTTTCAGGTACTGTCCCCCGTTGTCTCTCCGGTATATGTTCTCGCAAAACTATTATGGTTAACTGAATTTCAATTTTTTTGGGTTGGTCTACCGTAAGGCCCGGTTACGGCATCTTGCTACGACCATCCATCCATTTTTGAATTGTGCGAAAGAGTTGCGAACGGATCGATACATAAGAAAGAAGGCCGCCAAACGGCTTTTACGACCCATTCTTGATCTTGGGCGTTGTCTTGCTGTGCTGACACTGTTTGGAAACATCAATTCTGTCGCTGCGCAAGACAATATTTCCCAACGTGCCGATGATAGGCTGTCCGACAGAGAGATAGTGGTAGTTGGTCGGCGATCCGGCGAAATTTTCCCGGAAGTTCTTCCCATCGACGAAATTGATGAAAACGAGATCGGGGCTTTCGCTTCCGGTTCCATAGCGGAGTTGCTGGCGGCCTTGTCGCCACAAACCAGGGGAAGCTCAGACACGGGTCCCGTCATCCTTGTGAATGGCAAGCGGGTCGGAAGCTCTAGTGAAGTTAGCAACTTGCCGCCAGAAGCTCTTGTTAAAATACAGATATTTTCAGAACAAGTAGCCCAATCCCTCGGCGTATCGGCGGACAAAAGGGTGGTGAACCTCGTGCTGAAGAAAAACTTCGGCGCGATTACCAGCCAGATCGAAGGAAAATTTCCTACGGCCGGTGCCGGCAACGAATATCAGGCAAGGATCGACCTTGCGCGGATCGACGACAACAGGCGCTGGAATGTCAGTGCGCAATATACCCGCCGTGAGGCCGTTCTCGAAAATGATCGGACTGTCATAGGAGGGAGGGGTAATCTACAGACATTAATTCCAGAAACTGACCGGATTGGCTTGTCCGGTACCTGGTCAGATTACGCATTTGATGATGTTCAGCTGGAGGTGAGCGCATCAATAAATGCCGGTCAAAGCGTAGGTAGGGTCGCGAACCGGTCAAAAACATCGATGTCTGATCTGCCTTTTCATCTCATTCGACGCAAAAATCGTACGGCAAATTTTGAGGTTTCAGGCAACGGTCAACTGAGCAGCTGGGACTGGTTCGCTAGCGGATCGGTGGACTGGTCATATTCCGCAAACCACATCGATCGCCGAAACCAGTTTCACCGGACCGAAGGGCGTACGACCAATTTTCGCGGCAGCGCCCTGTTCAATGGAAACGTTGTGAATGTGCCTGCCGGGTCAATATCTGCAAGCGTCGAACTGAGTGCACTCAAAGAGATCACCAATGGAAACAGCGATATAGAAGGGGCGGTTGTCCGTTCAGAGATAGGGCGCACGAGCGGGGGTGCCAAGGCAACCCTGGCGATACCATTGACTGGCTCGAGTTTTTTCGGCGCCATCGGCCGTTTAACCGCCAATTTTGAAGGCGGTGTCGAGACCGTGTCCAATCTTTCAGCCCTTGTCGACTATGGATATGGACTGCGCTGGGCCCCCGACCCCGCATTCCAATTGAGTGCTTTTTGGTCACGCAACGAGGACGCACCAAGCACCAGCGATCTTAGCGATCCCCAAATTTTGACGCCCGGTGTGACCGTATTCGACTTTATCCGCGGCGAAAGCGCAGTGGTTGATTTGGTAAGCGGCGGCAACGCCGACCTAAACGCCGAAACCTCTAAATCCTTTAGATTGTCACTATCGATTCGCCCGGAGGACTGGTCCGACCTTTCTTTCAACGCTTCATATAGTCGCCGCCGTGTTGAAGGTGCCATAAGTTCAATTCCGGCCATATCGCCCGAACTCGCCGATGCCTTTCCCGATCGTTTCATCAGAGATCAAAGTGGCCGTTTGCAGCGGTTTGATGTTCGACCGGTCAATCTGGGGCGCTCCCGGCGCGAGAGTGCGAATTGGACATTGACTTGGTCAAAACAACTCAGTCACAAAGAGCGGGCCCCAGGCGGCCGGCCTGCAGGAAACCCTAGCGACACCTCGCAAATGAGCAGCGGTGTCATTCTCTTCTCAGTGGAACACCGTGTGCTTCTTCGTGATCAGCGAGAGCTTCTGCCGGCTGGTCCGCCAATCGACTTTTTACATGGGTCCGCTGGTGGCTCTTCGAAACATAGAGTCGAATTTAGCGCTCGCGCGGTTTACCGGGGCGTTGGGATGAATCTAAACGCCAACTGGGCCAGCGGATATAATGAACGGGCGGGCAATAAAAATCTGAAATATTCCGCATCGTCTCGCTTTGACGTTAAACTGTTCGCGAACCTTGATCAAATTTTCAGCCGAGATGACAAGGCCCATTGGTCGAAAGGACTGCGCGCGTCAGTGACCATTGAAAATCTGTTCAACAGTCGCCGCAAGGTGGTCGACCAGAACGGCAATACGCCCCTGGCCCTGCAGTCCAGCTATCTTGATCCGCTTGGCCGCACCATCCAGTTTTCGCTGCGAAAAATGTTCTAGCCCTGTTTCTATGTAGTTAGATTAGTTTACTATATTTTTTGTAAAGTTTTTCGGATCGTAAAAGAGGGGCCGGCGCTATCACCAGCCCCTCATTTCTCAATCAGTCACTAACGAAGTTCTACCCGAAATGCTCCGAGAGGTTCCCAGAAACGGCACTCGAAACGATCAAGCATATCGCGTTGGAAGTCGGACGCCTTTTGGTCCTGCCTTGATGGCACGCGTGCGGAGGGATCCTGCCGCTGCCTGTTGATCTCATGTGAAAGAGCGGACTGACACTGACCCTTGTTTCTGAAACCGTCAGGATTTTCTGTGTTTACAACACCACCCGGGCCGGCCCCGGTTGGATGCGCGGCCATAGCAACTGCTGGGACAACCAATGCCACTGCAGCCAAAGCGTGTGTATATCTGATTTTCATAAGGTTTCTCCTACTTCTCTGCGAACCCTCCAAGAGGGCTGACAAGAGGCTGCACGCAGCAGCCTGGTGTCGAAGCGACCCTGTTCTAGCTTTCATGGCTCTATATGTTGATCCAACATCCTCGAGTCGAAAAACTAAAGCGCAATGATCATAACAATTATTTGGATGTTCTGTCGAGTCTGGGAGCGACCCGCTTTCCGTGGTTGATTATATGTTCACGCTTTAGCACCTGGAATTAAACCGACTTGGCCCTTATCCCTTTTCCAGCATCTTCGGCGCTTCCTTCTGCAGCTTGGCCTTGATCTTGTTGGCGAACATCGCGAGCATCGGCGGCAGGTCGAACAGCGCGTAGATCTCCTCTTCGCGGACGTGCATGTCGGCGGTGATCCGCTGGCCGATTGCTTCCAGGGTGAAGTGGAGATGGTCGCCTTCCCAGTGGTGATCGGTCATGCTGGCTCCGGGAATGATATCGCTCAGCCTGTGGATGCCGCTGCCGATCCGGCTTTTGGCTTCTGCCACGCCCAGCTGGTGCGGAATATTGACGGTGACCGGTTCGCCCATGATACATTCTCCAGAACTGCTTTTTCAAACAACCGTTAGCACTGAGCCTGTCGAAGTGCGCCTCTCGACTCGAAGCGTCCTTCGACAGGCTCAGGACTAACGGCTGCCAGTCCATTTCCCTATCACCGCTTGCGCCTGCATCAAAGCCCTCGCAGAATCACTTGGCCTGCCGGTAATTTCCCACTAGGCAGCATCGCATGATCCTCGTCATCGACAATTATGACAGCTTCACCTTCAACCTGGTCCATTATCTGATGGAACTGGGCGCCGAGGTGCGGGTGGAGCGCAATGATGCGCTGACCGCCGGTGAGGCCTTGCGGACCAATGCCCAAGCCTTTCTGATCTCGCCCGGTCCCTGTACGCCGAATGAGGCGGGCATATCGCTCGATCTGGTCGCCGCCTGCGCCGATGCGGAGAAACCCCTGCTCGGAGTCTGCCTCGGTCATCAGAGCATCGGCCAGCATTTCGGCGGCAAGGTGGTGCGCGGCGGGCTGATGCACGGCAAGACATCGCCGGTCAGACATGACGGCAGCGGTGTCTTCGCCGGCCTGCCCTCTCCCTATATTGCAACCCGCTATCATTCGCTGATTGTCGAGGATATTCCTGGCTGCCTGCAGGTCAACGCCACCGCTGACGATGGGTCCGTGATGGGATTCCGCCACGAAAGCCTGCCGATTCACGGCGTGCAATTCCATCCGGAGAGCATCGCCACGGAGCATGGCCACGCGTTGCTGGCCAATTTCCTGGCGATAGCGGGAATAGAAGTCCATCCCATGCAGGAAGAAGCGCCGGCATGACGATTCTTCCTGATCCAACTGCACCGCTCAGTAGTGAGCATGCCGCCGACGCCTTTGCCGCGATCCTCGACGGTACGGTGCCCGACGAAGCGATCGGGCAGTTCCTTGTGGCGCTATCCGAACGCGGCGAGACTGCAATCGAGATCGCAGCGGCGGCGCAGGGCATGCGCGATCGACTGATCCCGATCGCCGCACCCGAGGGCGCGATCGATGTCTGCGGCACCGGCGGCGATGGTCACCACAGTTTGAATGTCTCGACGGCCGTGTCGCTGGTCGTCGCTGCCTGCGATGTGCCGGTGGCAAAGCATGGCAACCGTGCCGCATCCTCGAAGGCGGGCGCTGCGGATACGCTTGAGGCTTTGGGGCTGAATATGGAGGCGGCGGGCCGCTCTGCCGAACAATCGCTGGCAGAGATCGGCATCTGCTTCCTGTTCGCCGCAAACCACCATCCGGCGATGCGCCGCATCCAGCCGATCCGCAAGGCGATCGGCAAGCGCACAATCTTCAATCTGATGGGGCCGCTTGCCAATCCGGCGGGCGTCACGCGCCAGCTGATCGGCATCGCGCGGCCAGGATATGTCCACGTCTATGCCGAGGCACTGGAGATGCTGGGGACGCAACGATCGCTGATCGTGTCGGGCGATGAAGGGCTTGACGAACTGTCGCTGGCGGGCGGCAACGAGGTCGCCGATATCGGCGAGCAAGGCGTGGTCATGAAGCGCTGGGCGGCGTCCGATGCCGGACTGGCGCAGCATCCGGTCGAGGCGATCCGGGGCGGTGATGCGGCGTTTAACGCAGCCGCGCTGCGCCGGCTGTTGCTGGGCGAACGGGGCGCCTATCGCGATGCGGTGCTGTTCAACGCCGCCGCTGCGCTGCTGGTTGCCGGTGCGGTCGAGACGCTGATGGAAGGCGCCGAAGAGGCTGCCGAAGCACTGGACAAGGGTCTTGCCAATACCTTGCTCGATTGCTGGATCGATTTTACCAACGGGGCAGCATGAACAAGCTGGAGGAAATCTGTGCGGTTAAGCGCACCGAGGTGGAGCGCCGCCAGAAGATCACACCGCTGGACGAAATGGAACAGCGCGCTACGACCGCCAGCGCCCCGCGCGGGTTTGCGGCCGCCATTCGGAAGAAATCCGCCAGCAGTTTTGCGCTGATCGCGGAAATCAAGAAAGCCAGTCCGTCCAAGGGTCTTATTCGCGAGGATTTCGATCCCCCTGCCCATGCCCGCGCCTATCAGGCTGGCGGGGCAGCCTGCCTGTCTGTCTTGACCGATAGTCCCTATTTCCAGGGCGATGATGCCTATCTGGTAGCCGCGCGCGCCGCAGTCGACCTGCCCTGCCTGCGCAAGGATTTCATGGTCGATCCCTGGCAGGTCACGGAATCGCGGGCGCTGGGCGCAGATGCGATCCTGATCATCATGGCGGTGCTGGACGACGCTCTCGCCGCCGAAATCGAGGCGGAAGCCATGGCCTACGGCATGGATGCGCTGATCGAGGTGCATGACGAAGCGGAACTGGAACGTGCGCTCCGGTTGCAATCGCCGCTGCTCGGCATCAACAATCGCAATCTCAAGACCTTCGAGACCAGCCTCGAACAGACCGAACGGCTGGCGAAACTGGTACCGGCAGACCGGATCATGATATCGGAAAGCGGCATCTTCACCCATGCCGACTGCCAGCGACTGGCCAAATCCGGGGCCCGCACCTTTTTGGTAGGTGAATCGCTGATGCGGCAGGATAATGTGGAGGCGGCGACACGGCTACTGCTGACAGGACAAATATGAGCAAATTGACCCATATCGACGGCGATGGCGCGGCCCATATGGTCGATGTCGGGGACAAGGCCGACACCATCCGCGAGGCCCATGCCGAGGGCCGGATCAGCATGAAATTGGAACTATTGGAAGCTATCAGGACCAATGCGATAAAGAAGGGTGATGTGCTGGCCACCGCCCGGATTGCCGGGATCATGGCGGCGAAGAAGACCAGCGACCTGATCCCTTTGTGTCACCCGCTGGCACTGACCAAGGTGGCGGTCGATTTCCGCTTTCTGGACGATGGTATCCTGGTCCGCTCCATGGCTCGTCTAAATGGCAAGACTGGCGTAGAAATGGAAGCATTAACAGCCTGTTCTGTCGCACTCCTCACAATCTATGATATGTCCAAGGCAATGCAGAAGGACATGGTCATCCACGATATCCGCCTGCTGAGTAAGAGCGGCGGCAAGTCGGGAGACTGGACCGCGGCATGAGCAATCTGCTGCCTCTCGCAGAAGCCCAGCGACGATTGATCGCGCTCGCCGCGCCCCTGCCCGCCGAAACCGTTTCCGTCGATGTGGCGCTCGGCCGCTATCTCGCCGGTGATCTCATCGCCAGACGTGAGCAGCCAGCCGCCGATATGTCGGCGATGGACGGCTATGCCATCCGCTTTGCCGACCGCGAAGGACCGTGGACTCTGGTCGGGGAATGCCCGGCCGGAAGTCCGCCCTGCCAGGCACTGAAACCAGGAGAAACGGCCCGGATATTTACCGGTGCGCTGCTGCCCGAAGGCGCCGATACCGTGGTCATGCAGGAAAATGTCGAAGCCGATGGCGACGTCATCCGCCTGACCGCGGAGCCCTCGCCCGAAAAAGGCCGTCATGTCCGGCACCGGGGCGGTGATTTCAAGCAAGGCAGCATCGGCCTGCCCTCCGGAAGCCTGCTCAATCCCGCAGCCCTCGGCGAAGCGGTGATTGCCGGCTATGGCGAACTGCCGGTCGGCCAACAGCCCCGAGTGGCCGTCGTCTCGACCGGCGACGAGCTGGTCGCTCCGGGCAGCGACACCCTGCCCCACCAGATACCCGCCAGCAATGATATCATGCTGTCCGCCATGCTCGCCGGAAGGACCGCCGAAACCCGCAGCCTGAGCCGGATTGCCGACGATATGGATATCCTGTGCGCGGCGCTGGAGAGTGCAAAAGACTGCGATATCATCGTCACCATCGGCGGCGCATCGGTCGGCGATCATGATCTGGTCGGCCCGGCCTTCCGCAAGCTCGGCGCGGAGATCGACTTCTACAAGATCGCGATGAAACCGGGCAAGCCGGTGATGGCCGGCAAGCTGGGATCCACCGTCATTCTCGCCCTGCCCGGCAATCCGGCTTCCGCCTTCGTCACCGCGACCCTGTTTCTGCTGCCGCTGGTCCGTTATATGGCCGGCGCCGCCCGCTATCTGCCGGACTACCAGAGCGCTCCAACCACCGAGGCCCTCCCCGCCGTCGGCCACCGCGCCCAGTTCCTGCGCGCCAGGGTCGGCCAGGCCGGGATCACGCCCTTCACCAGCCAGGACAGCGCCAAGCTCTCGGTCCTCGCCGCGTCCAATGCCCTGCTTTTCCGTCCGGCCGGTGCAGATGCAGCCGAGCCGGGCGCGATGGTGCCTTATATTGCGATCTAGTCGCCAATGAACCAAAACATGGCTTTTTATCAATAACCTGCATGTATTTTTTCGCACTACTTACAGAGGACAGGCGACCTCTATTGCTTTCGTTGCAACACGCACCTGCACGGGCGTGGTTGCCAGTACTTCGCCGTCGATGGAAATTTTCAGTTTCGGTATGGTTTCCAGCTGAAAGGATGCTCCCGTAAATTCGCGGGCGTTGGCGTTTCTGTCTCTCAGCTTGAACGCTTTTGCATACCAGTCCCAGGCGAGCCTGTATTTGCTCTTCCCCACCACCGCCTGGACAAGGATCTGCCCGCTGTCGATTTTCGCATTGTCGGACAGTTCCAGACCGCCATGGTAGGACCCATTCAATATCCGTACCTCGGTCGACCACAATCTATGCTTTTGAGTGCCATCATCGATAATCAGCTTGAAGGGCCGGAAGGCAGCGAGGCATTTGATGGCCCAGAACAGATAGCCAAAACGACCCAGATAGCGTTTCAAACCATCCGGCACCGTTTCCCCAATGATGGGTGAAAGGCCCAGTGACGCAGCATTTACAAAATAATCCTGATCGATCATGCCGAGATCAATCTGTTTGCGCTTGCCGTGCGCAATGACCTCAATGGCGCCGTCCAGATCGAGCGGCACTCCCAAGCTCCGCGCCGAACTGTTGGCGGTACCGAGGGGCAATATGGCAAATACGCAATCGGTACCGACAAATTCGTCCACCACGCCGGAAAGCGAACCATCACCGCCGCCGACAATAACCATTGGGGCCCCGTCCTGGATGACCTGCCGAACAATCGATCGAATATCTTTGGGATCCTCGACGTCCACTGCGTCCACGAGATTGATGCCCGCTTCCATGAGTTTTGCCTTCGCCTCTTCGAACAGGTCGTCTCCCTTTCGGGATCCGGCGTTGACGACAAGAACGGCATCCCGAGGGAGATTATTGCTTTTCATGGCAAGACTACGCTGGAGAGGATAATTGGATGCACGATGAAACTTCTTTGAGATTTGACAGTTGAACCTGCATGGCCCGGATCGCACATCTGTCTGACATTCATTTTGGTGCCAATGATCCGGCAATCGTCGCCGCAACCATCGAATGGCTGAAAGACAAACAGCCCGATCTCGTGATCATCAGCGGGGACCTGACCCAGCGCGCGCGCGCGGGCCAGTTTCGGGATGCCGCCAATTACCTGAGGGCGCTGCGGCAGAATGGGCTCCAATTGCTGGTCGTTCCGGGGAATCATGATGTTCCCTTATATGATGTGTTCCGGCGATTTGTCTCACCGCTTGGTCGTTTCAAACGCTATATTGCTGAGGATCTGTGTCCCTGGGTGGAAACCGACGAAGTCGCCATATTGGGAATCAATACCGCCCGGTCTCTCACGATCAAGGATGGCCGGATCAACGCGGAGCAGATGCAGCTCGTTCGTCAGCGGTTCAACGGCGTCGCGGCCAGCAAGACCCGGATCCTGGTTACCCACCACCCGTTGTTCGAACTGCCGATTGGTCAGGGCAACGAGCTCAGCGAAGCCGTGGGCCGGCACCGCGATGCCCTCCAGGCCATAAACGATGCCGGCATTCATCTGACCCTGGCCGGGCATTTTCACCGCACCTATGCCGAGGCCGCCCGCAAGATGGTGGCCGAGGCCGGACCGACCCTGGTGATCCAGGCGGGTACCGCGACATCGACCCGCCTGCGCAACCAGGAACCGCAAAGCTTCAACTGGCTCCATGTCGAGCGAGGCAACCGGATGGAATTGCAGGTGATCGTCTGGAATGGCCAGGAATTCGAGCGCGCCAGCCATGTCGGCTTTTCCCTCGAGGGGGAACATTGGCATTCGCAGCAGCTGTCCGAGCAGGACATGGTGGAGGGTGATTTTATCAGAGCGGGATTATAGTTGCCGTTGGTGGTCGTTGAGGGCCGCAGGGGTAGGCGGGTGCAGCATAAAACTTGTCCAAGAGGGACTTCGAAGCAAAAGCTGGCGAACTTGTTGGAACGAAAGCGGCGCCCGCGGATTATATCTATAGACAGTGATCAGAAGGCCCACAATCGTACGGCATCTGCGGGCCAGTCTGAGTTCTAAATGGAGAGGAGAATATCATGTATGGTTGGGCGTTTACCCTTGCAATTGTCGCATTGATCGCTGCAATTCTCGGATTTGGCGGATTGGCAGGAGGTTTGGCCAATATTGCGCTGATAATCTTCGTGTTGGCACTGATCGGAACTGTCATATTTTTCGTGCTTGGCTGGAAGGCTGCCAAAAAAATCGTTGGCTGAAGCTGACCATGGGTGCGTGTCTTGCATAGCGCTGCACCGCACGAAGGCCGGCCGTGACTTGGTGTGGCGAGGTCAGTAGGCGGAAGCGACCATAAAATTTGGCCAGCCAGAATGTCGGATTTTGGGTGCTTGCGGGACGGCAGCTTTTCAACAGGAAACGCGAGTAGCCGCCATCAAGCCGGCGGATCAATCCGTCCATCCCACCCGCCATTCTGCCAAGGGGATAATCACTTCCCGCTTGACTTCCCCCCTTTTGTTTCATAATTGTTCCTTATTCGTTCCCAGAACAGGATTTTGGACATGCTCACGCAAAAGCAACATGAATTGCTCTGCTTCATCGACGACCGGCTCAAGGATAGCGGCGTTTCGCCCTCGTTCGAGGAAATGAAGGAGGCGCTGGGCCTGAAGTCCAAGTCGGGTATCCACCGGCTGATCAGCGCGCTCGAGGAGCGGCATTTCATCCGCCGCCTGCCCAACCGGGCGCGGGCGCTGGAAGTGCTCAAGCTGCCGGAAGGCGGCGTGCACGACGCGGCGCCATCCAATGTCGTGTCGCTGCATCCTGAAACACCGGTGCGCGAGGTTATTTCCAACCCGGCGCCGGCCGCCAACAACGATGTCCTGGAAATTCCGCTGCACGGCCGGATCGCCGCCGGCGCGCCGATCGAGGCGCTGGAAGGCCAGTCCGCGCTCAGCGTGCCCGCCGCCCTGCTCGGCCCCGGCGAACATTATGCGCTGGAAGTGTCCGGCGACTCGATGATCGAGGCCGGCATACTCGACGGCGACTATGCGCTGATCCAGAAGACCGAAGTCGCGCGCGACGGCGAGATTGTCGTGGCGCTGATCCACGACGAGGAGGCGACGCTGAAATATCTGCGCAAGGAAAACGGGCAAATCCGCCTCGATCCCGCCAATGCCGCCTATGCGCCGCAGGTCTATGGTGCCGGCGAAGTGCGCATCCAGGGCAAGATGGCCGGACTGCTGCGCCGCTATTAGTTGCGGTTATCAGTGCTTCGGCGGTCGTCATCGCCGGAGCGATAGCGGGTCCATTGATGATCGCCGCTCCAGCCGCGCGCGGTCTCGATCTGCTGATTTTCCAAATTGACGGTGATGCCGCCCACCTGCGCCAGCAGCTCGCGGTCGACCTTCAGCCAGCGCGGCCGGCAGGCGGCGGGCAGCCATCTTTCGCTGACCACGATATCGGCGCGGCGGCAGGCCGCCGATAGCGCCAGTACCGGGATATAATGGGAACTGCGGGTCGCCATTATTCGCCAGTCGCGACCATCCGCACGCATTGTGACAATACAGGCATCAGCATTGCAATCGGCATTGGGCCAGTCTTCCAGCGCCTGCGATTCCCCCTCCACCCCGGCATTTTCCCGGATCATGTCGCGGATGAAATCACCGCTGCGGGTGCGCAGCATGGCTAGTTCGCCGCGCTCGTTGCGGATACCAACATGGCGACCGTCGCCGGTGACATAGAGATCGGGTGCGCGGTTCCCCGCGACCAGCAATGTTCCGATAAGCGCAGGGATCAGCCCCAGATAGCGCCACTGCTCCCGCCACAGACAGATCCACAGGCCTCCGAGCAGCAGCAGTCCGAACGCCGTCACCGGCATGGTCGGCAACATCGTAATCGCGCCGGGACGGGTCGCCACGAAGTGCGCCAGCCCGATCAACCCGTTCAGCGCCATCTCGCACAGCCACCAGACCGGCGCGCCGAGACCGGCGCTGTCGAGCAGCAGCGCCAAGGCCTCCAGCGGCATGATCACGAAAGTGGTCAGCGGAATGGCAATGATATTGGCCAGCGCGCCGTAGAGTCCGGCCTTGTGGAAATGATAGAGCGCGATCGGCATCAATGCGATTTCCACCACCAGTCCGGTCAGAAACAGGGACAGAAGGAATCTGCCAATCCGGCGCGTCCAGTTTTCCTCGCGCAGCATCAGCAGCGCCTTGATCCGTGGATGGTCGTGCAGGGCGATGATCGCGGTGACCGCCGCAAAACTCAGCTGGAAACTCGGCCCGACCAGCGCTTCCGGCCAGAAAACCAGCACGAACAATGCGCCCGCCGCGACCATCCGCAGGGTGATCGCGCTGCGCCCCATCATCAGTGCCACCAGCACCAGCAGCGCCGCAACGCAGGCGCGGATCGTCGGCACCTCGGCCCCGGTCAGCAGCGTATAGGCGAGCGCCGCCAGCGCCGCGCAGGCGGCGGCCACGACCGGCAGCCGGAAGCGCAGCGCCAAGGGCGGCGACAGGGCCAGCAGCTTGAGCACCAGCAGATAGACCGCCCCGACCACGGCGGTGACATGCAGGCCGCTGATCGAGAGCAGATGCGCCAGCCCGCTGCGCCGCATTGCTTCCGCATCCGCTTCCTCGATCGCGCCGCGGTCGCCGGTGGCCAGCGTCGCCCCGATCGCCCCGGCCGCCCCCGCCATTTGCGACTGGACATGCGCGGACAACTGCTGCCGGTAGCGGGCCAGCGCGAAACGGGGGTTGGCAGGCTGCAGGATGGTAATCTCGCCGAGCGCCTGCCCGGTCGCGCCCAGCCCCTCGAACCAGGCGCGCTCGGAAAAATCATAGGCCCCGGGGAGCGCCGGCATCGCCGGTGGCATCAGTCGCGCGCGCAGCTCGATCAGGGCCCCCTGCTGCAAAGCGGAATTGGCGTGCTCGAGCGGCACATTGACGCGGACTCGGGGTGGGAGTTCGGGATTGTCACCGGTGCGCAGGGTCAGGCGAACCATGTCCCGCGCCAGCACCGGCTCTACCCCTTCGATTCCGGCGTTGAAAATCGTCACGACCGGACGCTCGAGCACCGGCGCGGCCACGCTCCACGAGCGATACCAGATCAGCGCGCAGCCAATCGCGGCCAGCAGGGCAAAGCAGAACAGCGCCTTGCCCGCTCGCCGATGCCCGCCCATCCTGATCGCGAACAGACAGACGGCAGCGCACAGGCTCATGAAGGCCAGCCACCAGGAGGGATTGGCCAGATTGAACCAGGCAGCAATCCCGCAGCCCAACGCCGCCGGCACCCACAAGGGCAGCTGGTCGCGTTCCCTCTCCAGAAGCATTTCGAGCTTTTCGAGGACCTGTTCATCTTGCCAGTAATCAGACAATTGTCGCGGGTGGAACGGCATGCTAAGGGCGACAGAAATCGGTCCGGAACCGGTGCCTCTGGCGCTCTTCGGGCTCACTCTATCCCGCATTTCAAAAATCTATCACAGGGACACCGCCAGCGTGAATTCAAAAACTGCCGATCAGCCGAAACAGACAAATGGGGTGGTCACCCGCTTTGCGCCCTCGCCGACGGGATTTCTGCATATCGGCGGCGCCCGCACCGCGATGTTCAACTGGCTGTTCGCCCGCCATCACGGCGGCAAGGCGCTGCTACGGATCGAGGATACCGACAAGGCGCGATCCACCCAGGAGGCGATTGACGCGATCCTGGAGGGTCTCGAATGGCTCGGCCTCGACTGGGACGACGAACCGGTGTTCCAGTCGGCCCGCGCCGACCGCCATGCCGAAGTGGCCCACGAGCTGCTGGCGGCGGGCAATGCCTATAAATGTTTCGCATCGCCGGAAGAGCTGACCGCCATGCGCGAGCAGCAGCGGGCCGAGAAGAGGCCGATGCGCTACGACGGCCGCTGGCGCGACCGCGATCCGTCGGAAGCCCCGGAAGGGGCGCCTTATGCGATCCGCCTGAAAACCGAGACCGCCGGCAAGGTCACCATCGCCGACGCCGTGCAGGGCGAGGTCTCGGTCCAGAACAGCGAGATCGACGATTTCATCCTGCTGCGGTCCGACGGCTCGCCGACCTATATGCTGGCGGTGGTGGTCGATGATCATGACATGGGCGTCACCCATCTGATCCGCGGCGACGACCATCTGAACAACGCCTTCCGCCAGCTGGCGCTGATCCGGGCGATGGGCTGGCCGGAACCGGTCTACGCCCATATCCCGCTGATCCACGGCAATGACGGCGCCAAATTGTCGAAACGGCACGGTGCCCTCGGCGTCGAAGCCTATCGCGACATGGGCATATTGCCGGATGCGATGTTCAACTATCTGCTGCGGCTCGGCTGGGGCCATGGCGATGACGAAATCATCTCCCGGCAGCAGGCAATCAAATGGTTTGCGCTGGCAGGGGTCGGCAAGTCGCCTTCCCGTTTCGATGCCAAGAAGCTGCAAAATATGAACGGTCAATATATGCGCAGCGCCGAAGATGGCGAACTCGTGCGGCTCGCGACGCCCTGGATCGAGCAGGATCTGGGCCGATCCCTGTCCGCAGCAGACAGCCAATTGCTTGGCCAGGCGATGCCGGTTTTGAAGAGCCGCGCCAAAAATCTGATCGAACTGGCCGAATCCAGTCTTTTTCTCTTTAAAAAACGCCCACTTGTTCTCGACGAACGGGCAGAAAATCTGCTAGACGCTGACGCAAGGACACTGCTTAAATCGATTCACCTTGCCCTGAATGATCTGGATGACTGGACGCTCGAGGCGACGGAAGAAGCCATAAAAGCGATCGCGGAGTCTGCCGAATTGGGGTTGGGAAAGCTCGCACAACCTATGCGCGCGGCACTGACAGGAAGCACCAGTTCACCCGGAATTTTTGACGTCCTGATTCTTCTTGGCAAAGAAGAGTCACTGGGGCGTCTTGCAGATCAAACAGAAAAAACCTGAGCATCAGGGAGCAGAAAGGACAATATCGTGGGCGATAACGCAAAATTCAGCATCAATGGGGAAAATTACGAATATCCGGTTCTGACGGGCACGGAAGGCCCCGATGTCGTCGATATTCGGAAGCTGTACGGCCAGACCGGCGCGTTCACCTATGATCCCGGCTTTACCTCGACCGCCAGCTGCGAATCCGAGCTGACCTTCATCGACGGCGGCGAAGGCGTGCTGCTGCACCGCGGCTATCCGATCGAACAGCTCGCCGAGCATAGCAGCTTCATGGAAGTCGCCCATCTCCTGCTCCGCGGCGAATTGCCGACAGCGGATGAATTTGACGATTTCAACAACACGATCACCCGCCACACGATGGTGCACGAGCAGCTGCGCGGCTTTTACCAGGGCTTCCGCCGTGATGCGCATCCGATGGCGATCATGTGCGGCGTCGTGGGCGCATTGTCGGCTTTCTATCATGACAGCACCGACATCAACGATCCGGCTCAGCGGATGATTGCCAGCCACCGCCTGGTCGCGAAAATGCCGACCATCGCCGCCATGGCCTATAAATATTCCATCGGCCAGCCGTTCGTCTATCCCAGTAACGAGCTGTCCTATACCGGCAATTTCCTGCGCATGACCTTTGGTGTTCCGGCCGAGGAATATGAAGTGCACCCGGCGATTGAAAAGGCGATGGACCGGATTTTCATCCTCCATGCCGACCATGAGCAGAATGCCTCCACCTCGACCGTCCGGCTCGCCGGTTCATCCGGTGCCAACCCGTTTGCATGCATTGCCGCGGGCATAGCCTGCCTATGGGGCCCCGCGCATGGCGGCGCCAATGAAGCGGCGCTCAACATGCTGCATGAAATCGGCCATCCCGATCGCATTCCGGAATATATCAAGCGCGCTAAGGACAAGGACGATCCATTCCGCCTGATGGGCTTTGGCCACCGCGTTTACAAGAATTACGATCCGCGTGCATCGGTGATGCAGGAAACCGTCCGCGAGGTTTTCGAAACGCTGAAGGTCAAGGATCCTGTATTTGACGTGGCGCTGCAGCTTGAGGAAATGGCGCTCAACGATCCCTATTTTATCGACAAGAAACTGTTCCCGAACGTCGACTTCTATTCCGGCATCATCCTGTCGGCGATCGGCTTCCCGACCTCGATGTTCACCGTTTTGTTCGCCCTTGCCCGCACCGTCGGCTGGGTTGCCCAGTGGAACGAGATGATTTCCGATCCGGGCCAGCGTATCGGTCGTCCGCGTCAGCTCTACACGGGCCCAACCAAGCGCGACTATGTGGCGATCGACAAGCGCTAGGCGACAAATATATTGAGAATGGGGGAGCCGTTGCGCTCCCCTTTTTTATGATTGCTTGCGCTCGGGCAGAGCCAGCGTGAAGGTCGAGCCCTGGCCCGCCTCACTGGTCACCGTCAGGCTGCCGCCCATCGCACGGGCGAGCCGGCGGGAAATGAACAGACCCAGGCCGCTGCCGCCGTCACCGGACCGGCCGAGGCGCTCGAATTTATCGAAAATCCGTTCCTGATCTTCCGGGGCGATGCCAGCGCCCTGATCGGTCACGGAAATCCGGGCAAATCCCTGTTCGTTAGAAACCCGCAAGCTGATCACCGAGCCATCGGGTGAATAGCGGATCGCATTGCCGATCAGATTGACAAGTATTTGCAGTGACCGGCGAAATTCGCCGCTTGCAGGAAGTTTGTCCCCCTCGTCGGGCAGTTCAATCCGGATCTGGTGATCCGCCGCCTTGACCGCGAGAAGGCCCGCGGCGCGGTGCGCCAGATCGACCAGATCGATATCATCCCCGGCAACGGTGAATTCCGGTCGCTCGATTGCCTCCAGATCGGAAAGATCGTTGACCAGGTCGAGAAGATGCCGCCCGGCGGATGCGATATCTTTGGCATAGCTGACATAGTCGCCGCGCAGCGGGCCTTCCAGCTTGCCGCTGATCGTTTCGGCATTGGCGATGATCTTGCCAAGCGGCTGGCGCAGCGCTGGACCCAGCTGCATGCCGAACAGACTGTCGCTGATCAGCTTTCCGCTGACATTCTTGCTATCTGCGTCGCCAACTGCCTGATCCTCGGTGGGGTCATCCGGCGTCGCGGTGAAACGGTAGCCGGCGAACAGGCCGGCCTTGTCGATCAGTGGCTGCCCCTGCAACAGGAACAGGGCCTGCGCTCCGCTTTTCTGCCGCACCCGCTGATTGCGGATCGGTTGTCGCTCCGCCACGGCTTCCAGCAATTTCGCATGCGCCGAGGGCGGAATCACATCATATATATCGACCAGGGACCGGCCAATCGCGTCGAAATTGCGAGCCGCATCCCCGGGCATTTGCTGGGCAATAATTCGCAGCGCCGCATCCGTCCGGATCGCCCCGCGGCCCTCCAGCCTGTCGAAGTCCCGATCACGGGCCGGATCCATCTTGTCGCTCTCGTCGTGCGAATATTCCTTCCAGTCGATGATCGAAAGGCTCAGCGGCTGATCCCGGTCCGGAGAAGCAAGCCGTGTCTCCACCCACATTTCAATGCGGCAGTCGTCGTCGGACGCCTGCACCGGGCGCGACAGATTCATCCCTAGCCGCCGGCTGAGGCGGCACAAGGCTGCCAGTTCGGGCACAGCGAGCGGTCCACCTTCTTTGCCGCCGCAGCGCAAATGGAGCCGCATGAGCAGGGGATCAGCCGACAGCAGCAGACCATCGACATCCACGATGCCCAGAACCGGCTCTGCCAGTTTGCGCGCAGTGCTCATTTTCCCTCTTCGCCCAGATAGTCGCGGGAAAATATCCGCTCCGCCTTCTGAAAGGCTTCGGGGGCGACCCAGTGGGACACCAGAGTCAGCGACCGGTCCCGATCCAGTTCGCCATAGGTGGCTGCGGTAAGGATATTGTCGCCGCTACCCAGCGCCGCATATATCGAAAGGGCGTTCTCGACCGGATAATCCGCGGCGCGCAGCACAACTATGAAGCGCGCCATGTTCGGCTCGGCCGTGAAGGTGACGATCTGGTCGCTGGTCAAGCCGGATTGTCTGGCGAGCCGTGCGACAAACAGCGAGAGACCGTCTTTCATCGGATGCGGCGCAGGATCATTTTCCGTTTTTGCCTGTTCCAGCAACTGGGCGAGGCGCTCCGCCTTGCGTGTCAGGCCGGCGCTCTCGTCATGCTCGGCCAACAATCGTTCCGCAGCCTGTTGCAGCCGGGGTCCCGGAAAGGCGGACAAGCGGGCGAGCGCGGCCGTCACCGGCCAGGCAACCGCATAGACGATCTCCGGCGGCAAATCGGCAAGACTGGCCGCTATCTCCGCTGCCGAACCAGTGCTCTTGGATTGCGCCACGAGCAGTCCCATCGCGGCTTGGGCAACCGCAGGGTCCTCATGGTCAAGATGCCGGGTCAGCGTGGATTCGAGATCTTCCTGGGAAATTTTCTGCAGCAATCTGGCCGCCAGTTCCATCTGCTGTGTCTTGACGAACAGATGATGGACGATCTCGGGCTGGTTCAGCAATCCCCGATGCTCCAGCAAGGCGAAGCTCTGTCCGTCCCCTCCTTGCCCGATGGACAAAAGCAGTTCGTGGGTCACGCCAAGGTCCCGCGTCGCGATTTCGCAGATGCGCTTTTCAATCTGGTTCACCACGCCATGCAGATATTGCTGTGCGTTGGATCGCATGCGGTCATTGAAAACCACGTCGGTCCGGGGAAACAGGACCTGAGCAAAATCATCGGCAACAAGCGAGGCCTTGTCGGCCATCGCACGCGCGCGCCGGATAATATCATTCTGCTTCGTTCGATCCATCGGAGAAACTCGCTCTGCCATGCCTAGGCCGTACTCTAATGTGGTTAACAAGCCGCTAAGTCGATTTTTTAGCCATTCGTCCCGAGCGCTCAGTTCTTGGGCAATTTCCTGGCAAATATGCGGTCAAGGACCAGAGAGAGGCCGGAGTATAGCAGCGCGGCATAGATTCCGTAGGTTATTGGTCCAAAAACGCCCGCCATCAGCAGGATCAGCAGGACCAGTCGCAGATCGGGTTTTAACAGCGCCAGACGGATTTCGTCCGGCCCGGTCCGCACCAGCAGGAGATGGGCGAGCAGCACGATGAAAATCACCAGATTTGGGACCAGCGTCATCGCGTTCGAGGCTTGCAGCATCAGGATAGCCACTGCGGTTGCGGCGAGCAGGTCCAGCGCGAGACCGGTCCAGTCCCGGCCTTGCACAATATTGGCAAACTGCACCATAGAGGCCCGGGCGAATTGCGCGACGCTGCCGAAAAACAGCAAGCCCAATGCCGGAACCGGATAGCCCAGAACGGCCGTCCCGATCGCCGCAAGACCGGCGAGCAGAGTGAATATCTGAAGATATCTCGGCGCGGACCTGTTCGTCCACAGCTTCGGGAGACTGCGCTTGATCAGGGGCCGCAGCAGAAAGCGGTTGAGAAAATTGTCCTTTTTGCCGGGCATGTCTCTCAGCCTGCGGCGGGTAAATTGCGCGGCGCTGATTTCGCTCTGAATATGGGCAATCGCACCGGCCCCCATCCTTCGATCCGAAATGATTGCGCGCGGGCAGTCGGCCTGCACGGCAGTCCGGAGCAGTGCCGAGCCGATCTCCCACTCGTCGGGAATATCAATCATCGCCACCAGCCGCGATGCCCTGAGCGAGACTATCCCCAGCCAGCGCTGGTTGAGATCGATACGTTCGAATTCCTGATATTCCTCTGCCTGCAGCACGGTGAACAGCAATTCCTGCGGCGCTCCGCTCAGCTGATCGACAATTTCGTCATTCGGCAGGATGCCATCGGCAATATAGATGATATGGTCCTGTTCACCCGCATATTGCACCAGATCACTGGGGCTGCGGACATATTCCGCATCGAGGCCCTGCTGCTTCATGGCATCGATTTTCTGCAGGAGGGCGCCGTGGGTTACCGGGCACAGGAAGATATATTTCTCGCAGCCCATCCGTTGCGCGGCCTGGATCTGCAAATCGAGCAGGGTACCGGCGAACAGCGGCAGCAGCGCGATCGGGCCGTTTCCGTCAAGATCGTCTTTGGCCAGGGAAATCAGTGCGAGTTTCACGAATATTGGGATCCCGAACGATGAAAAGGAAGAATGTTCCTGTCCATAGATGGTGGCGTCCGGACATGCCAAGAGATATTCGGGTGCCGACCCTGCGTTCAGCACCCTTGAGCCGGCTATCAGTCCCGATGGGCCTCGACCGCGGACACCGCCCGTTCCAGTTTTCGCAAAATAACAGGATCGCCTGGTGCCGAATGCGCCGCTTCGTCGGCCAGCTGCAGTATCCGGGTGGCGGAAAAACTTGCCGCCAGCCCCTTCAGGCGCCAGGCGGCATATTCCCAGTTGGCATCGCAGCGCGCTCGTCCGAGCAGGTCTACCTGTCGTTTCGCACTTTCCAGGAACGCCGCGCGCAACTCTGCGATAAGCGACTGGTCGTCCCCCACTGCAGCCGTCAGAGCGGCATCCAAAGCCCCATAATCAAATGACATTTCCACCGCTTACACGCGACATGGTTAACTTATGGTTTCTATGATCTGATATTGTGGTAAATAGTCCTATGGCAGGTGAATCTAAGATAATCGGGATGTGGCGCGACCGGGAGGAAAACTCCGGCGATGACCAGAAAGAATCAACCGCTGGAGTCGCTGGCGAAGCGCCCGCGCCGGAAGCGGAACAACCGGATTTTCTCGAAGAAAATCAAGAAAATAGCAATGCCACAGCGGATGATGACTGGAACCATTATGCCGACGATACCGGCGCGGGTCCGTCCCGCTCCCGCTTTCTTCCGTTGCTTCTGCTCGCCCTTGCTGCTGCCTGCTGGACCGGATTTTTCCTGTGGGCCTACCGCGACATATTTGCCACAATACCCACGCCGAAGCTGTTTGCCGATCTTCTGGCGCAATGGTGCCTGCCGGTTGCAACGCTGGGCATCGTCTATCTGCTCTACATGCGCAACAGCACCCGCGAAGCCCATCGCTTTGCCGATGTCGCCCTTTCCCTGCGCGCCGAGTCCGAATTGCTCGAAACCCGCTTGAAAACGATCAACAATGAACTCGGTGTCGCTCGTGAATTCCTCGGTCAGGAAAGCAGGGAACTGGAAACGCTCGGCAGCCAGTCGTCCGGCAAACTGACGGCCGCCGCCGGCCTGATCCGCAAATCGCTCGACGATGGACTGGGCAAGATGCAGAAACTCGATGATGTCGGTGGCACCGCCTACCGAAATCTCGAACAGCTGCGCGATCATTTGCCGCTGGTGATCAGTACCGCCAAGGATGTGACCAACCAGATAGGCAATGCCGGACGGACCGCACAGACCGAAATGGCGGCGATGGTATCGAAGCTTGGCAAAATCCGGGACGTGGGAGCCGATGCCCGGCAGAGCCTGGCTGAGCTGACCGAGCAATCCGCCTTGTCTCTGGATAATCTGGCGGTCGAAGCCGAACGGATCAACCACTTGCTGGCGGAACAGCTCCAGGAGGTAGAAGCCGGTTCAAGCCAGGTTACCAGTCTGCTGCAGAAAACGACATCGGAAACCGTCGAGGCCATTCACCAGGCCCGCGCAGAACTGGCCACCCAGGCGTCGGAATCGGCGCTGGCAATGCGGGCTGATCTGGATGCGCTGGAAGCCGCGCTGGCCAGCGTAGGCAAAATTGCCGATGAAGAGGAGGTCCGCTTGCAGGCGCTCGCCGCCACGCTCAACCAGAATATCTCAGATATCGCGGAAAATGTGAAAAATCTGGACAATGAAAGCGGCGAAAAAACCGCAAAACTGGCCTTCGCCATGTCGGCCATGGAACAGAATAGCGCCGCATTGCAGCAATCGCTGGAAAATGGCTACGGCACCGCCGACGGCATGATCGAGCGGATGGAGCAATTGCTGGTCGCGCTCGACAGCAGCGCCCGGGAGATGGATGAAACCCTGCCGATCGCTTTCGAACGGGTTTCGGAGAAATCGAAGGAAAGTCTGGCGCTCTATGGCCAGATCGCCAGCCAGGCGCGCAAGGCGCAGGAGGACGCTGGCCGGGTCGCACAGCAGGTGGCGCAGACCGACCATTCGATCAGCAAGCAACAGCAGCATATCCGCCAATTGCGCGATGAAGGGGACGAGGCAAGCAAATCCCTGGTCGAGCAGATCGCCGACATTTCCAGAGCGATCGAGGACGTGCGGGAGCAGAATGAAGCGCTGACCGAAAGCGCGGGAGAAAAGATGATCGGCGCGCTGCTGCAGGTCAAGGAAACCGCGAAACAGGCCTCCGAATATTCACGGCAAGCACTCGAGAATTCAATTGCTGGGTCGACCGAAAGCTTTGAAAAGATGAGCGAAGAGGCCCTCAACCGGATTGTCGATGAAAAGATCGCATCGGTTGCGCCCAAGCTGGAACAGGCTGTATCAAGCGCGGTGGCAACCACCCAGTCCACCGCTGCGCATCTCACCGATCAGCTGGCCGCCATCGAGGACATGACAATCAAGCTGGAGCAGCGCATCCTGTTTGCCAAGGAAAAGGCCGAGCAAAGCAGCGACGAGAATTTCACCCGGCGGGTGGCGCAGCTGACCGAATCGCTCAATTCCATCGCGATCGATGTCGGGAAAATCCTGTCCAATGATGTCACCGATACCGAATGGGCCGCCTATCTGAAAGGCGATCGCGGCATTTTCACTCGCCGCGCCGTGCGCTTGCTCGACAGCCGGGAAGTCCGCGAAATCCTGGCACAATATTCGGCCAATGACGAGTTCCGCGAGCATGTGAACCGCTATATCCATGATTTCGAGGCGATGCTGCGCGGCGTGCTGGCCACTCGTGACGGCAGCGCCATCTGCGTGACCCTGCTGTCATCCGATATCGGCAAGCTTTACGTCGCTCTGGCCCAGGCCATCGAGCGCTTGAGAAACTAGCGAAGCCGTTCCCGGCTGTTGAAGAAATCAATGCTGTCCAGCGTGATCCAGCCATTGGCATAGTTCAGATAGAATAGGCCGAACGCCGCCGTTGCCAGCAGCGTCGTCAGCAATAAAATCCGCACGGGGCGAAAATTGACAGGTGCTCCATCCGCCTGCCCCTTGACCATTTCAATCCCGGATTCATGATGGTTGCGAATGCCGATCGGCAGGACAATGAACGCGGCCATTACCCAGAAAAGAACGTAGATCGCCAGTATCGAGGTAGGTTCCATCGCTCGCTAAGCCTCTATGGTAAGCACCGATACGATCGGTTTCTTGCCCGTCCACTCGGTTGCGCTGCGGCGGACAAGCAGGCGGATCGCTTCATTGAACTTGTCGATGTCACCGACCGGTTTCGCATAATTGTTCATGATCTTGTCAACCACCTCGTCGAGAAAATCCTCTTCGTCTTCCTCCAGCGGTACGCCGTGCATTTTCAGGACAGGCTGGCCGAATATCTTGCCCTTCTCATCCAGGCCAATCGCCACCGAAATCATCCCGTTGTGCGCTGTCTTGCGCCGGTCGTTCAGGGTTTTGCCGTCGGCCGGGATGATCACGTCGCCATCCACCACCAGCCGCCCGGTCCGTTCCTGTCCCAATATTTTCGGACCATTGGGGGCCAGCCGCACCACATCGCCATTCTGCTGGAATATGGCTTTCGGGATGCCCCGCTCAAGACCAAAGCGCACCTGCGCCTTCATGTGCCGGATTTCACCATGGACCGGCACCAGGATCTCCGGTTTGATCCATTCGTACATTTTGGCCAGTTCCGGCTGTCCCGGGTGACCCGAAACATGGATATGCTCTTGCCGTTCGGTAATCATCACGACGCCCTTGGCCGCGAGCTGATTCTGGATCTGGCCGATTGCGATTTCATTACCGGGGATCTGCTTCGAAGAAAACAGCACATGATCGCCGTCCGAAAGCTTGATCTGGTGGCTGTCACCAGCGATCCGGCCGAGCGCTGCTCTCGCCTCGCCCTGCCCGCCCGTGGCAATGATCATCACTTCGCCGCGCGGCAGGCTCATCGCTTCCTGGAAATCCACCGTCTGGGGGAAATTCTTGAGATAGCCGTTCTCCTTGCAATTCTCGATGATCCGATCGAGCGAGCGGCCGGCAACGCAAAGCTTGCGGCCGGCATGGATGGCGACTTCACCCAGCGTCTGGAGCCGGGCTGCATTGGAGGCAAAGGTTGTGACGACGATCCTTGTATCGATTTCGTCCACCACCCGCATCAGGTTGCGACGCACCTCGCCTTCCGATCCGGACGCCTTGTCGTTGAAGACATTGGTCGAATCACAGACCATGGCAAGAATGCCGTCATCACCGATTTTCTGAAGCTCCTCGGGCGTCGACGGCACACCAAGCACCGGCTCGTCGTCGAGTTTCCAGTCTCCGGTGTGGAATATCCGGCCATAAGGCGTGTCAATCAGCATGGCATTGCCCTCGGCAATGCTGTGCGCAATCGGCAGATAGCGGAAGCCGAACGGTCCGAGATCGAAACTGCCCTCATTGGGGATGATGTTGAGCGTGACCTCGCGTTCCAGGCCGACTTCTTCCAGCTTGCGGCGGATCAGGCCTGCGGTAAACGGCGTGGCGAACAGGGGAACATCCAGGTCGGCGGCAAAATAGGGGACCGCGCCGATATGATCCTCGTGACCATGGGTCAGCACGATACCGAGCAGGTCCTTGCGGTGCTTCTCGATAAATTCGAGATCGGGCAGAATCAGGTCAATACCCGGATAGCTGGGATCGGCAAAGGTCATGCCGAGATCGACCATCACCCACTTGCCATCGCAGCCGTACAGGTTGACATTCATGCCGATTTCGCCCGATCCGCCGAGGGCCAGGAACAGAAGTTCTTTTTTTGGTTTTGTCATGAAGCGTGTGTTGCTCGCTGATAGAGGAAATGCAGGCCCTGGAGAGTCAGGTCCGCTTCCAGATGGTCGAATACATCTGTATGTTCGTCAAAAAGTACGGCCAATCCGCCGGTAGCAATGATTTTGGTGGGGCGACCAATTTGTGCCTTCGCGCGCTCCACTAGCCCTTCGATCATCGCAACATAACCCCAAAAAATACCAATCAGCATCTGGCTTTCGGTGGTCGTGCCGATCACATTGTCGTCTTCCGGAGATTCCAGGGCGATGCGCGGCAATTGGGCGGTCTTGCCCACCAGGGCGTCGAGCGAAAGGTTGATCCCGGGAGCAATGATCCCGCCTTTGTATGCCCCTTCATAATCGGCGACATCAAAGGTCGTTGCCGTGCCGAAATCAATGATCACGATATCCTGTCTATATTTGTGATGCGCCGCGATCACGTTGAGAACGCGGTCGGCCCCCACGCTGTCGGGTTGCTCGACATCCAGGGCAATGCCCCATTCTGCTGCGCCGCGACCAGCGATCATCGGCGTGACGCCAAAATATTTATCCGACAGCACGGTCAGATTATGGAGTGCGCGCGGGACAACCGTGCCAATGATCACCGCATCGACCGATCCCAGTTCGAGACCTTCCAGTTGCAGAAGCTGCCTCAGCCAGACAACATATTCGTCCGCCGTGCGACGCGCATCGGTGGCAATGCGCCAGCGCGCACGGATATCATCGCCGTCGAACAGGGCGAAGACAACATTGGTGTTACCAGCGTCAATGGCTAGCAGCATGACTTCGACCTTTCATTCACAGGGCATCTCGCTGGTCCATTTCGACGTCGCCAGCATGCAGCACGATAAGCGTTCCGTCGGCCTTTCTCAAGCGCAGTGCACCAGCATCCGTCAGGCCAAGATATTCGCCGCGGACCTTCGTTCCGTCATGGTCGGAAATGTAAAGGCTCGTGCCCGGCACATGGGCCGCAGATTGCCAGTCCCGCAAAATAGACTGGAGACCGGATTGCCGCCACTGTTTCAGTCGGCTCTCAAAGAATGGGATCAGATGGTCCAGAATCTGTGATGCGTCATTCCCGTTCCGATCACTGGCCGCATGCAAATAGGTCGTCTCGCGATCCGGCAGTCGGGGCGCACTGATTATGTTGATACCAATGCCGACGACCACTTTTTCCAAAATTCGTTCAAGCAATATTCCGCAGATCTTGGCGTTATTGACCAAGATGTCATTCGGCCATTTCAGCATGATCGATGCATTGGGACCTATTTGGGTCTTGAGCATGTCATAGACGGCCAGCGACGTGACGAAGGACAGGCTGGAGGGTGCCGGATCACCCGGCATCATGTCGACAACCGTGCTGCAATAGAGATTGCCCTCCGGGCTTTCCCATTTGCGACCCATACGTCCGACCCCGCCGACCTGCTTTTCGGCGCGCAGCCAGAAGCCTTCGACGGCATCACCCTGCTCCACCAACAGCTTGACATCCGAATTGGTCGACGCGGTTTCGGCCACGGTCTTTATGATCTTGGTCAGAACAGTGCGCTCGCCGCTGCGGCGGTAATCGGTGCGACGAACGGGATCGTCAGATAGCCGAGCGGCGATACGATCAGAGCCAGAATGGCGATCACTATATTTTCGGCCTTGTGTCGGGTGACCATGATCTCGTTGGCGGGATCATCGAAATAGATGATCTTTACAACCTTGATATAGTAGAAGGCACCGATCACCGAAGCAGCAATACCGATCACCGCCAGTGGCAACATGCCCGCAGCGACCGCTGCATCGAACACCAGGAACTTGCCCCAGAAGCCGAACAGCGGCGGGATACCGGCCAGCGAGAACATGAATACCGCAAAGGCCGCAGCCAGGCCGGGACGTGTTTGCGACAAGCCCGCGAGGCTCGACAGGCTTTCCAGTGGCCTGCCATCCTTGTCGCGCATTTCGAGCACGCAGATAAAGCTGCCCAGCGTCATCGCAACATAGATCGCAAGATAGAACATCATTGCCGAAATGCCCTGCGCGGTTCCGGTGGCGAGACCGATCAGCAGGAAGCCGACATTGTTGATTGAGCTGTAAGCAAGCAGGCGCTTGATATTCTGCTGCCCGATCGCGGCGACCGCGCCGAGAATGATCGAAGCGAGCGCCACAAAGACGATGATCTGCTGCCAGGCCGATGTCTGGCCGCCGAAGGCATCGACGATTACCCGCGCGGTTAGCGCCACGGCAGCGACCTTGGGGGCACTGGCGAAGAAGGCGGTCACCGGTGTCGGCGCGCCTTCATAGACGTCGGGTGTCCACATGTGGAACGGCACCGCGCTGATCTTGAACGCCAGGCCCGAGAGCACCAGCACCAGCCCGATCAGCGGTCCGGTCGCCAGATCGCCGGTCAGGGTTTCACCGATCACCGCAAAGCTGGTCGAACCGGCGAAACCGTAAACCAGCGAAATGCCGAACAGCAGCATTCCGCTCGCCAGCGCGCCCAGCACGAAATATTTGAGGCCGGCCTCGGACGAGCGGATATCGGTGCGGATGAAGCTGGCCAGCACATAGGCCGACAGGCTGTTCAGTTCGAGACCGATATAGAGCGTCATCATGTCGGTTGCGGAAACCATCATCCCCATGCCGATCGTGGCAAAGAGAATCAACACCGGATATTCCGAGCGGTATTTTCCGCCAGCCTGGAAGAAGCGCGGTGCCACGATCAGCGAAATGATGGCAGCCAGATAGATCAGGAATTTGGCCGTGCTGCCAAATGTATCCATGCGGTAGAGACCGTCAAACGCGTCTGCACCGCCCTTGAAATCGGGATTATGCGCCAGCACCATCAGCAGGGTCGACGCGCCGAACAGCGCCGCCACCGACAATATGGTGACCAGCCGCGCCGCCTTTTCCTGGCTCCACGCGGAGACCAGCAGCAGGATCAGGCTCGAGACCGACAGGAAGAGTTCCGGCGAGACCAGCCAGAGAGAAGATGCAAGGTTCATTAGTGCGCCTCCCCATGGGCTTCATCTTTGATCGCCGGCTTTGCTTCGCCCATTTTGAGATGCGCATCGCCTTCCGGAGCGGCGCGGTCGATCCGCGCCACCAGGGCTCCGACATCACCGCGGATCGGCGCCATGAAGCTTTCCGGATAGACGCCCATCCACATCACCGCTGCCGCGATCGGTGCCAGCAGCGCCATTTCCCGTGCCGACAGGTCCGGCATGGCCTTGACGTCCTCGTGCACCAGTTCGCCAAAGGCGACCCGGCGATAGAGATAGAGCATATAGCCGGCGCCGAGGATGATCCCGGTCGTCGCGACCAGCGTCACCCAGCTGTTGACCTTGTACAGGCCGACCAGCGACAGGAATTCGCCGACGAAGCCGCTGGTGCCCGGCAGGCCGATCGAGGCCATGGTGAACAGCATGAACAATATCGCATATTTCGGCATGTTGATCGACAGGCCGCCGTAGCGATCGATGTCGCGCGTGTGCAGCCGGTCGTAGATCACTCCGACACAGAGGAACAACGCGCCGGAAACCAGGCCGTGGCTCAGCATCACGATGATCGCGCCCTCGATCCCCTGCCGGTTGAACGCGAACAGGCCGAGCGTCACGATCGCCATATGGGCGACCGACGAGTAAGCGATCAGCTTCTTCATGTCCTGCTGCACCAGCGCCACCAGCGACGTGTAGATCACGGCGACCATCGACAGGCCAAAGACGAGCCAGATGAACTGCTCGGATGCTTCCGGGAACATCGGCAGCGAGAAGCGCAGGAAGCCATAGCCCCCCATTTTCAGCAGCACGCCCGCCAGAATTACCGATCCCGCGGTCGGCGCCTGCACGTGCGCATCTGGCAGCCAGGTATGGACCGGCCACATCGGCATCTTGACCGCGAAGCTGGCGAAAAAGGCCAGCCACAGCCAGGTCTGCGCCTCGGGGGCAAAATCATAGTTGAGCAGGGTCGGAATGTCGCTGGTGCCCGCATCCTGCACCATCCACAGCATCGCGATCAGCATCACCACAGAACCGAGTAGCGTGTAGAGAAAGAATTTGTAGCTGGCGTAGATCCGGTTCGCCCCGCCCCAGATACCGATGATCAGATACATCGGGATCAAGCCCGCTTCGAACAATATGTAGAACAGGAAGATGTCCTGCGCCGCGAACACGCCGATCATCAGCACTTCCATGAACAGGAAGGCCGCCATATATTCGCCGACCCGCGTCTGGATCGCTTCCCAGCTGGCGCCGATACAGATCGGCATCAGGAACACGGTAAGCATGATCAGCATCATCGAAATGCCGTCGATGCCCAGCGCCCAGGCGAAATTGCCGAACAGCTCGGCCCGCTCGACATATTGCCATTGCGGTCCGCCAATATCGTAATTGGCCCACAGCACCACGCCGAGCCCGAAAAGCAGCAGCGTCGTCACCAGCGCCAGCCAGCGCGCCGCCTGCGCATTGAGGAACAGGCAGATGATCGCCGCCAGCATCGGCAGGCCCATCATCAGCGACAGGATCGGGAAATCAAGCTGGTTCATCAGTTCGCTCCCTGCACGATAATCCAGGTGGCGGCAGCGGCGAGGCCGAGCAGCATGACCAGCGCATAAGTATAGAGATAACCGCTCTGGAAGCGCTTCATCACGCCCGATCCGCTGGCGATCACCGAGGCAATGCCATTGGGGCCGAAGCGGTCGATCGTGCCCTCATCGCCGCCCTTCCAGAACAGCCGGCCCAGCCAGAAGGCGGGGCGAATGAAGATCAGGTGATAGAGCTCGTCAAAATACCATTTGTTGAAGAAGAAATTGTAGAGCGGGCTGAAGGTCGCCGCCAGACGCGCCGGCCGGTCCTTGCCGAAGAAATACATGAAGATAGCGATACCAAGCCCGGTCAGCATCGCTACCGTCGACGACAGCTTGACCCACAGCGGCACTTCATGAATTTCGTGCATCAGATGCTCGTCGAATGCCAGGCTTCCCGCCCAGAAAACGGCGCCCTCGGCAGCTTCGACAAACTGATTGTGGAACAGGAAGCCGGCAAACACGGCGCCGGTTGCCAGCACGATCAAGGGAATCAGCATGGTCAGCGGACTTTCATGCGGATGATAGCCGCCAGTGCCGGGTGCAAGCTGCCGGGCGCCGGGCGCATGGGTGGATACATCATGCCCGGCATCTTCCTGGGCTGGCGGATTGTCCGCCACCGCATCCTCGTGACCATGCGTGTCATGTTCGGCATCGTTGTGATGGCCGTGCATTGCATGCTGGATATGCTCGCTATCGGCCCAGCGCGGCGTGCCCCAGAAGGTCAGGAACATGAGTCGCCAGCTGTAGAAGCTGGTCAGCAGCGCCGCGAGTACACCGATGGCGAAGGCGAACTGGCCGACTTCGGTGCCGCTGGCAAAGGCCACTTCGATAATCGCGTCCTTGGAATAGAAACCGGCAAAGCCGCCCAGGCCAACGATACCGACGCCGGTGATCGCCAGCGTGCCGGCCATCATCGCCCAGAAGGTCAGCGGGATCTCTTTCCGCAGACCGCCATAAAAGCGCATGTCCTGCTCGTGATGCATCGCGTGGATCACCGAACCGGCCCCCAGGAACAGCAGCGCCTTGAAGAAGGCATGGGTGAACAGGTGGAACATCGCCGCGCTATAGGCGCCGACACCGGCAGCGAAGAACATGTAGCCGAGCTGCGAACAGGTCGAATAGGCAATCACCCGCTTGATATCATGCTGGACCAGGCCAACCGTGGCAGCGAAGATCGCGGTGGACGCGCCGACAATCGTGACCACGGCGAGGGCAACCGGACTGGTTTCGAACATCGGCGACAGGCGGCAGACCATGAACACGCCCGCGGTTACCATGGTTGCGGCGTGGATCAGCGCGGACACGGGGGTCGGACCTTCCATCGCGTCGGGCAGCCAGGTGTGCAGGCCAAGCTGCGCCGACTTGCCCATCGCGCCGATGAACAGCAGCAGGCAGAGAATGGTCATTGTGTCGAGACGCATCCCCGCAAAGGTGATGGTCGACCCCGCCATGCCGGGAGCGGCTTCGAGAATTTCCGGAATCGACACCGTGCCGAAGACCAGAAACGTCCCGAAGATTCCCAGCATGAAGCCCAGATCGCCAACGCGGTTGACGACAAAGGCCTTGATCGCGGCGGCATTGGCGCTGGGCTTCTTGAACCAGAAGCCGATCAGCAGATAGGAAGCCAGCCCCACACCTTCCCAGCCAAAGAACATCTGTACCAGATTATTGGCGGTCACCAGCATCAGCATGGCAAAGGTAAACAGCGACAGATAGGCAAAGAAGCGCGGCTGGTCCGGATCTTCATCCATATAGCCCCAGGAATAGAGATGCACGAGCGCCGAAACGGTGGTCACCACCACCAGCATCACCGCGGTCAGTGCATCGACGCGCAGGGACCAGTCGAAATTGAGATCACCGGAGACGATCCAGGTCATCACCGGAACCACTTCCGCGCTGCGGCTGGACGCCAGAAACTCGATGAATACCGGCCAGCTCAGCGCACAGGAGGCGAACAGCGCACCCGTCGTCACGATCTTCGCCGGCACATTGCCGATAATCCGGTTGCCGAACCCGGCGACGATCGCTGCCAGCAGCGGCAGGAAAACTATGAGGATGATGTTGTTCACGCTTACCCCCAGAGCCGTTCGTGCTGAGCTTGTCGAAGTACGAATGGCGTGCGCGCAACCTGCCCTTCGACAGGCTCAGGGCGAACGGTATTTTTAGACGAACGCATGCTCAGCCCTTCATCCGGTTGACATCATCGACGGCAATGGTGCCGCGCTGACGGAAATAGATCACGAGAATGGCCAGGCCGATCGCGGCCTCGGCTGCGGCCACGGTCAGCACGAACATGGCGAACACCTGTCCCGTCATGTCGCCGAGAAAGGCGCTGAAAGCGACAAAGTTCAGATTGACCGCGAGCAGGATCAGTTCGATCGCCATCAGGATGATGATGATATTCTTCCGGTTCAGGAAGATGCCGAGCATGCCCATCACGAACAGGATCGAGCTGACCACGAGATAATGTTCAATGCCAATCATGACACATCCCCGGCTTTTAAATGAATTGCAGAGAGATCATCCGTTCGTGCTGAGCCTGTCGAAGCACATCCATCGGTGTAACGGCATTCTGAATGAACAGGTCCTTCGACAGGCTCAGGACGAACGGTATTTTGAGTCGATGAGTATCGCATCATAGCTCCACTCCCTTGCCGACTTCCGGCTGCGTGTTGCGCGTCGCATCCTCGGGACGGCGGGCATTCTGCTCGGAGATATTCTGTCTGCGAACGCCGCTACGGGTGCGATGGGTCAGCACGATGGCACCGACCATGGCGACCAGCAGGACCATCCCGGCGGCCTCGAACAGGAAGACATATTTGGTGTAGAGCAACGCGCCAAGCTGTTCGATATTCGACGGCGCCCCGGCCGGCGGTCCGACCGCCGCGGTCGCCTCGCCCATGCCCGACGACTGCCACGCGCCGACGCCAAAGATGATCTCGACCACCAGCACCAGCGCCAGCAGCAGGCCGAGCGGCAGGTTTTTCATGAAACCGGCCCGAAGCTCGGCAAAATCGATGTCGAGCATCATCACCACGAACAGGAACAGCACTGCGACCGCGCCGACATAGACGATCACCAGCAGCGCCGCGATAAATTCGGCCCCGACCAGGACCATCAGACCGGCGGCGTTGAAAAAGGCCAGGATCAGCCACAGCACGCTGTGCACCGGATTGCGCGCAAAGATGCAGAAGGCACCGCTGGCCAGCACAATGGCGGCGAAAAGATAGAAAGCGAAGATTTGCATATTATTCTGTCTTAGCCCCTGCCCGCAATGTCCGTTCGTCTCGAGCGAAGTCGAGAGACGCCTGCGGACTTTCCCTGTGTCTCGACTTCGCTCGACACGAACGGAGTCGGGTTTCTGTTTTCAATTTGCACGCCCTTACCGATAGGGCGCATCGGCGGCAAGGTTTGCCGCGATCGCCCGCTCCCATTTGTCGCCATTTTCCAGCAGCTTCGACTTGTCGTAGATCAGTTCCTCCCGCGTTTCGGTCGCATATTCGAAATTCGGCCCCTCGACGATCGCATCGACCGGGCAGGCTTCCTGACAGAAACCGCAATAGATGCATTTGGTCATGTCAATGTCGTAGCGCGTCGTGCGGCGCGAACCATCCTCGCGCGGCTCCGCCTCGATCGTGATCGCCAGCGCCGGACAGACCGCTTCGCACAGCTTGCAGGCGATGCAGCGTTCCTCGCCATTGGGATAGCGGCGCAGCGCATGTTCCCCGCGAAAGCGCGGCGAGATCGGGTTTTTCTCGTACGGATAGTTGATCGTCTTCTTCGCCTTGAAGAAATATTTCAGCGTCAGCAGATGCGCGCCGATAAATTCGAACAGGGTGAAGGCCTTTATATGTTGTGCAATACTCATAGCGGCAATCCAAATTTGTCGATCATCACATAGCCGCTCACCAGAACGACCCAGACCAGACTCAGTGGCAGGAATATTTTCCAGCCCAGGCGCATCAGCTGGTCATAGCGGTAGCGCGGTACGGTCGCCATCACCCAGCTGAAAATGAAGAAGAAGAACAGCATCTTGCCGAACAGCCAGAAGATGCCCGGAATGTCGAACCACGGGATCCAGTCGACATTCAGCGGTGGCAGCCAGCCGCCCCAGAACAGGATCGCGTTGAGCGCGCACATCAGCAGGATATTGGCATATTCACCCAGCCAGAAGAGCGCAAAGGACATCGAGGAATATTCGGTCTGATAGCCCGCGACCAGTTCGCTCTCGGCTTCGGTCAGGTCGAACGGATGCCGCGCGGTTTCGGCCATCGAGGCAATCAGGAAGACCACCGCCATCGGGAACAGCAGCGGGTTGAAGCCATAGGCGCTGATCAGCCCGAAAACATGGCCTTCCTGCGACTTGATGATATCGGACAGGTTGAACGTACCGGCAAACAGCACCACCGAAATCAGGACGAAGCCGATCGACACTTCATAGCTGATCATCTGGGCCGCCGCGCGCATCGCCGAGAAAAAGGGATATTTGGAGTTGCTTGCCCAGCCGGCAATCACCACGCCATAGACGCCCAGCGAACTGATCGCCAGAATATAGAGCAGCCCGATATTGATATTCGCGAGCACCATGTCTTCGCTGAACGGGATCACCGCCCAGGCGAGCAGGGCCACGGTGAAGGTGATGATCGGCGCGAGCAGGAACAGGCCCTTGTTCGAGCTGGACGGGATGATGGTTTCCTGCAGGAAGACTTTCAGGCCATCGGCAAAACTTTGCAGCAGGCCAAAGGGCCCAACCACGTTCGGCCCCCGGCGCAGCGCCATCGCTGCCCAGATCTTGCGATCGACATAGATGATCATCGCCACGGCCAGCATCAGCGGCAAGGCAATCGCCAGAATCAGCGCCAGCGTGCCGACAAACCAGCCCGCTTCATAGCCGAGAAGGGTTTGGAGATATTCGGTCATACGGCCATCTCCCAATCGTCGCCCCAGCGGAGGCTGGGGCCTAGCCCGACTATCGTGAGACAACCGAATGCGGTTTGGATCCCAGCCTGCGCTGGGATGACGGCATTATTGAATAAACTCACTCTGCCGCCTCCATCATCTCGTCTTCGGCGTGCAGCAATTCGGCGGAACAGCGCTGCATCGTCGCGCTGGCGCGGGCGATGCTGTTGGTCAGGTAGAAATCCTTGATCGGATGGACGCCCTGCCCCTTGGGCGCGCTGGGCAGGCCTTTCTGTGGTGCCCAGTCAAATGTGACGAGACCTTCCGCGGCCAGTTCGGGATGATCCGTCGCCATTAGCGCGCGCAGCTCCTCGAAACTGTCGAACGGCAGCGTCTTGCCCATCACGTCGGACAGGGCCCGCAATATGCTCCAGTCCTCGCGTGCATCGCCGGGCGCAAAAATCGCCTTGTTCGACCGCTGCACGCGGCCTTCCAGATTGACATAGGTGCCATTTTTCTCGGTATAGGCAGCGCCGGGCAGGATAACATCCGCCGCATGCGCCCCGGCATCGCCGTGATGGCCGATGAATATCTTGAAACTGTCCTGGAACAGACTGTAATCCATTTCGTCGGCACCGAGCGCGAACAGCAATTTCGGCTTCTTCTCCGCGATCGCGCGAATCCCGCCGTCATGGGCATAGCCGAGCATCAGTCCGCCGGTACGCGATGCACCGATATGCAGGACATTGAAGCCGTTCCAGCCATCGCGCACCAGCTTGTATTTTGTCGCCAGCTTCAGCGCAGCGCCATGCGCGCCCTCGATGCCGAGCGCGCCGCCACCGAGAATGATCGCCGGCTTTTCTGCGCCCTTCAGCATGTCGCCAACCGCCTTTGGCAGTTTCGTCAGCAGGGCCAGGTCGTCGCCCAGCCACTCGACCGGATAGGTCAGGTCGACCTCGGGGCCGATGCCGTAAACCTTGGCATGGCCATGACGCACCGCCTTGCGGATGCGGGTGTTGACCAACGACGCTTCCCAGCGCGGGTTGGTCGAGACCAGCAGGATCACGTCCGCTTCCTCGATCCCGGCGATCGTGCTGTTGAAATTCACCGCGGCCAGATTTGATGTATCATAGGAAAGCCCGGTCTGACGGCCCTCCAGCATTTCCGAACCCATCGATTTCAGCAGCTTCTTCGCGGCATACATGGTTTCGCAATCGACCAGGTCCCCGGCAATCGCGGCAACCGAGCTGCCCGCGTTGACATCGGCAATCGCCTGAAAGGCTTCCGCCCATGTCGCTGTTTCCAGCTTGCCGTTTTTGCGCACATAGGGCTTGTCGAGGCGGCGCTTCATCAGGCCGTCGATCGCGTGACGGGTCTTGTCGGTCGCCCATTCCTCGTTCACGTCGTCATTGACCCGCGGCAGCGCGCGCAGCACTTCGCGGCCACGGCTGTCGATCCGGATATTGGTGCCGACACCGTCCATCACGTCGATGCCCAGTGTCTTGGTCAGCTCCCACGGCCGCGCTTCGAACGCATAGGGCTTGCTGGTCAGCGCACCGACCGGGCAGAGATCGACGACATTGCCGGACAATTCGCTGTGCACCGCGCCTTCGAGATAGGACGTGATTTGCATGTCCTCGCCGCGACCAACCGCACCGATTTCCTCGACGCCCGCCACTTCCTCGGCAAAGCGCACGCAGCGGGTGCAGTGGATGCACCGGGTCATGATCGTCTTGATGATCGGTCCCATATATTTTTCGGTGACCGCGCGCTTGTTCTCTTCGTAGCGCGAGCCGCCCTTGCCATAGGCCATGGCCTGGTCCTGCAGGTCGCACTCGCCGCCCTGGTCGCAGATCGGGCAGTCGAGCGGATGGTTGATCAGCAGAAATTCCATCACCCCTTCACGGGCCTTCTTGACCATTTCGCTGTCGGTGCGGATTTCCTGTCCCTCGGTGGCGGGCAGCGCGCAGCTCGCCTGCGGCTTCGGCGGCCCCGGCTTCACTTCGACCAGGCACATGCGGCAATTGCCGGCGATGCTCAGCCGCTCATGGTAGCAGAAACGCGGGATTTCCTTCCCCGCCAGCTCGCACGCCTGCAGCACGGTCGCGCCGTGCGGCACCTCGATCTCGAGACCATCTACGGTGACTTTAGGCATTGATTGACTCCGAAAACCATTCGTCACGCTGAACTTGTTTCAGCATCCGTCCCGCTTCCGCAGGACATGCCTCAACAGTAGGAATGGACCCAGAAACAAGTTCAGGGTGACGAGGTGAAGATGTGCCCGTGCCAAGCCGTTCGTGCTGAGCTTGTCGAAGCATGAATGGCGTGCGCACAGGCTGTCCTTCGACAGGCTCAGGACGAACGGTGGTGCATGAAGTTTGAGTCACTCCGCCGCCTCCATAACCTCGGGCACCGCTTCCTCGCCCTTGTGCTCGCGAATCCGCCGCTCCATCTCCGGACGGAAATGCCGGATCAGCCCTTGGATCGGCCAGGCAGCCGCATCGCCCAGCGCGCAGATCGTATGGCCTTCAACCTGCTTGGTCACTTCGTACAGCGTGTCGATATCCTCGATATCGGCATCGCCGTCGCGCATCTTCTCCATCACCCGCCACATCCAGCCGGTGCCCTCGCGGCACGGCGTGCACTGGCCGCAGCTTTCATGCTTGTAGAAATAGCTGAGCCGGGAAATAGCGCGGACGATATCGGTCGACTTGTCCATCACGATCACCGCCGCGGTACCAAGACCGGAGCCGAGATCCTTGAGCCCGTCGAAATCCATCGGCGCGTCCATGATCTGCTCGGCCGGCACCAGCGGTACCGATGATCCGCCCGGAATCACCGCCAGCAGATTGTCCCAGCCGCCGGTAATCCCGCCGCAATGTTTCTCGATCATGTCGCGGAACGGGATCGACATCGCTTCCTCGAACACCGCCGGTTTCTCGACATGACCGGACACCTGGAACAATTTCGTCCCGTGATTGCCTTCGCGGCCAAAGCTGGCGAACCAGCTCGCGCCGCGCCGCATGATCGTCGGAACCACTGCGATGCTCTCGACATTGTTCACCGTCGTCGGGCAGCCATAGAGACCGGCCCCCGCAGGGAAAGGCGGTTTCAGCCGCGGCTGGCCCTTCTTGCCCTCGAGGCTCTCGATCATCGCGGTTTCCTCGCCGCAGATATAGGCGCCGGCGCCGCGATGGACGAAGACGTCGAAATCATAGCCGGATTTCGCGGCATTCTTGCCGATCAGCCCCGCGTCATAGGCTTCCTTGACGGCGGCCTCCATGACCTTGGCTTCCATGATATATTCGCCGCGGATATAGATATAGGCGGCGCGCGCGCGCATCGCGAAACCGGCGATCAGGGCGCCCTCAATCAGCTTGTGCGGATCGTTGCGCAGGATTTCGCGGTCCTTGCAGCTGCCCGGCTCGGATTCGTCGGCATTGATCACCAGAAAGCTCGGGCGCGGATTGCCCTGACTGTCCTTCGGCGCCTCCTTGGGCATGAACGACCATTTGAGACCGGTCGGGAAACCCGCGCCGCCGCGCCCGCGCAGGCCGCTGGCCTTCATCTCCTCGATGATCCTGTCATTGCCGAGCTTGATGATATCGGCGGTCTTGTCCCAGTCGCCGCGCTTCTGCGACGCCTTCAGGTCCCATGACTGGAAGCCATAGACATTGGTGAAGATCCGGTCCTTGTCCTGGAGGAAATCAAACGCCATTATTTTTTCCTCCAGCGGCCCATGACACCGCCGATGATGCCAATGGCAACCACCGCGAGCGCAATCCAGCCGGCATATCCGTCAAGCAGCATGGCATCATTGCTCCCTTCCGGCACCGTTGGTCGCGAGCGAAGTCGAGAGACCTGGTTTTGCGCAACGTGTCTCGACGACGCTCGACACGAACGGAATATGATGCACGGAAACCTCCATTACCACTCGTCCCGATAATCGTGATTTTCCTCGACCATCGCGTGCAGGTTGGTCGGCCCGCCCGCGGCCTCGCTGGTCTTGCGACCGATTTGCGAACCCACCGGCACGTCCTTGCCCGCCGCCAGATCCTCGAGGATCCGGGTCATGATGTCATAATCGAGATCTTCATAATTATCGTCGTTGATCTGGACCATCGGTGCGTTCGAACAATTGCCCATGCACTCGACCTCGGTCAGCGTGAACAGCCCGTCCGGCGTGGTCTTGCCCTTGGCCATGCCCCGGTTCTTGCACGCCGCCATCACATCGTCGCTGCCGCGCAGCATGCAGGGCGTGGTGCCGCAGACCTGCACATGATAGCGGCCGACCGGCGCGAGATTATACATGGTATAAAAGGTCGCGACCTCATAGGCCCGCATATAGGGCATATCCAGATAGGCGGCGACATATTCGATCACCGGAACCGGCAGCCAGCCTTGCGTCTTGGTATCCGCACCAACCTGCCGCTGGGCGATGTCGAGCAGCGCCATCACCGCCGATTTCTGGCGGCCCGCCGGATATTTCGCGATCTGCCACTTGGCGAGTTTCTCGTTTTCCGGCGTAAATGCAAAATCGCTCCACTGGGCGCGGGTTTCGGTTTCGTCGGGGATGGTTGGTGCTTCAGCCATTATTCTACTCCCGTCATTGCGAGCGAAGCGAAGCAATCCAGGGCGTCGGCGCGCGCGGCTCTGGATTGCCGCGTCGCTCCGCTCCTCGCAATGACGCCATTTGGCTTACCCGAGATCACCGGTCACACTCCCCGAACACGATATCAATCGCACCCAAGATAGCGGTGGCGTCCGGCAGCATATGGCCCTTGGTCATGAAATCCATCGCCTGCAGATGCGAGAAAGCGGTCGGCCGGATCTTGCAGCGATAGGGCTTGTTGGTCCCGTCACTGACCAGATAGACGCCGAATTCGCCCTTCGGGCTTTCGGTCGCAACATAGACTTCGCCGGCGGGGACGTGAAAGCCTTCGGTATAGAGCTTGAAATGGTGGATCAGCGCTTCCATCGACTGCTTCATCTCGGCGCGTTTCGGCGGGACGATCTTGCGGTCGTTGGACGCCACCGGGCCATCGGGCATTTCATTCAGGCACTGGCGCATGATCTTCGCGCTCTGGCGGACTTCCTCGACGCGGACCATGAACCGGTCATAGCAGTCACCACTGGTGCCGACCGGAACGTCAAATTCCATCCGGTCATAGACATCATAGGGCTGCGACTTGCGCAGGTCCCAGGCGACGCCGCTACCGCGCAGCACCGGGCCGGAAAAGCCCCAGCGCACCGCATCATCCTTGGACACGGTGGCGATATTGACATTGCGCTGCTTGAAGATGCGGTTGCCGACAACCAGGCTCATCGCGTCCTCGAACAGGGCCGGGAATTCGTCGAGCCAGTCGGCGATATCGGTGAGCAGCTTCAGCGGCACGTCCTGGTGCACGCCGCCGGGCCGGAACCAGGCGCTGTGCATGCGGGCACCGCTGGCCCGTTCGAAAAATTCCAGACACTGCTCGCGGATCTCGAACACCCAGATATTCGGCGTCATCGCGCCGACATCCATGACATGCGCGCCAAGATTAAGCATATGGTTGCAGATCCGGGTCAGCTCGGCGAACAATACCCGCAGATACTGGCCGCGCAGCGGCACCTCGAGATCGAGCAATTTCTCGATCGCCAGCACATAGCTATATTCCATCGCCAGCGGCGAGCAATAATCGAGCCGGTCAAAATAGGGCAAGGCCTGCAAATAGGTCTTGTGCTCGATCAGCTTCTCAGTGCCGCGGTGGAGCAGGCCGATATGCGGGTCGACGCGCTCGACGATCTCCCCGTCCAGCTCCATCACCATGCGCAGCACGCCGTGCGCCGCGGGATGCTGGGGCCCGAAATTGATCGTGAAATTCTGGATCTCCAGATCGCCGGTCGTGGGATCGGCCTCGTCAGCCAGATGATCCATTTCGTCGAGATAGTCAGACATCAGATGCCCACCTTTCCGTTCGCTTCGAGCGAAGCCGAGAAGACGGGAGCCAGAGTTCCACTCTCCCGTTCGCTTCGAGCGAAGTCGATAAGCCGGTTGAGGCGGATAGAGGTGTCTCGACTATGCTCGACACGAACGGGAGCGTTGTTAGCCATCACTTCCCCTCCCCCTTCTTCTGCGTACCCGACTTGGTCCGCTTGGGCGCAGGCTTCTCGACATCCAACTCTTCATCGTCCGAAGGTTTGGCCGCCTCCTTGTTGGCCTTGTCACCGGCACCGGTATCGCTTTTCTTGTCAGTCGTCTTCGGTGTTGGCGGCGGCGCTTGGCCCTCCACTTTTTCATCACCCGGCAGGATATAATCCGCGCCTTCCCAGGGTGACATGAAATCGAAGCTGCGGAAATCCTGCGCCAGCTTGACCGGCTCGTACACCACCCGCTTGGCTTCTTCCGAGTAGCGCATTTCGACATAGCCGGTCAGCGGGAAATCCTTGCGGAACGGATGGCCCTGGAAGCCATAGTCGGTCAGGATCCGCCGCAAATCGGTATTGCCGTCGAACAACACCCCATACATGTCGAACACTTCGCGTTCCAGCCAGCCGGCGACTTCCCAGATATGGGTGACGCTGGGCACCGGCGTGTCTTCATCGGTCGAGACCTTGACCCGGATACGATGGTTCCTGGTCAGGCTGAGCAGATGATAGCAGACTTCGAACCGTTCGGGACGGTCCGGATAGTCGACCCCGGCGATTTCGACCAGCTGCTGATATTCATGCTTGTCGCGGAGTTTTTCGAGAACCGTGGCAAGTTTCTTGCGCTCGACGGTGAAGCTGATCTCGCCATAGGCCTCGACGGTATCGACCAGTGCAGCGCCGATCGCCTTGCCAAGTTTGGCAGCGACACCGCTGTTGCTGGAAATCATGGGAGCAGAATGAGCCATTATACGGTCACCCGTGCCTTGTTGCCGTTAGTGGTGAGCTTGTCGAACCACGCCTCAAGGCCAGAGGCGTCCTTCGACAGGCTCAGGACTAACGGATTATATCGAGCCATCCTGCTCACCGTTCAAATGTCCCGATGCGGCGGATCTTCCGCTGCAATTGCATGACGCCGTACAGCAGGGCCTCTGCGGTCGGCGGGCATCCGGGGACGTAAATATCCACCGGCACGATCCGGTCACAGCCGCGCACCACCGAATAGCTGTAATGATAATAGCCGCCGCCATTGGCACAGCTGCCCATCGAGATGACATATTTGGGGTCGGACATCTGGTCATAGACCTTGCGCAGCGCCGGAGCCATCTTGTTGCACAGCGTGCCGGCGACAATCATCACGTCGGACTGGCGCGGGCTGGCGCGCGGTGCGGCGCCAAAGCGCTCCATGTCGTAGCGCGGCATGTTGACGTGGATCATCTCGACCGCGCAGCAGGCGAGACCGAAGGTCATCCACCAGAGCGAGCCTGTGCGGGCCCATTGAAACAGTTCTTCGGTCGAGGTGACAAGAAAGCCCTTGTCATTCACTTCCGAGTTCAGGTCCTTGAAAAAGGCCTCTTCGGGCTGCGTATCGGCGCGCATCGGCGTGCCGTCGGCGTTCAGGATCGCCGATCCGCCATTATTGGGTTCTAGTCCCATTCCAGCGCTCCTACCTTCCAGGCATAGGCGAAACCGATGATCAGTTCCGTGAGAAATATCATCATGGTGGTCCAGCCGACCCAGCCGGTCAGATCCAGCGAGACCGCCCAGGGGAAAAGAAATGCCGCTTCGAGATCGAAAATGATGAACAGGATCGCCACCAGATAGAAGCGCACGTCAAACTGGCTGCGGGAATCTTCAAAGGCGGGAAAGCCGCATTCATATTCCGAGAGCTTTTCCGGGCTCGGATTATGGGTCCCGGTCAGCCGGGACACACCCATCGGCAGAAACACAAAGGCTATCGACAGACCTGCGGCTACAAACAGGAATAACAATATGGGTGCATATTCGGAAAGATCGACCACAGATGACTCGTTTCGCTAATATTCGGGCCGCTTTTAGGGAGTGGCTCCCCTTGCCGCAAGGGCGAATTGGCTTATATTTTCCGCCTTTTGCGATGCGTTCGCAGTTACAGCAGCGACTTTGCCAATATCCGGTGCAGCTTGCTGTGCAGCGCTTCATTCGCAGCCAATATCTCGCCCTGACCGATGGGCTGGTCGCCGCCGGTATAGTCGGTTACAAAACCGCCGGCCTCGCGCACCATCAAAATGCCGGCCGCCACATCCCATACTTTCAGACCCGCTTCCCAGAAGCCGTCATAGCGACCCGCGGCGAGCCAGGCGAGATCGAGCGCAGCGGACCCGTTGCGCCGGATACCGGCGACCTGCGGCGCGACCGCGCCGAAAATCCGCGCCCATTCGCTGAGATCGCCATGCCCCCGGAAAGGAATGCCGGTGGCGATCAGCGATTCCGAAAGGTCCCGGCGCGCCGACACGCGCAGGCGTCGCTCGCCGAGCCAGGCGCCCTTGTCCATTTCCGCCCACCAGGTCTGGTCGTTGAGCGGTTCGTAGATCAGCCCGCTGGTGATCTTGCCCCAGCCGCGACCATCCAGCGAAGGCTCCTGCACCGCGATCGAAATCGCAAAATGCGGAATGCCGTGTAGAAAATTGGTGGTGCCGTCGAGCGGATCGATGATCCAGCGCGGCTTGCCTTCCTCGCCCTCGATCATGCCGCCTTCTTCGAGGACGAAACCCCAGCCGGGACGGACCTTGAGCAGTTCGTCATAGAGAATCCGCTCGGCCCGCATATCGGCCTTGGACACGAAGTCGGCCGGCCCCTTTTTCGAGACCTGCAGATGCTCGACTTCGCCAAAGTCCCGGCGCAGGCGCGACCCCGCCTTGCGCGCGGCGCGCTCCATGACGGTGATGAGGGCGGAATGTGCTGGCATTTTTAATCTCCCCCCTCCCGTTTGCGGGAGGGGCCGGGGGTGGGTCTATCTGTTTTTCAAAGAGCGGGCGAGCATGATATTCCTGCCCACCCCTGACCCCTCCCGCTAGCGGGAGGGGAAATGTTTAGCTGGCCTTGCCGACATATTCGCGGGCATAGACATCGACGATGATTTTCGTGCCGGCCGAAATGAACGGCGGCACCATAACGCGGACGCCATTGTCGAGAATCGCGGGTTTGTAGCTGGACGAGGCCGTCTGGCCCTTGACCACCGCGTCGGCCTCGACAATCACCGCTTCGATCTGGTCGGGCAGCGCCACCGAGATCGGCTTGTCGTCATAGAGTTCGAGCTGGACGTCCATGCCGTCCTGCAGAAATTCCGCCGCGTCGCCCAGCAGGTCGGCCGGCAGCGTGATCTGCTCGTAATTTTCCTTGTCCATGAAGGTCAGCATGTCGCCGTCGGCGAACAGATACTGGAATGTCTTGGTATCCAGCCGGACCTTCTCGAGCGTGTCGGCGCTGCGGAATCGGACATTGGTCTTGCGGCCATCGACCAGATTCTTCATCTCGACCTGCATATAGGCCCCGCCCTTGCCCGGCTGGGTATGCTGGATCTTGGCGACCTTCCACAGACCACCTTCATATTCCAGTATATTGCCCGGACGGATATCCACGCCGCTGATCTTCATCGCTTGTCTCGCTCGATAGATTGTTTGATTGAGCGGCGCTGTAATCTCCTGACCGATAATAGGCAAGCCCGGTGACGATCAAAGGCCATGCGTGCCGCGCACAGGTCGATTTCATACAATACGGCGAATCGTCTGCCCGCTATCACGGGGTCATGGCCCAGACAGTCTACCCCAGCCCGCGCGGCGATGACGCCAATATTGCACCCGATCGCAAGACAGTGCCGGCCGCCGGCCTGTTCGGCTATTCGATCCGTGACGGCAATATAGGCTCGTTCAAGGAAACCGAGGGCTATTTGCGCGACATGGAACAGATGCCCCATTTTGCGCCGCCATCGGTCAGTAATTTCGTCGCGCAATATCTCGCTTCGAATATCGGCAAGACGCACAGTTCTTCCTAGTCGGGCGAACCGGACTCGATCATTTCGGCAAATTTCTTCACCGCTGCACCCGGACCCGCAGGGTCATTCCACACCGCGCCGCATACCGCCAGGAAATCGGCCCCGGCGTCAATCAACGGCCGGCAATTGCCCGGCGTGATCCCGCCGATTGCCACGCTGGGAATCTCCATCATCTCGGACCACCATTGCAGCAGGTCCGGCTCCGGCCGGTGATGGGTTGTCTTGGTCTCGGTGGGGAAAAAGGCCCCGAACGCCACATAATTGGCTCCGCCCTCGCCGGCTTCCATCGCCAGATGGCGGCTGTCGTGACAGGTGATGCCGATCTGGACATCCTTGCCCAGCGCCGCGCGCGCATTTTCCAGGCTTTCGTCGCCCTGCCCCAGATGCACGCCATCCGCGCCCAGCCTTTTGGCCAGCGCGATATCGTCATTGACGACAAAGGCGACATCAAATTCGTCGCAAATCGCCTGCAGCGGCTCGGCCAGCCGCGCCGCTTCCTCCGGCTCGATATCCTTCACCCGGAACTGGAAAGCCGCTACCGGCCCGCCCTCCAGCGCCTGCCGCAGCCGCTGCGGAAAATCGCCGCCGGTTTCCAGCGGCGAGATCAGATAGAGCTGGCAGGGGTGACGATCGCTCATGCTGGCCTATAGGATCAGGTGATCGAAGCGCGATAAATCTGGTCGATCGCTCCGCCCAGTACCGCGTCAAACTCCTCGTCGCTCTGCGACACGCGCAGATCCTGCAGCAGGCCGCGGCTGAAGCTGGCGATCATGCCTTCATTCTTCGCCAGTTCGGCGCAGGCCTCCTCGGTCGAATAGCCGCCGGACAGCGCCACCAGGCGGATCACCTTGGGGTGGTCGATCAGCGGCTTGTAGAGATTGGGCTCGACCGGGATCGACAGTTTCAGCATCACCCGCTGGTCATCGCCCAGCGCATCCAGCTGCCTGGTCAGTTCGCCGAGCAAAATCTCGTCGCATTCGGCGCGCTCGTCGCTCTTGATGTTCACTTCCGGCTCGATGATCGGCACCAGCCCGTGGCCCAGGATCTGCTTGCCGAAATCGAACTGCTGCTCGACCACCGCCGCGATGCCCTTGGCGTTGGCCTTGTTGATCACCGACCGCATCTTCGTCCCGAACACGCCCTTGGCAACCGCCTGCTTGCACTGCGCATCCAGATCCGGAATCGGCTTCATCAGCTGGACGCCATTTTCCTCGTCCTGCAGCCCCTTGTCGACTTTCAGGAAGGGCACGATGCCGCGATCCCAGAGCGCTTCCGGCACCGGCTTGCCGCCGGCCTCGCCATTCATCGTCTTCTCGAACAGGATCGCGCCGATCACCTTGCCGTTGCCGAAGCTGGGCGAGGTGATGATGCGGCTGCGCATCTTGTGGATCAGCGCGAACATCTCGTCGTCGCTGGAAAAGGAATCCGGACCGATGCCATAGCCGGCCAGCGCCTTGGGCGTCGAACCCCCGCTCTGGTCCAGCGCCGCAATAAAGCCCTGGCCGTTTTCGATTTTGCTCAACATTTCACTATTCGCCATTTTTGGTTTCCTGATATTGTCATTCTGATTGGTCAAGCGCTTCGACCCCGGGGAGCGGCTTGCCTTCCATCCATTCGAGAAAGGCCCCGCCCGCGGTCGATACAAAGCTGAAATCTTCGGCGACGCCGGCATGATGGAGCGCCGCAACCGTGTCGCCGCCGCCGGCCACCGAAAGCAGCTGGCCTTCCTTGGTCAGCGCCGCCGCGGTTCTGGCCAGCGCCACCGTCGCCTGGTCGAACGGCGCGGTCTCGAACGCGCCCAGCGGACCGTTCCAGACCAGGGTCTTGCAGGTCTTGAGCACATCGGACAGCGCTTCCACCGCCGCCGGGCCGATATCGAGAATCATTTCATCCTCGGCGACTTCATGAACATTGACCGTCCGGGTCGGCGGATTGGCGCGAAATTCCTTCGCCACCACCACATCATAGGGCAGATGCACCGTGCAGTCGGCCCGGTCGGCAGCGGCGAGAATGTCGTTGGCGGTATCCGCCAGATCATGTTCGCACAAAGACTTGCCGACCGCGACGCCGCGCGCCGCCAGAAAGGTATTGGCCATGCCGCCACCGATGATCAGATGATCGACCTGCTCGACCATCTGCCGCAGGACGTCGAGCTTGCTCGACACTTTCGCGCCGCCAACGACCGCAGCAACCGGATGCTCCGGATGGCCCAGCGCCTTGTCCAGCGCGGTCAGTTCTCGCTCCATCGAACGGCCGGCATAGGCCGGCAATGCATGGGCCAGTCCCACCGTCGAAGCATGCGCCCGGTGCGCCGCTGAAAAGGCGTCATTCACGTAAATGTCGCCCAGCTTCGCCATCTGTTCGACGAGAGCGCTGTCATTGCTTTCTTCGCCGGGATGAAAGCGGGTATTCTCCAGCACGCAAATCGCGCCATTCGGAAGCTTCATGGTCTTTTCGGCCATGATCTGGCCCGCACAGCCTGGCAGGAAGGACACCTCGCGGCCCAATATGCGGGCAAGGGCCGGGACAACCTGCTCCAGCGAAAACTCCGGTCGCGGCTCCCCCTTCGGCCGTCCGAAATGGGCGAGCAGCAGCACTTTCGCGCCCTTGTCTGCCAGTTCGGTGACGGTCGGAATCAGCGCCCGCAAGCGCGTATCGTCGGTAACAACGCCGTCCGCCATCGGCACATTCAGGTCCACGCGAACGAGCACACGGTGCGACGCTACATCACCGATATCGTCCAGTGTTTTAAATTTGTTGCCCGGCATTTCTCAGCGTCCTTCTGATCTAGAGAAAGCCTGCCATGACCTTGGCGGTATCGATCATGCGGTTGGAGAAACCCCATTCATTGTCATACCAGCTGACCACGCGGACCAGCTTGCCGTCCATCACCGTCGTTTCCAGACTGTCGACCGAGCTGCTCGCCGGCTGATGGTTGAAATCGCTGGAGACCAGCGGCTTGGTTTCATAGACCAGCACGCCCTTCATGGCGCCTTCGGCTGCGGCCTTCAGAGCGCCGTTGATTTCCTCGACGCTGGTATCGCGGCTCGGTGTGAATACCAGATCGACCAGGCTGACATTCGGGGTCGGCACGCGGATCGAAGAACCGTCCAGCTTGCCGTTCAGTTCCGGGAGCACCAGGCCGACGGCGCGCGCCGCGCCTGTGGTGGTCGGGATCATGTTGACCGCACCGGCGCGCGCGCGGCGCATGTCGCTGTGGATCTGGTCGAGCATCCGCTGGTCATTGGTGTAACTGTGGATCGTCGTCATGAAGCCGCGCTCGATGCCCACCGCATCGTTCAGCACCTTGGCGACCGGAGCAAGGCAGTTGGTGGTGCAGGAGGCATTGGAGACGATGATATCGGCTGACGTCAAGACATCATGATTGACCCCGAATACGACGGTTTTGAGGTCACCCTTGGCCGGCGCCGAGATCAGCACGCGTTTGGCGCCAGCATCGATATGCGGCTGCGAGGCATCCTTCGACTGGAAGAAGCCGGTGCACTCGAGAACGATGTCCACGCCCATGTCCCCGTGCGGCAGGTCGCCGGGATTGCGCTCCGAGGTCACGGCAATTTTCTTGCCATTGACCATGATATGGTCGCCGTGGGCGGTCACTTCACCCGGAAAGCGGCCGTGGACGCTGTCATAGGCAAAAAGCAGCGCATTGGACTCGGCATCGGCAAGATCGTTGATCGCAACCAGCTCGAAATTGTCATCATCCCGTTCCAGGATCGCGCGGGCGACGAGACGGCCGATCCGGCCAAATCCGTTAATTGCAACTTTTGTCATCGGTCTTGCTCCTTTGAATATACTGGTCAGGCAATTTTAGCCAATTTTCTCGATAATTTGCGGGGTGATGGCATCTGCGGTCAATCCGAAATATCCGTAAAGATCCTCAATCGGTGCCGATGCCCCGAAACGGTCGATACCGAAGCGCATTCCGTCGAGGCCGGTGTAGCGTTCCCAGCCGATGGTCGTGCCCGCTTCGATCGATACACGCAAAATGCCGTGGCCACCGAGGATATCCATTTTATAGGCATCGCTCTGCGCATCGAACAATTCCGCACAGGGCATCGACACGACGTCGGCGCCGAGACCTGCGGTCTCGAGCTTCGCTGCGACATCCATCGCCAGCGACACTTCCGAACCCGTCGCAACCAGCACGACCCGCCGGTCATTCTCTGCCGCCTTCAGCCGATAGGCACCTTTTTCACAAAGATTTGCGCTGACGTCCTGACGCACGGGCGGAAGCCCCTGGCGCGTCAGCGCGAGGGTCGAGGGCCCGTCGGCATGCTTGATCGCCAGCGCCCAGCATTCCGCCGTTTCGATCGCGTCAGCGGGCCGGAACACCTGCATGTTCGGCATCAGCCGGAGGCTCTGGATATGCTCGATCGGCTGGTGCGTCGGACCGTCTTCGCCGAGACCGATGCTGTCATGCGTCATCACGTAGATTACCCGCGCGTTCTGGATGGCGGAAAGCCGCATCGCCGCGCGGCAATAATCTGTGAACACCAGGAATGTTCCGCCATAGGGAATGATCCCGCCGTGCAGGGCCATACCGTTCATCGCCGCTGCCATACCGAATTCGCGGATCCCATAATAAATATATCGACCGGAATAATCGTCTTTTGTCAATGGCTTGGTGGAAGAAGTTTTGGTATTATTCGAACCTGTTAGATCGGCGCTGCCACCCAGCATTTCGGGTAGCGCTTCAGTAATGGCACCCAATGCCATTTCCGACGCCTTGCGCGTCGCCACCTTCGGCGGATCCTTCGCCAGGCTTTCGAGATAATCCTGCATGGCGCTACCGTCCGGCAGTTCACCGGCCATGCGCCGCTGAAACTCGCCCGCCTGCGGATGGTCGCCCAGTCTTTTGTCCCAGTCAGCCCGTACTGCAGCACCTTTCTCGCCCAATTGCCGCCATGACGTCAAAACATCATCCGGAATAACAAAGGGTTCGTGCTCCCAGCCCAGGGCAGCGCGGGTACCGGCAATTTCTTCATCGCCGAGCGGGGCGCCGTGGGTAGCGGCGGTGCCCTGCTTGGTGGGAGCGCCATAGCCTATGACCGTCTTGCAGGCGATCAGGGAAGGCCGCGGGTCGGCCGCCGCCTCGCCGAGCGCCTTGCGGATATCGTCGAAATCATGGCCATCGCAGGAAACCACATGCCATCCGGACGCCCGGTAGCGAGCCGGAATATCTTCGCTGGTCGACAAATCCGTTTTACCATCGATGGTTATGCCATTATCATCCCAAAGAACATTAAGTCGTCCCAGACCGAGATGACCGGCCAGTCCGACTGCTTCGTGATTGATCCCTTCCATCAGGCAGCCGTCACCGGCGATCACCCAGGTCTTGTGATCGACCAGTTCGTCGCCGAACACAGCATTCAGGTGCCGCTCGGCCACTGCCATGCCCACGGCAGTGGCGAACCCCTGCCCCAGCGGTCCGGTGGTCGTTTCCACGCCTTCGAGCTTGAAATTTTCGGGGTGCCCGGCACAGGGCGAACTGAGCTGACGGAAATCCTTGATATCGTCCAGCGTCGGCCGCGCATAGCCGGTCAGATGAAGCAGGGAATAGATCAGCATCGAACCATGGCCGGCGGACAGGACAAACCGGTCGCGATCAGCCCATTTCGGGGCCTTTGGGTCATATTTCAGATAGTCGCTGAACAGTACCGTGGCGACATCGGCCATGCCCATCGGCATCCCGGGATGGCCGCTGTTGGCAGCTTCCACCGCATCCATGGCAAGCGCTCTTATGGCGTTTGCCATGTATTTTTCGGAAACGGTCATTGCTAGTCTGATCCCCCGGGTTGGCGAGTGTCAAAAACGAAACAAAATGCGGCGATTCGCTATTTTGGCTCCTCCTTTGATGATCCAGCAACGCGGCGTCAAGGTTCGC